>Ga0315291_10000525_pt1 | contig 51088 bp, 35 predicted proteins | sample YL17G12_20_MG_FD_203070 | JGI IMG/M metagenome (GOLD analysis project Ga0315291, IMG submission 203070) | Sediment microbial communities from Yellowstone Lake, YNP, Wyoming, USA - YL17G12_20 | ecosystem: Environmental > Aquatic > Freshwater > Lake > Sediment | place: USA: Wyoming | collected...
GAGATGTGCTTGATTATTACGACGGATACAAGATGCAGGGAGTTGTCTTCGACGAAGATATCGAGAACGGTTTGTATCAGATTAGGCGCCTTTATGAGTGGAACAGGGATGCGCTGATTGCTACCACTTCCGGAAGTAGTAGTGCGCCGTCACCAACGCCGGCGGCTACTCCTGCAGCTACGCCACGACCCGCGCCGCAAGTTCCGCCTGCCCCATCTGCTCCACCAGCGCCGGAAGGCGACGGGGCCGCATCGGCGGCGACAGGATGGTCCGGTGTCGTTTCAGCAATGACCGGACTGTCGGGAGAAATTTCATCACTTGCAACTGAATCTCTTACGACTTTTATAACTTATGTGAATTCAATCACTTCGCCGTGGGATTTTGATTTGCCCGTGATCACCGATGCAGACAGCGAAGAAATTACACGTCTTCCGGAACCGGAATGGCAGGGTGATGAGGGAGAATATTACGCTGACGATGAATACGTTACGGAAGATGTTGAGACAACAGCCGACACGAGCGCTTGGGCGTACTTTGGAGAATCCCAGCCTGCGGCCACCGCAATTCCCTAAAATCAGCCGCGGAGGCACAGAGAAAACCTAAAATCAAAGAATGCCACAGAGGCACAGAGACACAGAGGAAAACCAAAAATATAGTTTTGGTGTCCTCTGCGCCTCTGCGTCTCTGTGGCAGAATTGTCTTTCTCCGCGTCTCTGTGGCCGAGAGCCGTCGAAATTCGTATATCTGTCGCAAACTTAACTTTTGACAAGGATAGGTCTGCTTGTTAAAGCCGCAGCATATTATGGAAAGCCACACGCCTTTTTTCAGGCCTACATGCGCGACGATCGATCTTTCAGCCCTCGCGGAAAATTTCAAAACCGTAAAAAAACTCGTGCCGAGGGGCGTTGAGATTGTCGCGATGGTCAAGGCGGACGCCTACGGCCACGGCGCGGTCCCCGTTTCCAGAAAACTCGTCGAGTGCGGCGCGTTTGCGCTTGGCGTTGCGACCGTCGAAGAGGGGATGGAACTCCGGAATGCCGGCATCAAAGAACAGATCATTGTGATGGGCGGCCTCATGGGAATGGGTTCGCCCGCGTCGGGGATGATGGTCGGCGCGGATCTCACGCCCGTCATTCACTCTGCGGATGTGATAGATTTTCTTGAAACCGTTGCTGCATCTGCAAAGAAGCGCATGGCCGTGCATCTCAAAGTCGACACGGGCATGAGCCGCCTTGGCGCAAGGCCCGAAGCGCTCCCGAAAATTTTGGAGCGACTCTCGCAATGCAAGTGGATCTATGTCGAAGGAGTGATGACGCACCTTGCAAACGCTGCGGAGCCGGAGTTCACCTCGAAGCAAACCCGCGTATTTCTTGAGTGCAAAAAGTTGATCGAGGCGAAGCTTGGCGAGATTGAAACGTGGCATATCGCGAACAGCACGGCAATTATGAGGGGCGAACCGGTCGTCATCCCCGGCGCGAAGAGGTGTCTTGTGCGTCCGGGCATCGCGCTCTACGGAGCGATGAACGATACCCCTCACCCTGACCCTCTCCCGCAAGGGGAGAGGGTATCACTTGTGCCCGTCATGGGGCTGGAGAGTAAGGTCGCGCTTCTCAAGCACATTCCGGCGGGAACTCCCGTGAGCTACGGCTGCACGTTCGTCGCGAAACGGCCGACATACATCGCGATCGTCCCCATCGGATATGCCGACGGCTACCCGCTGGCGTTGTCGAACAACGCAGATGTCCTGATCGGGGGCCGCCGCGTCCCGGTCGTGGGCCGCGTAACGATGGATATGATCATGGTCGACGTGACCGACCTGCCGAAGGTCTCCGTCGGCGATGAAGTCGTCCTTTTGGGCCGCCAGGGAAGTGAGTCCATAAGCGTCGAGGAGCTGGCGAAGAAGTGCGATACGATTTCATATGAAATTTTCTGTGGAATATCAAAGAGAATGCCGAGAATATATAAAGAATAACTTAAAATATTCCTCCCCTTTGTAAGGGGAGGTTAGGTGGGGTAGATCTACCTCCCCTAACCCCTCCTTACAAAAGAAGGGGAAGGGTGACAATGGAACGAGTTCTAAATTTTATCTCTCCGGTTATCACCCCCCTCGGGGCCTTTGTCATCGATAAGACAAAGTCGCTCGGGCGCTTCACCGCCTTTGTGGGTGATACGCTCGCGTGGACGGTGAGGCCGCCGTTCCGTTCCGCGCAGTTTTTCAAGCAGATGGAGTTCATCGGCGTCAGGTCCACAGGTATCATCGTTCTGACGGCGTTTTTCTCGGGTGCGGTCTTCGCCCTCCAGATCGGAAAAGTTTACGGCCTCTTCAACATGGAAATCATGGTCGGAGCGACGGTGGGGCTCTCGCTTACGCGCGAGATCGGGCCGGTCTTCGCGGCGCTCATGGTTGTCGCCCGCGCCTGCTCATCGATGGCCGCCGAAATTGGCACGATGCGCGTGACCGAGCAGATAGACGCGCTCGAGACGATGGCCGTCGATCCCATCCAGTTCCTCGTCGTCCCGAGGCTCTGGGCGTCGGTCTTCATGGTGCCGATCCTCACGGTCCTCTACGATTTCGTGGGCGTGATCGGCTCATACCTCGTCGGCATATATGTTCTACACATCCCCGAAGGCCCGTTCATGTCGAAGCTTTATTACTACGTCGACGGCGACGATTTCATAAGCGGCCTCGTGAAGGGGGCGGTCTTCGGCTTCTTCATCGCGCTCATCAGCTGCTATGAAGGCTTCACGACGACCGGCGGCGCCGAAGGTGTGGGGCGCAAGACGACGCGGGCGGTTGTGTTTTCATCGGTCACCGTCCTCGTGATGGATTATTTCCTCACAAGCTGGATACTCGAGTATTTCATAAACAGATGATTGAGATAAAAGACGTCTACAAATCGTTCAACGGTCAGCAGGTGCTTCGCGGCGCGGATCTTTTAATTCCGCGCGGCAAGATCACCGTCATCATCGGACCTTCCGGCTGCGGCAAGACCGTGCTTCTCCGCCACATCATAGGGTTACTCAAACCCGACCGCGGAAAAGTCATCGTGGACGGCGTGGATCTTTCAAAGCTCAAGCGCAAGGAGTTAAACGAATTCAGGAAACGTTTCGGGATGCTCTTCCAGAGCGCCGCGCTCTTCGACTCGCTCACGGTTTTTGAAAACGTCGCCTTTCCGCTCCGCGAGCACAAGCTTTTGAGCGACGAGGGCAAGATTGAAAAAATTGTGCATGAAAAACTCCAGCTTGTGGGGCTCGAAGGCGCCGGAGACAAGATGCCGTCTGAACTCTCGGGCGGCATGAAAAAGCGCGTGGGGCTCGCAAGGGCGATCGTTTTGGAGCCGCAGATCCTTCTCTACGACGAGCCTGTGACCGGCCTCGATCCAATCATGTCCGTCGCTATTGACAATCTGATTCTGTCCATGCAACAAGCGCTGAAGATCACGTCGGTCGTGATCAGCCACGACATCGAGTCGGCGTTCCGTGTGGCGGATCAAATCGCGATGATCGATAAAGGAAGGATTATAGAATGCGCCGCGCCCGATGTGTTTCGCCATTCTGAAAATCCAACGGTGAGGGCGTTCATTTCGGCAGCAAGAAATTCCCTCCCTTTGTAAGGGAGGGTTAGGGAGGGTAGATCTACCCCCTCCGGCTCCCCCTTACAAAGGGGGAGAATTAGATACGGGGAGATAATTGAAAAATTTTTCGATAGAGATGAAGGTCGGGCTCTTCGCCGCGATCATAATCGCGCTGGCCGCTCTCATCACGGTCAAGGTGAGCGAGCGAGCCGTCACGGCGGGCCGCGGATATGAGCTCGTCGCAATCTTCGAAAAGGCCACCGGCCTCAAGATCAAGGCCCCTGTCGAACTTGCCGGCGTCCAGGTGGGTGTCGTGAAGGACATCGAAATTCACGAGTCGAGAAACGCACTGGTCACGCTCCTTTTGAACCGCCGCGTGAAACTTCCGGCGGACAGCCGTGCTTCCCTGCGCACGCGCGGGTTCCTTGGCGAGACTTATGTCGAGCTCCTGCCCGGCTCGCCCGAGGGCTCTATCTTGAACGCAGGCGAACAGATAAGCGACACACAGGTTTCCGGCGACATGAACACCCTGATCAATCAATTCAATGATATAGCGGGGGACATAAAAGCGGTAACGTCATCGCTCCGCACTATGGTAGGCACGGACGAGAACGCGCCCATCAATCGCATAGTCAACAATCTCGATAAATTCTCGGCCTCCATCAGGGACATTACCCTCAATAATCAGGACAACATCAACCGCATCTCGGAGAATCTTGCGGAGTTCACGACGCAGCTTCGCGGCATTATGCAGCAGGGCCGTTCGAATGTGCAGGAATCCATAGACAGGATCGCGTCGATCACTCGTAAGATAGACGAAGGCAAGGGCACGGTCGGCGCGCTTGTCAACGATGAGGAAACGGTTGAAAAACTCAATAGCGCGCTCGACAATCTGAACGAAACGCTGGGCGGCTTCAAAAAGCTTGAGACGGAAGTCGGATACCACACGGAATATATGGCGAGGAGCAACGATTTCAAACACTATGTGTCGCTCGCATTGAGGCCCGCGCCGGACAAGGCCTTCATGTTCGATTTGGTGGCCGATACGGATCCCCCGCCGCGCTACGTCAACCGCACCACGGACGTGACGGTGGGCAACAATACGACGACCGTTGAAACGACGACGGGAACGATCGACAGAAACGCGTTGAGATTTTCAGCCCAGCTCGCCAAGAAGTTTTACGACTTCCAGCTCCGCGGCGGCATCATCGAATCGACGGGCGGCGTCGGCACGGACTATACAAGGGGGCCTCTCGGCCTGACATTCGAGGCGTTCAACTTCACAACGAGATTCAATCAAAGGCCGCATCTCAAGGCGTATGCAAACGTGAACTTCACGAAGAACTTCTATGTGATGGGCGGCGCGGACGACTTCATCAACCCGACGCAACCGGTTGATTATTTCGTGGGCGCAGGCTTCCGCCTGGTTGACGATGACATAAAGAGCATTTTTTCTCTGGGCGGCAAGGCAGCTCTGAAGTGATTCCAAAACAAAGGAAAGTCTATGAATAAAATCAAGAGGGCATTAATAAGTGTATCCGACAAGACCGGTGTGGTGGAATTTGCCCGCGAGCTCTCAAAGATGGGTGTGGAGATAATCTCCACGGGCGGCACCGCAAAGGCCCTTCGTGACGCGAAAGTCCCTGTGATTGAAATATCCGATTACACCGGTTTTCCTGAAATACTTGATGGCAGGCTCAAAACGCTCCATCCCAAAATCCACGGTGGTATTCTGGGGATCAGGGAAAATGAAAAGCATGCGGAGGAGATGGCCAAAAACGGCGTCGAGCCGATAGATCTCATAGTTGTGAATCTCTATCCCTTTGAAACGACGGTTGCCAAATCCAACTGCACGTTTGAGGAGGCGATCGAAAACATAGACATCGGCGGCCCCACGATGCTCCGCGCGGCGGCGAAAAACCATCACGATGTTGCAGTCGTTTGCGATCCGTCCGACTATGCGCCGATAATCAAAGAGATGAAGGAGAAAAACGGAGCGGTGAGCGCGGAAACAAAGTTTCGCCTTGCAAAGAAGGTCTTCGCGCACACGGCGCGTTACGATTCCGCAATCATTACGCACTTGAGCAGGTTGGACGACGGGAAAAAGATTTTGGAGATGCCCTCCGTCGTCGGATTCACATTCGAGAAGATGCAAGACCTCCGTTACGGCGAGAACCCGCATCAGAAGGCGGCGTTCTATCGCGATCCGGCGGGGACTAAAGAGCCGTGCGTCGCCAACGCGAAACAGCTCCACGGCAAGGAGCTTTCATACAACAACATAATGGATTCCGACGCGACGATTGAAATGGTCGGCGAATTTTCGGATTCGCCTTTCGCCGCCGTCATTGTGAAACACGCGAACCCGTGCGGAGTTGCGGTATCCAAGACATCGCTTGCGGACGCATTCGCAAAGGCCTTGGTGTGCGATCCCGTATCCGCATTCGGCGGCATCATCGGCCTTAACCGCACGCTTGATGAGGCGACCGCAAAGGCTATATCCGAAACATTTTTCGAGGTGATAGTAGTGCCTTCCTATGAAGCGAAGGCGCTGGATATTTTAAAGCAGAAGAAAAACATCAGACTGCTTGAAGTGCCCGGTTTGGGCACTCTCCCCCTTTGTAAGGGGGAGGCAGGAGGGGGTAGATCTACCCTCCCTTTCCCTCCCTTACAAAGGGAGGGAATTACCCTTCGCAAAGTAGTCGGCGGCGTTCTTGTTCAGGACCGCGACACGAGCCGTGAAGATGTGCGCGCATCCAAGGTTGTCACGAAGCGCGCGCCTTCTGAAGAGGAATGGGAGGCGCTCAAGTTTGCGTGGCATGTCTGCAAGCACGTCAAATCGAACGCGATTGTTTACACATCCGCTGACAGGACCTTGGGCATAGGAGGCGGACAAACAAGCCGAGTGGACGCCGCAAAAATTGCAGCAATAAAAATGCACGCACTCCTGCATCAGGCGAGTCACGAGTCACGAGTCACGAGTCACGGCATTGTCGTCGCGTCCGACGCGTTCTTCCCCTTCAGGGACGGAGTCGATGCTGCAGCCGAAGCCGGAGCAACGGCAGCCATACAACCGGGCGGTTCAATCCGCGATGATGAAGTCATTAAGGCAGCAGACGAACATAACATGGCAATGGTCTTCACGGGTGTGAGACATTTTCGCCACTAACCGAAAAGGAGGAAAATGGAATGGAGTATCAAGTATGTCAGGGTGTGGATTTCACGGAGTTGGCAATCTCGTGCAGAGGAGGCATGGCAGGCATGTGCTGGCCTTACGAGATAACGGAGGAAAGGGAGGTTTGCGGGGCATGGAGGACAAATGAGCCCGATGCTTATGCCTCCTTCTATACGACGCGCGCCAGTGTCACCGATTGCGATGCGCCGGGGAACAGCTGTGTTGAGGCGGTCCCAAGTGGGCCTACTAAGCTTAGAACCCACGAAGCCGGGGCGCTCAAGTCGGTCGGTGCAAATGAAAAGAGCGTGGGCGATTCCATCCTGGGAATTTTCAAGGTGATGTGGGAGTCGTTTAAAAAAACAAGCGGCGCGGATCAGCCGATGATCTGGGATTGATTATTGCGCTTTGGTAAAATAGTGGTAAATAAGGAGGCGGATGTCTATCATTCGCCTCTTTTTATTTTTCTTGTTTGCCTCGTTAATTCTCGCGGCGCCCGGCCTTAGTGCACAGACGAAGGAGCCATGCTCGCCCGGATTCATCTGGGACGGCAAGAAATGTGTCTCGTGCGTGAGGCCTTGTGACACGGGACTCAAAGGCGCCTGCGGCCGCGGCCTCACAAACTGCAAGTCGGGCGTCCCTGTTTGTGAAGTCATGACGAAGCCCGGCGATCGCATGGAGGTCTGCAACGGCGAGGATGACGATTGCGACGGCCATGTGGACGAGGGTTTTGACAAGGACAAGGACGGATACGCAACGTGCGGCGGCGATTGCGATGATAGAAATCCCGCAATTCATCCGGACGCGGTTGAGAAGTGCGACGGCATAGACAACGACTGCAACGGAATCGTCGACGACGGTTTCGATATAGGATCTACATGCACCGCCGGCCGAGGCGCGTGCGCTGAAAAGGGAAAACGTCAATGTTCCCCTGACGGTTCAGGCGTCACGTGCACCGCGGTCGCTGGAAATCCGAGAGTGGAAATCTGCGACGGCATCGACAACGATTGCGACGGAATTGTAGACAATGGGCTAGGCGAGATCATTTGCGGCGTGGGAAGTTGCAGGCAAGCGGTTCCCGCCTGCAAGGACGGAAAGGCGAACAAATGTAATCCGCTGAAGCCCGCGCCGGAGCTGTGCGGCGACGGCGCCGATAACGATTGCGACGGCCATGTCGATGAAGATTTCGAAGCCCTCGGAAAGCTTTGCCGTGTCGGTGTTGGGGTCTGTGAGCGCACGGGCACATCGGTTTGTTCGGAGGACAAGCTCTCCCTTGTCTGCAATGCGGCTCCCGGGCAGCCGCAAACTGAAATCTGCGGCAACCGTTACGATGATGACTGCAACGGTATGGTCGATGATGCGGCCGGTTTGAATCAACCCTGCGACAACGGACAATCTGGCGAATGCCATCGTGAGGGGAAAACAGTCTGCGATACGAGGAAGGGCGAGGTCGTCTGCTCTGCGGCGAAAGTTGAGCCGAGGACGGAAAAATGCGACGGCTTGGACAACGATTGCGACGGCGAAATCGATGAAGGGGCGAAGAATGCATGCGGCACATGCGGCGCTCTTCCGGCCTCGATCGGCGAACGCTGCAAGATTGCGGGTTCGGATATCTGCGGCGCGGGTGTGTGGGAATGCGACAAGGATAAGCCGGGCTCTCTCATCTGCGCGCCGCATTTCGATCTTTCGGAAAATTTGGTCTGCCCGGGCGATGATAATCCATGCACGAAGGATTTCTGCCGCGAAGGTGTCTGCACGCATATGCCTGTCAATGACGGTGTGAGGTGCGATGACTCTGATTCATGCACATTGGCGGATCACTGCGTCAGTGGCATGTGCAAAGGGGGCGGCCTTCAGGCATGTGATGACGGGAACTCCTGCACGATCGACCGGTGCGATCCGGATGCCGGATGTGTTCATGATCCCGTCGGAGGCGGGCGTAGAAACGAGTGCGGCAGCTGCGAATTGCAGATTGCAGCCGCCGGGGATCCCTGCAATGTGCCCAGTGCAAATGGAGTCTGCGCGAAGGGCGAATATCGTTGCACGCCCGAAAGAGATTTGGCCTGTGTGCAAACTGTCTTCGGCTCAAATGAGATCTGCAATGGAGAAGATGACGACTGCAACGGCGTGGTCGATGACGGCCTGGGCGAGACCTCCTGCGGGGTGGGCGCCTGCAAGGTCACAGTTGCAAATTGCGCAAACGGAAAGATCCAGAATTGCGTCCCGCTGCAACCGAGAATTGAAACCTGCCAAAACATAGGCTCCGATGACGACTGCAACGGCATAATCGACGATGTCCATGCCGGCTGCGGCAATGAAGGTGTACCAAAAGGCGAGGGGTTGGCATTCGATCGAGCAAAAACGCGCGCGGCAATGCTGCCATATGTTCAAGTCTACGATTCGGCAGTCACATCTTCCGATTTGAAATATGCATGGATTGTCGTTTCAGGAAGCGGTGCAAACATGAACGGTATTGCAGCCGTTCCCGTCAGGGGAATTTTTGAAAAGGGCCCTATCTCGTTTCGATCGTGTGAGTTGCCCAATGCGGATCCATTGAAAAGGCTCACGATGGCGGGTGCGGATGAGATCTTTGCGGCTTCCGGAAATTTCTATTATCGCATCTCAAATCTTTCATCGCTTTTTTCATCCGACGGTGAAGGCGCATGCAGCCTGAATGCCGATGCTGTTTTGACGGATGATTCCCGGCCGTGGTCCTTCACGGCAAGGCTCACGGATAATACATGCAAAGTTCAGGGGATCACTTCAGTTGCATCGCTCAAAGAGGGGCCCGTCGCCGGCACTGTGGTTTGCGCCGGAGGCGGGAATTCAGGGCTTGGGATCGATATCATCTCGCTCATGCCCGGTTCGGTGGAGCACCGTTTCGTCCCGCTCTGGGAATCGAAAACCCCGATTGAGTCGGCTGTAGTTTTGCCTATGACGATTGCGGAAGGCCGGAACGGTTTTGCAATTGTTGCGCTTGTGGACGGCAAAACGCAGCTTGCACTCTGCCGCGAAATTAAAGGTGAGTGGAGTTGCATGAGGAGTTCTGCGGCCGATATCAAAAGGCCTCTTACGTTACTTAGCAAATATGGGACCGGTGCGCCGATGCTGATTTCCGATGACGATTCAATTTTTAAATTATCTTTGGAGAAGGACAATCTTGCGATCATGCAGACAGGCGAGACGCTGGGACAGCTCATCTTACCGGAATCCATAACTGATGATGTGGTTTCGGGAGTGGGGATGTCGTTTGCGAGCCCGCACGCGCTGACTGCTTTTATCGGTAAAGAGTTCGGCGGCCCCGATCTTTTTGCGGCCTACGATATCAAAGAGGGCGCGCGCCAGCTGGGCACGATGGGATTTTTCTACTGGAATAAGAATGAACCTCCGCGCGGGACAATAACCGGCGTGACCTTCGACGGAAAAAAAGGCGTCGCGAAACTCAATTTCACGGATCCCGACGGGGACCCGTTGAAATTCAGCGCCCACATCATGGCAAGGCACGGTGGCTCGCTTGATCACTGGATTGAGCGCGTGGATGAAAAAGAAGTGCGCTTTTCCGCAAAAGGTGAGGCTGCATCATCAGTCGGCGTCTGGCCGATAAGACTGACGGTAGAGGTCATCGATCCCGGAGAAGCGAAAATAACGACGACTGCTGTCATTGCCCATGACGGAACGGTCGAGTTGATACAGGAAGGTCAATAAAAATCCCCTCCGCGGGGCGGTTTTTTGATGTTTTTGATTTAGCTTGATTTGGCCGTGTTGCGAACGGTATAGACGGCAGATCAATGGGATTCCTAAAGTGTCTTTTCGGGAGACATAAGATGAAAATTCTCGTTATCGGCGGCGGCGGCCGTGAGCATGCGCTGGTTTGGAAACTTGCGCAATCAAAGCGTGTGAAACAGATATTTTGTGCGCCGGGAAATGCAGGTATTGCAAAGGAAGCAAACTGCGTTTCGATCAAGGCCGAAGACATCGACGGCCTTTTAGCCTTTGCGAAAAAAGAGGGGATCGATCTGACCGTCGTCGGCCCCGAGGCGCCGCTCACGATGGGTATCGTGGATGTCTTCCGCAGAAACGGCCTCAAGATATTCGGACCCACGAAGGAGGCGTCAGCGCTCGAAGGCTCCAAAGTTTTTACAAAGGAGTTTTGTAAGCGCCACAACATACCGGCGGCAAAATCTGCGACATTTACCGACATCAAAGAAGCCGGATCGTATCTTTTGAAACAGCAGTTGCCGGTTGTGATCAAGGCCGACGGCCTTGCGGCGGGCAAGGGCGTCATCATCTGCAAAAACATAGCCGAAGCTTCAGAGGCCCTTCAGGATATCATGGTGGACCGCGCGTTCGGCGACGCGGGAAATAAGGTCGTGATTGAAGAGTTTCTGCATGGAGAAGAGGCGTCGTTCATCGCGATATCCGACGGAGTTCACGTTGTGCCGCTCGCATCGTCGCAGGACCACAAGCGCGTCTTCGATGACGACCACGGGCCCAATACGGGCGGCATGGGCGCATATTCGCCAGCAAAGGTTGTCACGCTTGAAGTCCACGACCTTGTGATGAACAAAATCATTTTGCCCACAATCCGGGGCATGGCGGCTGAAGGGCGAGCATTCACCGGCGTGCTTTATGCCGGCCTCATGATCCGCAATGGAAATCCCAAGTTGCTCGAATTCAACTGCCGCTTCGGCGACCCTGAAACTCAACCGATAATGATGCGCATGAAAACGGACCTTGTGGGTGTCATTGATGCCGCAATCAACGGGACTTTGGATAAGATCAAACTCGAATGGGATAAGCGGCCTGCCGTCTGTGTCGTCATAGCATCGGGCGGTTATCCGGGCGGCTATGAAAAAGGAAAGGTGATCCGCGGTTTATCGGATGCGCTAAATCTCAATGATGTGACGGTCTTTCACGCGGGCACGTCTCTTAAAGAGGGAGAATATCTGACAAACGGCGGCAGGGTGCTTGGTGTGACTGCGAAGGGAGCCGATATCGCGGCCGCCATAAAGAATGCATACGATGCGGTGGAAAAGATATCATGGGAGGGGGCACATTACAGAAAGGATATAGGGAAAAAAGCTTTATCCCCTCCTTTGTAAGGAGGGGAAGGGGAGGTAGATCTACCCCACCTAACCTCCCCTTACAAAGGGGAGGGAAGATTAAGGAGAACAATATGCCCGAAATTGTAAAAGTTCTGATAGTCATGGGTTCCGATTCCGATCTTTCAGTTATGGAAGAGGCGAAGAAGGTGCTCTCTGAATTCGGTGTGAAATCGCGTGTGGCAATCGCTTCGGCGCACCGCACGCCGCAGAAAGTTGTATCTCTTGTGAAGGATGCGGAAAAAGAGGGAGTGCAGGTCATAATAGCCGGCGCGGGATACGCTGCGCATCTTGCGGGCGCGGTCGCCGCACAAACTGTGCTTCCAGTCATCGGCGTCCCGCTTGAAGGTTCGTCGCTGCAGGGCCTGGATGCGCTTCTGTCGACTGTTCAGATGCCTTCGGGCATTCCGGTTGCGACAGTGGCAATCGGCAAGGCCGGCGCAAAAAACGCGGGCATCCTCGCTGCGGAGATACTGGCGCTTAAAGATGAGAGGATCTCCGGCGCGCTCAAGGATTACAGAAAAAAGATGGCAAAGATGGTGGAAGACAAAGACAGGGGGCTTAAATAATGTCAGTCGTGCTGCGCATAGATCCCAAAGAGCCGTTTCAAAACGACATCGATCAGGCGGTGGAGTTTTTGAAAAACGGCGATGTCATCGCGTATCCGACCGAAACGATCTACGGACTCGGTGCCGATGTCGTGAACAGAAAAGCCATCAAGAAAATATACGATTTGAAGGCGCGCGATTACGGCCTGCCGGTTTCCATACTCGTTGCAGATATTGCTATGCTTCGTGAATTTGTCGAGGAGGTTCCGGAGCAGGCGCTTTCTTTGATGCGAAGGTTCTGGCCCGGGGCGCTGACGATTTTATTTCCGGCAAACGACAAGATCCCGAAGGGGCTTGTCACAAACACGGGCCGGGTGGGCGTGAGGATTTCCTCCCATCCGATCGCAGCGGCGCTTGTAAAAACGTTCGGCAAGCCGATCACGACGACCAGCGCAAACCTTTCCGGTTTCCCGCCGTCGCTTTCCGTGAAGCACATCCAGAAATATTTCGGCGACAAGATCCCGTGCCTCGTCGACGGCGGCGAGTGCGAGCCGTCGCGCGGCTCCACGGTCGTCGATGTCGGCGAAGAAACGATGCGTATTGTCCGCGAAGGAAGAATTCCAGCCGAAGAAGTCATTCGCTGTTTCCAGGGATCATAGTGCGCTGCGAAAAGCCGTGGCACGGAGGCGTCTTCTCGCTACGGCTCCTCGCCTCATACGCCGTCTCGTCGCCTGCGCCTCTTGCGCCGCTACATCATATGGCTACTGAATGCGGCGCAATTCACACGCCGCTCGAAAACGCCTCCGCGCCGCGTCTTTTCGCAGCATTTTGACTCCGGTAGCAGCGGATGCTCCATCGGACTATTGCGAATTTAAATATTTGAAAAGTGCGTGAGAAGGCAAATGCCTTTTCACGCACTTTTGCATATTCTTAAATTTACAATAATCAACTTTTTCCGATTTCGAAGCGTATGTCTTTGATGTCGATGTTGGGGATCGCTTCGCGCATCTTTTCAAGGATCGTGGGTTTGAGGTAGGAGAGTTCCTGCATCCATGAGGAGTGCTCCACTCCGATCACAAGTGTAGTCCCCTGCCAGCGGAGGGGCCTGGCGTGGGATGCAATAGCCGGGCCGGCTATCTTTTCCCACTGGTTCCACACTTCGAAGCGGTTCATTTTCTTGGATAACCCCAGGCGTTTGATGGCGCTTTTTATGGCATCCGCCGCCGATATCCAGTTTTTGCTCTTTTTCCTCATGATCAGTGATCACTAGTATAGATATTTCCTGTTGACAAGATAGATGCGCATTGGAGATAATTTACGATCAATTTAAGAGGGGACATTATGAAGAAAAAAGAGATCGAACGTTATAAGAAGATACTCCTTGAACGCAGAAAAGCCCTTATGCAGACCGCCGAAAGCATGAAAGAGCAGGGGCTGGGCTTTGAGCAGGCCGATCTCCCGGATGAAATCGATCTGGCCGCCACGGAATGGGGTCAGGCGATGAATTTGAGGCTTCGCGACCGAGAGCTGGTTTTGTGGAAGAAGATCAACAAGACCTTGGAGAAGATAGAGAAGGGGAAGTTCGGTGTCTGTGAACGCTGCGGCGGGGAGATCTCCGCGAAGAGGCTTGAGGCCCGTCCGGTCGCCGAGATGTGCATCAAATGCAAGGAGGAACTGGAGAAGATCGAAAAGGGCTACGCCGATTGACCGAAGAATCTGTTGTATATATCCCTGACATTTTTGCGGCGCGTTTCAAGTTGACCTTTGAGCGATTCGGGCGAGGGAAGGCCAAGCGTTCCCGCAAAGGACTCGATATATTGGTCTCTAAAGTTGAGGGAATCGGTTGCGCTATGGGTGAATAACCGTAGCCTTGCGATGAGCAGGCGGTAGAAATAATAGGAATCATATAATATCTCGTATAATTCATCAGTTATAGCGTTTATATGATGTAACGCTCGAAGTAATTCGAAACCGTTTTGGCTCCAGAGTTCGGTGTGTTTCCTGGCATGGACAAGCTGTAAAAACTGGATGATTGCCTCAATATCGGCAACCCCCCCGAAACCGATCTTCAGGTTGTAAACTCCCTCTTTCTCCTGCGCCGCTTCCGTTTCGAAGCGGCTGCGGAGCTCTGTTATTTCGCGGCGTATCTGCTCCTCATCGGGGTGTGGCGCCTTGTATGCCATGCCCGTGAGCGCGATTCTGACCTCTTTTGAAAATGATTCATCGCCTGTAATGACCCGCGCTTTGAGCAGCGCCTGCCGCTCCCAGAGTTTTGCCATACTCGTGTGATAGTCCCTGAACGATTCGAGCGTCGCGACGAGCGAGCCCTGACGGCCCGAGGGGCGGAGTTCAGAGTCGATCTGGTAGGCGCGGCCGTATCGTGAATGTATTGATATGAGCGATATGATCCGCTGCGACAGTTTCGTGAAATATTCGGCGTTTCCTATGACCTCCGGACCCGACGTTTTGCCTTCGCCGGAATAGAGAAAGCACAGGTCCAGATCGCTTCCGTAATCGATCTCGCGGCTTCCCAGTCTTCCAAAGCCTATAATCGCAAAAGATGCACGCGCGCCGTTTTCAAGGTGCGGCTCTCCAAAGCGCCTCATGAGATTCTTGGAGGCCAGATCCCATGCGGTGTGCAAAACGACCTCCGCCACGAGGGAGAGTCTTTTTAACAGATCTGGCAGTCTAATCTTGGAGTTCAAGTCCATGTGAGAAAGTCTTTTCGCCTCCTGATTTTTAAACCAGGACAGCGAGTCGGCCCTCTCTTCATCCGATTTGCATGTGGCAAGATTTGCGCTTATTGCCTCTTCCAGTTCCAGCCGTTCATAATCGGCCTCGAACAGCCCCAAAAAGAGGCGGTGTATGAGCCGCGCGTGCCGGCGAAATGAAGCAAGAAGGCTTGTCTTCGCGCCCATGCGTCGCTCAAGGGCCGAAAGCAGGCCGGGATCAAGCGGAAGTATGTGCGTCTGCTGGTCGTTTGCGATCTGGATCATGTTTTCCATGCGCCTCAAAAAAGAATAAGCGGTCAGAAGTGTCTGGGCGCCGTGCGGATGGATGAGATCGTTTTTTTCGAGCGCATCGATCGCATCAAACGTGTTTGGGTTGCGGATCGATTTTATCTGCCCGCCGAAGACCTGCTGGAACGCTTGAACCAGAAATTCAAGCTCACGGATGCCGCCGCGGCCGAGCTTTATGTCTTCCGCGGAGCTTTTTATCTCCATGAGGCTTTTCATCTCTTTGAGATGGGAAAGGTCGCCGATGGAGAGCGATCGTCGATAGACGAAGGGTGTGACCTCATCGATGAACTGTTTCCCTAATGTCAAATCGCCGGCGACCGGGCGCGCGCGTATGAGCGCCTGCCTTTCCCAATCGCGACCGAAGGTCTCGTAATATCTTTCCGCGGCCTCGAGGGAATTCACAAGAGGGCCCTTCGGCCCTTCAGGACGAAGATCATGGTCCGTGCGGAACGCGAAACCGTCTTCCGTCACTGCGGACAAAAGCTGCGTTATGAGCGAAATCACTTTTGTGTAAAACTCGTGGTTTGATAATTTTTCATCTCCGTCATCGTTTGCATAGATGCAGAGCAGGTCGACATCGGAGCTCATGTTGAGCTCCCGGCCTCCCAGTTTGCCGAGCGCTATGACGGATCCTGTGCAATGTGCGGGCGCTCCGAACTGCGCCGCGCATATGGCGGCCGCCGCGTCATATGCGGCGGAGACGATGACGTCGGCCGCGTCGCTCCACTCGAGGAGGATGTCCTTCACGGGAGGGGGTTGATAGAGGTCGCGCGCGACGATTCTTATCATCTGCCTGTATTTGAAGTGGCGCAAAAGCTTCTGCCATGAAGCGGTATCGTGCGGCCCGTATTTATTTTGAATAGTGTTAAATTCGCCTTGCAGAACTTCTTTTGTCTTTCTTTTATCCCACGACGCGTCGGAGGCGAAATCATCCGCCCAAAGCGGGTTTTTGATGAGCTTTTCAGAAAGCGCGGTGCTGTTTTCAAAAATTGTAAAAAGGCCCTGTGCGGCAGGAGAGGACCAGTCGAATTTCTTTCCTGCGGCTTCGGAGTATGCGTCGTCAAAACGCGATTTTATGAATGAATCGGTCATATGGTGGCGGCGCTGCACATCCTGTTCCTGCTATACGGGCATTTATAACAGGGCGGACTTTTTATCCCAAGCTCAAATTCATTTTTTTCAATGTGCCCGATGATCTTCTCGATTCTTGCCTTACCCGCTTTTGCCCGCTTTTCGTCCATCGCTTCCGTGTGGACGACGTCCGGCTCGAGGAAATATAATGATGTCTGGCGGATCGGCCTGCCCGAAGCATCGGATGCTGCAAGCGCGTAGGTGACGAGCTGCAGATCGTATTCCCGCGCCCGGCCCCCGACTTCCTCGGGCCGGATCGCGTCTGTTTTGAAGTCGACAATATCGAAACCGCCGTTTGCAGGTTTGAGCCAGTCTATGAATCCTGTGACCGTTGCCCCTCCGAACATCCAGTCGAAGCGGACCTCGCGTTTGCCCTGACCGATGTCTTTGGCGAGTTTGCTTCCTGCAAATGTTGAGAGCAGTTTTTCCATATCGTTCATGATTTTTTTGTCCGGATAGACCGATGCGTTGATACACTCCGCTTTTATCAGATCGGAAACCGCCATGTCCTTTGAAGGGTCGTATCTTTGAATCACGGCATGGACGATCGACCCGCGGACGTTTGCCGCGAGTTTACCCGATTCCTCCTTAAATAAATCATTCGCCGGAAGCCGCAATGTATACTTTAAATAATATTCCTGCGGGCATCGTTCGTATGTTTCAAGTTCGGAAACGGAAAAAAACCTGTTTACCTCCCCTTTGTAAGGGGAGGAGAGGTGGGGTAGATCGTGATCTACCTCCCCTGACCCCTCCTTACAAAGGAGGGGAATATTACGCCCCCCAACCCCCTCGGCCCTGCGCCAAATCGCCACGACATCTTCATTATTTGTTTTTTCTACGCTCGATGTAATCCATTCGTGCCAGCGGCCCTGGGTTTTTCCGTTTTTGTGCATCGGCAGTACGAGTAAATCCCGGGCGCGTGTCATCGCGACATAAAGGAGCCTCTTTGTCTCCTCCATCTCCTCAAGGTCGTCGATTTTCGTCAACTGTGTGAATCTTTCGGTTTCGATTCTGTCACCGAAAGGTTTTAGGGGATCTTTGAGCTTGAAGCCGACACCTTCCTGTCGCAAAAATCTCCACGGGCCATGCCTGTTTGGAGACTGCCGGATGAGATCGGGTATCACGACAACCGGAAACTCCAGGCCCTTCGCCGTGTGGACCGTCATGCAGGAGACCGCATCGCCTCCGAATCCCAAGGCCGGAGGATCGCCGAGGCGCGCGCTCCTTGCACGGAGCTCCGAAATAAATTCTATGAACGATGAGAGAGAAGCCGGCCCTTCAAGTTCAAGCGATTCCGCAAGTGCTATCAGGCGCTCCAGATTCGCCTGCATCCCGCCGGAGGGATCGAGCGCCTGACAGATCGTCTCGTAGTCTGTCATCTCGATTGTCGCCTTGAGAATCTCCGAGGTCCTCATATGCTTTGCAGCGTTTTTCAAGAAACTCAAAAGTTCAGTTCTCTCATCCGTCTGGATCGACTTTCTAAGCTCCTTTCCGTCAGGGCCTGCCATCAGGGCCAGATCGTCGTCGGAGAGCCCGATGAGCGGAGAGCGCAGAAGACCGACAAGGGCCACATCGTTTCCCTGGTCGGCGGCGTAGATCAAAGCGTGCATGAGGTCATTTATTTCCTGACGCTCAAGCAGCCCCCGGCCCCCGTAGATGCGGTAGGGAACTTGGGCCCTTTTGAATGCGGCTTCATATTCCGCGATGTTTGTCATCGCCTGAAAAAGACATGCGATATCTGAAAATTTGAATTTATTCTCTTCCACAAGCGATCTGATGTAAGAGGCAAGTCCCGCCGCCTCCTTTTGCCTCAAAACAGGCGAGGTTTCTTTGTTTTCGCCGCCGTCAAATGTCAGCGCGGCGACAGCGGGGCCGCCTTTGACATCGTCGCGCTTCGATTTCATGGGAGGAGGGCGGGCCCCGATTTTGTCCCAGAGGTTTTCGAACGTGCTGTTCGTGAACGTGATGATGGAGGGCTCCGAGCGGAAATTTTCCTGCAGCGCGATTATCTCGCCGCCGGTCTCTTTGATCCGTTCTATCGCAAAATCGAAGCAGCGGACGTTTGCGCCCCTGAACCTGTAGATCGACTGGCGGGGGTCGCCCACAATCGCCAACCTGTTCACTTTAGGATTTGCGAGCAAAAATACCAGCTCGGACTGGATGTCGCTCGTGTCCTGATATTCATCAACGAGTATGTGTTTAAATTTTCTCTGATATGCGGCGCGGACGGAGGCGTGATTATTCAAAAGCTCAAGCGTCTTTATCTCGAGCTCCTGAAAGTCAATCGCGCCCTGTCTTTTCATCTTGGCAAGCGTCGCAGATTCGACGGCCGCGTAGCAGTGCTTTATCGCGCAATCGAGTTTTTGTTCTGCGCCGGTCGCTTTAGAGGCTTTTTTGAAAGAGCGCGCCGCGTGCCAGCGGAACTCTATCAGCTCTTGGAGCAGTGCGATTGCATTTTTAAACTCCAGCTCCTCGACAAGAATGAGCGCATGTTCATCGCGTTTATCGAGAAGAGAAACAAAGGAGTCATGGAGCGCCTCCTGCGCAAGCAAACGAAACGCATTCTCATCGAGAATCATGAATGACGGATCGAGGCCCACCAAAGGCGCATTCGTCCTCAAGATGCGCGCGCAGAATGCATGGAACGTCCCGACCCACGCGGTCGCGAGGAGGTGATGGGATTTCGGCGGTAAACTTTTTCGGAGTCTCGCAAGAAGTTCCGCCGCGGCCTTCTCCGTGAATGTGATTGCGAGAAGGTGGTCCAGATTTGCCGGGTTCCCCTGCAAAATATTGAGGCACCGGTTGATGAGGACGGTCGTCTTGCCCGAACCGGCGCTGGCAATGACTCCCACCCATTTACCCGTTGCCTCAATCGCCTTGAGCTGCTCCCTCGTCAGGACTTTTCCCGCTGTATCTGCAAACGTCTTCATAATCGCAATATTGCTGGCACTTCTTAGGTTTCACGCTGAAATCGGCCTCGCGTATCGATGCGACATGCTGGCCAGCGGCCCTCAATGCGCCATCGAGCGCTTCCTTCCATGCATCGTCATCCATGATGCTTTTTGAACGCGTGCCGATCGCATAATGAACACTATTAAAAGATTTTTTCAAAAATCCGTGCTTCGTATCGGGTTGCCTCACGGCAAAGAGTATTCCGCCCAGTGGAAGGGACTTCGGATAGAGAAATCTTCTCACAGCCTCGACGTACAAAGGCAGCTGGACGTGGACGCCGTTTTTTATGTCATTGGCGACACTTTTCGCCTGCCTGCCTGTTTTGTAATCGACGACTGTAAAACAGCTCTTGTCATCTGACGTGTCAACGCGGTCCACGCGCCCGCGTATGAGCGCATCGGGGCCGCTCTCCATTTTCAGCCTCAATGTGGTCTCGGGCGTGTCGCCGAAAGTCCACTCGCATTCGGTCGGGAAGAGGGGCTTTGGAAGCGATCTCGCCGTGTTTATCTCATTTGTTATTACCTGCAGCGCGAGCGTGCGCGCGATCTTCTGCTCGTATGGTTTCAGGCCGTCGACAACATATCCGATGAGCATTGCCTTCATTTCAAAGACCTCATCGACTATTTTATCCAGCGTGCGTTCAAGTGAACTCATGTTTTTCTGATCTGCTACGGTTTTTTTGAAAAGGTCCAAATGGTCTTTGTAGAAACGCTCGAGTATCGCGTGCACGATTGTGCCAAGATCCTTCGGCAAAATTTCGGGTGTTATCTCCTCCGGCGGTTTCAAATTCAAAACACGCTCCACAAAAAACCTGAACGGGCAATTTGCGTAGATCTCGATCTGTGATGGCGAGATGGCGTTTTCGCAATACCGCTTTTTGATCATGGCGCAGACGTCTTTGTCCGCAAGACGGCCGTTGTATTCGGGGTGGGCGAAGTCGCCCGTCATCCTCTCCCTCTCAATTGAAACGACCCTTTTTATTCTCTCTTTAATCTTGGAATCGGCTTTCAGGGGAGGGCCCGGGACATCGACGGGCACGGCCTTTCCATACGGATCAAGGAAGCCGGACGGCGCTGATTCGTCGCCCGAGTGATTTATCGCGGGATATGAGAGCACGACTTCACCGGACGTTTTGGTAAGCAAGCGGTGAAATAGATATGCCTCCTCCGCCAGCATATCGGACGGAGACGGGAAAATGTCCGCGAATTTCAGGCCGAGGTCGGACGCGAAAAACAGGTGTTCAGAAAAAGAAGAGGGGATGTTTCCCTCCGTCAGCTGCGGGATGAATAAAAGCTTCGGCGCAAAACTTCCACCGTCCTCGAAATTGATTATGTTGATCGGCGTTATTTGTGAAAGCTCCGTGGACGACTGGAAAAACGAGAGGCACTGGTTGTAGAGAATATACAGGAAAGATTCACGGGAAATGCGCTCAAGATTTAAGATCTTCGATGACGTCGCCAGCGATTTGAGTATCTGCTCCGCATCGTCCAGCGAATTCACGCTCCTTGCGACAGATCCTCTCGTTACCGGTTCGAGCCCCGCCTCGTCGTGCATCTTTTTGAGCGCAGACATGACCTGAATTGAAAAATCCTCAATTGTAGCTGCATCGGGAAGTGACCGGGTAAGCGGGCCGGATAGCGCATCATTCAGTATGGGGGACGAAAGGGGCGTTCCCGCATGATGCGTCTTCGAAGCAAGGCCGCACCGTTCGAGCTCCGATAAGATATCCAAAGTTTTATAATCGCCGCGCCTGACGCAGACGGCGATCTCCGAAGGTGGTGTTTTTTTGCCGACCGCCTTCAAAATCTCACGGACCACAAAACGAGTTTCCTGATGGGGCGAACGCAGGACCACGTTTCGGATTTTTGGCGCACTTTTTTCCGCATCGCTTTCGATGGTCAGGGTTTTCGACGTGAGCTTTTTCAGGGCTGTTAATGTCTTTTCAAGATACGGGGCGAAGAGGGCATCATTGCGATCTGTGGCCGGGAAGCTCACGAGAACGTCCCGCGATTTGCCGAGCAAATCCAGCAAATGGAGCTGTCCGGGGCTGAAGTGGTGAAACTCATCGAAGGCGATAAATTCAATGCCGTCTAGGGCGGGACTTTTCTCAATTTTCTTTGCGGCTAAAATCGTTAAATCGCCTTCATCAAGCAGGCAGTGTTTTTCCTTCTCATTCTCGTAGCGCTCAAACAGCGTAAAAAGATCTCTCTCCCTCTCCGCCTTTCGCGTGGAGAGCATTCGCCCAAGTTCAGCAGACCCGATGAAGTTCTTTTTGAGTGTCGTGATCGCCTGTGCCGCCTGCCTCGCGATCCCGATTGACGGAGATTTGAAATAGGTGAGCGGTTTCTGTGACAGAAGCTTGTGCAGCAAAAGGACCTGTTCCGATTGCGACATGACCGGCACAGTTGCATCGGCAATTTTTTTTATGAAATGGTTGTAGGAAAGGAAAATCTCGCCCAGGACCGCTTTTTTGTCGGCCAGAAAACGGCGCCTCAATTCAAAGGCCGCAGCATCGGAGGGGACTATGCAAAGGCCCGCCTGCGCAGTTGCAAAAGGCGCAATCCGCTTCAAAACAAGGCGTGTTTTGCCGGATCCTGTCGGCCCTGAAATGAGACTCAAAGGCATGAGGTGATTATTGGCAGGGGACGGGTGATAGTGTCAAGCTATGAAAAAGCCCGCCATAGAACTGATGGCGGGCTTTTTTATCGTATATGCTATCATTGCAGGAATATATTTATGTTCTGCAAACCCGGCCCATTAGAATTCGTCAGAGCAAGGTCGATCATGTTGTCGCCGGTGAAGTCCGCCGCCGTTATCTTTAAACCGTTCGGTCCACCCAGATCATATGTCGTCTCCGCATAACCGAGTCCGGTCCCGTCGTTGATAAAGACCCTGAGCCCCGGACCTCCTGTACCCACGATATCCGGGAATCCGTCGCCGTTCATATCCGCCGCGACAACGGTCCTGATCGAATTAACATCAAAGGTCTTGACGGCATGGCAGGTTCTGTCTCCGTTGCAGAGTATGACGACAAGCTCCGCGCCGGCGGTCGTGCTGCCCATGGCAAAGTCCAGGTTCCCGTCATTATTGAAATCGGCCACGGTTATGCCCCACATCTCGTCCACAGCCGGATAGTCCGGTGCCGCATTGAAGTTCCCGTTTCCGTCGCCGAAGAACGCCCTGACGACGCTGGCAGGGCTGCACGTCACTGCCATATCCATATTGCCGTCCGCATCCATGTCCGCAGTGGCCATCTCGGTCGGCGTATTGCATGTCGCATATGTGTTCCCGGCAGCAACCACTCCGAAGCCGTTGTTCATGTAGATGCGAAGCGTATTATCCGCCTGTGTTACGACTCCTACATCTACGGCGTTATCACCGTTGAAGTCCGCAGCGACGATGAAGCTGGGATTCACGGCAGGGATCGTTATGACTTGATTGAGTGTGAGTAAGCCAAGACCATCGCCGCCTGTAAGAATGAATTGACTGCTATCTGGCATCGCTGCTACAACTCCCAACCTTCCCGAGCCTTCAGTGTCCGCGACGGCCATGTCGCTTACTGTGGACACTATCAAATAATTATTATTGAATGCGAGTGCAAAAACGCCCGCGCCGTTGTTCAGATATGTGGATATCAGGCCGTCGTCCCTGCCGACGATGAGGTCCGGTATCCCGTCATTGTTGAGATCGCCCGACGCGATGCTGTCAACCTGTGCGGCGTTGGCGAGCGTGCTTCCGGTCAGGGTCGCATCCGAAGTTGCCACAAAGACATTTGGATCCGTCAAATTTGGTATCGAATCGCCGTCAATATCTCCCGTATCGTCGGCTGCGACCAGGACATCCATACCTGCCGGATCTGTTATATTTGTCCTGATCCTTCTGCGATCACCTATTACGCCCGGAACAAGATATTCATCCACATTATGTACTGTAAGAGAGATGTATCCGACATTGTCCCACAGCTCAGGGACCGCACTGTTCGCATCCTCATGCGCATCGATATCTCCGCCGCCGTCGCAGTCGTTGATGTTCAGACCGACGGAGGCGGTAACTGTCGAATCAGAGGCGGAATAGCATGTGTAAGTGACCTCTATAGCGGCAGTATAGACAGGCACCGTCGCAAACCCCGTTGCAAGACAGAGCTCCCTCGTATCCGGATCAAATGAAAGCCAGTCGGGCAGTCCGGTCATCTCGTATATGGCGTCTGTAACAGGTGTGGTATCCGGTGGCGACGTGCACTCATCCATCGTGATGCAGCTCCACCCAAAACCCGGTTCCATACAATACGGAGCGGCAGTGACAAGAGAAGCCCTTATTGCGTCGGCAGTCGGAGCAACAAGGCTTTCCGGCGGCGGAGGCGGAGTCGTGTTCTCGATGCCTGTCACGCACGACGCAAAGGCAAGCGACATTGCCGCCATCAGAATCGCGAACCTTGTGTTTATCTTCATCATAAGCATCATCCTTTCGGATCTATTGCGTGAATATGAGAATGTTACCCGGCGATTCCGTATCCGTAACGAGAATATCGTATTTATGATCGTTGCCCAGATCGGTTGTTGAAATATCTGCATGCGGCGTGGTTCCGGTGCTATAGAGGGTCGGATTTTCGAATGTCACGGTCGAACCGCCTTTTACCGTGCTGCCCAATGCCACGGAAATCTGCCTGTTATTGACATCGATGCCGGCCACATCGGCAATATCGTCGCCGTTGAAATCGGCAAGGACGATCGCTCTAATAACGGCTGTAAGAGTATGCGTTTCAGGTGCACCAAGGGTGCCGTCGCAATTTCCAAGCATCGTTATGAATTCCTGATTTGCCACCAAATTCCCAACGCCGATATCAATGCAACCGTCGTTGTTGAAATCGGCATTGAGCATCGCATTAGTCACCGATCCCAGTCCCGTATCAAATCCGCCAACCGCAGTGAACGTTCCGTCGCCGTTTCCGAGACCAGTGTAAACCCTCATGGCAAGTGAATTCAGCAGCGAAAGATCCATTATTCCATCGTTGTTAAGATCTGCGGCAGAGACTTTTTTTCCCCCGAAGCCGATCGGAATGGAGGTCGTATTTATGAGTTTCGTCCCGTCCCACAAATAGATGTCAAGGTTTACGCCGTTTATCGTTGCAACATCCACATCGTTATCCCCGTTAAAATCGGCTATCACTGCAGGACCGTCCGTGCTTGCACCGGGACTTATGCTAATTGACGGGAAATCTCCCCAGCCGTTGCCGAACAAAATTGAGAATTGGCCAATTTGAGAGTTTATCGCAAAAAGATCCATATTATGGTCGCCGTTGAAGTCGGCTGCTAAAAGTTCTGTTGTCACAGCTGCGCATGCGTTGATGGGGATGTCTACCCGTGGATCGAAACCGCCCGTGTAGGGGTTATAGATAAAAACCGATACTTGGCAATCAAACGTCCCTACAGCGACGTCATTATAATTGTCGTTGTTGAAATCCGCCGATATGACAGGAAATATTTTGTTGGCACCGACAAGGCCGGTTGCCGGAGATAAGGCGCCATTTGTAAATGCTATGAAAGGATTGGCTGTATCGTCATTATACTCCGCGAGATTTGTGATTCCGTCTCCGTCGAAGTCCTCACCGGCATCAGCCGGATCTTTCAAGTCCTCCCCCAGATCTTCCATGGGGATCTTCCGGCCCGCAGTTCCGTCATCGTATGGAGGCGAGTATGTATCCGCTTCTTCCCCTGGTGTGATATATCCGATGGTGTCGCTTGTGAGACGGTCGTTTGAATTTGTCAGTTCCACATCGTTTGGAATTCCGTCGATATCGCAGTCATTGAGCGTCAATGCCTTTGTAGATGTGAGCGACTGATCAGAAGAGTAGCACGTATAAGTCGCTTCAACTTTTGCGTCGCCCAGATCGGGAACGACAAGGGTCCCACTTCTAAGACTAAGTATTCTGTCTGTAGCATCAAATTCAAGCCATGCGGCATTTTGAATATCAAGCCGATAGTTCAAAACGATGCCCTCGCAATTTGTGCATATGCATTCCGGAAGTGTCATGGGATTTAAATTTCTGCCGGAGCTGATGCAAAAATCATTGTTTTGCTGAAATGCCGTCATGAATGTGGCGTCCGTTGCCTGTTCCACGGTCGGAGTCGGAGGGGGCGGAGGAGTCAGATCCTCGATGCCTGTCACGCACGAGGCAAAGGCAAGCGACGTGACCGCTAAAAGAATTGCTGTTCTTATACTTATCTTCATAGTCAGATTCTCCTTAATCCTTTTAAAAATCATTAATCCCGTTATGTTAAGGAGCAAGATATGTGCCACAAAAACGCAGTAGAAAGGCTCACTAATGCATTGATATGTTTAGATTATTTAGTTGTTTGCAAAAGGGGGTGGGTGCCGGAATATATGTTTTCTCGTCAACATTTTGACGCTTTACGGGTGATTGTTTATTCATGCTGTGGTAGGGGGTTTTCACAATGATAAAAAGGGATTACGAGGATATCTTTGGTTCCCGAGGCTCCATGGTGGCAAGGCTCTCACGTTACGAGCATCGGAGCTGCCAGGTCGAAATGGCAAAGGCAATAGAAGGTGCAATTGAAGACGGCGCACATCTCATTGTGGAAGCCGGCACCGGAGTCGGAAAGAGTTTTGCGTATCTCGTCCCTTTCATAGAATGGGCTGCCGGCAACAATAAGCGCGTCGTCGTATCGACATACACAAAGGCATTGCAGGAGCAGCTTGCCAAAAAGGATATTCCGTTTCTCGAAGAATCGCTGGGAATTAATTTCAGATATGCACTTTGTTTCGGCGGCGAAAATTATTTGTGCAAGCGCCGCCTCGATCGCTCATGGCAGCAAGGACTGTTTGAAACCAAAAGGGAGGCCAAAGAATTTGAAGAGATAATGAGGTGGGGGGGCGAAACGGTGACGGGCCTTCGTATGGAGTTGCCCTTCGAGCCGCTCGATAGCGTGTGGTTCAGGATCTGCCGTGAATCGGATCTCTGCCGCGGGAAGAAATGCAGCCACAGGAACGAATGTTTTTATGCGAAGGCAAGGGAGGAACAGGCAAGAGCGCATTTGCTGATAGCGAATCATCATCTGTTTTTTGCAGACATCGCGTCCGGCAGACAGATCCTTCCCAAATATGACGCGGTTGTTTTTGATGAGGCCCACAATCTCGAGGACGTGGCCGCGGACCACCTGGGCTTCGATCTGACAAACACGCAGCTCAAATATTTGATCGACGAGTTTCATCATCCGAAACAAAAGACGGGATTTTTGGGCCGTCTGCATAAGCTGAAAAACAAGAGTGAACTTATCGTCATGGCCAACGCCGCGAGGCAGGCTGGCGACATCTTTTTTGAGGCCGCGCTGGATAACCTTGGCGGCAAAGCGGCGCTGTCCCTTCGCGAACCGAACCGGATTGAGAACTTACTTTCTTCCACAATCGAACAGATGGCCGACGCCGTGGCGGAAAAGATTGAAGATATTCAAGACGAGGAGGATCGGGATGATCTTGAAACTCATGTGCTGCGCCTCCGCGGCTGGGCGGGGCTCCTTTCCGAGTTCGTGGAGCAAAAAAGGGAGGGGCATGTTTACTGGATCGAGTCGGAGGCGAGGCCCCGCGCGATAAAATGCCATCTGTGTGCGTCGCCTGTCGACGTCGCGCCGCATCTCAAAAAACTCGTGTTCGATGAGATAGCGCCGATTGTCCTCACATCCGCGACGATGGCGGTCGGGGGGACGTTTGATTTCATAAAAAGGCGGCTGGGTCTCACCGGGCCGCAGGAGATCCTGATTTCTTCCCCGTTTGATTTCGAAAAACAAACGCTGCTTTACACGCCTTCCGATCTGCCCGATCCCGCGCGCGAAGAGGCGCTGCATGCCCAATCGATAAGCGAGCGGATCGGGAAGCTGGTGGAAATCACCGGCGGCAGATCTTTTGTTTTGTTCACAAGTTATAAGACGCTCGATCGTGTCCATGAGTTACTAATCGATAGGCTCTCGGATTTTCAACTTTTAAGACAGGGCGATTTCCCGCGATGGCAGTTGCTAAAGGAGTTTAAGAAAGATGGAAGGGCCGTGCTCTTCGGGACAGCGACATTCTGGCAGGGCGTTGACGTCCCGGGAAGTGCGCTTGAATGCGTGATCATCACGCGCCTTCCGTTTGCAGTTCCGGATCATCCGCTTATAGAAGCGCGCATCGCGGATATTGAATCACGCGGAGAGGATGCGTTCATGGGTTATCAGGTGCCGAAGGCGGCACTGCTCTTGAAGCAGGGCTTCGGGCGCCTGATCCGCCACCGCGACGATGTCGGCATCGTAGCGATCCTCGATCCGCGCATCAAGACGCGCGCCTACGGCCGCATGTTTTTGGACTCGCTCCCGCAGTGCCGTGAAATGAAAGACATCGATGAAGTCGCGGCGGCGTATAAAGAAATGAAATCACACAATGTAGCGGTCGAATGAACGATATTGGACTGACTCCGCCAGGTGCTCCACTTTGATCTGACCCAGTCCTTCAAGGTCCGCGATGGTCCGCGCAATTTTCAGGGCGCGGTGAATGGCGCGCGCCGAAAGCATCAACCGTTCGGACGCGTCCTTTAAAAAGTTCATTTCCCGTTTGCCGATGGCGCAATGCTCCTCTATGAGCTTAGCTTTTAGTTCTGCGTTGCATGAGATAACACCGTCATAACGCTTGGCTTGCAGGCGCCTTGCCTCGAGGACACGTCCGCGGATGGCTGCCGAGTTCTCCGACTTAGTGGGTTCGAGAAGTTCGAGATGCGACGGCGGCAAAACATTTATATGGAGATCTATTCGATCAAGGAGTGGACCTGAAATTTTACTCCGATATTGCCGGATCTGCGGGACAGTGCAGAGGCAGGGTTTCCTTGGATGTCCGAAATAGCCGCACCTGCACGGGTTCATTGAGGCCACAAGCGTGAAGCGCGCAGGATAGGTTACGGAGGAGCCGCTCCTTGCTATATTTACGACACCGGACTCCAACGGCTGGCGAAGGACCTCCAAAACGTCCCTGTGAAACTCCGACATTTCATCCAGAAACAGCACGCCGTTGTGCGCAAGCGAAATCTCCCCGATCTTCGGGATGCCCTGTCCGCCGCCGACCATGCCGGCATAAGACGCGGAGTGATGCGGCGCGCGAAATGGCCGCTCGTAAGTCAAATGGAAGCGCGGGCCGATGAGGCCGTGTACGCTCATGATTTTTGTGACCTCAAGCGCCTCTTCATGGGAAAGCGGCGGAAGGATGGAAGGGAGGCGCTCCGCGAGCATGGTTTTGCCGGTCCCCGGAGGCCCGATCAGGAGCACATTGTGCCCGCCGGCCGCGGCGATCTCCAAACCCCTCTTCGCCTGTTCCTGCCCGCGCACCTCCGAAAAATCCGACGAGTGATCATCACCAGAGGTGAAGTCGTTTTTTTGTGAAACGACAGGCTGCTCATTCGTGTTCAGGAAGTTTACGACCTCCGCCAGCGTATTGGCGCCGACCACCTCAATGCCGCCCACCATTTTCGCTTCATGGATATTTTCTGCAGGCAGGACGATTCCTTTAAACTTTTTTTCGCGCCCCATCATAGTTATCAGCAGAGAACCCGCGATCGGCAGGATTTGCCCGTTGAGAGAGAGCTCACCGGCATAGAGGTATTCTTTTGCCGCTTCCGGTTTCACAATTCCCCACGCCGCGAGAAGACCTACTGCAATCGGAAGATCAAAATGGACGCCGCTTTTCTTTATGTGTCCCGGCGCAAGGTTGATGATCGTCTTGCGGTTGACGATTTCAAATCCCGTATTGCGGATGGCGGAGGCGACGCGGTCCTTCGCCTCCTTGACGGCAATTTCCAGAAGGCCCACCATGTTCCAGCCCGGAAGGCCCTGTGAAGGGATATCCACCTCGACCTTCACCAGAGTTGCGTCGAGGCCGAAGATCACAGCGGAATAGACTTTGCTTAGCATGACTGCATGCATATGCTTAAGCCGTGCCAACGGGGCATTGCCGATTTTTAAGGATTTTTACGGAATGGAGTGTCCGATTTTCGGGCAGACTGCTTTAAAATCATGCAAAATGAGCTGCTTGCTTTTTCGCAAAAAATTAGGAAGATTACGGTCTCTCAAAGGGGATAAATAATATGACAACAAACTTGATTATCTTGGGCTCGGGACCCGCGGGATACACGGCGGCAATTTACGCGGCGAGGGCGAACTTGTCGCCCATTCTTATAGAAGGTATACAGCCGGGCGGTCAGCTGACCATAACGACTGACGTCGAAAATTATCCGGGCTTCCCTGAAGGTGTTCAGGGTCCCAAGCTCATGGATGACATGCGCCGTCAGGCGGAAAAATTCGGGACGAAGATCGTGTCGGCTGATGTGACATCCGTTGATTTCAAAAAGAGGCCGTTTGTCGTCACGACCGCCGAAGGAAATCATGAGGCAAAGGCCGTTATCATAGCAACCGGCGCGTCGGCACAGTGGCTGGGGCTCGATGCGGAGAGAAAGCTCATGGGAAAGGGCGTTTCGGGTTGCGCGACATGCGACGCATTTTTCTTCAAAAACCAGGAAGTGGCGGTCGTCGGCGGCGGCGATACGGCGATTGAAGATGCGTTGTTCCTGACAAAATTCGCAAAAAAGGTGACGATCATTCACCGCAGGGACCAGCTCCGCGCATCAAAGATCCTGCAGGACAGGGCAAAGGCGAATTCCAAGATAGAGTTTGCATGGAAGAAGGTCGTTTCCGACATCTTGGATGTGAATGCAGGGAAGGTGACCGCCGTGAAGCTCAAAGACGTCGAGAATGGCAAAATAAGCGAGCTTAAATGCGACGGCGTCTTTATTGCGATAGGCCACAAACCCAATACGGAAATATTTAAAGGGCAGGTGGGTCTCGATGAGAAGGGCTATATAATGACGAAGAAAACCACTATGGATACGAACGTGCCCGGTGTGTTCGCGGCGGGGGATGTGCAGGATTCGTATTACAAGCAGGCGATCACCGCCGCAGGCACGGGGTGCATGGCGGCAATAGATGCAGAAAAATACCTCGATAGCGTCGTATAATGAATTATAAATATAAATTAGCGTTTATCGTTGCAGGATTAATAATTATATCGCCGGCAGTGGGGGCGGCAAAGACATATACGCCGTTTGGCCCCATTACGGTCCGCAATCAGAACCCTTTTTACGTCCAGACTCTGAACCTCACGCCCACCCGCGCGACTGTTTTGCCTCGCGATGTGCTCGAGATGCGCATCGATTCAGCCTATTCGAACATGTTCGAGCAGGGCGTTTCTGCCACCAATTCGATGATGGAGGACATGGAACTTTGGCGATTGGCCCTCCATGCCAATTACTCCCCGACAGACGATTTGCAAGTAGGGATCGAGATCCCGTTTATCCAGATGTGGCACGGTTTTTTGGATCCATTCATACAGGATTTCCATAATTTTTTCGGTCTTCCGAACGCCGGCCGCGAGAATTGGCCGGACAACGAGTATCATTTTTTATTCGGCGCAAATGGGCAAACGATTTACAACGTCGGCAGTCAAACGCTGAATCTCGGCGATATTGCCCTGCACCTCAAACATCACGTAGTTGATGAAGGGCGTGCCAATCCCGCCGTCGCGTGGTTTTTCGATTTCAAGTTCCCGACCGGCCAGCGCTCCAAAGGGCTTGGAAACGGCGGAGCGGATTACGGCTTGGGCCTGGCGTTCGAAAAATCATACAAGCGCCTTCACGGTTATCTCAACACCGCCTATTACGTCTCCGGCCGTCACGACCAACTTGAGCCCTACATGAACGAAGCATTCTTTTCATATTCCGCCGCTATAGAATTCACGATCCTTCCAACGTGGTCCGTTATAGCTCAAGTAAACGGCGGAACACCGCTTCTCGCCCACACCGGCATGGATGAGTGGGACGGGGTCCCGCTTGATCTGATAATCGGTTTCCGCGGGCAGGAGGAGGGGCTCATCTTCGGCAACGACCTCATATGGCAGGCGGGATTTTCGGAGGACGCCACGAGCAGCGGGCCGTCGGTCGACTTCACAGCCTTTCTCTCGATCGGCTTGCGGTTCGGCGTAAAAGAAGCCGGACGCGTAAAGGGGGGAGCACTTTCACTGTGATTTTCCCTTCCGACCTTCCAGTAAATTCTTGACGGTCTCCAAGAGATAATCGAGCTCGAAGGGCTTTTCAATATAACCGTCCACCTTCAATTCGTTCATGCACTTTTCCTTGTCCGTTGTGCTTGCAGAAAAGAAAACGATTGGAATCGATTTCAGCTGCTCATCGGCCCTTATCTGGTCAAAGAGCTCTGTGCCGGAAACGTTCGGCAGGCGTATATCGAGAAGGATCAGGTCCGGTTTTTGGGTTTTTACCGCATCGAAGGCGCCGTGACCATCGAAGTGGCAGCTGACATCGTATCCTGACATCTCCAGAAGCTTGGCTGTGAGCGTTGTGACATCAACCTCATCGTCGATGATTAGAATTTTGGCGGATCCCATCTTTGAAAATATAAACGCAGGGTTCGTTCGGGTCAACAAGAAACCAACCCCTTAACTTGATTGACATAGCCGTCTCCCGGAGATATAGGTACTTCCATGCTTGGAAGGCGAAACATTTCCGCCTTTTTAATCGCCTTGTCGCTTTTATCATCCAGCCTATCTGCATATTCAAAAGAGAACGGGGCGATAATCGGTGGATTTCCAAAAAGACATTTGGATGATCCAAGCATAAAACTAATACAGGACAATTTCCGATTATTTACGGACTACGTGGGTCGTAGAATTGGCAGACAAATAATCTTAGAGCCAATAGCAGACCTTAATGACCTCCGATCGAAGTTGAAATCAAGAAAACTCGACTTCACTTGGGCATGGACACCAATTGAATCCATAAAGATATGGGAAGAGTATCCCCTAACCCCGTTCGTTGCTATGGATCCAATAAACGATGGTGTAAAACGAAAGGGGTATAGATACCTATTAATAACCAGATCTGACAATCCCTGTGATCAAATTGAGGATCTTAACGGCAAGACCTTGATGTATCTAAATAGCGAAGATGATTTGTTTAAAAATATCTCATTATTGTTTGTGGATATTTTTTTAAAAAAACACGGGAAGGACATTGGCAAATTTTTTAAGTTGTCACCATATGGAAACGAAGGATCTAAGAAAACAAACAGTGTCTTATTGGAGTATGGTTATAGCAAAGACCTTATATTAAGAGTGCTTTCAGATCCCAATTTTGTGGTCTCAGTGAACGAAGAGGCATATCTTCTGATGGCCAAGAGGAACCCAAAGGTTAAGGAGATGATCAAGATCATTGCTGCTACAGATCCTTTTCCTCCCCTGCCGTATTTTGTCTGGAAGGACTCCGACCTTCAACTGCAAAAGAAAATTAAGAATGTATTATTGAATATGGACAAAGACCCCGAGGGTCAGGAAATTTTAAAGACCGTGAGGGTGGGGGCTTGGAAGGATGTGGACTCAAGCGACTATGACGCACTAAGAAGGATGATGGAGGATATAGATAAATTAGGGATAAAGTTAGAACTGTGAAGATATTTCACAAATTCAATTTGATCATTATTCTGGTGATCGTATCGGTGGTCTCTCTCTATTCATTCTATAACATCAGATCGGAAAGAAAGGATTTGATGAAGGAAATGGTAGGGCAGGCCACTTATTTCGCCAAGACAGTGGCCCTGGGAGTAAATTCCGCCTCGTACTTGGAACGTCGGGACATTTTGGTTGATTATCTGGATCGCATGATGCCGGAGAGTAAGGGCTGGATACGCTACGGAATGATTACTGACTTAAATAGCTATGCGTGGATTAATACAGTAAAGGAGATGGAATACGAAACGTTGAACGATGAGGTCAGCCAGAGCGTCTTGAAAAATATAAAAACAAAAAACTCGTTCAATCAAGTTTACTACAATGATCACTTCAAGGAAAAAATACTCGATATAGCATCCTTGATCACCGTCAGTTGGAAGGAGAGGGGAGTATTGCGTTTAGGTTTTTCTTTTGGGAATGTGGAGAAAAAGATAGACAACGCAATCTTTCAGTCCGTTGTTGTCGGCCTTGCCTCTATTATCGTCGGAATTTTCTTATCCACGATGATGGCAAGGGTCGTTACAAAGCCGGTATCGAAAATTGTAGAAAACTCAAAAGAGGTGGCCAGGGGAAACCTCAATTTCCCAATAACTACAAAGAGCAATATTGCCGAGATCTGCGAGCTGGAGCAAAGCATCGAACAGATGAAGCGCGACCTCAAGTATGTTTATCTGGGCGGGGTGTTTGCCGATTTTCATCACTCGATTAAATCTGACTTGGGCCTGATTTCAGCCAATATTGCCTACATCCGGCAAAATGCCGGGCAACCGGAGAGGGTAAAAGAGCTTTTGGCCAAGGCGGAGCAAATAATGGACCGAGTTGACTACATAAATTCGGAGATAAACAAGTATAGGGAATACAAAAAGCCGCAGGAAGTGAAGATGGCCGCAGTTGACATTAACCAATTGTTATCAGAGGTTATAGGCTCCATACGGTTTACGGAGAAAATAATTTTGGAAAAGGATTGGGGGCAAAATATTCCGCATATATCGGCCGATTCCGCTCACTTGAAAAAGGCGCTTGGCAACATTATGACCAATGCAGTGGAGGCCATGGGGGGCGACGGACGATTGAAGATCAAGACGGAGGCCTTGGAAAGCTCCGTTGAGATAGAAATTTCCGATACCGGTTGCGGTATCCCAAAGGGTGACTTGACCTGCATTTTTGAGCCCAGTTACTCCACGAAAAAGAAAAAGGGCGGGGAAGGAATAGGGCTGGCGATGGCAAAAATTATTATCGAGGATATTCATCATGGGAAGATTGATGTGGTGAGTGAGGGGGGAAAAGGGACTATGTTTATTATAAGGATGCCATGCTCATGAAACCGAAAATTTTGATCATCGAAGACGATCGGGAATTGGCTCAGAGCCACAAGGATAATTTGGATGATCTTTATGAGGTGAGGCTGGCCTTTGATCCCGGGAGCGGTCTTGCCTTGGCCAGGGAGTTCCTCCCTTCCTTGATAATCCTTGACCTGGGCTTTCCTTCCGATGTGTCGGCGGGTCTCCAGCTGATTCCAAAACTTTTGGGGATCAACCCCAACATTAAAATCATCGTCACTACCGGTTTTGGGGACATCGAAGTCGGAGCGAGGTCGATAGAATTGGGGGTTTACAATTACATAGAAAAACCCATTCGCGACTATCACGGCTTTTTGGTCATAATCGAGCAGGCATTCAAAATCTTGAAATTGGAAGAGGAAATTAAGAAGTTGAGGGCGCAACCGAAAACCTCGTTCTTCGGTCTCATCGGCGTATCCGAAACAATGCAAAAGGTTTATGAGAGCATTAAGAAGGTAGCTCCAACGACTGCCAACATCCTAATACAGGGTGAGACAGGAACGGGCAAAGAGCTGGTGGCACGGGCAATTCACGAGTTGAGTCCCAGGGCCGCCAGACCATTTGTCGTGGTAAATTGCGCCGCGATCCCGGAAACCATGTTGGAAGACAAGCTATTCGGCCATGAGCGAGGCGCATTTACAGGCGCAATTTCCAAAAATGTCGGCGCTTTCGAACTGGCGCATGAAGGGGACGTGTTTTTGGATGAGATCGGTGAAATGCAATCCTCCGTTCAGGCAAAACTGCTTCGCTTTATACAATATAAAAATTTTCAACGGGTCGGCGGGAATAAGGATATTAATGTAGATGTCAGGGTAATTGCCGCGACCAATAGAAATTTGGAGAGCGATGTTAAGAAGGGCAAATTCAGGGAGGATCTGTACTACCGGTTAAATGTCTATCCCATAGGTGTTCCGCCGCTCAAGAGACATAAAGAGGATATTCCATTGCTTGTCTCCCATTTCCTGCGGGAATTCAGCCGGCAGTTTAGCAAAAATGTGGTCAATGTCCATCCGTCTGCTATGAATCTTCTGATGAATCACAACTGGCCGGGGAATGTGCGTGAGTTAGAGAATCTTATGCAGAGGGCAATTTTGTGCGCTGAGGGGGATGCCGTTCGGTCCTCGCATCTGGAAGGCCTTGGCCAAAGTTATGGGCAATCTACCCTTAATGAACTTTGTGAGAAATATTGCGAGGTGTGGGTCAGAGAGGCCTATGCCAGAAATTACGGGGATGCAGATAAGACCTGCTGCGAACTTGGTGTGTCTATGAGACAATTGCAGCGTTACGACAAGAAATTTAAAATTGATCGAAGGATGTATGAGAAAGAAGTGAGATGAGGCAATGAAAAAACCGGTTGTTCTTATCCCTTTTATTATGCTGGTGATATGTGGTTGCGGTGGAACCGCTGAAAATGCCGCGAATCCTGATCTTGACCAGATCCTCACATCGCCCAGCACCGAGCTTGATGTCTCTGATGGAGTTCATCTGCCCCAGATTTTTAACGGCACATTTCAATTGGTAAAGATCGAGACACGCAATGAAAGCGGCGAGCTTTTAGGTGAAGAAACTATAGATCCGGCGGCCACAATTACGGTGACCGCAAATTATGCAGAACCGGCGGATGCATTCACTGCAAGGAGCAACCTGATTACTGATGAAACAATTGAGGTCAGCGGAGTGGTCTCGCTTGATGTTGCAGCTAACAGGCTCATCGTAAACATCGAATCATCAAATACACCGTCTATAGTTGAAGGGGAGACATATTGCTTGGACTTGGGCCAATCTACCACAAGCGGATTTGGCATATCAATTGAGGGAAGCATAAAAGGGCAAGTCGTAAATCAGGTCTATATATTTGATAAGATTGAGTAGCCTATGAAACAATTATTATGTCTTCTAGGACTACTATTTTTACCGCTATCCGGTCATGCAAGACAATTATACAACTTACCCCAACTGATAGAATTGGCCTTGGAGAGCAGGCCGGAGCTTAGGATTGCTGAGAGCCAGCAGTCTGAATCGGAAAATCTGTTAAAAGAGGCAAAATCTCATTATTATCCGCAGCTCGATCTCAATCTGGACTATACACATTTGGACGAAAGGCCGTTTGTCGTGGTGACCCCGACAACTGTAAATGCCGATGTGGATCTTTCCGAAATCAAATCGGATTATCCCATCTTGGCCGCCATCCCCGATCAGATTACAGTACCGATCACTATCCCTCAGACAAAGGCGTATATCGCCGGCCAGGACGTATTTAGGTTAAGGACCGAACTCAAACAGCCGCTCTTTACAGGCGGCAAGATCAGGGAGAGGGTGAGACAAGCGGGCTACATGATTGACATTTCCAGCATCCAAAAGGGAAGGGCTGCTCAAGAGATCGTCTTGCAGGTGAGGAGTTTGTATTTCCAACTTGCGTTTGCTGAAAGGGCATTAAGAGTTGTCAAGGCCACAGAGGAAAGACTTAATGTTGTGACTCGTTTTCTTAATAATCTATATAAAAATTATGTTCCCAAAGAGGGGGAGAAGGGGGTGAGCAAGAGTGATTACCTCAAGGCCCAGTTTGTTTTGTCTAAAGTCCTTCGCTACGACAGTGAGATTCAAAAGATTAAGGAAGAGGCAAAAAAATCCTTGATGATTGCCTGCGGTCTTGAAAGTTATGATTTCCTAGTCTCTAACGAGGCGGAAAAATACGAACTAAAACTTCCTGCACACGGTTTGGACAAGCTCAAGAGACTGGCCTTTGACAATCGACCCGAACTTAAGCAGCTTGATCTGTCGCAACAAATCAGTTCATCGGAGATAAAGAGGACAAAGGCCGGTTATTATCCGGATATCGGTCTTTTTGGATATTACCAGCGTCTGGAAGAAAATTTTCCTGCTTATGATAAAAATCTCTGGGCCGTAGGGGCCTCTGCCTCTATCCCGATATTTAACGGTATGCGCACCAGCAGTGAGATAAAGAAGGCAGAGGCCGCTCATCTAAAGGGCAGGGCGCAAAAGGAACTTATGGAGTTGAAAGTTTCTTTGGAGATAGAAGGGCTCTATAACAAACTGGAGGACTGCCTAAGGAAGATAGGCATTGAAAGCGATGCCTTGGCACACGCAAGGGAGAGGCGCCAGCTGGAAGCGGAAAACTATTTGCTCGACGCCAGCAATTACGAGGATTACTTGGAGGCATTGGAGGACGAAGTCGATACCGAAGTATCGCTTTTGAAAACCAAGGCCGAACGTTATATTACGTTGGCCCAACTGCAACTTGCCCTGGGCCTTTGATCTTCCCGCGACATTATTGTCGTTTTTCAGCAAGAATTTCATAAAATCGGCGACAAAGATGACGCATCTAGAGATGTGACGCCCTGTCAAATCCCATCATTGTTTTAACCTTCCAGAAATTTTTTCGTAAGAGATCAATTAGTTGGTCGTGCGTTAATTATCTTCCAACCAAATTTGTAAGCCGCTGGCACGGGGATTGCTTGTATTGAACGGCAAACACTATGATTTATCTTCTGTCCATTTTATCCGGTTTTTTGCTTTCTCTTTCTACTCCGCCTCTGCCCACTGGGGCACTGATCTGGATAGCATTGGTGCCATTATTCATTGCCATACTGAGTGCCGAAAACTATCGGCAGGTCTTGCTTGCAAGCGTACTGACTAGTTTTATCCTGCATGGCTTTTTATTTTACGGTGTCAAAAACTATTCCCTTTGGATTTATTTGTTGCTGCCGCCTCTATACTCAATTCCTTATATTTCACTGGGGTTTCTTACCTTCTATATAAATCGGAAATCATCCCGCCGGTTGGTTGCTTCAATAGTCATTGCTTCCTTCTGGTTCTTAATTGAGCGCGTCATGAATGTCCTTTCACTTCCCTACTACATAGGATTGGCCCTTTATCAATCTTCATGGGCGGGTTTTACCTCTATAGTCGGTTGTTCCGGGCTTGGCGCTTTAATTATTTTCGCCAATGTTTTTTTGGCAACGTCGTTGATGGCACGGCGAATGTCGCTTCGGCCGGTCGCCATTTGGCTTATAATTATGTGTGCGCCTTTTTTGTATGGACGGATTTATTCAAATCATCCTCCGATATCTAGTTCATCACTCAAAATTGCTGTCGTTCAACCAAGTTGGGGTCCAGAAAAGTACTTAGGAAAAGGGCAGGATTTATTGTGGCAACAAATGTCCCGACTCATCAGGGGAGCGGTACTGAAAACGTCCGCCGATGTTATTTTGCTTCCTGAAAGTTTTGGCGTCTACCTCGACCGCAAAAATTATTTAGATGATATAAACGATCTGCCAGCAGTAGACATTATCACCGGTGGAGTAAATTATAGTCCCGATCGCCTCCTCACCTATAACTCCGCTTATTATATAAAACCCGGTCAGGGGATTCTATCGGTTTACAATAAGATGGGACTGGTTCCCTTGATAGAAAGTGCCTATGCCGTCCCAAAGGAGGACTCTCGGATATTCTCCATTGGCGGGCATCGACTGGCGCCGCTTGTCTGTTTCGAATCGCTGATCGAAAAAAGAGTTGAAGAACAGGCCAAAGATAGCGAAGGCCTTTTACTTTTGGCAAATGAGACATGGTTTGAAACAAGGACCTTGCCGTTCACACACCTCGCTTCAATTGTGATGCGTTCCATTGAGTATGGTCTGCCGGCTATAATGGTCGGCAACACCATATCAATGGCCAGCGACGCGGTCGGCAGATTTCAAATTACAAATTATCGTGCACCCGAAATCGTCACTTTCGATTTTCATCCCAACCGCATTGATACTCTATTTAGCAAGTATGGGCGTGTCATACCATATTTAGCAGGTCTCATTGTATTTGGCGCATTTGCCGCAAGGAGGGTCTGAAAAATGAGAAAACTATTTTCAGCATTTATGTTACTCGTTTTATGTAACAAGGCCTTTGCCTTTGGCACACCCATTCCTGCACCGCCACCGCCTCCCCCTGTGATCGTGACGATCTTGACCGATAGGAGTTCTTACACGGCAGGGGACCCGATAAATATCACGCTAAGGGTCGAGAACACTTCAGATGCCGATGAGCCGGATGGATATGCCATGTGCTGTGCAACTTCATATACCGTTGACGGTGCCCCTTATCCCACGGGACGCGTCTGTTGCATGATGGTCGGCAGCAATCCGCTCCCGGCCCACTCTTCCAAGGAATTTTACTACACCCATACAGCTTATGTCGCGCCGGGCAATCATACCCTCGTCGGCACCATCAGCCCCCGCACTTCATCGTCTATTTCGATAGAAGTTCATGCAGCGGCACCCCCGCCACCACCTCCGCCGCCACCGCCGCCGCCACCGCCGCCGCCACCATCTTCGGCGTGCGGAAATGGTGTTCTTGAAGCGGGAGAAGAATGCGATGACGCTAATACGAGGGATGGTGATGGGTGTAGTTCCACATGCTGGCGGCAGGATATCCCGGCATCCGCCTTTGACTGGTCAATCAGCATACATCCTGAGGATCTGTATGAATACAGCGGTGATTGGACCAAGCCAACCAGCGGGAATGCGATAACATATGTAAAAGATCTTGGCATAAAGTATGTGCGCATCGACGCACCTTGGAAGGATGTCCAACCGTATGAAGGTTCGCTTACCGACAACAATTGGGTTTATGGGAAGTGGAGCTCACTCCGTACCATACTCAACTACATAAAAGGTCAGGGTATCGAACCGATCGTCGTTCTCAGCCGTATTCCAGATTGGGCAAAGAGCCACTATCAGTCCGGACAGAAGGATCTCTACTGGCAGGAATGGAGAAGATTTTGCAAGAAGGCTGCCTTGGAACTCGACAACTCCGGCAGCTCGTATGGAAATGCAATCAATGTTCGCTATTACCAGTTATCCAATGAGGCAAATGTTGGCTTGCTGCCATTCCTTGGTGAGTCAGATCCGATAGATTCGGCAGATGATTATCGTCAATATTCAGAATGCGATGCCGGTGTCGTTGCGTTTGATACCAATAGTTATGAGACAATTGTAAATATCCACGCTAATTCGACCAACTGGGAAAATGACCTCGTAAATTGGCTTTCCGGGGCTGGCTCCAGCATAGACATAATTGGAATCGACCACTATCCCGGCACCCACTATATTAATGATGGAACCGATTGGTATCCACTCGATAGACTTTTTTACTACATGAGCGCTTATGGGAAGAAAGGCGCTATTGCAGAGACGGGCTACGCATCAAGCTACAATTATTCCAATTGGGTCGCCACGGAAGACGACCAGAAAAATTGGATCAACACCGCTATTCCAGTCATCAAAAACAAAATGTCGGGCAGAAGCCTTGTCTTTGTAAATTATTATGAGTTATTCGATAAGAATTCCAGCGGAACTTGGTTCGAAGACCATTATGGAATCGTAACGACAAACGGTCTTACGCTGAAGAAGGGCTATCCGGCCCTCAAAGATCAGATCAAAGGCCGCAATGTCACATCCGGCATGTCCGCCTTAGGGGTCTTTACGCCGCCGGAACTGCCGCCGCTCCAAATCCCTTTAGTTACGGGAGACGATTGTCGTGACCAGATACCGGCGGATACCGTCGGCGATCCATGCATCCACAATGACTGTCCGGACAAATCCTTGCAGGATGGAATAGGTGATCCGTGCATCCACAATGATTGTCCTGACGAAACGCCGCAGGATGACTTCGGCGATCCTTGTAATCACAGCGATTGTCCGGACGGATCATTGCAGGATAATATGGGTGATCCGTGCATCCATAACGATTGTCCAGACGGATCGCTGCAGGATGGAATCGGCAACTCTTGCATTCACGATGATTGTCCGGACTCATCTCCGCCGGATGACTTGGGCGATCCGTGCATCCACAACGACTGTCCCGACGGATCGTTCCAGGATGACATTGGTGATCCTTGCAACCACAACGATTGCTCCAATAGGAGCATGTGCGATTCTATTGGAGACCAGTGCAACCACGACGAAGATGGGGATGGCGTGCCGGATACCGCGGATATCTTTCCTTTTGATCATGCAGAATGGTCAGACATCGACGGCGACGGAATAGGGGACAACGCCGATAGCGATGGTGCATATGAAGGCTTTGAATCGGGCAATCCCGCAGGGTGGGATTTGTCCGGCGGCGTGTATTATATCAACGAGCAGGCCGCCCATTATCAGAGCGAGGGTTTAGAAGTCGAAGGCGACAGAGGGGAGGCTACAATCCTTGCCATGCACCTCCCTTCCCCTGCCGACAAGCTCATCTTACAACTATGGCTGAATATCGACGAATTGGATTCGATCTCCATCCGACCATTGAGCTCAGTGGATTTGCCGGACGCGCTGACCATTCGACCCGATGAGGTCGCCTATACTTTGAACTCCATAGAGCACGCCACCGAACGGTCTCAATGGGTCAAGATAAAACTGATCTGGGATACCGAATCCGGCACCTTCGAATACATGGAGGACGATTCGTCCTTACTCAAGGTCACGGATAGCATCCATAATCAGGCAATCGTTGGATTTGAGATAATCTTCGGGCCCAACACTAGGGCATTCCTGGACGATGTCTCTTACTACTATCTCCCAGCCGTCGTTAAAAGTATCGCTGGCGAATCAGGTGATGGTTTGGGCAACGATGGCGCTGCCACTGACGCAGCAGAACCGGACGATCTTCCCACGCTCTTCACCGGCAGCAGGGGCGGATGTGGTTTAATAAAACACACCCAAGAAATCAGTTCAAAATACATCTTCCCATTTATACTGGCGATTTCAATTCCCCTGCTTATACCGATTATCTCGAGCATATTTTTCAAAGGAGGGAAAAAGACATTTCTTATGACACTGATCGCCATCTGTTGTTTCATTTACGGTGGTCCGCTGTTCGCCCAAAACACCAATGTCAACGGTTACAACCTGCAGTTATTTGGGCCCACCACTGACGGTAAAGGGACTATAAGTATAGCCGGCTCCGATGTCTTGGGACATCTTAAGCCATACATTGGATTTTATACAAATTCGAGCCGGGGACTTCTTGCAGCCGGCAACGCCGCAAACAACCGGACCGTGGATATTGTGGATACATTTCTCACCGGCGATTTCGTATTTGGCTTGGGGTTATGGGATTTTTTGGATTTTGGAGTAGATTTACCCGTGTTCTTTTTTGAGAGGGGCAGAGATTTCAATACAACTGATATTTTTGATACTTCCGGTATCGGAGATATTCGCTTCGATCTAAAGTTCAGGTTGCTCAAAGACAAAGGAAGTGTGCCAGGTATTTCATTTCTTTCGTCGGTCTACTTTCCATCCGGCGAGACGTCAAAATTCACCGGCTCTAAAAATATCGAATATGAGGGAAAGCTGATTGCAGATAAGAAATTTAAGCATCTCTATCTGGCCGCCAATGTCGGCTATAAAATCGCCCCGCAACAGACAGCTGTAAACATCGACCACGACGACCTGCTGACATTCGGTGCCGGTGCCGCAGTTCCGCTTCCCGTTTGGAACCGGTCGCTTGAGTTGATAGGCGAGGTCTATGGTTCCACCGTGATCAAGGACGTCAAGGAGATTACTACTCCCATTGAATTCTTAGGCGGGATTCGCAAAACATTCAATGACAACCTCACTTTGACTGTGGCCGGCGGTAGAGGCCTGACAAGCGGTGCCGGCTCACCTGCATGGCGGGCACTGATAGGTGTCGGTTACAGGTTCGGTGAGAAGAAAGAAAAAATATCGGCAAAACAAGATTACGAAACGGTCAGCCGGACAATTCACTTCGATTTCGCAAGCGAAAAAATCCGCGGGCGTGATCTTGAAATGTTAATTGCGATGGCGAAACTGCTCGCCGCCGATCCGAATCGAAAGGTCCGGATTTCAGGTCACACAGATTCGACCGGGCCAAGGGCTTACAATCAACATCTCTCGGAGGCGCGCGCACAAAAAGTCAAGGATGTCCTGGTGAGAAGCGACGTCGGTCCCGATCAAACGGCAGTTGAAGCATACGGCGAAGATAGGCCCGTCGCTTCAAATTCAACGCGCGACGGCCGCGCAAAAAACAGAAGGGGCGAAATAGAAGAGATTCTTAGCGATAAACAAGCAAGGAGGGAAAAATGATCGCCAGAATGTTTGCATTGTTGGTCGTTACTGTCTTTGCCGCGTGTGGTGGCGTGAGCGGAGGCGATGCGGATCAGGGGTTGGAAGATATAGACGATCTCATCTCACAGCCCTCCGTGAATGTGGAAGGCCCCATCGTAAAAATCGAGTACAAGACCCCCGATGGGACAGTGTTCATCAAAGTGAGTGAAAACATTTCCTCCCGGGAAGATCTTCTCGAGTACAAGCGCATCAAAGACCAAGAGACACAAACGATACTGGAACTGACCCGCGACTTCCCTGAAAACGTCAACTACCCCTCCGTGGTCACCTTCAAAGAACCCGTGGCGCAGATGAAGATTGATGACGTTGCCAACGTAATGAGCACCAACGCAATCACTTCGATCAGATTTGTGTCCACCCGCGGCGGAGGTCAAATACCTTACGAGATGCTGGGCACACAGGCCGTCATAGATATGGAATCAAGACTTAAGGAAATTCAAAAACAGGACAACAACATCAATAACTTCCAACTGTTCGAGGGATTTTCCGCCTTTAAGGGGGGCCTCAACCGCGGCACAATCGAGTCGCTCATGGGCGACTCCGAGACCTTCGTCGTAGATATAGGCCCGCGTGAAATGTACGAGAACGGTGGAGTTCAGGCCGCATGGGATGATGTGTCGTCAGCGGTCAAACGATTCGGAGCGCAATAATATGACAAAAAAAATCATATCGATAGTTGCAATCCTGTTGGCGAACTTGCTCCTTCGATCAAACGTCGACGCTTGCAATGGCTGGGAACCTTTGAGGGACGGGGCCGGCCGTCTGCCGACGCCCAGAGTTATAAGCGTGGATAACCGGCGAAACGAAGGCGTCTGGCTGGATAACTACCGGGGATCTTTCTGGATCGCGGATTCGTTAAGCTTCGACGCAGCTGCCCTGCAGAATATGCGCAGCACCGCCGCCGGCCGGTACACGGAATTTGTTTATGAATTCCGAAGAGGCGGCAACACCGAAGACTATTTGGACGACGCTGAAAGGTATGATCATTGGGATGGTATTTGGGGAAAATACAATAACACGTGCATTTTGGGAATCGGCTATATCTTCGGCTCGGTTTGCCTCGCTTCGTGGAACTACGGAGAGGCACATACGGCTTTCTACACAGACCTGCCTTGGGGTGATATCAAGGGAAGCGAGGAGGCCGACCTGTGGTATGACCACACCCGGGGAAGGGCGGCCGGCGTCCTTGAACTGGCGAATATACTCCGCGGCTATGATATATTGAGTCTGGGCTACGATGGCTGCTCGATAACGGAGGAATGCGATGAAGAATACGAAATGTCGAGTGACGTCAACTCGCTTGTCCCTAACATAAGATACCATATCGGGATATTCTTTAAGGTGGACTCAAACGATGGGACGTCAGAAACGCCATGGACAACGTCCCTTCATTTGGAGGAGCCCCCACTGTTCATAATGTACTACTCGTCCGACGATTCCTGCTCGTTGGCTTCGGGATCGTGGTCGATAGAACCGGATGCGCCGCTTTTAAACTCACTCGATTCGGATCTGGACGGAATAAGCAACAATCTGGATCCGGATGACGATAATGACGGCGTCCCGGATGCCTCGGATGCCTTTCCCTACAATGCCGCAGAGTTGGTGGACACAGACCACGATGGGGTAGGTAACAATGCCGATATTGATGATGACAATGACGGCTACACTGATTCGGCGGAATCATCGTGCGGAACCGACCCCCTTAATGCTTCGTCAAGACCCGCCGATAATGACGGCGATATGGTCCCGGACTGCATTGACCCCGATGATGACAACGATGGTGTTGCAGATACTTCCGATGCCTTCCCGTTTAATCGTGCAGAATGGCTCGACATAGACGGCGACGGCATAGGAAACAATGCCGACAGGGACGACGACGGAGACGGCTATCTTGATTCCTTAGAATTGAGCATCGGCACAAATCCGCTGGATTCAGGGTCAAGGCCCACAGATAACGATGGAGATCTATCGCCAGACGCAATGGATGCAGATGATGATAACGATGGAGTAAATGATATATACGATGCTTTTCCATTTGATGCGTCGGAGTTTGCAGATACGGATGGCGATCATATAGGTGACAATGCCGATACCGATGATGACAATGACGGTTTTTCAGATGCGGAAGAGGTCGCGGCGGGAACAGATCCGAGGAATCCGTTTTCGAGGCCATATGACAACGACGGCGACGGAGTGCCGGACGACATTGACGGTGACGATGACAATGACGGAATACCTGATCTCATAGATCCGTTCCCACTTGATCCAGGCGAGGCAAGAGATACGGATCATGATGGCATAGGGGACAACGTTGATTTAGATGATGATAATGACCTCTATGTTGATACGGTTGAATCTGCCTTGGGGACAGATCCTTTAAATCCTCTATCGAAACCTGCAGATTACGACAGAGATCTGAGTCCGGACGCTTATGACCCAGATGACGATAATGACGGGGTGCCTGATAGTACGGATGCCTTTCCATACGATGCCGGCGAATGGGTCGACACCGATGGTGACGGGATCGGAAACAACGCAGACCTAGATGACGATAACGACGGATACAGCGATGCAGAAGAGATTGCGGCAGGGACTGACCCGTTGGATCCGACCTCAAGACCAAGGACGGTTTATTTCACCGACAATTTTGACGGCTTAGACCTTATCGCTTCTCCCACGGCATTTTCTCATGTGGGACAGTGGCGGGAAAGGTTCTGGACTGACAGCGGCGCTGTCCCCAGTTCCTCTTTTGCAGTAAGTGAAGGCATACTGGAGTTTCGAGTATCCATGTTGGACAGTTCGAGGAATGAATACAAGGCCTACGAATGTTTGGTGACCGATGACCCATTCAACAGTAATTTGCAGCGCTACATAACTATCCGTTACAGACTGCTTTCCAATTCTCCAAATATCGGGGCATTGGATCTCGGAGTGGTCTCCATGAGTGATTGGTGGCAGATAGCGCGGCACTACATCCGTAATGGTGATGTACCACAGGATACCGGCTGGGTTACTCATACGTGGGACATCGGTCAGAGCGCGCCCGATTATGATTATAACAAAATATATCTCCTCATCGACGACACAGATGTAAATGCGACTTATACACTATATGTGGACTCCATTGTCATAGAGGGATGATACATGAAGAAAATTCTTATGTTAATAGCCGTACTACTCATAACATCTGCCGGCACACTATTGGCCGCTGGCGATTCCGATGGCGACGGGTATAGCGACGTTGTGGAGATCAGCACGGGAAGCAATCCTTTTGACGCCTCATCGGTGCCGCAGGATTATGACCGCGATTTTTTACCGGATATCATTGACCCCGACGACGATAACGACGGCGTTTTTGACGTTCGTGATGCGTTCCCCTTTGATCGGACGGAGTGGGCCGATACTGATGGAGATGGAATTGGAAACAATGCCGATACCGACGACGACAATGACGGTTATAGCGATGCCGTTGAAATTGCCGAGGGGACCGATCCGCTAAATAGATTTTCAAGACCATTGGATACCGATGGGGATGGTATCCCGAACAGTGTTGATCCCGATGATGACAATGATGGAGCCCTTGACACAAGCGACGCATTTCCAGAGGACAATCAGGAATCAACGGACACCGATGGAGATGGCATAGGTGATAACACCGATTTTGATGACGATAACGATGCCATCCCGGATTCTTTTGATGAGTTTCCATTAGACATCAGTGAATGGCAGGATACAGACGCAGATGGAATTGGAAATAATGCTGACAATGATGATGACGGTGATGGTGTTTTAGACACTGAAGATGCGTTTCCGCTTGATCCGACGGAGTGGGAAGAGGCTGATAGCGACGGTGTTGGAAATAATGCGGATGCCGATGATGATGGCGACGGCTATAGTGATGAACTGGAAATTGCAGAAGGGAGTGACACAAAAGATGCCGCATCCACACCGGTAGATACAGATCACGACCTTATACCCGATAGTGTTGAAACCGATGATGACGATGACGGTGTTCCGGATGAATGGGATGCATTTCCTCAAGATCAATCTGAGACGATTGACACGGATGGCGACGGGCTAGGCAACAATGCAGATGAAGATGATGACGGGGATGGAATCGAAGATGTTTACGATGCATTTCCGCAAGGCGCTGCAGAGTGGTCAGATAACGACGGTGATGGAATCGGAGACAATGAAGATATCGATGACGACAATGATGGAGTTGAGGATGGTAGTGATCTTTTCCCGAATGATTCTGCAGAGTGGGAAGATATAGATCACGATGGGATAGGCGACAACGCGGACTCTATAAATGATAGGGAATTGATGGCAAACCTCATTGGCAGCGCTGCCTCGTGCTCGTTTGTTGAAAGAGGTGAAACCCCGCACTTAGGTTTGTATATAAGTCTTTTGATCGTGCTGATTTTTTTCAGAACGGCACGTCGTTTCCGCGAAAGGAGATAGGATATGATAGTAATAGGCAAAGTATTTCAAAGTTTAGAAACTGCTGCGTCAGCGGTCGCCCACGGGGCAGCGGCAGAAATTGTCGCAAAAACGGCGGATTCCTTTGTGACGGGAGGAACTCCGTCTCTTGATTTACGGCGAGTGGTCCGAGGTGGCACGACAGCGATCGCACAACCGGCGGATCAGGAAGAAAAAAGAGAAGTTGATCCATGTCAGGCGGGCGACAATTTCAACATCTTCGAATGCGTATTTCAATCCGTTATCGAAATATTTAGCTCCGGTTCAACTTCTACTTTGAATCCCTGTAACTTTGGCAACCGGATGTGCATCAATTAGTAAAAATTAATAGGAAAAAAGGACGCAACTTTTTCTTTCATGATCCGATAAAGGGGTGTAGGAGGATAAGGAGGCATTTTTATGGGAATCGAAGGCATCGGAAAAACACAATGTGTCGGAAATAACGTGGAGCTCCGTGACGAAGGGAATCCGGTAATTGAAGAGGCGTATTCCGCGGAACACCCGTTGCAGATCCCGTCACGATTTGCGGCCGGCGTGGCAATCCCTACCGGATTGGCAAAATTATTTATGGGGGAAAATACAAAAACATCCGGCGAGTCAATTGAAGTTAGAGTCCAAGAGCTGATTGGAGCGCTGGGAGATGAAGATTTACTTGTGCGGCGACGTGCCGCATCGGCATTGGGTGACATAGGTCTTGCTGCAGTTCCTGCGCTGACTGAAGCGCTGAGGGATGAAAATTCAGATGTGCGGTCAAGTGCCGCAGAGGCATTGGGCAGAATAGGTCCTGCTGCAGAGGCTGCATTCCCGGTACTAATTGAAGCGTTAAGAGATGAAAATTCACGTATGCGACAATATGCTGCATGGGCATTGGGTAAAATAGGTCCTGCTGCTCGGTCTGCAGTCCCGGCGCTGACTGAAGCGCTAAGTGATGAAAATCCCCTTGTGCGGGCAGATGCCGCACGGGCATTAGGTGGAGTAGATCCTGATGCTCAGATTGTAGTCCCATTGCTAATTGAAGCACTAAAAGACGAAGATTTATTTGTGCGGCGAGGTGCCGCGTCGGCATTGGGTAAAATAGGTTCCGCTGCAGCGGCTGCAGTCCCGGCGCTAACTGAAGCGCTAAGGGATGAAGATCCAGGTGTGCAATCATGTGCCGCATTGGCATTGGGTGACATAGGTCTTGCAGCAGTCCCGGCACTAATTGATGCGCTAAGGGATGAAAATCCACATGTGCAGCAAGTAGTCGAGGCATTGGTTGAAATAGGTTCTGCTGCAGTTCCGGCGCTAATTGAAGCGTTAAGAGATGGAGAATCGTTAGGGAATGTAGATACGTGGGTAAGTGTCAATGCCGTATCGGCATTGGCTGAAATAGGTCCTGCTGCAGTCCCGGCGCTAACTGAAGCGCTGAGTGATGAAAATCACCTTGTGCGGGCAGATGCCGCATGGGCATTAAAAAAAATAGGTGTTGCTGCAGTCCCTGCGTTGATCGAAGCGCTAAGGGATGAAAATCAATTTGTGCGGCAAGGTGCCGCAGAGGCATTGGGTGGAATTGGTCCTGCTGCAGCGGCTGCAATCCCGGCGCTAACTGAAGCGCTAAGGGATGAAGATCCAGGTGTGCGGCTACTTGCCAGAGGAGCGTTAAGTAGAATAAATGTAGAACAAGAGTAAGAAGAAACAGAAACCTCTGAAAAAGTCCTTATCAAAGCAACAGGTGCCACTGTTATGTAGTGCAGTATTTTACTGCAGTAGGAAGCAGGTACGTAGTGCATGTTTAGAAGTTGTATTTGGAGCAATTGCGGCTGAAAAAGGGCCGAAAAAAGGGCCTGAAGAAAGATAAAAAAAGATAAAAAAAGTGGACAACTTTTTTGGGGAGATGACGATAATATAACTGATTTCGCATAACATCATTTTTTGGAGGTATTATGGGTGGATTAAGTGTGCAGGGCTGCTGTCGACATGATAACCAATGTGCAGTAGATATGGAAACACAGGGCCTGCCGACCAGTCACGATCAGCGGTCGGAAGATAAATTTATTTCCTCTAAACATGATGCCCTTACTTACAGGGCTGTCAACAGAGATTGCAGGATGTCTATCTTTGGCAGTTTGAAGGAGCAACCAACGCCACCACCACCGCCACCACCACCCGTCTCCGAGGATTCGGTTGAGGTGGCAAATAGAGCGGTTGCGATGGCAAATGCCGGTTCGTTTAACAGAGCTGTGGAGGTGGCAAATAGAATTGAGGATAGCCGCGACAAGGCCCGTGCCCTAAGCGAGATCGCGGTTGCGATGGCAAATGCCGGTTTGTTTGACAGGGCCGTGGAGGTCGCAAATACAATTGAGAATAGCTACTATAAGGCCGGAGCCCTAAGGGAGATAGCGGTTGCGATGGGGGGCGATGCCGGTTTGTTTGACAGGGCTGTGGAGGTCGCAAATACAATTGAGGATAGCGACGCTTCCCTAAGTTGGATAGCGAGTGCGATGGCGGATGCCGGTTTGTCTGACAGGGCTCTAGAAGTGGCAAATACAATTGGGGATAGCAGCTATAAGTCCCGCGCCCTAGCAAGGGTAGCAGTTGCGATGGCAAATGCCGGTTTGTTTGACAGAGCTCTAGAGGTGGTAAATACAATTGAGAATAGCGACCTTCTTAATCGCTACAATAAGGCCCTCGCCCTAGAAGATATAGCGGTTGCGATGGCAAATGCCGGTTTGTTTGACAGAGCCGTGGAGGTCGCAAATACAATTGATTATGAGTATAGCTACATTAAGGCCCGTGCCCTAGGAGATATAGCGCATGCGATGGTGCAGGCCGGTTTGCTTGACAGGGCTCTAGAGGTGGCAAATAGAATTGAGGATAGCCGCGACAAGGCCCGTGCCCTAAGCGAGATCGCGGTTGCGATGGCAAATGCCGGTTTGTTTGACAGAGCCGTGGAGGTCGCAAATACAATTGATTATGAGTATAGCTACATTAAGGCCCGTGCCCTAGGAGATATAGCGCATGCGATGGTGCAGGCCG
>Ga0315291_10000527_pt1 | contig 51052 bp, 43 predicted proteins | sample YL17G12_20_MG_FD_203070 | JGI IMG/M metagenome (GOLD analysis project Ga0315291, IMG submission 203070) | Sediment microbial communities from Yellowstone Lake, YNP, Wyoming, USA - YL17G12_20 | ecosystem: Environmental > Aquatic > Freshwater > Lake > Sediment | place: USA: Wyoming | collected...
AGAACAACAATGCCGTATTCGAGGCTGACCTCCGCTCCCAATTGGCTGGTTCGCTCGTGTTCCCGGGACCGGTTCGGAATGCGGTCCAAGACAACCGCGATATCAACGTCGCTCTCCGGCGTCAGTTGGTCCCGTGCCGCCGAGCCGTAGAGATACACGCCGCACAGCCGCGCGCCGTAGATCTTCTCCAGTCCGGCCCGGACCTTCGCCGCGATCTCCAACGCTTGATCTCGTGTGGTCACCATAGCACTATCATAGCATCTTCACCGGTTTGTGTCCAAGCGGGGTGTAACGCGAATCTGGCAAAAGGCAATGATGCATTTTTCGCTTTGAAGGCTAACAGCAGAATCAAGGAGGGCCCGGCCGAAGCCAGGCCCTTCCTGCTGTATCGCCGCTGGACTCGGCGCTCGGGGTCGGGGACCCCCAACGCGATACATCGCGTTGGGGAACCCTCGCATGCCTGCGTCGCCCTATCCTCCGGTCCAGCACGAAAAATCCTACGGTGCCGACAAGAGGAACGCAAGAATGGGTCCGAGAGCATTACATCGATCAGACTACCTGCTGGTAGCCCGCAAAGCGATAAATGCAATCCTTCGTGTGCGACTCCATTTCGGGGATGGGAAACTCCATCTGTATTGACTCGAACAGCGATAGGGAACACTTGAGAGCCGGCCCCCTCAAGCGCTTGATGGACAGGACTCGCTAAAGCTTAAACTCAGGGCTGACCCGGCTCCCCGCCTTGCGGAGATCCGTCTCGTTTTTCTATCTTCTCCAGGATTCTTCTCTTTGCATCCCTGATCTCATTGATCACAACCGTCGTGCAGGCAAAGATGACACCTGTGATTGTCAACCCCAAACCCAGCAGCCCGACGGAATACAGCATGATACCTGCTATGAACAGAACTACCGCCAGGAATGTCAGTACCCGCACATTTGCCTGGTTCATGCTTGTCTCCTTCTTAGGTCCCACGTGGTCTCCGCGGCCATATTCCGCAGTTGCCGGCGGTCTCAGAGAGTACAGTAGCCTGCGAACCAAGCCGATATGGTAGGGTCAAACCAGCGGAAATACCAACGGGAATCTCTCACGGCCGCAAGGGATAGGTGAAAGGCGACCAGTCACAGTGCGCCGGGAGGCCGGCGATCCGCGTCCCTCCGCGTGTATCGGCGGCTGACAGGCAGGAATCAGTCGTCGGGTTTCAGGACTTTCGGCCGCCGGCGGAACGAGCGAGGGCCCCCTTCCATCTCCTAAAGCCTTGATCACGCGTGCAGGATGGGGTACCATGAGATACGTGGCACGCTGAGGCGCCGTAGGGAGACGGATGCGGACGCCCGGGATTCGGGTATTTCGGAAATACGATCTTTCAGAAGGGGCCAGAAGATGAAACGGCAAGCCTTCACGCTGATCGAGCTGCTCGTTGTAATTGCCGTCATTGCCATTCTGATGGCCATTCTCATGCCGGCCTTGAATCTGGCGCGGGACCAGGGGCGCAAGATGAAATGCGCCGGCAATGTCCGCAGTCTCGCGCTCGCGAATAGCGTGTATGCGGCCAATAACGATGACTGGGCCGTGCCCTGCCAGTTCATCGTGAAAGGGCAATCGACCCTGTGGACGTCCAATACCCAGTTCCGCAAGTACATCGGCTACGATGAAACGCAGCCGGGCCTTTCGACCGTGCAGACCCCCACGAAATACAAGTGCCCCAGCGACCGGCAGAAGGCCTGGGCACACGCCTACAACGTCGAGACGGGCACCACGACCGGCACCCTGGTCAGCTACGCCTACAACATCGAGGACTGGTTCCCCTCGGTGGGCACGCCCTCCTGGACCGCCACCATGGCGATGGCCGTACTGGGATATAAGATGTCCACCATCTCGCAGCCGGCCCTGAAGCTGCAATTCAACGAGGGGCAGGACTGGTGGAGCAAGTGGAGGGGAGCCAACTACATCGACGGCTGGGACAAGCTGGGCCAGATGGGCACTGTCAATCAGTACAAGGCGGCGGGCGCCGAAGGCCCGACCATGTACCGCCACAATGAGGCCGCCAATCTTGCCTTCTACGACGGCCACGCCGAAACCTGGCATAAGACCAAGCTCTGGATCCCGGAGCACGCCCAGGTCAAGCCGTATCAGCCGGGCATGTGGGTGGTCAAACGAGATATCTGGGAGAAAAACGGCGGCGGCCTCTAACCCTCCCGCCGAGCAACAACAGCACGCGGCGCGCCTTGCCAACCGCCCTCTTCCCCGCAAGAAGCACCGCACCGCTTAATTCTCCCCTATACCCGTTGAAGCGGCCTGCCCATTCGGATATACTAAAGCTATGACGACGAAAGAGAAAGCTGTTCAGGCTATGCAAGCTTTGCCCGATGACGCCTCCATTGAGGATGCCATGGAGCGGCTGCTGCTGTTGGCCAAGGTCGAGAGAGGCCTCCAGCAAGCCGACGCCGGTGACCTGATCCCCCACGAGAAGGTCAAGGAGCGAATGGCCAAATGGCTCAGGTGAGGTGGACCCCTCAGGCTGCGGACGACCTTGATGCCATCGCTGAGTTCATCGCACGCGACTCCCCGCATTTCGCGGGGCTCCTCGTGGCGGATATCCTGCAAACAGTCGACCGACTGGTTGATTTTCCAGAATCCGGTCGGATCGTTCCCGAGATAGGCAATCGGAGCATCCGCGAAGTCATCCTCGGCAGTTACCGTATCATCTATCGTCTACGCAGCGAGGCTGTCGAGATACTGACGGTTCATCATGGTGCACGCCTGCTCGACCCGAAGAAGCTCCGGTAAAGGCCGCCAATCTCGCCTTCTACGACGGCCACGTCGAAACCTGGCATAAGACCAAGCTCTGGATCCCGGAGCACGCCCAGGTGAAGCCCTATCAGCCGGGCATGTGGGTCGTCAAACGAGACATCTGGGAGAAAAACGGCGGCGGCCTCTAAGCCCGCAGACGAGCAACGACAGCACGGAACCTGCCCCACCAGCCGGCCTCTTCCCCGCAACCAGCACCATACCCTTTGATTCCCAAGCGGGGCATAACGCGAATGAACCCAAAAGGCAATTCAAGAACGGCTCCGGACCAGCCAGGCGAGTCAGGGATCGGAACAAAGCCTGACTCATCCTCGCGCCTGCTCCGTTTCATACTTGTCTTTGCCACGCCCCGCGATATGATTGGCCTTGCCGAGTTGATTCTGTGGCGCCGTCCGCCTTTTAGCACAAGGTCGTCAACGGCATCGGCATAGGCGAGTACCTGAGGGAGGAATCATAATGTGGACAGAGGTAAATGCCAGGAAGCGTCAGACAGCCGATGGTTTCGCGGCGACCATGCCGGTCCGCGCGACCAGTTCAAGTGGTTCCCTTGCGGGCCGACGCCGACTCCAAGAGAAGGCGAGTTCGAGGCTTTCCTACACCGCCGCGGTAAGCCTCTCCCTGCTACTTCTCTGCATCGCCCCGCCAGCATCTTGTGTTGTCGGCGAAGACGGCGGCAAGGGACCGCTCGAGCCTCAGCAGACAGATGCCCCGCCACAGGACTTCTTTAGCAGCATTGAGCAGATGATGCGCGATTGGCCCGTAGATGATGTCAGCAATGAGCTGCCCTTGGATGAGAAGACCCACATCCGGATAAAGCGCATTTGTGACGAAATCCAACGATCGACCGAGCAACGAATCCGCCAGACCTCTTTGCCTCTGGTGAAGATATCCATTCGGTCGATGTATTACGTTACACGTGGGACGGACCGGTATATCAAGGTGTCATATTTTGGAAAAGCGAACACCGCCGAGGTGGGTTCGGAGTCTGTTTTCTGTGATATAGACCTGGAGGCGCACCGTGGGAGATTGAGGCTCCGTCCAGCGCTCGGCCGGCAGATCTCGCCGTTTGCCGATGTCATGATTCCCGCTTTGCGGGCACAGGCGGAATCCACGCTCACATCTGTGACAGATGCGGCACCGCTGATCTGGCCTATTTCTGAAGAGGTGCACGACATAATCGTGCACCAGACAGGCCAGCTACTGAGCCTGTACCTGACGACGCTAAAGGAATACCTCGAACCGAGCGACGGTATTACAGGACAAATAGAGAGCATCCACTACGAACTCTGGTTCGAACAAGCAGGGGAAGTGCTTGCCCAGATTCCCGTGACGTTCGCCATTAGAGGGACAGAGGAAAGGTACCTCAGCGTGGGGGTAAAACTGGACTACAAAGCCGGCAAAGTCCGTCTCAAAGACTTGACCAATTGGGGATGGTCACCCGGCACGGAGTACGTGAGGGATGCCAGCGATAGTGCGATGAGTGATGCCGCGCCGAAAGGTGGATTAAAGGGTTTGCGGCAAACGACGTGTTCAGAGATGCTCGCGTGGGCCCGCCCTTCAAATGGATGGAGGACGCAAGGGACTTGCCGGATGGAATCGGGCGAATTGTACATCTGACGCGACGCAATCATCCCTTCCTGGGCGAGCACGACAGAAAATGTCGCATTGAATTGCCCGACGGAAGAACGAGAACATTTGACCTTCTCGTGGATGGCGGCAGCGTTACCAAGACAGATATCTCTCTGGTCCAGACAGGTACCAGACAATTCATCCACCTGAAAGATGATGACCAGACGGATCTCGCCATCGCGCTCGACACACTGAAGCTCTGCTCACCAGCCAACTTGTCCCGGGGCAAGCTTGTACTTACCTTCGCGGAATGAACTGGCTCGGAATCAAGGGGCCAAGCGTCAGGTGCGTTCTCACGGGAGGAATCCCGTTGAGCAGGCGCAATCCTTCGTCAGGCAAGAGATTGCCGCCGGAGCCTATGAGCCTTGTGAATTGATGGTTGAATCAACGTACATGCCCAAGTGACAAAGGCTTATCGGCGTCCACCAGGCCGACAGAAAAAAACCCACATGGTCCGGATTTCACTTGACGGCCAACCGTGACATATGTATGATATATACACAACTATGGAACGGCGAATAGTAAATAGAGAATGGTAGATAGCAAATCCGGAGGGGCTCGGTCATGGTCGGTGAAGCGCAAATTCTCACCTATCGGCGGAATGCCAGAAGAGCCACCGGTATCCCGCACGCCAGACGGCTGACTTACCCCATCATTCCAACATTCCATCGTTCCGTCCACCCGCGCCCTACAGCCGGAACCCAAGACCCGATCGTGCAAAACAAAGCCAATTTGCAGGAGCGAAAACCAGCGCTAACTGCTGTCCATAAAGAGAGTTATGAGAAGAAAATGCGGAGTATGTCCTTGCGAAAACAAAGCCAATTTTCAATAGGAGTTTCAGGTTTCAAGTTGGAAGTTTCAAGTGGGCACCCTGTACTTCACACTTCAAACTTCACACTTCACACTTCACACTTCCCAGGAACCGTCTGACGGTGTCACTACGAGCCGGACCCGCTGTGCAAAACAAAGCCAATTTGCAGGAGCCAAGAATCGACTATAACTGCTTTTCAGGAAAAGATTTATGGGAAGACAACGCCGATTGTGCGTCTGTGAAAACAAAGCCAATTGCCACCGATGAGGTTGCTTCGTCGGCCTTCGGCCTCCTCGCAATGACAAGAACAGGCGAAGAGGTAACGACCGGATCCCCCACGGGCGGACACGCGGGCAATCGTGCAAAACAAAGCCAATTTTCGTGGAGCCGGAACGGGCACTAACTATTGTCACGAGCGAGAGTTATGAGGAGAGAACACGAACCGTGCCTCTGCAAAAACAAAGCCAATTTCCCGGGCAGAGATCGCTTACCCTGCTCTCGACCGATTGGAGGGCAGGCACGGGGGCCTGCCCCTACGGGCTATGCGCGGGCGTGCTTAGGCAGGTACAATGCCGGCGAGAATTTCGATTTTGCGCGCTCATTTGGGGCGCGGGGGTACACATATATACGAAAGCTGAAGCTGATATCAGCACACCGGTGAACAGCAGCAGGTTTGGCAAATGAGAATCGAGTCTCTGGAACAGAGTGATGCGGTTCTGGTCGAGGCGGCCCAGCAAGGCCGGCTGGACAGCTTCGGCGCTCTTTACCAACGATATCACAATCCCATTGTGGCTCTGGCGTATGCCCAGCTCGGCGACAAGCACGCGGCGGAAGATGCGGCCCAAGAGGTGTTCGCCATCGCCTGCCGGGACCTGCGGTCGCTGCGGGAACGGGACAAGTTCGGGGCCTGGCTCGGCGGGATCTGCCGCAATGTCACAAGGCAGATGCGACGAGTCAAGACCCGCACCGCCCCGCTGCCCGGCCCGGATGCAACAGCTTGCGTCCCGGCAGAGGAAGCGGGTGAGCCGGAGCAGGAAGAACGAAGGGATGCGGTCCGTCGGGCCGTGTGGCAGTTGCCCGACGCGGAGAGAGAGCTCGTGGTGATGCGGTATTTCAACGGGTTCTCGCAGGCCCGAATCTCGCAGGTTCTGGACCTGACCCCCGCGGCGGTCAACGGCCGGCTCACGCGGGCCAAGCGTAGAATTGCAGAACGGTTAGAACGTGCTGGTTTCGGGAGTCGCTCATGGGACGCGTAAATGACGATCAATGGCTGGACGAGGCTTTGAACGAGGCCATCCACTCGGACGATACGCAGCCCGACTTCGAGAAGTGGAAGCTGCAGCACCCCGAGGCCGTGGAAAAGCTCACCTCGCGGACGCCGCCCACGCAGCGCCCGCTCCGGATAAGGAGAATCATCATGAACGCCACATTCGTCAAACTCGCGGCCGCCGCGGTCATCGCCATAGCAGTCGCGGTCGGAGGAGCAGTCGGCATCTATCAACATGTGCAACCGTACAACAAAGTGACACCTCTGCCTGCGATCGAAGTATCTGAGATCGAAATGCACCCGGCAGCGGTGCGCGGACCCACTACCTATGAATTGAGGGATGGTTCAATAGTCAAGTTGAGCGCAGGGGCAGAGATTCTTCCTCTTGCTCAGAAAGGCAAGCGTGGCTTCGAGCACGTTGCCGGGCAGATCGATGTCACCGTCGCCAAAGGCAAAGGCGAATTCATTGTCACGACCCCTTACGGCCAGGTGAAGGCCCTCGGCACGCAGTTCACGATGAATATGATGGACGACGTGGCCGCCAACACGAAGGAGCGCGTGCAACTGCTCGCCGTGAAGGTCAGGGAGGGCTCCGTCGAAGTCCGCAACACCCAGGGGACAACGACGCTGACTGCGAACCAGGATATTGTCGTCGCGCTGAACGCCCCCCCGTATGACTTCAACAAGGATGAGAAGCTGCCGAAGGAGCTGCGGGCCCGGATTCAATCGATGATCAATGCCCTTAAGGCCAAAGACGGCGCCGCCTGGGTCGCGAACTACAACATCAACTACGTGTACAAACTCGCCAAGGGCCAGGTTGCGTACGACCCGAACCTGTTCGGCGGCACGGCTGAAGACGCCGAGAATCTCAAGAAAGGGCTCGGCAACGTGGGAAGCCCCGAGGAGTTGGCCAAGATGGTGGCGTCGAGCCTCAACAGCAACGGCGGCGATATCTACATCACATCCATCGTGATGAACAAAGCCGGCGACCATGCCAAGGCGAAGTGCGTCAGCAAGAGTGGCAACCGCACCGTCGTCCTGGGGCCGCAATGGCACAACTTCGACGGCGGCTGGTGGCAGATCGATGATTAGACCCCTATTGCTCACCAATGTCCATGCACGCCGGGCTTTTTCCTAAAGCCCGGCTTCTCTATTGCGCCTGTAGGATCCGAGTCCATCGCCTGAGGCCACCCGAGCGACCGGGATGCACCGCGAAGAATCAATTCGTAACCGGCATCCGTCGCAAACTGCACAGGAGGATGCAACGTTTCCGGCCTCTGTGCGTTATGATAGGTGAAGATGGGCTCCGGAGCCTTGGTATGGCGGAAGACATATTTGAGTGCGGGCTGGATTCCCGGACGGCAACGTTCGACGAAGACCAGATGCTGGTTTCTGCGGCTCAGACGGACACAGAAGCCGCCGCACGGCTCTATGACAAGTACTACCGCCCGATCCTCGGCTACATTTACCACTGCACGCTCGATCGCGACGTGGCCGAGGATCTGACCGCAAATGTCTTTCTCGCCGTCTTCCGGCACCTGGGGCGGTACCGGTGGAGACAGATTCCCTTCCGGGCCTGGCTCTATCGGATCGCCACCAACGAGGTGCGGACGTATTACCGCCGGCATCGGCGCGCCCGGGTCGTCAGTCTGGAAGGCCGGGACGACGGCTCGGCGGAAGCGGCCGATAGAACCGCGGTTGCCGCGCCGGCGGTCAGCGACGGCCCGGTGGCGGCCGAAGAGTACCGCCTGCTCCACCGGGCGATGCAGCAATTGCGACCGAAGTATCGCACCGTGATTGTCCTGCGGTACTTCGAGGACAAAACCACCGCGGAGATCTCCGCTATCACCGGTCAACGGGAAGGCACGATCCGCTCCCAACTGCATCGCGGGCTGGCCCGGTTGCAGGAAATCCTGGTGCGTTGGGGCGTCTTGCCGGAATCGTCAGGAACGCAGCCATGAATGAGAATACGGAACGCATTGAGCGCTACCTCCAGAGAATCGTCCCGCCGGAGCACGAGTCCGAACTCCATCGGCAGCAGTTGCGCCGGCAGATTCTCGGAGCGATCGAAAGGAGACAATCGATGTCTGCAAGTGGAAGAGCGTGGAAAATCGCCGCGGCGGTGGCCGCCCTGGTCTGCACCGGGGCCGTCGCCGCCACCGTGGGCGTGAAGATTCATCGGTACTACTTTGAAGGCGTGGACAAGGATGGTGCCTATCACTTCTCCACAGGCCCTCAGACCGTCTACGAAGGAACCTATGAAGATGCCAATGGCGTCCAACAGAGCGTCAAAGTAGTGACCACTCGAGTAGTCAGTGTGGGCGCCACCGGAATGAGCGTCGAGCAGATGCAGAGCGAACTGGAGGAAATCGAGGCGCTGCGGCAGCGCAACGCCCGGGAATTGGTGGGCGTGATCGACCAGCAGGTCAACGGACGTCCCTGGAGAACCTGCGTGTTTCGATACACGCTCGCGGACGGTCGGACCCGCGAGATCAACGAAGGCGATCCGGACCGGGACAAACCGCAGACCGGCGAGCAGATCGAGCAGGACCACGCGGAGGCCGCCCGCCTGCGGGCGCAAGGTGTCCACGATGTCGTCAGCATCATCGATACCGACGTGGAGGGTCAGACCGCCCGCACGCTGATCTGCCGGTATATACTCGCGGATGGTCGGGAGATAACGATAGGCGAAAGCGATTCGGCCTGGCCGGAACCGACGCGCAGGCTCAGCAGCGAGCAGAATGAGGAGACCTGGCGTCTGAAGCGGCTCGGCGAGGGCGAGACGCTGGAGCTGGTCGAGGAGACCAACTACGGCAAGACCTTCGTCTTCGGGAGGCACCGGGTCACCCTTGGTGATGGGACCATCGTGACCCTCTCCGTCGGCGAGGTCAAAGGCGTCAAGGAGAGCCTCACCGAAGCGGATTGGAAGGAATTGCACGATCTCATCCAAGCCAACGCCGGCGAACTCCTCGGCACCTACGAGCAGGAGGTCAGAGGTACGGTATTCACGTTCGAGCGCAAGCGCTATATCCTCAGTGGCGGCACCGAGGTCATCCGGGCCGACGGCAAACCCAAAGGCGGTCAATAACCCCCTGATCGAGTAACCAGCGAGAGCGACCCCGACCGCGGCCGCTCTCGCTTTCTCGTTGTGCCGCTCCAACACGTCACGCCGAATACCGACCACTCGTGAGAATCTCATAGACCCCGGGCTGCCTTGTCATTCCGACCAAGGCCGAAGGCCGCGCGGAGGAATCTGGCGGCGAATGGACGACACGCCGGATTCGCGGCCAGATTCCTCGACTCCCCTCCGCTGCGCTCGGAATGACACACCCCTGTCTCCGCTATCTCATCCGGGTGAGAAAAAATGCGGAATTCTGGTGCCCAATAGGGGGGTTCCATCGTGATAATAGGGAACAACGATCGTTGGAATGAGAGTAACGGCGTTCGCGAATGCTTGAGGATGAGCTGCTCAAACTGAGGTTCAAGGCCGGCAGCATCGACGCGCTGCAGCGGATCTACGAGAAGTACCGCGACCATCTGCTGACGCTGGCGATGGCGATGCTCAACGACACCGGCGCCGCGGAGGACATCGTGCACGATGTCTTCGTGTCGTTCGCCCAGTCTGGCGCCAGGTTCCGGCTGCGCGGCAGCCTGCGGGCGTATCTGGCCACCTGCGTGGTCAACCGCATCCGCGATCGGATGCGGGCCCGCAAGCGCCAGGGACAGACGCTCGACATGGAAATGCCCCTGGAGTCGGATTTCGACCCACCGGATGGGAGGCTCCTGTCCGACGAGCAATCGCGCCTGGTCGCACGTGCACTGGCGCAACTGCCGGACGAGCAGCGGGAAGTCATCGCCCTGCACCTGAACGGACAACTCAAGCTCCGCGAAATCGCCAAGCTTCTGAATGTGCCGCTCACAACGGTGCGAGGCAGGTATCGGCATGGAATCGACAGACTGCGGTCCATCTTAAATGGGAGACTTTGACATGAGACCCGCAGAGGAAATAGAACGCTTTGTCAAGCACATATCGTTCAGAGCCAGTCGCGCAATGGACGAGGACCTCTGGGCCAACATCGCCCGAGCCGGTGACGGCCGGACGGAAGTGTTGGCTCCAGACCGTAGGGACATAAGGAGATTCATCATGAGAATGTCAACCACGCGAATCGCAATAGCCGCCCTGGTCTGCATCGGCGCCGGAGCCATAACTGCTGTGGGTGTAAATATTGGAAGGATCTATTACTGGGGCAAATCCGCTGACGGCACTCACCACATTTTCTACAGCGAAGATGGCCAAGGAGCGTTAGGCGAGGGCTTCATCACAATGGACGCCAACGGAGTAACTGATGTGGAGCAAACCCGAAGGGATCTGGAAGAGATGAAGATCCTGAGCCAACAGGGCAAGAAGGAGTTGCTCAGGGTCGAAGAAACGGTGATGAACGGTACCGTTGAGATGAGAATGCATGAATACAAATATGAACTCCCAGATGGCCGAACCAAGGATATGCGGGAAGGCGTTAAATGGGGTGGTGGGTTCGACAATAAGGAACGGTGGCAAGAATGGCGTCAACTTAAGGAAGCAGGACCGGGAGAGGACCTCGGCACCTATGAGGAGACAGTGGAGGACCGTGTCTTCTCCTTCAAACGAGAACGGTACGTCCTCAGCGACGGAACCGAAATCATCTGGTCTGTTGGCACGCCCAAAGACGGCCAATAGCCTCAAGATTGAATCCCCCCTCCTGACACAAAGGCCGGGCCTGATGGACCCGGCTTTTCTTTTGCGCCGATTATGCCGGACCCGATTCGCAGCCCGCAGGTCCGCAGATACAGGCGAAAAAACGCAGATTTCATGTATTGGAGCGATTGTGAGGTTCGTGATAATAGTAGAGAATGATCGTTCTTGAGAATACGAGCGGCCGATGATCGAAGATGAACTATTGAAGCTGCGGTTCAAGCTCGGCAGCGAGGACGCGCTGCGCCGTATCTATGAGAAGTACCTCGACTACCTGCTCAGCGTGGCGATGGCGTTTCTCAATGATGCCCCTGCCTCCGAGGACATTGTGCACGATGTCTTCGTGTCGCTGGCCCAAATGGCGCGCCAGTTCCAACTGCGTGGCAACCTGAAGCACTACCTGGCGACGTGTGTTGCCAATCGGGCCCGCGACCGGCTGCGGGCGGGCAAGCGGCACGGGGACCGGCTGGCCGCGGGCGCCGGACCGGAGCCGCAGGCTGAGCCGCCGGAGGAGACGCTCATCTGTGCCGAGCAAACGCAGCGGGTCTACGACGCGCTGGCCCAGCTTCCGGACGAGCAGCGGGAAGTGATCGTGCTTCGCATCAAGGCCGGGATGAAGTTCCGGCAGATTGCGGAGATGCAAGACGCCTCGTTCGTGGCCGTGCAGGCCAGGTATCGACGAGGGATCGACAAGCTGCGGTCAATCCTGAATGGGAGACTGTGACATGGGACCGATAGAAAGTGCGATTGAACAGGCCAATTGTAAAGCGACCGACGCGACGCGTCGGCAGATATGGCAGGACGTTGCCGGGAGACTGCGTCCCTCGCAAGCGGCGAGGCAGCCCCAGGGCGGCGACTGCTTATGGAGAGTTCTTATGAAGACCAGATTTGTCAAGCCGGCCATCGCCGCGGTCGTCCTGATCGCCGCCTTGGCCGTGGGTGTGGAGACGTTTCGACCGGGCAAGGCCGCGAAGACGCACGCCTTCAGTGCCGAAGTCCGTGCCAATACGGCACTGGATCTGGACCCCCGGGCCGCTATCCCCCTTCGACAGGCCCGGCCCGAGGATTTCGACGTGACCTGGGACGGAGAAAACGGCGGCACGCTGAGGATCATGCCAGGCTCATCCCTGCGGCTCTCTACGCCCTCCTGGCCCGAGCCGGAGTGGGATGATGTCGTTGGGTGGGCACATTCGATATTGGCAAAGATGCAGGAAAGCACCGCCACCAGCGTTTCGGCCCGCGAAAACCGGTTCGCGGCTATCCTGACGAGCGAGGGGAATCTGGCGGTCGTTCAAATCGGTGACTACGACGAGAGCAAGGCTCGGCTCCAGTGGCAGGTGGAGAGCACCGCCCTGCCCGGCTATGGCCCCGTGCAGGTCGTAACACTCGCCTGCGTCGATCCCAACAAGCCGTCGGCGCAGCCGTGTGCAATTGACTTCGATACGGGTCGGACCATCGTCATTCCCTCACAAGCGCTGGCTCTGGCGCCAGAGGGCTTCCTGAGCTGGCTGGAACAGAATGGAATCGACGCGATCGCCAGGATATCGGACGAAGGCGGCTGTCTGGCCGGCGTGGGGCTGGTCCTGCAGACATGGGAACCCGGCCTCTGGGCCGCGATACCCGCGCTGGGAATCCGTGACGCGATGACCCGGGTCTCGTATCAATCCCGCGACCCGATCCTGTTTCGGGAGGGCCAGTATCAGTTCATTCATCCCTTCAAGACGCGCGAAGGCGGCATGGGAATTCTCCAAATGCGCGGTATGGATCGCTCCGGGCAGACGGTGCAGTTCCGCTACAGGATGGTGTTGGAGGACGCGCCCGCCGGGATCGAGGGCGAGATACAGGACGATGCCGAATCGCTCCAGCTTCTCCAGTCGGCGGAGTGGCTCAACCGCCTCGGGCGGAGCCTGCTGATCTACGCCAATCAGAACGAGGACCGGCTGCCGGAGTCGCTCGAGATCCGGGAACTCGCGGACAGCGAGGAGCAGTACCAGTGGATGGTGAAGGACGTGGAATATGTCGGGGCGGGAGTCACGTGCGCACAATCACCCTCGCTGGTGGTGGCCTACGACAGGACGCTGCTGGCCAAGGGCAAAGGAACGAACGTGCTGTTCCTCGACAGCCACATCGAGTTCGTCGGGCCCGAGAAGTTCGCAAAGTATGGCCTGTCCGGCGGAGTCGAGTCCGTGATGCAGAAGAACGCCGAAAGGGACCGGCATGACCGGTCACAGTCGTATCTCGACCGGCTCGGGCGGAGCCTGCGGATCTACGGCAATCAGAACAAGGACCGGCTGCCGCAGTCGCTCGAGGAGATCAGGCAGCGCATAGGCCGCGAGGATCGGTATCAATGGATCGTGGAGAACGTGGAATATCTCGGGGCGGGACTCATGTTCTCACAGTCGCCCTCGCTGGTGGTGGCCTACGACAGGACGCTGCTGGCCACAGGCAGGGGCACGTACGTGCTGTTCCTCGACAGCCACGTCGAGTTCATCGAGCCCAAGAGGCTTTCCCAATACGACCTCTCTGGAGAACCTCAGAATGCTCCCGTAACACCTCCGAAGTGACGCCGCCCAAAAGGGCAGATGTGAAATTGGATGAAACAGGGCCGGATCGGATGAATCCGGCCTTTTTTCTGCGCGGATAATGTAAAATGGTTGCGCACGGCCGTGATATGAGGTGAGAGCGCTCTTTAGCTTGAGTACGTGAGCCGATGATGATCGAAGATGAGGTATTGAAATGGCGGTTCAAGCACGGCAGCCGCACGGCGCTGGCCCGCATCTACGAGAAGTACGTGCACCTGCTGCTGAGCGTGGCCCTGGGGCTTCTGAACGACTCCCATGAGGCGGAGGACGTGGTGCAGGATGTGTTCGTCTCCTTCGCCCGCAGCGCGGATGGCTTCGGTATCAAAGGCAGCCTGAGGGCGTATCTCGCCACGTGTGTCGTCAACCGTGTGCGGGACCAGGCGCGCCGCGAGCGAGTCCGGCAGCGTCATTTGGACCGGCCTGCCGCAGGCCCCGCCGAGGGGAGCGAAGCCGACCAATCGCTGCTGTACAGCGAGCGCTGCGAGCGGCTCGGCCAAGCCTTGGCCGAGCTGCCGTACGAGCAGCGGGAGGTCGTCGTCCTGCGCACCAAGCAGGAGATGACACTCAAGGAAGTCGCGAAGCTCCAGGGCGTCTCGGTCAGCACGGTGCACGGGCGGTACCGCTACGGCATGGAAAAACTCAGGGCCCTTCTTGATGGTGAGGTCTGACCATGAGAAGCAACGAGAACTTCGAAGACATCGTAAAGAAGGATTTGGACGTCCGGGCGAGCGACGGGACACACGAGCGCATGCGGCGTGCGGTCCTGGACGCGCACGGACTATCACAGACAAACACAGCGGCGGCAACGCCGACTCTCAGAAGGAGAACACTCATGAGAAGTCCAGTTGTGAAGTTGGGTATCGCTGCGGCGACTATCGCCGTGGTGGGTCTGGGGATAGTGGAGTTCGTCGGCACGGGCGGCAAGTCCGGCGTGGTCTGGGCCGACGTCGCCCAGAAGGTGCAAGCCAGCCGAGGTGTCATCTTCCGCACCACCGAACACATCGTGCCGGATACGTATAACATGGGAATCGACTTCACTATGAACCACTGGTCCAGCACGCAGTCACGACTTGACGGATACAAAGGAGGCGAGCTCATCAAGACCATCTGGAGCGACTGCAACACGAAGACCACGACCCTGGTTGACTACTATCACAAATCATATGTCAAGATGACCGCCGAGAAGATGCCGGATCATTTCCGGATGGCGGACCCGAACGGGTGGGTTCAGAGGTTTCTGTCTTGCAAGTACAAGGAATTGGGGCAGAAAACCATCGCTGGCGTACTGTGCGAAGGGATCGAAACCACAGACCCGGCCTTCTACGGCGGTGGTAACCCGCCGGAGACTCCCATGGCCCGCGTATGGGTCAGTGTGGAAACGGGTTATCCCGTCCAATTCGAGGGCGAACGTGTATATGACGGCGCACGCCATACCTTCGTCCAGGACCAGTTTCAGTGGGATGTGGAAATAGACGAGAGTCTCTTCGAGCCCAACATCCCGTCGGGTTATCTCGACATCTCGCCGACAGAGTAGTGATTGAGGCGGATGCAGCGGAAATAGCGGCCGACTACATCGACATATCGCCACAGCCCCCACACGAACGCACGCGGCTATCACAGGCCGGGCCCGGTTGGCTCGGCCTTTCTTATGCGGGTGCACGACAAAATTGTGGCAAGGCCACAACATCACCGGCCGAAACACCAATTCGGAAGGAATCCTGGGCTTCGTTGTCATTTCGACCAAGGCCGAAGGCCGCGCGGAGAAATCTGGCCGCGAACGGGCGACACGCCATATCCGAAGCCAGATGTCTCGACTTCGCTGCGCTGCAAAGGCGCAACATCTTGTTTTTTTAGCAAGCATTTTTGGTTGCGGCCGGAGGCCGCGCCGCGCTCCGCTCGACATGACAAATGGAGCCAGGTTTCCTCCGAACCGAGGTGAGGCCTAACGGCGACACGTTCTCAACTGCCACTTTTTGTCGTGTACCTTTTTCATGCGCCCGTCGGCAATTCCATAATAATGGACCCTCTGCGACGTGCTATTATATGAGAATGATCATTCTTGAAACGGCGTGAGTGGACAACGAATGCTCGAAGACGAATTGCTCAAATGGAAGCTCAGGCGGGGCAGCCGAGAGGCGTTGGCGCGGGTCTATGAGAAGTACATCGATTCGATGCTGACCTTAGCCATGGGCCTGCTGAACCAGCGGGCCGCCGCCGAAGACGTGGTGCAGGACGTGTTCCTCTCCTTCGCCCGGTCGGCCAAGGGCTTGAACACGCACGGGAGCCTGCGCAGCTACCTGATGACGGGCGTCCTGAATCGCGTGCGGGACCGTCACCGGTCTCTGCAACGGCAGGTCCTGCGCAGGGATGCCGCCGGACCGGCGGACCCCGTGTCCGAATCGGCGGGACCCGAGCAGGCGGCCATCCTCCGTGAGGAAACAGCCCGCCTCAACGGCGTCATCGCCGAGCTTCCCGAGGAGCAGCGCGAAGTTGTTCTGCTGCGGCTCAAGGCGAACCTGAAGTTCCGGGACATCGCCCGGCTGCAGCAAACGTCCATCAGCACGGTTCTGGGACGGTATCGCTACGGCTTAGACCGGCTGGGGTCCTTATTGAATGGCGAGGCGAACAGATGAGATCGAAGAACGCCATCGAAGAGACGATCCGCACGAAGCTGAATCTCACCTTTGACCCGCCGCTGCGAGGCCAACTGCTCGCTCGCGCCCTGCGTGAACAGGAACAATCCCAAGAGACAGAGCCGGCCGTCAACCGGCCGGCCATAAGGAGAATGATCATGAAGAATTCAATTGTGAAGTTGGGTATCGCGGCGGTGATTATCGCCGTGCTCGGTATAGGAATCGTGGAGTTCCTCGGCACCGGCGGCACCTCGGGCGTAGTCTGGGCCGAGGTGGCCAAGAATGTGGAGGCGAGCCCGAGCGTTATCTTCCGGGCAAGAGGGACCGGTTCACGCGATCCGAATGACGACTGGCCCAATGCCTATACGATCTTCTGGCGTTCTGCGGCGGTCTCGCGCATGGACAAGTATCGAGGCGGTCAGATACATCGTACGATCTACACGAATCTGGATACGAAGACCCTGATAGGGGTGCTCCATGATCGCAAGATGTACAGCAAGGAGGCAATGAGCGATGAGCGGGTCCAGCAAGCACGGGCGGGTAAGGGTTGGAGCGCCCCCCAGGACCTGATCAACCTCGCCCTATCTCTCGAACACCGTGCGTTGGGCCAAAAAACAATCGACGGCGTGCTCTGCGAGGGCATCGAAGCGACGGGCCCGGACGGCGGTACAGGGCGGCTATGGGTCGGCGTGGAGACCGGCTACCCCGTCCTCGCGGAAATCGAGGGTACTAAGGGAGGCATCCGTCATACGGGCACGCTGGACCAGTTCCGGTGGAACGTGGACCTGTTGGCCGAGGGTATCGAGCCTGAAATCCCCGCCGGCTACGAACCCTTGTAGTAGCAGCCAACGCGTTGCACAAAACGACCCTTCCAACGGCCGGGCCGATAGGCTCGGCCTTCTTCATGCGCCCCCATCACAGATTCGCAGAAGAAATCCGCGTGGTCAGAATAATCCATTCCCTCGGACGTAGTACTATGTGAGAATGATCATTCTTCAGACCGAGTGAACGGGCGGCCGATGTTCGAGGACGAACTGCTGAAGTGGAAGTTCAAACGGGGCAGCGATGAGGCGCTGACGCTCATCTATGAGAAGTACCTCGACTCGATGCTGACCCTGGCCCTGGGCCTGCTCAACGATGCGGCGGCGGCCGAGGATGTCGTGCAGGATGTGTTTGTGTCTTTTGCGCAATCCCGGCACAACTTCCGCCTGCGGGGCAGCCTGAGCGGCTACCTGGCGACGAGTGTCGTCAACCGCGTGCGCGATTACAGAAGGCGGCGGCAACGACAGACCTGTAGAGACGCAAAATGTTGCGTCTCTACGGAACCGACAGGCCCGGATCAGGCAGTGATCCTGAGCGAACAGGCGAAGCTCCTCACCGAGGCGGTCGCCGATTTGCCCGACGAGCAACGGGAGGTCGTGCTGCTGCGGCTCAAGGCCGGCATGAAGTTCCGGGACATCGCCAGGCTACAGCAGACCTCCACAAATACGGTTCTGAGCCGGTACCGGTACGGCCTGGAAAGGCTGCGGTCCACGTTGGACGGCGAGGTGGAAAAATGGAACCGATAGGAAGCATCGAAGAAGCCATCCGAAGCAAGTTGAACATTACCGCCGGTCCGGCCCTGCACGACCGCGTGCTCGCCCGCCTCCGGCACGCACAAGAACAATCCAATGAGACAACACCGGCTCCCGAGCCGGTCATAAGGAGAACGATCATGAGAAGTCCAATAGTCAAACTGGGTATTGCCGCGGCGGTCATCGCCGTGGTTGGTCTGGGGATAGTGGAATTCATCGGCAGCGGCAGCCAGTCCGGCGTGGTCTGGGCCAAGGTGGCCCAGCAGGTGCAAGCCAGCCGCGGGGTTATTTATCGTACGCGCGGGACCGGCGTGGGAGACCCCAACGATGATTGGCCCAAGGGCTACATGATGCACTACAAGTCGCCGGTGCATTCACGGACAGAGTGGTACCGGGGAGGGCAAATCCGGCGGACGATCAATTTCGACTTGAGCACGAAGACTCTGGTGTGGCTGGCCTACGATTCTAACGTGTATGCCAAAGAGCCGATGAAGGAAGAAGCCGTGCAGTCGGTGCAGAGTGGATGGATGCACCCGGAGGAAGTCACCAGCCAGTTCGTGTCCCACGAGCATAAGAGCCTGGGGGCCAGGACCATCGATGGCGTGCTCTGCGAGGGCATCGAGACCACAGATCCGGCCGTTTTTGGAGCCAATTACCCCGTCAAGACCTTCGTCGGTCGACTGTGGGCCAGTACGGAAACCGGCTTTCCGGTGCTGATTGAACTCGAGGCTGCCGCCGGCGCGGATGGCAGCGTCCGGCAGACGGGGTTCGTCGACCAGTTCCAGTGGGACGTCGAGTTCAGTCCGAGCGACCGCGCGATCAGCATCCCACCTGACTTCCGGCCGCTCGAATAGCCGACACGCAGATACGAATCGCTCCTTCAGGCCGAGCCGATGAAAGCTCGGCCTTTTCTTTTGCGCGGCGGACGGGCGGCCTTACAATGGTGGGAATTCCGTTTTCGGGATACGAAAATCGGGGAGTTTGGTGTGCTATAGGTGAAGAAAGATCTTTCGGGAAATCGATGCGTTCGATGATAGAAGACCGGCTACTGATCTGGCGATTCAAACGCGGCAGCAGAGACGCCCTGCGGCGGATCTATGAGAAGTACAAGAACGATCTGCTGAAGCTGGCGGTCTCGCTGGTCACCGACGTCAATACCGCCGAGGATGCCGTGCAGGACGTCTTTGTGAGCTTCGCCCAATGTGGCGCGAGGATACGGCCGGCCGGGGACCTCAGGAAATACCTGATCACGTGCCTCGCCAACCGGATTCGTAATCGCAGGCGCGACCAGCAAAGGCATGAGACCATCGGGCTTGACGGTGCGGATGGCCTCGTCAGCGGCTTCCGAAGGCCGGAGCAGTGGGCCATTTTGAATGAAGAGCTTCGATCGTTGAGCCGGGCACTGGCCCAGATACCCTACGAGCAGCGCGAGGTGGTCAGCCTCTACACGCAGGGAGACCTGACCTTCCGACAGATCGCCCGGATTCAGAACGCATCGATCAATACCGTCCAGGGCCGATACCGGTACGGCATGGCCAAACTGCGGTCAATTTTGAATGGTGAGCTCAAAAATGAGACCGGCGGATGACATAAGACGATTCATCGATAAAGCGGCGGTCAGTACCAACCCCCAGGCGGACAAGGCCGTGCTGGAGATCGTACGGGCGGCCCATGAAGAAGCGACAAACAACGCCTCGGCCCCAGGGCGGCCGGGCGCGAGGAGCCTCGTTATGAAGAATACGTATGTCAAATTGGCGGTGGCGGCCGTCATCATCTTTGCGGTCGTCTTGGGGTTGACTGAGTTTCTGGGCACCGGCGGCAAGTCCGGCGTGGTATGGGCCCAGGTCATGCTGAAGGCCGAGCAGGCTCCCATGGTCATTTACGACATGACGGTGGAAATCACCTATTCGCAGGATAAGAAGCTCGTGCTCCCCTCGAAGAACTACGTGGCGGGAGATTACGGGACCCGGTCCGACGTTCTTTTTGACGGCAAGCTGAGCATGATCCAGTACCGGCTGCCCGGCAAGAAGGTGGCCTATAAGATTCGCGTGGATAAGAAGAAGTACTGGCGCGTCGACCTCTCCGAACAGGAGGCGGCCGGCGACAGGGACGATCCGAGGACATGGCTCAAGATGATTTTATCCGGCGCGTACACCAAGCTGGGACGCGCCACGATCAACGGTGTCGCCGCGGAGGGCATCGAATGCCGCGAGTTTGTCGGCAACGACAGCATCATACGCCTCTGGGTGGACGTAGAAACGAATCTGCCGGTGCGGATCGAAACGGAGGGGCTGGGAATGGAAGCCGGCCAGATGAGGCCGCACAAGTTCATCATGGAAAACTTCGAGTGGAACGCCCCGCTTGACGCGCGCCTCTTCGAGCCGAATATCCCGCCGGACTATGAGCAGATGAAATAGCGAACATCCATCGACAGGGGTCTTTCTCCCGGCAGGCCGGATCACCATTGGTTCGGCCTCTTCTTTTGCGCGGAGAAAATCCGGCGGGGGTATACTAAAGCCGCACCTCGAACGTGGTACATGGTGAAAACGGCCGTTTCGGAGTGTGACGAGCTCGGTCGAGCCGGACCGGTGAGTGGGCACGATGCTGGAAGACGAACTGCTCAAATGGAAGTTCAGACGGGGCAGCCAAGAGGCACTATCGCGCATTTACGAGAAGTACCTCAACGCGATGCTGACCCTGGCGATGGGCCTGCTGAACGACAAGGCCGCCGCGGAGGATGTCGTACACGACGTCTTCGTGGCGTTCGCCAGGTCCGCGCCGGATTTCCGGCTGCACGGCAGCTTGAGCGGTTATCTGGCGACCAGTGTCGTCAACCGCGTGCGGGACCATAAGAGGCAATTGCGAAGACACACGTGTGGAGACGCAAAATTCTGCATCTCTGCAACCGGGCCGCCCGAGCCGGACGAGATGGTCATCTTCACGGAGGAGGCGGCTCGGCTCAACGAAGCGGTCGCCGAACTGCCGGAAGATCAGCGCGAGGTCGTGCTGCTTCGGCTCACCGCCGGCCTGAAGTTCCGGGACATCGCGAAGCTGCAACAGGCGTCCATCAACACGGTTCAGGGCCGGTACCGCTACGGCCTGGCCCGGCTGCGGGCCCGGTTGAACGGCGAGGTGGAACCATGACACCGAAGAGGAAAATGGAGCAGGCAATCCGGGGCAAGCTGCGTTTTGCCGCCGGCACGACACTGCACGACCGGCTGTGGACCGAGGTTCTGCGTGCGAGAGAGGAATCCGCGGGGACAAACCCGGCCCACCACGGGCCGACCATAAGGAGGATCATCACGAAGAGTCTCGCTGCCAAAGCGGCTTCCGCCGCGGCGGGGATTGCGGTGGCGCTGTTGTTGGTGGCTCTCTGGGTCAGGCTCTCCGCACCCGCTTACGCCCTTGACCAGACTGTAACCGCCCTGCAGAGCGTTCGCTTCGTGCACGTGATCCAGCGCGACGATACAGGCCGAATCCGCTCCGAGCGCTGGATCGAGATCGGGACGGACGGCGCACAGGTTCGATACCGGCAGGAGAAACCGCCCAATCCGGTCGCTGTGATCGAGGATGGTGAGTCCATCGCCGTGTACCGGTACGACAAGAAAGCGGTGATCCTTCTTTCCGACCGTCCCGGCCAGCAATACGTGTGGGCCAGTCTGCTGGGGCAGGCTCTCGAAAACCTGCATCAGAAGGGCAAGGTTCTGGAGGAGAACATCGAGTACCAGGGCCGACGGGCTCACAAGGTATGGTGGCCGGCGGTCCATGGCGAGTGTTACATTGACACCGAGACCAAGCTGCCGATTGTCGCAGGAGATAGCGAGCTCAGCTACGAGGAGCCGCCGCCCGGAGTCTTCGAGATCGTCATCCCGGAAGGCTATACGGTCGTCGATAACCGCCCCGGCGCCACCGGCTCGCTGCCGGAATGGTTCGTGGAAGAAGAGCGGTTGAAGAAAAATGCAGGAGACAACTTCCGGCAAGGGATGCATGCCCTCGCGCGCGGCGATTCGGCCGAGGCGGCGGAGAAATTCGAAATGGTTGTCAAGGTTGGATATGACACCTGGGCCTGGTTTTGGCTTGGCAGTGCTTACTACAACCTGGGTCAGTACGACCTGGCCATCGAGAAATTCACCCAGATGCTCGAAAAGCTCAAAGATGCGTTCAAAGGCCGGGTAGATCTCTCCTCCTGCTACTACGCCCGGGGTCTGGCTTACACCCGGCTCGGCAGGCAGGAGGAGGCCAAAGCGGATTGGCGGCTCTGTCTGCCGGCAATGGTCCGCACCTTGCGAATCCCCTCGGCCGGGTTTGTTTTCGAGTACGCGGACAATCCTCTCGTACGGTTGGGCGAATACAAGCCGACCGACCAGGAGGTCGTGACCAAGATGCTCAATCGGCTGCGGCTCGTCACCGGCCGGGACTTCGGCTATGACCCCAATGGCACGCCGGAGCAGAACGAAGCGGTCATCACCGCCTGGGAGCAGTGGCTCAAGAACGACGGGCAAATCCGGTTTACGCCGGACGCCAAGCTCATTCCGGTTCCTGCCGCTCGGAATCCATAACATCGCGTTGTCGAGACACAAAACCTTGCGTCTCTGCGGAGACGGTGCACACTCAGGCCTCTCACGGGAGGGGCGAAAGGAGAAAATCATGACGTACGAAGCTGTCCTTCTGGTACTCGCATTTATTTTCTGGGCCGGTCTTTTTACCAGTGCCTGTCCTGGTGCTCCATCGCAGCGAGCGACACCCGGCGCGGCACAACCAAAACAGCAGGTCCCGAAGAGGGAGAGAGCTATGGATCGAGTCGTCCACATCGAGCCGGGCATTATCCGTGAGATTCCTCACGTCCCCCGCCTGTGTGACGGGATGAGCATCCGGAAAGAGAAAGTGGATATCGGGGACTGCAAGCTGTATTACGAACAGGAAGGCCAAGGCACAGCCCTTGTCATCGTCCACGGCGGCCCCGGCGCCACCCACCATCTTTATCACCCCTATTTCTCCCAAGCCGCGAAGTTCGCCCGCGTGATCTATTATGACCAGCGGGGCTGCGGGCTATCCGATTATCAGCCGGGAAAAGGCTACAGCATGGACCAAGCGGTGGATGATTTGGACCGCCTGCGCAAAGCGCTGGGGATCGACCAATGGGTCGTGCTGGGCCACTCCCACGGCGGACTCCTCGCCCAGTGCTACGCGGTGCAGTATCCGGAAAGCCTCAGGGGGCTGGTCCTGGCGTGCGCCTCCACGGGTATCCGCGATGAAGGCCTTCCCTCCCGGGCGCGGGAATTCCTGTCGCCCGAGGAGCGGGCGAAGATCAATGAAATCCGCAACACGCCAGGCCTGTCCATGGCTCAGATGGTCTACAACAACTTCCTCAATGGCGACTGGAAGCGCCAGTCCTACTATAAACCCGACCGCGAGCAGATCGCCCAGATCGTCCTCTATGAATGGGTGCACGACAACAACTTCAATGCCATCATGAGCCAGTCCGCCGACGAAGTGGACCTGGCGGGCGCCTTCGCGCGCTGCCCCATCCCCACGCTCATTCTTGAGGGCCAGTGGGACATGTCGTGGAATACGGATAAGCCCCAGCGGTTCCAGAAGAACCATCCGAGGGCCAAGCTCCTCATGCTGCCGGAATCCGGCCATAGTGCCTTTGTGGATCAGCCGGACGAGTTTTTCGGCGCCCTGAGAGAGTTCATGACGACGCTGTCGCCGGTATCCGCCGACGAGTTGAAGCAATGGAAGGACGACCTCGTGAAGTGGCGGCAGGAGAAGCGGGTGGCCGGTGGTCCCTTCCTGCAAACGCCGGTGAGCCCGCGCGAACGCGAGATCGTCCAGTATCTTGAGCAGGCAAGAAGCGAGGCGTTGGAGGGACGCAGACTCCACGACCTGTCCACCCCGGCGAATGCTTTCCTGACGCTCATCAGTGCCTACTATCACCAGGACCCCAACATTCTCATGCAGGTCCTTCCTTTTGCCAGGCAGTCCCCGCGCCTGTCCTCGCCTGAGCTCAGGTCCAAGCTGCTGGAGGGCCTCGGCAAGACGACGGTCTGCAGGATCGAGGTGGAGAACCGGCCGCCGCGGGAGTCGGACCTGGCCGGCATCTATACCACCACGGACTCGCCCGACAAAAAAATAAACCAGGTATTCATGTTCGGCTACACGCTGGGGGCGTGGCGCTTCCTCGGCAGCGCGTCGGACATTGTGAACAATTGGAGGCCGCATGCGGAGGCAGGCGAAGCACAGACCAGAAGCATTTTGCAGCAGGAAACCAAAGAGAGCCGCTGAGCCGCCCCGCAACTCTCGATGGACGACATCCCGGCCGGGCCACGCGACCCGGCTTGTTTTATTTGGTGAAAGCTGCCCAAAATGGTAGAATATGCACATGCGGCCGATGTTTGGCCCGGTTGGAGTGTGATTTCGCCTATGGTGTGAGGGGAATTCATGAGGTACACACAGACCAAGCAGAGGTTCAACAGGCAGCTCGTGACTTCGCTCGTGTCGCTGCTCGTCTCGGCCACGTCCGGACTGGCGGCGATTACCATTGAGGGCGTCGCGGATAAGAAGGTTTACGCGGACCGCGTGTCGTTTACGGTTCGCACGGAGGCGGGTTTCGATTATACGGCGGAGCTGAACGGCAAGCCGGTTGCCACAGACGTCCGCGTCGAGGTCAATGAGCCCGAATACTACGAGCTGAATGTGCTTCAGCGCGACCGGTCTTCCGGAGCACAGGAAAGCAAATTGGTTCGTTTCATCGTCCGGGCGACGGAACGGCGCGATTCCGAGTGGGGCCTGCCTGCGTGGACCCCTTACCCACTAATCGATTCGGCGGAGGCCGAGTTCGCCGGCACCCGGCTCGTAATTGTCACACCGGCCGAATACCCCGTGGGCCTTGAAGTCCCGGTCATCGCGCGCGTCGAGGACCCGTCCGGCCAGCGCGTCGGCGTCAACGGCACCGTCACGGCTGCCGGCTTTGCCCAGTACCCCCTGCGGCTGCTGCGCGGCGTCGGGTCGGTCCTTCTGCCGGCCGCCGCAGAGCCGAACGTCATCGCCTATACCGCCGAGATTCGATCCCTCCAAACCCCCAAACAAATCGTGATCGAGGAGGCCACAAGCTGGCAGACGGTCTCGGAAGATGTCGCCGCGTCGACGGATTGGGGCGAGAACGCCCGCATGCGCGTGATGGGTGACGCCGATGGCGCACTGACCATCGGAGCGGGCGCTACCCTGACCATCGGCAGCGGCAGCGTGATCGTGATCGATCCCGATATCGAGATCGCCGTGGAGGGTCGCATCGTGGTCAATGGGACGACGCAGCGGCCCGTCGTCTTCACCTGCCGGGACAGAACAAAGCCTTGGGGTGGGTTCATTTTCGAGAAAAGCTCCTCGCGCGGCGAATTCACCGGCGCGATTCTTACGGGCAGCGGGGCCGATCCGAGCTGGTTCAGTCACAACCCCGGCCACGGCAGTAGCCATCGCGGCGAGCAGCCTCTGCTCTTCGTCTCCAACGGAGCCCGCGTGACTCTGACGGATTGTTATCTCGTGGAGAACCGGGGTCAGGCCGGACACGGCGAGAACGGCTACCTGACCATGACGCGCTGTCTCGTTCAGAAATGTATCACCGCCGGTCAATACAACGGCGGGGCCGTGACTCTTGAGGACTGCGCGATAATCGAATTTCCGTCGGCGACTGCCCCCTTTGAAGACAACGACAATGACGCTCTCTACCTGACGGGCGGAGCCCATTCGCTCACGGATTGCCTTGTCGGCTGGGCGCTCGATGACGGGGTCGACGGCGGCTCGGGCTCAAACGGCTCGGTGGCGGTCCATCGATGCTGGTTCGAATCGACGTATCACGAAGCCTTGGCTTGGTCGGAGAAAGGCAGTCGCACTTCCACGGACACCGTCGCTCTGAACTGCGGGCAGGGGATCGAATGCGGCTTCGGTTCGCCGGATGTGAACGCCGTCCACTGCTTCAGTACGGCCAACGCGGTGGGCGCCCGCTTCGGCGACAACTACGACTGGACCTATAACGGCTTCCTGAAAATCCGCGACTCCCTGCTGCTTTTCAACAAGCGGGATATCTGGGGCCGGGCCTGGGACAACTGGAATGTTCACCTGTCGCAGATGGATATCCGGGGCAACTACATCAGCGCCCCCGATCCCGAGTTTCCGGATAACACGCTCTGGAATCCGGAGGCTGATCCCAATCAGGTGGGCGAGCTGGCGTCGTTTCTGCCCACACCGGCTGACGTCGTGGGGATTGGCTTTGCGACCCTCAAGGACACGCTCAATCTCTCCGCACTGGCCAAGGGCATCGCCGTTCGTCTGAGCACCTTCACGACCAACGCTGTCTTCGTGGATTACGCGATTGACACGGAGGACCAGCGCCTCGCCGAGGGCACCCTGCATTTTATGCCGGGCGAGACGGTCAAGCACATCGCCTTTGACACTCACTCCGTCGAGGGCCTGTGCGAGGTGCGCGTCAGACTCAGCAATCCGGTGAACGCGGAGCTGACCGGATACCAGCAGGTGACCTGCCGCGGTACCTGTGGCGTGGGCGAGCCGCTGGTCGTCGTAGGCGACGAATGGCGGTATTTCAAGGGCACGGAGGAGCCGCCGGCGAACTGGAACACGCCGGCGTTCGACGACAGTACCTGGCTCGCCGGGCCGACACCCATCGGCTATGAAGCCAGCAAAGGCTATGAACTGCGCCTCGCCACGAACCTGAGCGACATGCGGAACAAATATATCAGCGTATATGCGCGCCGGCAGTTCGTCATCGAGGACCTCGCACGGCTGACCGGCCTGTTTCTCACGATAGACGTGGACGACGGCTACATCGCCTATCTTAACGGGGTTCGAGTCGCCGCCCTGGCGGCCCCCAGCTCTCCCAAATACGACCGGCCGGCGAGCGCCAGCCGGGAGGCCTGTTGCGGCACCGGCACGCCCACGGGCCCCTGCCCGCCCCAGCCGATCGACCTGAGCGGCCACATCGAAGACCTGGTCCCCGGCGTCAACGTGCTGGCCATCCAGGTCCATAACCAATCCCTCTCCAGCTCCGACCTCATCTTCATCCCGGAACTGTCGGGCACGGTGATACCGCGCTAACCCCGTCGGAATCGTCGATAACGGGCAGGCGAATGACGTTTGTGCCTGCCGGAAACGATTTTTCTGGAATCCCAGGACCCGCTGTCCGTCTTGATTAGGGTAGCAGATTCGGGAGCTCCGATTGAACGATCATGCGGATGAACACCTGGTTCTCGCCTGCCGGCAAGGCGACAAAGCGGCGTATGCTGTGCTGGTCAAGAAGCACTACAAGCGCGTCTTCGCTTTGTGCCTCGGCATACTGGCCAACGTGCACGATGCCGAAGACGTGGCCCAGGAGACCATGCTCAGGGGTCTTCAGAACATCGGGCGACTGGCCCGGGCGGACCGGTTCGAGCCGTGGATTCTGCGGATCGCCAGGAATCTGTGCCTCGATTTTCTGCGGCGGCAAAAGCGGGCGAAGATGCTGCCTGCCGAGCCGGAAACGGTGGCCGAAGCAGGGACGCACGAGAATCACGATCTCGAACGTGCCCTTCGGCGGCTGTCCCAGGAACTGCGATTGCCGCTGACCATGTACTACTTCGAGCACAAGGACGCCGGGAGCATCGCGAGGCAACTGCACATCTCGCCCTCCCTGGCCTATGAGAGACTCAAAGCGGCACGCCAACAACTGCATGCGTTGCTGACCGAAGGGGGTTCTCATGACTAACGACTGCGAAAGAATGAGAGAAGAGATTGCCGGCTTCGTCGCGGGCATGGGGCAGGGCCTGGGCTCGGAAGAGTTGCGCAGGCACCTGGACTCCTGTGCGGACTGCCGGGACTATCTGCGGGCCTTGCAGCAAGAGGACACCTCACTGGCCGACCACTTTGCGGCGATCGACGCCGAGATGGCAGGCCGTCAAGAGCGCATGCTGCAGGCCCTCAAACGTGTTGACACATCCAACCAGGCGGACAGGATTTTTATCTGGAGAGGAATTATCATGAGCAGACTTTCCAAAGCAGCCATCGCGGCCGCGATTGTACTCGCCGCCGCCCTGGGCGTCGCGTACCTCGGCGGCCATTTCGATGGCACCAGCGTGGCCTGGGCCGGCGTGGCCCAGAAGCTCGATCAGGTACGTGACTTCGTATATCGCCAGCGGCAGATTAACAGCAGCGGCGTCCGGACGCCGGGGTTTGAATTCAAGCAAGAATGGGAAACCTGGTGCTACTATTCCTCCGAGTTCGGGAGTCGCTGGGATCAATACAGCGAGGGGAGGTTGATCGGTCAATATTACACCCTGGTGAAGGGACAGCAGTTCGTGGGCCTTTCTATCGTAAGCAAGACCTTCCGTCGTCAGCCGGAGCCGGTGACGCAGACCACGTCGCTGGATCCCATGTGCGAGCTTCGTCCCATCCTGGCGGGGCCCTATGTGAAACTGGGACGGACGACGATTGACGGAATCGTCGTCGAGGGGATCGAGGTACAGGGACAGAAAGTGATGAATGGTCCGCTGCTCGATGACGCCGTCAGCCGGCTGTGGGTGGACATCCGGACGGAGTTACCGGTCTGGATGGAATCGGAAGGGAAAGTGCGCGGCTCGGATACGTACGCTCGTTTGATCCGGGACCAGTTTCGGTGCAACATAGGTCTGACGGAAGCGGATTTCACCCCGGTGATTCCGGCGGACTTCAAGCAAGAGGACCGGCCCGCCGAGAACCGCCCCAAACAGCCGGACACAGTCCTCGCCGCGCAGAAGCCGGTGGACGTGGATTTCGGGCCTCTGCAGGAGCTTGGCCTGCTGAGTGATGACCAGACACCGCTCCAGCCGATCCAGGCAGTAACCGGCATAGAAGAGATCTTGGCGGCACGAGACAAGGTGATGGGTGCCTGGCCGAGATATGCCGACCTGCGCGACTCACTACGGCAGGAATTGGATGAGAAACTGAATCTGAAATCCTGTCCCGTGGACAAGCTGGTCCAACTCGGTGTCCTGCTGCGCGAGAAGTACTGGGACGTGGGCGGCGACTTCTCTTCGACGAGTTACCGCTATGGCTACATGGCCCGGGTGCTGCTGGAGCTCGCGCACGCCCAGGAGCCCAACGACCTGACCATCGGCGACGAGTTGGCGGAGGCGATCATGTCCATAGAAACGCTCAAGGGAGAGGATTTCTGGCCGGCATTGCGAGAACTCCGCGCTGCACAATTCCGCCAAGCCTGCGCGGAAGTCGAAAGCGGGCGCCAGCCGGTCTGGGAGGATTTCGCCCGCGGCTGTGACCTGACTATTCTATTTTACTACGAGCAGCCCGAGGAGGCGGTCCCTGTCGCCGATTGGCTGATCAGCCATGCGCAGGCCGGTGGCTGGGCGGGATACATGGACCTACTCGAGCGGATACGATCCAGGCTGACAACAAAAGGCGGACTGTGGTACAACATCTACACCCCTCCGGGGTCGGCATATCCGGAGGAATTCCGCTATGGCAACAGGCTTCCCTCCTTCCGGGGACCGGCGAAACGTGCCGTGGTCCCCTCGTATCCCCTGCAGCCCCAGCCGGCGCAACCACAAGATCAGTAACTTCGGGCCATTTTGATCCAATACCACCGAGGCCGGAGCCGTATGGTCCGGCCTTTTTCCTGCGCTCGTGGCAATGGAGACGCAAGATTTTGCGTCTCTACGGAGGCGGCCAGCGGCAATTGTGACTCCTTCCATGAAAAACTCGTTGTCCGAATGAGTAAACGTGTCGGCGGAGGTGTTCTATAGGTGTAAAATGGGCCGGAGCGTTCGATCGAAAGGTGTGAGCCGGTGCTGGAAGACCGAGTCCTGGTGCGAAGATTGCGGCGGGGAGACGCGGAGGCGCTCCGCCGGATCTATGAGAAGTACCGAGACGATCTGTTGCGGCTGGCGGTGTCTTTATCGAACGACGGCATCGCCACCGAGGACATCGTGCATGATGTGTTCGCCTCCTTTATCCGCCAGGCGAAGCAGTTCCGGCTCACCGGCTCCCTGAAGAGCTATCTGGCCACCTGCGTGGCCAACCGCGTGCGGAACGCCAGCCGCGCCGAGCGGGTGCGAAGGGCCGTCCCACTGGAGCAGGCCACCGGCGCCGTCGCGAATGGGAGCCGGCCCGACCAGTGGATGATCTGGAGTGAAGAACTCCGGCAGATAGCCGGCGCCCTGGCCCTGCTTTCCTATGAGCAGCGGGAGGCCATCACTCTGCATCTGCAGGGCGGCCTGAAGTTTCGTGAGATTGCCGAATTTCAGCACGTGCCCCTCAAGACGGCCCTCAGCCGGTACCGTTGCGGGCTGCAGAAATTGCGTTCGTTGTTGAACAGTCAGGTGACGGAATGCGATCATTGAAAGACATCAAGAGGCTCATTCAACGTGCGGAGATACACGCCACCCCTGAGGTCAATCAGGCGGTGCTTGAGAGTCTCCGGAAAGAGCTTGCCGGGCTGGACAAAGGGACGTCGGCCGTATGGAAGGCGAGCAGAGAGGGAATCCTCGGAAACAACAGGATGGCGCGTTGGGGTCTTGCCGCGGCAGCCGTCGTGCTCGTCACAACAGGCCTCGTGTTCCTTCACCAACCTTCCCGGCAGACCATCCCCGGCCCCACCCGGGTCCTGGGAACCCAGGCATCCGTCCAAATGCTTACAGAAGCGTCCCTCGAAGCGGCGTTCCGCCGGGGGGGCATCGAGGCGGTGTATGACCAGTGCGGCCGAGCCCTCCAGATGGAACGCAAACCCATGAATCCTTCGGTGCAGCAATTGCTGGCCGAATCATTCGATAATGACAAGAATGCGGGAGGTGAAAACCCATGAGAACGATAGAAAAAGGCATACTCACGAAGACATTGTTGTTGACGGCAATTCTGATGGCACCATCGTCAGCTCGTGCCTACCCACCCGACAATGCCGCGGTGCTCTACTACAAGGCTTGTCTGCTCTGCACGGTGGACGACAGGATGACCGGTATTCTGTCTGATTTATATAAAGGCAGCGTTGAGCCAAACGAGCAAGTAAGAGAAATCCTGGAGAAGAACCGCCCGATCATCGACATGGTTCTCGATGCCTCGGAGATCGACCACTGCGACTGGGGCTATGATTCCTCGCAGGGCATAGAAGTCCTCACGCCGCCTTTCCACAAGTTCAGACAATTGTCGTGGCTGATAGCCGCCGACGCTTGGATGCGGGCCCGGCAGGGAGACTACGAGACGGCATTGAGCCGCTGCATGGGCATTTACCGAATGGGACGTCACCTCAGCAACGGCCCGACCCTCAACTACATCGTGGGCGTGGGAATCAGCGCCGTCGGCCACAAGTGCGTCACGCGCATCCTATGGAACCTGCCGCCGGATGCCGAGACCTTGACCCGGCTCAAAACCGAACTGAGTAAGCTCGATGAGCGACCATTCTCGATCAAGCCGATGCTCCGCTGGAAGCGCGAGGCGGGAATCGTATCCATGTCGCCCGACAAGATCGACGAGGTCGTAAAGTCCGGGCTCGACGACTGCCCCTTCAAAGAGAAAGCTCTGGCCCGGATTCGCGCCGCCGATGAGCAGTTCTTCGCCGGGAACGTCGAGTACTGGAAACGGTACATGGATCAGATTCAGGCGGCCTTTGAGCTGCCCTATCCGGAGGCTTATGCGAGATTGCAGCAGTTGGACGAGCAGCCGTCGCAGGACTCAGACCAGAACACGGATGCGACTCTGACGGCCTGTGTGGCGCCGGCATTCCTCAGGATTTACGCGCTGGACCTGCGGCTTCGGACCGAATCCAACGCAATCAGGACGGCCGTCAGCATTTATCTGGTAAGAGCGACCGCGGGCAGCTTGCCCGAGACCTTGGCGGAAGGTCTGCCCGGCGACTTGTTCAGTGGGAAACCTTTCCAGTATGCCAAAACCACCGATGGTTTTGTCTTGCGGTGCCAGACCAAGGATTTGGACAAGAATCAGCCGTACGAGTACCAGTTCAAAGTCGCAAAATAGATCGTACGAAGGCTCTGGGGAGCCGTTGCGGATTGATCATTCGAGGAGATGACAGCCATGTTGAGAGCGAAGGCAACAAGGGGTTTTGGCGTGAAAGAGCTGGCCGTGTGTCTCGTGGCCTGCACCATGATGGGCCAGACCATGGGCGGGCGTGTACAGGGCGCCACGAAATCGAACCAGTCGGCGCAAGGTTCCACGACCAAGACGACCAGGCTGGAACTCCGCGCCCCGGCGCCGACGCAGCCGGGGCAGGCCATTCGACTGACTCTTGCCCCCACAGAGATGACCGACGGCGACGCACGCCTGCTCTATGAGGAGATCGCGAAATCGCTGCCCTCGAAGCCCGACATGACCACAGTGAGCAACCTGGTCGCCAAGCCATTGGACGAGCTTCCCCTGGCGGACGCAGAATCGCTGCTTCAGGGGTTCGCACCCGTGCTGGAGCAGCTTCACCGGGCCGCCAAATACCGGTCCTGCGAGTGGCCATAGGTAGAGGCGGAATCGATGTCGCCGAACCTGGACCAATGGCGTTATCTCTCCTTCCTGCTCGGTCTGGAGACCCGCCGGCAGCTTGCCCATGGACAGCAGGCGGCAGCTCTGGAAACTCTCCGTACCGGCTTTGCCCTGGCCGGCCATCTGGCCCACGGTCCTACCTCGATGTACGGATTGGTGGCGGTGGCTGTAGCGGCACGCACGTGCAGGGACGTTGAGCTGTTCATGCAACAACCTGGAGCGCCGAGCCTGCTGGCCGGATTGGAGGCAATACCCCGGCCCTTCATCAACCTGGAGGAACAGATGAAATCGGAGGGGGTGGACGAAGACGTTCACCAGCGCATCGACCTGCTGACAGGCCGATTGGATCGTCACCTCGCGAGCCTGCGATGCATTGAAGCTCTCCGGCTGTATGCGGCAAGGCACGACAACCTGTTTCCGGAGACACTGGGCCAGATTACCGACGTGACCATTCCCACGGACCCTCTCACGGGACACCCCTTCGTCTATCGTCGGGAGGGAGACAAAGCGTTCCTCGAAGCACCCGCTCCCCCAGGCGGCAATGCCCGAGATGCCCTGCAGTACGAATTGTCTCTCAAGCGAGACTAAGGATTCAAGCATATCTCCAGCCAAGACAGGCCGGGCCGCCGCCAGCCCGGCCTTCTTCATGCGCCGAAATCGCGCCATTGGAGACCGGTTAGAGGAAACGGCGTTCGTCCCGCGTTATATTAGTGAATATTCGTGGTTTTGACGTCCATTCGCGAATGACTATGCTTGAAGACCGATATCTTGTGTGGCGGCTTAAGCAAGGCAGCCCGCGGGCCTTGTGCCGGATTTACAGCCGGTATGAGAACGACCTGCTGACGCTGGCCGCGAGTCTGCTCGGCCGGGCGGACCAGGCGGAGGATGTCCTGCAGGACGTGTTCCTGAAGTTCATCGAGTCGATCGACACCTTCGAGCTGACGAGCAGTCTGAAGGGCTACTTAGCCACCTGCGTCGCCAATCGGGCCCGCGACTACCTCCGCAAGGATAGACGCCATGCCGGGGAATCTCTGGAGACGGCACAGGGCGCCGAGTCGCGGCAGCAAGGGCCGCTCCAGGCGGCGATTGTCGACGAGCAGCGGCAGCGGGTCATCGCGGCCCTGGCCGAGCTGCCCGACGAGCAGCGCGAAGCCGTCCTGCTGCACCTCCAGGCGGGACTGAAGTTCCGCGAGATCGCTCACGCACAGGGGATCTCCGCCAAGACGGCGTGGAGCCGGTACCGGTACGGATTGGACAGATTGCGGTCTAGGTTGAATGGTCAGGCGGAAATATGAAACGTGCAAGCGATGTGGAAAACTTGGTCAAAGGTCTTCGTCATCCGGCCCATGACGAGATGCACAACAGAGTTCTTGGCAATCTGCTCGACACACTGAACCAACGTAAAAAGCAACCCCCGGCTGGGGTCCAGCCGACGTTAAGGAGAATCGTCATGAAAAGTCCTATCACAAAACTGGCCGCGGCGGCGGCCGTGACTGTGGCAATCGCATTGCCGGCTTTCTTCTTTGTGAAGTCTACCCCCTCTGCCTCCGCGGCCCAGATCTTCTACCAGGCGGCGGAGGCCATGGGCAAGCTCAAGTCCTTCCATATCCGCGTGGAAATGCGCACGCCCCCCGGCGACAACTTCGCCACGATCGGCCTGGATTACGACTTCGTGCCGATCGATTTCTGGAAGCAATTCACCGATGATGAGTGGGGCAAATGGCGGCTCGAAGAGCCGGGCCGGATCGTCGTCATGGACGGCCAACGCTCTATCATGCTCATGAAACCCGACCACGTTGTTGAGTCGTTCGACCGCAATCCCGAGCGGTATTGGCCCGAAAGCCTTGTAGAAGCAGGTGCCGTGATGACCCGAGAGGCCCAAAAAGCCACGGAGCATCCGGCGGACTTCTCCTCCTATCGTGAGCGAGGGGAGGACGGCCGCGACATGATCGTCATCACGGTGGAAGCGAAGGCAAAGGTGGCCGAGGGAGACTATCTGCACGATAAGTATATCGATGATTCCGACCACCTCAAGATCTACCGCTTCGATGCGGCGACGAAACTGCTGGAGGATGTCCAGATTTACGTCCACGCGGGCGGACAGGATGTCCTGGTGTACCGACTGGCCCAGGCGGAGTACAACACCGACCTGGATCCGGCCCTGTTCCACCTCGAGCCGCCCCAGAATGCCATCTATTTCAAGTCGCTGGAAGTCCTGCCGGACAACAAGAAGTACGAGGACATGACGCCCAAGGAGGCCGCGACGGCGTTCTTCACCGCCTGCGCCAACGAAGACTGGGACGAAGTATTGAAGTTCCTGGGACGGACGGAGGTTTCGCAGAGTTTCAAAGACCATCTGGGTGGGCTGGAGATCATCGAAATCGGCGAGCCCTTCCAGTCGCCGAGCTACACGAGCAAGGGCTGGTTCATACCCTATAAGATCCGGTACAAGTCCGGAGGGATCCAGGAACACAACCTCGCCCTGCGCAGGGACAATCCCGCCAATCGATTTGAGCTTGACGGCGGGATATAACCAACGCCCTCGCGATGAATCAGTAGTTCCCCAAAGGCCGGGCCGGACGAGCCTGGCCTTTTCTATGCGCACGCTCGACGGAGAGAGCCGTGCGGGTCGCGCCGCCGAGGGTCGCCTTGCCATGAGGCCGGGACTTCGGGTACAATCGGTCGCTACGGTTGGCACGAATCAGAGCTCGCGCCCCTGTGCAGGGCGGAGTGCCAATTTCGGGTTCCAGGCATGGCACGAATCCGAAATCCGCAATCAAGAAAAGGAGCCTCGGCATGAAGTCACGTGGACTGACCCTCTTACTATTGACCTCCCTCGTTGCGGCGGGTGGTTGCGTTCGGACCACCCGCGGCGGGCGAGAGACGATTATCCTGGCAGGCGAGCCGAAGCAGTGGCACGATGTGACGCTGACTTTCGACGGGCCCGAATCGAGCGAGATCGACGAGCCCAACCCCTTCCTCGATTACCGGCTGACCGTCACCTTCACCAAGGGCGACAGGGAGTACGTCGTGCCGGGCTACTTTGCGGCGGACGGCAACGCCGCTCAGACCGGCAAGATCGCCGGCCACAAATGGCGCGTCCACTTCCTGCCGCCCGAGCCGGGCACCTGGACCTATACCGCCTCGTTTTGCACGGGGCGGGATATCGCCATAGATAGCGATGCGACGGCCGGAAGGCCCATCGCCTTCGACGGGGCAACCGGGACCCTGACCATCGAGCCGACCGACAAGACCGGCCGGGATTTCCGCGCCCAGGGATTGCTTCGTTATACCGGCCAACGGTACCTGCAATTCGCCCATACCGGCACGTACTTCATCAAGGGCGGGGCCGACAGCCCGGAGAACTTCCTGGCCTACGCCGATTTCGACGGGACCTACGATACGGCGGACCTCAAGCGCGAGGGCGAAGCCGCCGGGGAGAAGTTCATCCACCATTACCAGCCGCACGTCGAGGACTGGCGGACCGGCGACCCGACCTGGAAGAACGGCAAAGGCAAGGGCATGATCGGCGCGCTGAACTATCTCGCCTCCAAAGGCATGAACAGCGTCTACTTTCTCACCTACAACATAGACGGCGGCGACGGCAAGGACGTCTGGCCCTGGAGCGACCCGAACGACAAGCTCTCCTTCGACTGCAGCAAGCTGGACCAGTGGGAGATCGTCTTTTCGCATATGGACCGGCTCGGAATCATGCTCTACGTCATCACGCAGGAGCAGGAGAACGACCAGGGGCTGGACGGCGGCGAGCTCGGCCGGCAGCGAAAACTCTACTACCGGGAGCTGATCGCACGCTTCGCACACCATCCGGCCCTCGTCTGGAATCTGGGCGAGGAGAACACGAACACGACGGAGCAACGCAAGGCCTTCGCCCGGTACATCCGCGACCTGGACCCCTACGATCACCCGATTGTCTGCCACACCTTCCCGGACAAGTACGATGAAGTCTACCAGCCCCTGCTCGGATACGAGTGCTTCGAGGGGCCCTCGCTGCAGACGAACGATACGCACAACCAGACCGTCAAATGGCTCGACCGGTCCGCCGCCGCCGGCCGACCATGGTTCGTTTGTCTCGATGAGATCGGGCCGTCCCACACCGGCGTTAAGCCCGATAATGACGACTATTGGCACGATGAGATCCGCAAGAAGCACCTGTGGCCCCACCTGATGGCCGGTGGCGCGGGCGTCGAGTGGTACTTCGGCTACAATTTCCCCCACAATGACCTGACCTGCGAGAGCTGGCGCAGCCGCGACCACCTGTGGGATATGACCCGCTACGCGCTGGAATTCTTCCACGACCGCCTGCCGTTTGCCAGGATGAGCCATCACGATGAGCTGACCTCGGCCCCGGACGACTACTGCCTGGCCTACCCCGGATCCACGTACGCGGTATACCTGCCGACGGGAGGAACGACGGACCTGGACCTCGGCACCACCACCGGCACATTCAACATTCGATGGTTCAACCCAAGGGCCGGCGGCCCGCTCCAGACGGGGGCGCTGGCCTCGGTCACCGGGCCGGGCAAGGTCAATATCGGCGAGCCGCCGCGGGATAGCGACAAGGATTGGGTCGCTCTGGTGGAACAGGTTCAGCCTTAGGCGACCGCCCCCGGCAGGCAGGCGGCGGATGGCGAATGCACGGCGCGGCTGTCTTCCATCGGCCATCCGAAAGGCCAAGCAGCAATTGGCGGGTGGGGAGCACAGTAAAAAACCTATTGCAAAACGCTCCGCTGACTCTATAATGCACGCTCGTCGAAATCTGGCGATAGCAGAGAATGAATAAGACGATGACCCTTTGGAGACAATATCCATGGAACAAACTGCCGAGTTGCAGGTGAACCTGTTTCGGGAGCAACTGCCCTCAATGGAGGAGATCCGGGCGATCTCTCACACCGTACATGCCAGCGAGGCCAACCAGCAACGGTTCGCCGAGCAGGTGGAACAGAATCTGGGCAACACATCGGCAACGGGTGCCTTGGAGGCAGGGATAGGTCTGTTTATCCTCGGCCGCTACCGCGAGGCGCTGCAGAAGCTCCAGAAAGGTCAGGACTGCAAAGAGAAATTCATGTACCTGGCGTTCACCCTGCGCCGTTTGAGGAAGTACGATGAAGCGGTCCGGAGCTTGCAGCGGGCAAAGGATTTGGGCGCGGAGGCGCTGAATGTCAGCCTGGAGAAAGCGGCCACGTACCGGCACGCCGGCAACCTGGAGGCGGCGGCCAAGGAGATCCAGGCTTGCGTCAACTTTCAGAACGTCAGTGCCGAGTACCACTATCAAGTGGCCCGTCTGCAAGAGGCCCAGGGCGAGTACGAAAAAGCGGTCGAAAACTATAAAACGGCCCTGGAGCTGGCCCCCACGCACCAGCGGGCGATGTTCCACCTGGCCTACCGGTATGACCTGTCCGGCCACGAGGACGAGGCCGTCGAGCATTACAAGCAAGTGGTCGAAAGCTCGCCGGCCTACGTCAGCGCCTTGCTGAATCTGGCGGTGCTCTACGAAGACCGGGGCGAGTTCGACAAGGCCGGCACCTGCGTCAGTAAGGTCCTGGAGTGCCATCCCAACCACCCCCGCGCGGTCCTGTTCCACAAGGACGTCGAGAGCTCCAAGACGATGGTGTACGACGAGGAGAAGGAGAAGAAAAAGAGCCGCAAGAATCAAATCCTGGAGACCCCGATCTCCGATTTCGAGCTCTCGGTCCGCAGCCGCAACTGCCTGCGAAAGATGAACATTCGCACGCTGGGCGACCTGCTCAATATCACCGAGGCCGAGCTGCTCTCCTACAAGAATTTCGGCGAGACGTCGCTGCGGGAGATCAAGGCCATCCTGGATCAGAAAGGATTGCATCTCGGCATGATGCTGGAGGACAAGCAGCTTCAGGCGGAAACGACCGCCGCCGAGCAAACCAGCCCGGAAGACCGCGGAGTGTTCAACAAGTCCGTCGATGACCTCCAACTGTCGGTGCGGGCCCGCAAATGCCTGCAGAAACTGAATATCCGCTCCCTGGGCGAGCTGACCCGCACGACGGACGCCGAGCTGCTCGGCTGCAAGAACTTCGGGGTGACGAGCTTGAACGAGATCAAGAGGATTCTGTCCGGCTTCGGTTTGTCTCTCCGAACGCTCGATTAGTGAGCAACTGTGCCGCATGTCTTGGCCGAATGGCGATAAGCCGCTTCAGGGCGTGGGCAGCAGGTGGCTCGTGCGCCGCTTGCCGGCCCGTTGGCTGTGGTATGGCGCCCTTTTTGTGGTGTGCCTTGTCGCATTGGCGGTGTTCTTCCATGGCTGCGAGCGCCGCGAGATCCTCCGGCCGACGCCCCAAATGGACGCCGATGCGCCGTTTTGGGTGCGCGTGCTGCTGCTGGGCGGAGCCGCCGAATGCACGGTCGCGGTTCGCTCGCCGTTTCAGGTCGTGCGGTCGGATCTGGGTACGGAGTTCCAGGCCGGACAGCTTGCCATGGCGCCAACCGATGGCGCGACGAAGATTACCCTCACTGATGGTCGTTTCATGCTTGGCGCCTCACCCTTGGCCGGCAGCGAGTTAATCATCAGCCCGGAGAGTCCGCACATTTTCACTCTGAACGGCCAGAACTACCGCGGCAAGCTGAAGCTGCTCGTCGGTCGCAGCGGCCAGACGTTCGATGCCATCAACCTGGTTCCTCTGGAGCCGTACCTGGCGGGGGTCGTCGGCTGCGAAATGCCCGACTACTGGGAGCCCCAGGCCCTGAGGGCCCAGGCCATCGCCGCACGCACCTACTGCCTGTACATCAAAAACCGTTTCGGCGTCAACCGTCGCTGGGACGTCGGCAAAACGCAGGCCAGCCAGGTCTACGGCGGAATTGGCGCCGAATCCGCTCAAATCTGGGAGGCCGTGAACAGCACCTGCGGCAAGGTTCTGGTGACGGGCGCGCCAAGTGGAGAGCAGAAGATAGAAGACGGAGAGCAAAGAACAGAGGACGAAAAACAGAAGACAGAGGGTTTGCCGTCATCGGTCCTCCGTCATCCGTCTTCCGGATTGAGCGGGCTTTTCCCCGCATACTACAGCTCCATCTGCGGCGGCCATACGGCCGACAGCCGGGAGATCTTCGGTGACCGCGCCGAGACACAGAATTTTGCGTCTCTACTGACAGGAGTGCCCTGTCCCTATTGCATGGACGTGGCCAAGCTGTCCCTGTTCTTCTGGCCGATGGCCCGGTTCGATCGGGAGACGGTGACGAGGCAGTTGGTGGCCCGCTATCCGGCCCTGGGCGCCTTGGGCCCCATCGAGGAGCTTGTCATCGCCGCTCGAAGCGACTACGGGCAATTCTCCCGGGTGACCAGCATTCAGCTCGTCGGCGCGACGGGCAAGACGAATCGGCTGGGCGCCGAGGACCTGCGGCTGGCCCTCGACCCGAGCGGCCGCAAGATTCGCAGCATGATTTGTCAGATCGTGCCTTGGGGCAACGGCTGGGCCTTCCTGGCAGGACGGGGCTGGGGTCATGGCGTCGGCATGTGCCAATGCGGAGCCGAGGGGATGGCTCGCGCAGGTAATGACGCCGAGACCATCCTCCAGTATTATTATCCCGGCTGCGAGATTGTGAGCCTCTACTGAAAACAGGAAAATAAGACCTATGAGACCAATGGGACTTATAGGACCCATTGGTGTGCACTTGATTTTGAACCGAAATGTCGCATTTTGAGATATTCAGAACTGATCCTCACAGCGCCGCCCGGCTGGGCGTTTTGACAACCCGCCATGGGCCGGTCCAGACGCCGGTTTTCATGCCGGTGGGCACGGCCGGGGCGGTTAAGGGCGTTACGCCCCAGCACCTTGGGGCAACGGGAACCCGGATGATCCTGGCCAATACGTACCATCTGCTGCTGCGGCCCGGCGTCGGGGTGGTCGAGACCCTCGGGGGATTGCACCGGCTCATGGCCTGGGACCAGCCGATTCTGACCGACAGCGGCGGCTACCAGGTCTTTTCCTTGAGCGAGCTGACGCGGATCGACGACGAGGGGGTCGAATTTGCCAGTCACGTCGATGGGGCACGCGTCCACCTGAATGCGGAGATCGCTACCGATATTCAGAACCGCTTGGGCGCGGACATCATTATGTGTTTCGACGAGTGTACGCCGTACCCGATCGAGAAAGCACGGCTGGAAAAGGCAGTCGCTCGCACGATCCAGTGGGCGAAGCGATGCAAAGCCGCCCAGGCTGCTTTCGGGGAACGCAAAGCGGAACCCGGGGAAAACGCAGGGCTTATGGGACCTATGGTAGAGACGCACAATCCTGCGTCTCTGCAATTCGGCATCGTGCAGGGCGGGACCGATCCGGAGCTTCGGAGCCACTGCGCCCGGCAGATCGTCGAGATCGGGTTCGACGGGTATGCGATCGGCGGCCTGAGCGTCGGCGAGGGGCACGACGAGATGATCAAGACCGTCCGGCATACCGCCCCCCTGCTGCCGGCCGACCGGCCACGCTACCTGATGGGCGTCGGGATGCCGGCGGATATCCTGGCGGCGGTCCTGGCCGGGGTTGATATGTTCGATTGTGTTCTGCCAACCCGAAACGGACGCAACGCCTTCGCGTTCACGGACCACGGCGCCCTGCGACTGCGCAATAACGCTCATATCGACTCCACAGAGCCGGTCGAGCCGGGCTGCGACTGCTATGGCTGCCGCCATTTCACGCGCGGGGCCATCCGGCACTTCTTCAACTGCGGCGAGATGCTCGGGCCCATCCTCCTGTCGATCCACAACCTGACGTTCTACCAGCGGCTGATGTCCCGCATCCGGGATCACATCGACCGAGGCGATTACGCCGCCTGGGCGGCCCCGGAGCTCGAAAAATACGCAAAGGTCGATCAACAGCAGGCAGATTGACCCCGAACCAATCTGTTTCCGACGCAGTAGCAGTGTCTATGAGATGAACCCCGGTAAACCCCCGTGCTTTTCGGCAAAGGGACTCTCTTTTGAATTTGACATTCCTGCTCTTTTGAGATAGGCTATCCTGATTCGTTACCGTTACAGGAAAGGAACTCATCATGGAAGACATGTTGATCTTAGCACAGGCGGGTTCCCAGCAGGCTCCTTCCCGGGTCGGCTCGGAACCCATCGACGGCAACAGCCAATCGACGACGCAGGCACCGGGCAGCCCGAATCAGGCGCCCAACGTGGCGACGCCCAGGTCCTCCTCGTTCTGGGCGAGTCTGCTGCCGTTGATTTTGATATTTGTGGTGATGTACGTGTTGTTGCTCCGCGGGCCGCGCAAACAGCAGCAGCAACAAAAACAGATGGTACAGTCGCTCAAGAAGAACGACCGCGTCCGGACGATCGGCGGGATCTACGGAACCGTGATGGAAGTCCGGGGCGATGAGGTCGTTTTGAAAATCGATGAATCGAACAATACGAAGATTCGGATCAGCGCGTCGGCAATCGGTAAGAACCTCTCCCAAGAGGAGACCACGTGAGGATTTACAATTTACCATTGACTATTTACTATTTGGCGTCCCGCTGCAAGTCCGGTCAGGAAATGGCGGCGACGCGCCAGGTGTGTCGCCTCCCAATCGTAAATTGTAAATCATAAATAGTAAATCCTTCAGGAAAGCACTATGAGTAGAAATTTAGCGCCGAAGTTCATTCTGGTTGGGGCTCTGATCGTGGCATCTCTCGTGGCCCTGTATCCTCCCAGCAAGTCGCTGAAACAGGGAATCGATCTGGCCGGTGGAACGAGCTTGATCTATGCCATTAATACCGAGGGCCTCAACGCCGCTGAGCAAAGGGACCTGGCCCAGAGGATGATCACCGTGCTGCGGCGGCGTATCGACCCGGGTGGCATCCAGAACCTCATCTGGCGCCCCCAGGGCAACACGCGCTTCGAGATCCAGATGCCTCTGGCCAGCCAGGAGACGCGGGACGCCCGACAGCAATACGAGACGGCGCTGAACGACCTGCTGAGCAAGAACATCAATCCGGCCCGGATCATGCGGGCCCTGCAACTGCCGCCGGAGCAGCGGAATCAGGAGCTGGCCCAGTTTGCCAAGAACGATCCGAATCGTCAGGAGATCCTCAATAATCTGGCTTCGGTCTCCCAGGAGCGAAAGCAACTGCAGGAGAAGCGTGATGCGCTTTCCAAGGAGCTGGCGGACCAGGAGGCCAAGCTCTCGGCGGCCGGTCTCGATCGGGGGCGGATTGAGGCCAATCGTAAGGACTGGGCCAAGCTCGACGATGAAGCCCTGAAAAAGGCATTGACCGATTTCCTGGGCTCCGACCAGCAGCTCGAGCTGCTGACCGGTTACGTGAAGACGTACAAAGGTCTGGCCGGCGCGCTCAATGATCTGACGGCGGAAGCCGGGCTCAATGAGCGATACGACAAGGTCAAACACCAGTTGGATGGCCTCAACCTGACGCAGGAGCAGATCGGCGTCGTTCTCGAGATGTCTCCCAAATCGGCGGATCGTGCCCGGCAAATCGGGGAGCTCAAGAAGAAGTACTCGGACCGGGACCAGGAGATCGAGCGGGTCGTGGCCGCCTACGGCAAGTATCGGCCGCACCGGGGCAGGCTGGACGACCCGACGGACTTGCGCCGCATGCTTCGCGGGGCGGGCATCCTGGGATTCCGTATTCTGCCGCAAGCGGGCCGGCCGGAGTTGAGCCCCGCCGAGATCGCACGCTATCAGGAGGCCCTGGCGGAGAAAGGACCCAAGTCCGCATCCGATAATAACTACCTTTGGGTTCAGATCGAGGATACCAAGGATTGGAACGTCAGCGGATCCGTGGTTGGCAAGTTCGGAGACCAGTATTATACCCTGGCCAGCAACCGGCTCGATGAAACCATGCTGCACCGGCCGGGGGCGAAGGACTGGAAACTGCAAAACTCCAGCCCTTCCACCGATGATATGGGACGCCGGGCTATCGGCTTTACCCTCGACATCAAGGGCGGCAACCTCTTCTATAACATCACCAGCAAGAACGGCGGCCGGCCCCTGGCCATCATCCTCGATGATGTAGCCATCTCGGCGCCGCAGATTAACCCGGAGCACCCGATTCGAGAGCGAGGCATCATCACCGGCAGCTTCAGCCAGACCGCGGTCACCGACATGGTCGACAAGTTGAACGCCGGGTCGCTGCCCGCCCGACTGATTGAGCAGCCGATTTCCGAAAAGGTTATCGGCCCGTCCATCGGTGCCGACAACCGCGACAAGGGTATCCGGTCGGGACTCATCGGTCTGGCGATGGTTATCTCCTTCATGGTGGTTTACTACATGTTCGGAGGGGCCGTGGCCGATGTGGCCCTGCTGTTGAACATCCTGTTCACACTGGCGATCATGGCATCCATCCGGGCCACGTTCACCTTGCCCGGCATCGCCGGCTTCATCTTGACGATCGGCATGAGCGTCGATGCCAACGTGCTGATCTTCGAAAGAATTCGCGAGGAGCAGGAGAGGGGCGCCGGTCTGGCCACGGCGATTCGCAACGGTTACCAGCGCGCCTTCAGCGCCATTTTCGACTCCAACCTGACGACGATCCTCACGGCGGCCATCCTCTACTACGTGGCCTCCGAGGACGTTAAAGGCTTCGCCATCGTGCTGATGCTCGGTATCGGGTCGAGCATGTTCACCGCCATTTTTGTGACGCGCATCATCCTGGAATTCCTGGTCTCGAAGCGTCTGCTCAAGGACCGCTTGATGATGCTCCATCTGATCCGCACGCCGAACATCAACTGGATGGGCCTGCGGCCGGTCTTTTACACTATCTCCGCCATTCTCGTCTTCGGCGGCCTGATCGTGTTCTTTGCCCGCGACAAGTCGAAATACGACATCGAGTTCACGGGTGGAACGAGCGTCCAAATCGCGCTGAAGGATGGCGAGAACCTCACCCGTCAGGACGTCGAAGACCGGATGGTCAAGATTGGAAAGGAACTGGGTAACGAGGACCTGGCGGGGGCGAATATCTACAGCGTGGGCAATCCTGTCGGAACAGCCCCGAATGGAGAAAGAAGGTACGATCAGTACGAGATTACCACGAGAGCCTCAAATAAGTTGCGGACCTCGATCACGGCCGGTCCGAACGACATTTGGACGCCGGACACGGTGAAAGCCGCCGTTCGCAAAGCGGACACGGAGCTCCGCAGCGGGTTGGGCGACTTCGAGGTGAGCCCCAACGGCGATAAATCGTTCCTGATCGTCACGAGTCGCGTGAATCCGCCGCTGGTGCAGGGCGTCTTGAAAAAGGCCTTCCCGCAGGCCCAGATCGCTGATTCCCAGGTGGATGAAGTCGTCACCAAGGCGATCACACAGGCCTTTGAGGGGCAACTGCAAATCCAGCAGAACCTCCATCCCGACATCCCCTCCACAGAAAAGATTACCGACCAGGCCATTGAGACCTATCCCGAGCTGGCGAACTACATCGGCGGCATCAAGATGAACGTTGCTCTCGGGACGCCCGCCTCGTACCAGGAGGTCGATCAGCGCTTGAAGGATCTGAAGTTCCGGCCGGACACGCAGAACCTGGCATCCTATCCATACCAGATCTTCGGGTCCGATCTGAGGACGATGGAGCCGAACCAGCCGGTGAAGGCGTTCACCTTCATCAGCGTTCATCCCGAAGCCGGGCTGCGGACGCTGACCGACGATGAATGGACTCGATTCGTGGATAATGAGAAGGCCCGCGTGTTGTCGGCCACCGAACGGGAGACCTCGCTTCCGCGCGTGACGCAGATCGATCCGATCATGGGCTCCGAGGCCAGGACGCGGGCCATCATCTCCGTCATATTGTCGCTGGCCGCTATTGTCGCGTATATTTGGCTGCGATTCGGCAGTCTGCGGTTCGGACTGGCGGCGATTATCGCCCTGTTCCACGACGTCTCGACCGCTTTGGGTGCGATCGGCGCCTCGGCCTTCATCGGCAGCACCGTGATCGGCCAGGCGCTGCTGATTAGCGATTTCAAAATCAACGGCACTGTGATTGCGGCGATCCTGACCCTGCTCGGCTACTCCCTGAACGATACCATCGTCGTGTTCGACCGAATCCGCGAGAACCGGCGCAAGGTCCAACTGACGCCTCAGTCGGTTACGAGCAGCATTAACCAGACGCTGTCGAGAACGTTGATCACGGGTATCACGACGTTGATGGTCGTGGCCATCATGTACGTCTTCGGCGGCTCGGGGCTGCGAGGCTTCAACTTCGTGATCTTCCTCGGTTTGCTGGTCGGTACGTATTCGTCGATTGCCATCGCCGCCCCGCTGCTGCTGGTCGGCAGACGACTGGACCAGGATACCAAGGTAAGACAGCAGGCGGCCTGACCCTGCAGTCGTTCGTCGCACCGGTATCGATTGACGACCGATTTCGATGGGCAAGGACTTCCGAATAGGGCTGATCCTGGGTGTGGTGCTGGCGGTCGCCGCCCTTCTGTGGGTGGCGACCCGGCCGAGTCTGACTCCGCAGGCACAAACACCCCGGGCGTCGAGGGCTGACGTCCGGGTGGATTCCCCATCCCACAACACTATGCCTTGGGAAGACGCGAACACGGCAGATTCGGGTCGCGGCGCAAATCCGCAATCCGCCATCTCAAATCCGCAATCCGCCGCCTCCTCTCCGCCCGTGAAGGAATCCGTCATCCGCTATCCGCCATCGGAACAGGCGGCAAGCCCCAATGCCCTGCCTGACCTGACGATTTACGAGAAGGGCGAGAAGATCAAAACGACGAAGTTTCACATCGTCCTGCGCGGGGAGAGTCTGGCCGGGATCGCGCGGCAATACTACGGCTCGCCGGATGGCTGGCGGAAGATTCTCAAGGCAAATCAAAAGACCATCAAGGATCCCAACAAGCTGGCACCGGGAACCAAGTTGATTATCCCCGAGTGAAGACTTGCACGGACGCTCCCAGACAAACACGGACGCCCGTGGTTGTCCGTGGCCGTCCGTGCTCGTCCATGTTTGGCTAATCCACGGCTCGCAATGAGTCAGGCGATCTCTTTTGCGGCATCGCGATCGACGAGCCAGGTGATCTTGTCCAGAACGGGCCACAGGATGTGGATGGGATACTTCACTTCGTCCGGCTCGCTCATCAGCACTTCTTTCAGCGTCCTGGCCTTTTCCTCGCCGGAGACCAGCACGGCCAGACGCCTCGCGGCCATGAGAACCGGATGCGTCAGAGTGACCCGATTCAGGGTATCATCCAGAACGTACACGACGTACACCAGATCATTGGTGTCGAACGTACCATAGGAGTTGGGAAACAGCGATCCGGTGTGCCCGTCGCTGCCCATGCCCAGCACGATGAGATCGAATTCCGGGACCTCGCCCTCCCGCAGCCCGAAAACAGTCTGGATCGTCCGCTCGTAGGCCCGTGCAGCCTCCTGGATGTCGTCGTACTCGGTGGGAATCCGGTGGACGTTGGCCGGCGGAATGCTCACCCGGTTCAGAAAGGTCTCGGCCGCCAGCCTGTAATTACTGGCCTCGGAATCAGGCCCCACGTAGCGCTCGTCCACCCAGAATATGTGCATGCGCTCCCACGGCAGAGATCTGGCCTGCCGCGCGGTGCCCAGCCGCTCGAAAAAACGCCGGGGCGTATGCCCGCCGGAGATGGCCGTGTAGAACAGTCCGCGCGAGGCAATGGCCTCCCGGGCCGCCGAGACGAACAACTGAACGCTTCGACGCGCCAGGTCTTCCGGATCGGATGCAATTTCGATATTGAGTTTGTCGTTTGCCGTTATTTCCATAGACTTCACCGCCCCCAAAATCAGGCCGTAGGCGCGAAGCATCAGGCTTCACGTGCCTACCTTCCAAAAGCCTTCTTCGTCAGGCGTCAGGCTGTGCCTACCGCCTCTTACGCCCCATTATCCCCCTCGGTGCGCGCAAAGGCCAGGAAAATCACCGGCAAGACAGGCGGCAGGCTGTAGGCCGGAGGCCGGAAGCACCTACGACCTACGGCCTACAGTCTTTTTCTACCGCGCCGGCATGACTTTGACGCCCTCGAAAATGCTGTACAAAGTCGGCATCATCACCAGCGTAATCAGCGTGCTGAGCGTCATCCCGCCGATACTGGCGATGGCAAACGGACCCCAGACCTCCGAGCCGGCCCCCCGTGAGATCACCAGCGGCGCCAGGCCGAGCAGCGTGGTCAACGTCGTGCTCAGAATCGGCCGCAACCGGCTGCGACCGCCTTCCATAATCGCCGTATAAGCGTCGCAGCCCCGCTGCCGAAGAATCCCAATGTAGCTGATCAGAACGATCCCGTTGTTCACTACCAGGCCAATCAGCAGGATCAGCCCGATGAACGTTACTATGCTCATGGCCAGGCCCGTCAGCGCCAGCACCATAATCACGCCCACGATGCCGAACGGCACCGACAGGAAGATAATGAACGGGTCCCGATAGGACTCGAACTGCGAAGCCATGACCATGTAGACCAGAACCATGCCCAGACCGACCGCCCAAATCAGCAGTCGGAACGCCTCCCGCCTCTGCTCTTCCGCGCCGCCGATCTTATAGCTGAACCCGGGCGGCGTCGGGATTTTCCGGATCGCCGCCTCCACATCCCGGGCTACCGAGCCAATATCCCGGCCCCGGACCTGAGCCGAAACCGTGATGTACCGTGCCTGGTCCTTGCGCTCGATCCGGTTCGGACCCAGCCCTTCCTGAATCTGGGCAAAATTGGCTAAGCAGACCTGATCGCCCGCCGGTGTGCTCACGTACACGTCGCGCAGGCCCTGAATCCTCTCGCGGTCTTCCGGACGCAGGCGGACCTCGACGTCATACTCATCGCCGCCCTCGCGGTATCTCGTGGCGGTCGTACCCGCGAACAGGGTTTCCACGGCTTTGCCGATCGTGCGGACATCCAAGCCGAGCTTCGCGGCTTTCTCCCGGTCCACCAGGACCTTGATCTCGGGTTTCTCTTCCTTGCGGCTGATCGTGATATCCTCAATGCCCTGGATACGGGCAATGACCTTCTGGACGCGAGCGGCGTATTCACTCGCCTTCGCCACGTCGTGGCCGTACAGCTCGACGGCCAAGTCGCCGCCGCTGCCGAAGATCATCTCCTGGAAGGGGTCCCTCACATCGTAACGGACTACCGCGCCCGGAAGCTTTTCGGTAATCGGACGCAGCCGCTCGGCAATCTGCTTCGGCGAGACGCCACGGTCCTCCTTATTCACCAGCTTGACAAACAGCATCCCCCGGTACGTCTCCATATCGCCGATGATCTGCTGGGCGCCGGCCTCGTCGACCACCCCCCACCGCACATAGATATCCCGACTCTCCGGCACGTGGCGACTCACAATCTCGTGAATCTGCCGGCCCACACGACCGGTCCGCTCGTACCTCGTGCCCACCGGCAGCTCGAACTCCGCCACCATCTGGTTCTGGTCTTCCTGCGGGAAAAACTCCCGCCCGACGAACAGGGACAAGCTCAGGCACCAGGCGAAAATCAGCGCACTGGAGGCCAGCACGGTTTTGCGGTGGCGAAGCGACCACGCCAGCAGCGCGCTGTAACGATCCTCGATCCAGGTCAGGACCTTCTCGCCACTGCGGAAGAAGAGGCTCTGCCGAGGCGACCGGCCTTTCTCTTCGCTCCGGAGGAATTTCGAGCAGAGCATCGGCACGAGCATCAGCGACGTCAGCAGGGAGGCGGCAAGAGCCATCGTGATGATTATGGCGAACTGCCCGAAGATGATCTCCGTGATGCCGCCCACGAACACGACGGGCACGAAGATGGCGATCGTTGTCAGTGTGGAGGCCATCACGGCCACGCCCACCTCGTTCGTGCCGTCCATCGCGCTTTCGCGCACGGTGCGGCCTTTTTGCAGATGGCGGTGGACGTTATCGACCACCACGATGGCCGCATCCACGACCTCCCCGACCGCGACGGCCAGCGCGGCCAGGCTCGTCGTATTGATCGTATAGCCCGCCAGATACATCAGCAGGAAGGTGATGACCAGCGACGTCGGAACCGAGGTCGCCACAATCCAGCTCGCACGCCAGCTCCCGAGGAAGAACAGGAAGACCAGAAACACGCCGGCGATGGCCCACAAGACGTTGTCCCGCAGGTTCTTCACCGAGGCCATAATGAACTCGGAGTTGTCGATAACGACCTTCGTCTCGACGTCCGGCGGCAGGTCTTTCCTTACTTCCTGCAGTTTGGCGCGCACGGCCCGGGCGACGTCAACCGTGTTGCCGCCGCTCTGTTTTTGAATCATGATGGCCGTGGCCCGCCGGCCGTTGAGGCGGACATCGTACACCCGCTCCTTGAACGAGTCCTGGACCTCGGCCACGTCTTTCAGCTTGACGGGAATGCCGCCCCGCGCGGCGACGACGACCTCGCCGATCTCTTCCAGGCTGGCAAACTCCTCGGGCGTGCGCACGAGGAAATCCTGGTAGCCGCTGCGGATGTTGCCGCCGGGCACGCTGATGTTCTGCGACGCCAGGATCGACAGGAGCTGCCCGACCGACAGGTTCATCGCGGCGAGCCGGTCGTGGTCGAGCTCGACGCGGATCTGCCGCCGCAGGCCGCCATGGACCGACGCCGCCGCGACCCCCTCGACGCGTTTGAGCGGGTCGGCGATCTGATCTTCCACGATCTTCTCCAGGCGGGGGTAGCTGTCCTCGGCCGTCACGCCGATGATCATGATCGGCATGGCATCGATATCGAATTTGAAGACAACGGGCGTTTCGGCCTCTTCCGGCAGAAGCTCCTTGACCATATCGAGCTTCTCCCGCACGTCGTTGGCCGCCTCGTCGATGTTCTGCCCCCACTGGAACTTCAGCGTGACCGACGCGACCCCCTCCTTCGAGACCGAAAGCACTTCATCGACCCCGGAAATCGTGCTGAGGATATCCTCGATCGGCTTGGTGAGGAGCGTCTCGATCTCCTCCGGCCCCGCCCCTTCGTAGAGCGTCACGACCGAGATGGCCGGAATTTCGATTTGGGGCAGCAGGTCGATCCCCAGCCGCGTCAGCGACATCAGCCCCAGCACGACCACCGCCACGAAAATCATGAGGACCGTCACGGGCCTGTTGACCGAGAACTGCGCCAGCCTCATCGAATATCCTCTAACCGCACGACCTCGGTGCGGATCCCGTCCGCCAGATCATGCATCCCGTTGACCACAAGGCTCTCGCCCGGCCGCAGCCCCGCCGCAATCTCGTAGCGCACCCCCCTCCCGCAACCCGATCTCCACGATCCGCTTGCGGGCCGTCCCGTCCTCGACCACGTAGACATAGGGCTTGTCCATCTGGCCGCCGAGAATGACGTCGCGGGGGACGACGACCACATTGTCCCGGTGATCGAGGACCAGCACCACGCGGGCGAACATGCCGGGCCGAAGCAGCAATTCGTCGTTCTGCAGCCGGACCTCGACCGGGATGCTGTGGGTCTGCTCGCCGAGCGCGGGATAGACCGAGTAGACCGCGGCCTCGAACGTGCGCTCCTTGAATGCATCGACGATAATCCGGACGGGCATCGCCTGCCTGATCTGCGACCCGTACCGCTCCGGCACATGCACCAGGAC
>Ga0315291_10000528_pt1 | contig 50983 bp, 38 predicted proteins | sample YL17G12_20_MG_FD_203070 | JGI IMG/M metagenome (GOLD analysis project Ga0315291, IMG submission 203070) | Sediment microbial communities from Yellowstone Lake, YNP, Wyoming, USA - YL17G12_20 | ecosystem: Environmental > Aquatic > Freshwater > Lake > Sediment | place: USA: Wyoming | collected...
ACGCTCCACCTCTCTTGAACCTTGACGACGCAGAGACCGCCTTCCGCGCCGTCCCCACCCGGGACCTCGCCCGCGCGGCGGCCGTCCTCGGCGCGTGCGCCTTGGCCCCGTCCCTCGCCGCGCGCTCCGACACCCTCCTCGCCTCATCCCGCGCCGCCTTTGGCCGGGGCCTGGTCGATGCGGTGGCGCGGGCCACGTTCTTTGAGCATTTTTGCGCGGGCGAGACGGCGGACGCCGCGGCGCGCGTCGCGGCGCCCGCGCTCGCGGCGGCGGGCGTGCGCGCCATTCTAAACTACGCGGGAGAGGACGCGACCGCGGCCGAAGTGGCTGAAGGCCGCGGCGGCGGCGTGGAGGCCGTGGCGGCCGCGGGCGAGGCGTCGCGCGACGGCGCGGCCGCCGCCTTCGCCGCCTCGATCGCCCTTTCCGACACCTCCCCGTCCACCACCCCCGCCGTCGTCGCCCTCAAGGTCACCGCCCTGTTCCCACCGGACGCCCTAGAAGCCGGGTCGGCCGCCATCGCGGCCGCGGGCGGATTCCGCGCGTGCGGCGACCCGGCGTCGACGGCGCGCGCGGGGTTGGCCGAGGCGGGCGGCTGGGACGCCGGCGTCGCCCGCCTGCATTCCTTGCTCGCCGCCGCCCGCGCCAAGGGCGACTGCCGGGTCATCGTCGACGCGGAGCACACGCACGTCCAACCCGCGATCGCGGCGCTCGCGCTCGACCTGATGCGCCGCGAAAACGGCCCCGGCGCCTCCCCGCTCGTCCTGGAGACGTTTCAATGCTATCTGACCGAGACGCCGGCGCGGCTGGCTGATTTCGGCGACCGCGCCCGGGCCGAAGGGTGTGGAAAAAGGAGGAGAGGGGAATGGGGTTGACCGCCAGCCCGCCAGCCCGCGCCCACGCCCCGCTACACATTTCCCTCCTTTCTCAGCTGGACCCTGGGCGCCAAGCCGGTGCGCGGCGCGTACCTCGCCTCGGAGCGCGCGCGCGCTGCCGCGCTCGGCCACCCCGACCCCACGCAGCCGTCCGCGACCGCCACGAGCGCGGCGTACGACGCCGCGGTGGCGGCGGTCCTGCCAGAGGTGGCGCGGGGGCGGGCGGAGCTGATGGTGGCCTCGCACAACCGGGCCTCGATCGAAGCCGCGGCCGCGGCCGCCGACGCCATGGGCCTCGACCGCGCCGCCTCCCCCCTCTACTTTGGCCAGCTCAAAGGCATGCGCGACCAGCTCAGCTTCGCGCTGGCGGCGGCCGGGTTTCAGGTGTGCGGGAGGAGAAGGGTCGAGGGCCGGGCGCAGGTTGCTCCCGCGCCCCCCCGCCCACCCCCTTCCCATCTCTGCAGGTGTACAAAATTTGTATGTTTGGCTCGCTGGACGCGTGCCTGCCGTTCCTGGTGCGGCGCGCGCAGGAGAACGGCGACGCGCTCTCGTCGGCGGGGGCGCAGGCGCGGGCGGCGGCGAGGGAGGTGGTCAGGCGGTGGCGCCTGGGGGTCGCGAATGGGTAGAGATTCTGGTTTCGTTGGGCGGCGGCGACTGGGCGTGCAAGGCGGCCGCCCCACTTTCTCTCCAGCGAGGCCGGCTGCGGCGCACTCTCTCGCAGCGCGCCATGGCCGCCACCAGCGGCGGCTGGCCCGGCCGCGCCGTGGCCGGCGTCAAAGCGTGGCTGGCCGCGGGTGAGCGAGAGGTGGCGGCCAGCGAGCGGGGCCCGAATTGGGCCGCGCGCTGACCCGCCGCCCCCTTCTCTCCTCCCTAGTCCGCGACCCGCACCCGCCCACCTCCCGCCTGCTCTACACATTCGACTCCACCGCCGCCCTGCAACCCTGGGCCCTGGTCACGGACGCGGGCGCGGGCGGGGCGAGCGCAGCCGAGCTGACCCCCGCCCCTCCTGGCGTGCACGGCGCCGTCTTCCACGGCACCCTCGGCGACTCCGGCGCCGGCGGTCTGCGCGGCTCGTTTTGCAGCATCAGCGCGCCGGTGAGAGTGGGGCGAGCGGGGGGCGGGCGGCGAGCGGTGGGCGGCGCTCCTCGGCCCACCCGCCCTCCTTCCTCCAGCCACCGTCCTCCTCTTCCCGCCTCGACCTCACACCATTCGACGCCCTCCTCTTCCGCGTGCGCGGCGACGGCCGGCCGTACGTCGTGTCCCTGCGCACCGAGAACTGGATGGTCGCCGACCGCGCGGCCGACGCGTGGTCGGCTTTCCTCTTCGCGCCGCCCTCCGTCTGGACCACCGTCCGCGTCCCGCTCTCCCGCTTCATGCTCACGCACAAGGGGAGGCTGGTGGAGGACCGGGTGGCGATGAACGCGGGGCGCGTCGTGCGCGTCGGCGTCGGCGTCGCCGCCGCGGCCGGCGGCGGCGGCGCGCCGCCCGGCCAGTTCGAGCTTGGCATCGACTGGATCCGGGCGGAAGCGACCGGGCGCGGGCTCGTGGAGGCGGGAGGGGAGGGGGCGGGCGGAGGATGAGGCGGCGCACGTGTCGCACGCCCCCTCCTCCCTCTCTCCTTCTCTCGTCTCGCACAGGAAGGGGAGGCCGCGGGAGGACGAGGCGAGTCGCGTCGCACGCTCACCCCCCCTCCCCACTCCCCCTCACCATCACCGCAGCTCCACCCTCTCCGAGAGCGCGGCCCGCACCCCCTCCTGCAGCTCGTTGATCTCCCCATCCTCCAACGACCGGTCCATGGAGCGGTACGCGACGCGGTAGCAGTGGGAGATGCGGCCCGTTTTGGGGTGGGTGAAAGCGTCGACGAGCGTCACCGCCTCCGCCAGGTCGCCCGCCAGCGACCGCACGACCTCGCACACGTCGTTCTCCGTGAGCTCCCCGCCGTCGGCCTGCCAAAAGGAGACGTCCTTGAAGCACGGCGGGAATTTTGAGTAGGGCGAGAACCGGGTCGTCAGGTCGCCCGCGCGAAACTGTTTGGTGAAGCGCGCGTCGTCCGTCCAAAACAGGCGAATGTCGGGAATGCCAAACAGGACCATGGCGAGGCGCTCGAGGCCGAGCCCAAACGCCCAGGCCGCCGCGCCGCGCGCGACGCCCGCGCGGTCGAGGATCGCGGGTTGGACGACGCCGCACCCCAGCACTTCGAGCCACTCGCCCCGGAACAGGACCTCGAGCTCGAACGACGGTTCGGTGAACGGGAAGTAGGCGTCGACCCAGCGCGTCTCGGCGCCCGCGCCAAAGAGGCGCGCGGCGAGGCCCTCGAGCGCGGCCTTCAGGTTGGCCTCGGCGTGCGCCGCGCCGGACGCGGCGCCCGCAGCCTTCCACTCACCCTCTTCATACACGCGCACGCCCTCCATCTGGTGGAAGACGGGGTAGTGCGACGCGTCGACCGAGTCGCGGCGGTAGACGTCGCCCGTGACGAGGAACGCCCGTTCCCCCTTTTGCAGCGTCGCCGCCTGGTGCGCGGACGTGTGGCAGCGCAGGACGGTCTCGTCGTCGACGTAGTACGTGTCGTTGGGGGAGCGGGACACGTGGTCGGCGGGGACGAGGACGTCGTCGAAATTGGCCGTCGCGGGGACGATCGCCGGCAAATCGTCGAGCTTGGTGAACGCCCCAAAGTCGCCGCCATCGAAAAAGTCGTACACCGCCTGCTTGATCATGCAAATGGGGTGGTCGGGCCGCGTGTGGAGGCCGGCGCCGAGTTTGGCGTAGACGGATTCCGGCACGTTGTTGGCGGGGTGCCCCGTCAGCACCGCGTCCCGCGGCGGCTTGGTGGGGGTGGAAGCCGCCGCGGGCGCGGCCGCGGCGGCGTGCAGGCGGGCTGAGGAGGATGCGTGGGGAGTCCGGGGTCGGCGTCGGCCGGCCACGCGGCGCGTCGGCGCTGCCGGGGCCCGCTTCCCGCCGCAATGGCCCCGCTCGCCGCCCGCCGTGCCCCTGCTCCTCCACCATGCTCCTCACCGGGCGCGTGGGCGGGCGCAAAGGGGCGCGCCGGGGGTGGCGCGCGCGCGCCGGCGGCGGCGCCTGGAGAGAGGGAGGGCGGTTGGGTCGGTTCAAGCGCGTGCGGCATGTTCGGCGTCTGCACCGCCCCACGGCGCCCCCCATCGCGGCGCCCCGGGCCCGCCCGCGCGCGCCGGCGCCCGACCACCTCTCCACCCCTCCTCTTACCGCGCGCGCGGCCCGCCGCGCGCAGCGCGCGGCGGCCGGCCAGGGCGGGGACGCGCAGCATTGGGGGTGAGGGGCGAGAGTGTGTGGGCGGAAGAGGGAGGACGGTGGCGTCGGCCACGCTCACAGGCGCGGGCCCCGCCGCTCCCTCTGCGCCGGCGCTTAGGCCGCCCTCGCGCCACCCCCTTGACATATCACAGGTCGATGGGCGAGTTGAGGTCGAAGCCGACGTTGGCAGAGAGCACCGGGTTTTGCCCCTTGCCGCCGCTGACACCCCCAACGCCCAGCAGCGCGCCCAGCAGGCCGCCCAAGGAGGGCATGGTGGGGCTAGACCCCGGCGCCCCTGCGACGCCGACCGAGGCGCGCAGAGTGGCGTACATGGATTCCAGGAGGCGCCCATAGCTAATCTCCGTCCCCTCCCGCTCCACCGCCGCGATCAGCGCAAACGTGGCCGCCCCCGTCGACACCGTGCCCGACAGGGCGGCCGTGTCCGCGGCCGTCTGCGAGTCGCGCGCGGCGCCGAATTGAACCGCGAGGCCGCCCGCGCTGCCCTTGGGCCGGGTCGGCTGGCGCGCGTACTCCTGCTCCCAGTGCGCGCCCTGGGGGCCTGGAGGACAAGGAGTTGGTGGGTGGGGAACGGTGTCGTTTCGATTTTGTTGTGTTGCGTCCGGCGCGTGCGCCCCCCGCCCTCTCCCTCCTTCTCTCACCCATCTCGGTGCGCATCTCCAGGTCGAGCACCGACCCCGAGTGGCAGGCGTCGATGACGGCGTGCAGCTTGGCGCCCGCGGGCACGGGATTGACGAGGACTGGGGACGGGTGGCGAGGAGGGGGAGGGGGTGGGCGCGCGCTCGCGGCGGGGTGGGCGGGCGCGCTCGCCGCCCGGCCTCAGCCGCCGCCCGCCTCCCTCCCGCCCTCCCTCCAACAAAGGCAGTATGTCCTCCTCTCGTTTGGTGGGGGTTGGAGGGGCGTGGAGGGGCGGCAGCCTAATTTCCACCCTCCGCCGCGCGCCCACCTGCGTTGATCTCGTCGTCCACGATCTGCCCCGCCTGCCGGAAGTCGCACGGGCACAGTGTCTCATTCATGCCATCAATTTCGTCCCCGGACCAGTCGCGTGTGCTGGCGCCGTGGCCAGAGTAGTGAAAGAAGGCGTGGTCGCCGGGGGCGAGGTCGGACACGAGCCACGCCATCGCGGCGAGCACATTGGCACGCGTGGGCCACAGCGCGGGGTTGGGCTGGCAGTCGTTCATGGCCAAAATGGAGTCGGGAGTGTAGCCAAAGCGCTGTTGCAGGAAGAATGCCATGCACTGTTGATCGTTGACGCAGCTGCGGGGTGGGGCGGGGCGCGGGTGTGAATGGTGGGCCGCGCGCGTGTGCCGCGCCCGCCGGCCGCGCGCGCACGACCACGCCCTCCACGACCCCCTCCCTCCCCCACCCCCCACCCTTTCAGCTCGGCGCTCGTCCCGCGGTAGTTGCACGCGACGAGCAGCGCTTTGCGCTTGCCGCCCGATGCGAGAGGGACAGGGGCGCCGACCGCCAGAGGCGCGGGCGGCGGTCGAGCAGGCGGCGGCCCCACGGGAGCCATGGGCGGCGGCGGCACAAACGTGGCCTGCGTCGGCACCGGCGGCGCCTCGCCGGGAAAGGCGGCGCCGGCCTGCACAAAGCCGACGCCGGCAAAGAGCGCGGCCGGGGCAGCGGCGGCGGCGCCCGGCGCGGCGCCCAAAGTCGCGGGGGCGCCGATGCCGGACGTGATGACGACCGGCGCATAGCCGCCCCCCAGCGGCGGCGCGCGGTCGTCGGACACGGAGACGCAGGCGCCCATCGCGGTCGGCGTCGGGTGTGTGACGGCTGCACACCCAGTCGCCTCCCTCCGACCCCCCACCACGCGCGTGCCGACGCGCCCCGGTCCGGCGCCGCCCATGGCGGACGCCGGGCGGCCGCGCAGCGGCCGCACGCCCAACCTGCGCTGGCGCGGCGCGACGCTGGCCTGGGGCGACCTCCGGGCCAGCGACTCGTTCGACGCCCTGCCCGCGAGGCCACCGGGAGCGCCTCTCGGCCCCTTTGAGGCGACGCGGCAGGACGACAGGGCGGCGACGCGCGCCTTGCACGCCGGCCGGCTGACCGCGGGCCGCCTCAACGCCGCGCTCGGCTTTTGCGACGGCGCGGTGGCGAACCGCATCGCGGCGCCGGGGCGCGGCGGGGTGCCCGGCGCGGCGCAGGCGTCCGTCGTCGCGCACCTGCTCGCCGCGTCTGTCCGCTCCCCCGGCGACCCCGTGCCCGACGCCCCGCCCCGCCCCTGCGCCCCGCCTTCCGCGCTCGCAGCTCGCGGCATCGGCGCGGTGCGCATGGCGTGGGGCGGGGCGGCCGAGGCGGCCGGCGTCGCGAGCCTCGCTGCCGCGCTGGAGGCCGCCGGGTCGCGCGTGCGCGAGGTGGGCATGCTGGTGGTGTCTGAAGAAGCGTTGAAAGCCCTGCTGGGCGACGACCCGCCCCCGCTGCCCCCGCTGGCGGCGTCCCCGGACGCGGTCGCCGCGCACGCCGCGCCGCGCGCCGCGGTCGACGCCGCGCTGCAAGGCGGCAACCCGGTGGGTCCCGCGGGCGACACAATTCCCATCTGGCTCGAGCCCGTCGAGGTGAAATCCGCGTGCCCCTTTGCCGCCGCGCGCGGCGGCGCCTCCGGCGCGCGCTTCACCCTCGCCCCCCGCCCTCCGCGCGACGCCGTCCCGCCCGCGGTCGTCCCCCAGGTGCAGCTGCAAGCGCTGGCCGCGGCAGCGCCGTCCGTGCTCGTCGTGTGCAACGCGGTGGGCGGCGTCAACGTGTTTCGCGTCGAGCGCGACGACGACTTTTTGCGGGCCATGCTCGCCGACGTCGTCTCCCCCTGGTACCGCGCCCACGTGTTGGATGGGCGACCCGTGTGCCCGGGCGGGACCCACGTGGCGGGCGGCGCGGTGAGCGCGCTCGCGGCGGCGGCCGAGCGCGTCGCGGCGGGGGCCACGTTTGTGGCCGCCGCCCCCGCGTGGGCGGTCGCCGACCCCGCGGCCGCGTTCTTAGAGTGATGATAGAGGTGTGGGTGGGTGATCGCAATGCACCGTGTCTCTCGCTACTCTGTTCCCCGCGCCGCGGCGGCGAGCGCGCGCGCGCGGGCCGCCGCGACGCGCGCCGCGCCCAGCGCCGCTTCCGACGCCTCGTCCAACCCTCCTCTCGCGGGCGGCAGCCCGAGCACCGTGGCCACCGCCGCCTCCGCCGCGGCCGCGAGGCGGGCGCCGCCGTCGCGAGCGTCCGCGTCGGACTCGAGCAGCGGCCCGCGCGGGTCGTCCGCGCCCCCGCCCGCCAGCACGCCCGCGCCCGCGGTCGCCAGGGCGGCGACCAGGGCGGCCAGGGCGTCGGGCGAGCGCGCCAGGCCGAGCGCGCCCGCGGGGTCGGCGGCGAGCGCCTCGAGCGCGGGGCCCGCCGCGGCGTCCGCAAACCGGGTCGCTCCCCACGGTGCCGCCTCGTGCGCGGCGACCGCGTCGAGCTCGACTCTCCAGGGGCCGGGGCGGCGGCCGAGGCGGGTGGCGACCGCGGTGGTCGCGACGCGCCGCGCGTCGCGCGGGCCGACCGCCGCCAGCACAGCGCCGAGCCCCGCCGCGCCTTTCACGACCGCGTCCGACCCAAACAGGGCCCCGATCAACGCCCCGTCCAGCGCCGCACGCGCGTTGCCGCCGCCGGGGCCCGACGCGTGCGCGGCCGAGGGGGCGGCGAAGAGGGCCGCGCCCTCGGCCGCGCCGGCCAGGGTGAGCATGGCGCGCAGGAGCAGAGCCGCGGCGTCGGCGGCCGCGTGCGGGTCGACGATGGCGGATGCAGGGGTGGCGGGGGTGCCTGCGTCGCCGTCTGCGCCCTCCTCCGCCCCCGACGCCAACGCTCGCGCCAGCTCCACCACCACATCCCGCGCCGCCCCTCGCTTCCCCGCGGCGTGCCCCCCCAACGAACTCCCGTCCCATGTTAGCCGGGCGGCGACCGCGTGGCGTAGGAGGGGCACGGCGCGCGCGCCCGCGCCGGCCGCCACGGCGGCGCGCGCCGCGCGCACGCGGGCGGCCGCGTCGGCGTCGACCTGGGCCGCGAAATGGGCAAACAGGGTGGCGTCGGCCGCGACGGCGGGCGGGGCGGTGCCGCAGGGCGCCGCGGCTGCCGCCGCGTTTGCAGCCGCGAGCGCCACGAGCGCCGCCCACGGGCTCAGCCGCGCGTCCCCAAACCCCCCCGCACTCATCAGCGACCCGCCATCCTCCAGCTGGCGGTCGGGCGCGACCGTGAGCGCGGCGTCGGCGGGGGTGGGGGGGCGGTCGTCGACGGCCACGGCGCCCGCGTCGCCCGTCGCGGCGGCCGTCGGGGGGTGGAGCGAATCGAGCTCCCCCAACAGGCCCGCCGCCGCCAGGGAGAGGGCGGCGTCGTCGTGCAGGGCATGGGCGCGCACGAGGGCGACGAGTTGCGTGTACTGGGTGCTGGAGGGGGGGAGGGCAGAAACGGCGGGGGGGGTGGAGTAGGGTCGGCGGAAGCCTCGCCCCGGCTCCCACCCCACCGCCCACCCCCCACCCCCATCCTCTCTTCTCTCACCGGCGCAGCACGACGTCCGCGGCGGACGCCTGCCGCAGCAGCCGCAGGAAGCGGCGCCCCTGGTCGCCTCCGGCCGCGCCGCGCGGGCCGCGCGCGCGCAGGCCGCCGAACCCGATGCCGGCCAGCTCGGCGTCGGCTTTGGCGGCGGCCGCGTCGCGCGCGGCGTCAGCGGCGGATTTGCGGCGGGGGTGGGGGGCGGCGGCGCGGCCTGTAGGACTCGCGCGCTCCGCGCGCGTCGCCGCCACCGCCTCCGCGTACTGCGCAAACACGAGGTCCGCCCCCGCCGCGCTGGGCGCGTCCACGGTGCGCAGGGAGGGGGGCGGGCGGAGCTCGCAGGGTGGGGGTGGGGGTGGGGCGGCAGCGAAGAGCGCGGCAACGGTCTGTGGGGAGGGTTGGGGTCGTGGCGGGCGATCTGAGCGCACGCTAGCAATCGCGGTACCCGTTCCTCGACGCACCGGCTGCCGCGGGGGCGCCATTGAAGAGAGTGATGCGGCGCGGCGCGGCCGTCGTGCCTCCGCACACCGCCTCTGGCGCCACCGTCCCTATGCGGCTGGGCGCTCCCCGCCTCCACCGCGCCCGCCCGAGCGGGCGGGCGCCCCGCCCGAGCGGCGCACGGCGGGCGGCCACGCCGCGGCCGCGCGCCGGCGGCGATGCGGGCGGCGATAGGCCGTACACGGTGAGAGGCTGACGGTGTCGGGAGCGTTGCTGGGGAAAAACGGCGGTGCTAGAGGGGTGGAGGCGGCGGCGCGCCGCGCCCGCGCCACCGCCGCGCCAGGTGCATTGCGCCCCCTGCGGGCGTGCCAGCGTAGCAGATGCGTGACAGAAGCCCAGGGACGGGAGAACGGGGTGTCGGCGCGCTTCCCCAGGCCTGGCCGCCCCCCGCGCCGCGTCGGCCGCGGACCGACCTCCTTTTTTCGCCTCCCTATAGCTCCTATCCGACGACCCCGATGAGCTCGCCGCCGCCATCCGCCGCCTGCGCGACGATAACGAAGCGACGAGGGCCGCGCTCAAAGCCGCGCTCGCCGCGCTCGCCGACTCCGGCGCGGCGACCGCCCTCTCGTCGATGGAGGGCGCCACCGCCGACGCCGCCGAGTACGACTCCATCTGGGCCATGGGCCGGGCGCCGCCCAGCGTGGCGGTCGACCCGACCGCGACGGCGGCGGGGTCGGATTCCGAGTCCGACGGCGACGACGGCGAGCGCGCGCCTGCGCCCGCGCTGCCCGCCGCGCCGTCGCCGCCCGCCCCCGACGCCGCCACGTCCACCCTGTCCATCGTCTTTGTCACCGCCGAACTCCCCTACTGCAAGACGGGCGGCCTCGGCGACGTCGCGGGCGCGCTGCCGCCGGCGCTCGCCGCGCGCGGGCACCGCGTTATGGTCGTCTCGCCCCGCTACGCGACGGGGGGGGCCGCGGACGCGGCCACCGCGGGCGTGGTGGACACAGGGGTGTCGGTCGACCTGGACATGGGCGCGTGCGGGGCTGTGACGGTCCGTTTTTTCGCCGAATCCCGAGACGGCGTCGACTACGTCTACGTCGACCACCCGTCCTACCGCCGCCCCGGCACCCCGTATGGCGACGCGGAGGGGCAGTTTGGGGACAACCAGTTCCGGTTTGCGATGCTCTCGATGGCCGCGTGCGAAGCGCCGCTGCTGCTGGAGCTCGAGGACGCGGCCGCGCGCGCCGGTTCGTCTCCCTCTCCTTCCCGCTACGGCCAGGATGTCGCCTTCATCGCCAACGACTGGCACGCCGCCCTCGTTCCCGTCTACGTCGCGGCCAAGTACCGGCCGGCGGGGGTGTTTCAAGGCGCGCGCTGCCTCATGGCGCTGCACAACATGTCGCACCAGGGGGTGGAACCCGCGGCCACGGTCGACACGCTGGGGCTGCACACGCAGCTGGGACGCGACTTGCTCGCGTGGCAGTACCCGGAGGTGGGGGAAAGGGCGGGGCGGGGGCGGGGGCCGGACCAGCGCCGCCCGCCGCGCGCCGCCCACCTCCGCCCCTCTCCCCCCTCTCAGTGGGCCTCAATCACCGGCCCCGCCGTCAACCTGCTCAAGGGCGGCATCGCGGCGGCGGACCGGGTCGTCACCGTCTCCGCGGGCTATGCGTGGGAGATCCAAACCCCGGAAGGCGGCTGGGGCCTCGACCCCATCCTGCGCGGGCGCGCGGACGCCGGCGTGCTCAACGGCATCGTCAACGGGGTGGATGTCGGGGAGTGGGACCCCGGGAACGACCCCCACACAGCCGCGCCGTTTGCGGCGGCAGACCTCAAAGGGAAGGCGGCGTGCAAGGCCGCGCTCCAGGCCGAGCTCGGCCTGGAAGTGAACCCGGACATCCCGTTGCTGGGCTTCGTGGGGCGGCTCGACTACCAAAAGAGCCCGGACGTGTGCCTGGCGGCGGCGCCCGGGCTGGCCGCGCGCGGCGTCCAACTCGTGATGCTCGGCTCGGGCGCCCCCCAACTGGAGGCCGAACTACGGGCAGCCGAAGCGGCCCACCCAGCCCACGTCCGGGGCTGGGTCGGCTTCTCCGCCCCCGTGTCGCACAGGATCATGGCCGGCGCGGACATACTGCTCGTCCCCTCGCGCTACGAGCCTTGCGGCCTCGTCCAGCTGTACGCCGCGCGGTACGGCACCCTGGTCGTGGCGCACGCGACGGGGGGGCTGCGGCAGACGGTCGTCGAGGCGGGGGCGTGGCCGGTGGCGGGCGCGGCCGCCGCGCTCGACGCGGCGACCGTCGGCACCGGCTGGCTCTTCACCCCGCCGGAAGTGGCCCCCATGCTGCGCGCGGTGGACGCCGCGCTGGGCGTGTACAGGGGGGAGCGGGCGCGGTGGGCCGCGATGCAAGGCGCCGCGATGCGCCAAGACTTGACGTGGGACAAAGCCGCGGCCGAGTACGAGACCGTGCTGCGGTGGGCCCTGATCGATGACGCCGTCGTTCGGTGATGGTGGTGGAGCGATTGGGGGGGCTGCGTGTGACCGGCCGTGGCGTCTGGGCGAGGGGGGAGAGAGCGGCGGCGCGCCGCCGCCGCGCTCTCTCACTCCCGCTGCGGCGCTCTGCCCCCCCCCCCCCCTCCCCCGCAATGGCGTTCACGACGGACGTCGCGGTGAGAGCGCCGGGGTCCGCGGCCGCCGCGTGGGCGCGGCGCGCCCGTGCGCTCGCGAGGGGCGCCATTCCGGCGCTCATTCCGCGCCCTCCTCCTTCATGCAGGTCTGGGTTTCCGCCCTCGTCGTCGGCCACGTCATCGGCGCCCTGTTCTTGCTCTACTCGCTGGAGAAGACGATGGGCATCGTGTCCAAATCGTTCAACCGCGCGACGGGACGGCGGTCGCCCGCGTCGTGCGTCGCGTCGCCCGCCAAGGAGGCGGGGGCGTCTCTGGCCCGCGTTGTGAGCGCGGACGATCAAGGCGCGTACGAGCGGGCGCCGCGGTGGGCGCGCGGGTGCGCGTGCAAGGTGCGATGCGGGGGGGGGGGGAGCGGCGCGCGGGACGGCGGCGCGGCGGTTGAGCGCGGCCGCGCCAATCGGGCGCCCCACGCGCCGCCCAGTGATGGCGACGCGCTCGCGCGGGGCGGCGGCGGTGGCGGCGCCGCGCGCGGCGCCCCAGACGCCCCCGGCCGTCGGCGGCCAGTCGCGCCGCTTCAACCCCTCCCCCTCTACCCCTCCTCCCCAGACCGCCTGCTACTGCGCCAACCGGTGGATCCCCGACCGCGCGTCCAAAGCCGCCGACGGCGGCGCCGCCGCGTCCTCCTACTCGCTGCGCGCGCCCGCGCCGGCCGAGCTCGCGTGGGCGGGCGTGTCGTGCTCGGTGCTCGACCCGAAGACGGGTTCCCACAAGACCATCCTCCACCCCAACGCCGGGGCGGTGCTGCCGGGCGAGCTGGCGGCCCTTGTCGGCCCGTCGGGGGCCGGGAAATCCACCCTGCTCGACATGCTGGCCCAACGCAAGACCGCGGGCAAAATGGCCGGCGCCGTCCTCATGGCCGGCCGCCCCGTCGGCCGCACTTTCAAACGGGTGTCGGCGTACGTGGCCCAAGAGGACGTGTTTGTGCCCACCATGACGGCGGCCGAGACGCTGCGCTTCCATGCGCGGCTGCGCGCTGAGCGCGGCACGAAAGCGGGCGACCTCGAGGCGCGCATGGCGTCCGTGCTGGACGCCATGGGGCTCACCCGGTCGGCCGCCACCGCGGTCGGCGGCCTGCTCCCATCGGGGCAGGCGGTGCGCGGCCTCTCTGGCGGCGAGCGGCGCCGCCTCACGATTGCGTGCTCCCTCGTCGCCCTCCCGTCCATCCTCTTCCTGGACGAGCCCACCACCGGCCTCGACTCGTTCGCCGCGTACAACATCATGGAGCACATGGCCAAACTGGCGGGCGGCGGCCACACGGTCATTGCGACGATCCACCAACCGCGGGCCTCGATTTGGGACATGTTTCACAAGGTCATCGTCCTGTCCGAGGGGCACGAGCTCTACTGCGGGTCGCCCGACCGGGCGGCGCCCTGGTTTGACCGGGGGCTCGGCTACGAGTACAACGCGGTGCGCGACGGCGCGGTGTCCGACTGGCTCATGGACCTGGTCTCGGTCGGCTTTGCCAAGCCCGCGTCGATCGCCTCCCGGTCCATGACGACGCGGGGCGACGTCGCGGCCGCGGCGGCGGCGTGGACCGCGCGCGGCCTGGACGACGCGGACGACGCGGCGCTCGTCGAGCTGGCGGCGGCGGGGGGGGCGCGCCCGCCCCGCCCGTCGTCCGCGGGGGGTGCTTTGATGCCGGCGGCGACGGCCCTGGAGCCGGAATCTCCCTCGGTGGCCCGCGCGGCTGCCCGCGCGCGCGCTGCGGCGCGCGCGCGGCTCGCGCACCGCTACCCGTCCTCCTACTGGACCCAATTCGCCGTCCTCTTCCACCGGTCGGCCATCTCCCAACTGCGCAACCCGCTCGACGTCACGTCCCGGCTCCTGCTCTCCACGTGGGTCGGCGCGATCGCGGGCGCCGTCTTCATCTCGCTCAAACCCGGGCCGACGACCGTCTTCCAGCGGCTCGCCGTCCTGTTTTTCTCGATGATGATCTTCGAGCTGCTGCCTTTTTGCTACATGTCCTTGTACGTGGCGGACCGCGCTTTCTACGCGGCCGACGTCGCGGCCGGTCTTTACCACCCGCTGTCGTACTACGTCGCCAACTCGCTCGCCGGCGCCCCGTTCGTCATCCTCAACACCCTGGTCGGCGGCTACGCGGCTTACGGCCTCGCGGCGCTGACCAACAAGTGGAAAAACATCATCGTGTTTGGCGCGCTCCAAGCGCTCCAAGGCCTCTGCGCCGTCCAGCTCATGGTCCTGGCCGTCTACCTCACGCCAAACCAGGACGTCGCGTACGTCATGGCGATTGGCTACGTGTCGCTCTCCATTCTCCTTGGCGGCTTCTACATCCGCGTGTCGGAAATTTCCAACCTCGGCCTGCGCTACATGTCGTACCTCTCCTACCCGCGCTTCACGCTCCAAGGGTTGGCCATCAACGAGCTCACCCCGGACAACTATCAAGGCGTGCCCAACAACTGCCTCTCGTCTGGCATGCTCGGCGCGACCGACGCGGAGATCGACTCCCTCGTCTCCAATCCCAACGCCACCCAGCAGCAAGCCATGGACGGCCAATCGTGCACGTTTGTGTACAAAGGGGCGGACACGCTCAAATTCTGGGACTTTGACTTTTCCCTCGGCACCTGCTTTGCCGCCCTCGTCGGCTTCCTCGCCTTTTTCCATGTCGCGTCCTACATCGCCCTGCGCACGCTGTACAAGGCGAGGCGGTAGGATGGGAGATGGGTGGGGGGTGGGGGGTGGGGTGGCGTGCTATGCTTTACGGAAGAGGGGGGAATTCTGTTTTGGATCGCGGCTCGCGCCCATTGCAACGCGCCGGACGCTCCCAAGCACGGTGGGCATGGCGCGGGGTCACAACCACACGGAGGCGCAGCAGGAAGGAGACGCAAACGAAAATCAGAGCATGACCTCGAGCACCCGCCCGAGCTCCCCACCCCCTCCCAGCGCCTCCACCAGCTCCTCCTTGGTGAGCCACTCGAGCCGCGCGCCCGGCGCGGCGGGCGCGGGCGCGCCGGCGATGAGCTGCGCGCGGTGGAAGAACATCGTGCCCCCGTCCCCGCCACCCGCGTGCCCCGCGGGCGCGTTGCCCACAAAGTAGGCTTCGTACGCGCCCGCGTTGCTCGTGGCGGCGGCGAGGGCGCGCTCGGCGGCCGCGCGGATGGGCTCGTCGCCGCCCGAGTGCGGCGACGAGGGCAGCGAGACGCTCTCCCCGTCCCGCACGACCATGAAGAGCCGCCGCGTCAGCGCCCTGCGCAAGCTCGTCCTATCCCCGGCAGCATCCGCTTCCGTCTCGACCGGCGCGGGCGCCCAGCCGCGCGCGCCGCCGGCGCCCGCCGCGCCGTCGTCGGGCGCGAGCTCTTTGGGCAGCTCCCGCCGTGCCGCCGCCGCGCGCGACGCCGCGTTGGCGTCGGCCGCCGCGCGCCAGGCGGGAGGGGGGGGGACGACGACGGGCAGCCGCTCGAGCAGCGCGACGCCGGCAAGAGCCGGCGGCGGCGCCGACGACGACGCCGGCCGCGTCGCGCGGGCCGCGGCGGCCGCCAGGGCCGCGCCGAGGCGCCGATGCATTGGGGGCAAAGGCCGCAGAGTGAACCTCGCTGCCGGCGCCGCTCCATCCCCCCACTCCTCTCGCCATGGCGGCCGTCTCCACCTCGTTCGACGCCGGCCACGCGGACACGGTGTGTTGCAGCGGCGCGCCGCATCGCCCGCCGCCCCGACCGCCGGCCGCGGCCGCGCGCATCGACGCGGCGCCCTTTTCCTCCCTCCTTGCAGGTCCACGACGCCCAACTCGATTATTACGGGCGCCGCCTAGCCACATGCTCGTCCGACAGGCTGGTCAAGGTGCGAACGGCGGAACGGCGGCGCGCCGCGATGGCGCGCGCGCGCGGCTCGCGCCGCCCACGCTCGCCCACCCCTCTCTCTCAGGTCTTTGACGTCGCCGGCGACACCACCACCCAGCTCGCCGAGCTGGCCGGCCACGAGGGCCCCGTGTGGGCCGTCGCGTGGGCGCACCCGTCCTTTGGCACCCTCCTCGCGTCCGCCTCGTTCGACAACCGGGTCATCCTTTGGCGCGAGGACGGCCGCGGCGGCTGGGCGCGGTCGCACGACGCGCCGCCGCACGGCGCGTCGGTCAACGCGGTCGCGTTTGCGCCGCACGAGCTCGGGCTGTCCCTCGCCGCCGCGTCCTCCGACGGCTGCCTGTCCGTGCTGACATCACCGGATGGCGGCCTCTCCTGGGGCCGGGAGACGGTCGACGGCGCGCACGCGGGGGGCGCGCTCGCAGTCGCGTGGGCGCCGGCGCCGCCCGCGGCGGCGCTGGCGACCTCCCGCCCATCCCCTGCCCCCGAGGCGCGCCTCGCGTCCGCCGGGTGCGACGGCGCCGTGCGCCTGTGGCGCCGCGGGGAGGGCGGGTGGGTCGCCGACGGCGCGCCGCTCGCCGCGCACGGTGACTGGGTCCGCGACGTCGCGTGGGCGCCCCCGCTGTCGTCCCCGGCCTCGACCATCGCCTCCGCGGGTCAAGACGGGCGCGTGTACGTGTGGACGGAGGCCGCGCCGGGCGCGGGGTGGGCCCCGACCCTGATCCACGATTTCGGCGCGCCCGTCTGGCGCGTGTCGTGGTCGCTCGCCGGGGGCGTCCTCGCCGTCTCCGACGGCCGGGGCGACGTGACGCTGTGGCGGGAGTCGGTGGACGGCGCGTGGGAGCAGGTGACGGCGCCGGGGGGCGGGCGGTGAGAGGAGAGAGAAATGGGAGGGGGTTGAGTTTGATTGGGGGTGAGGCGGAGGCTCACCGGCCAGTGTCGCGACGCCTCCCGGCCCACCCGCTCGGCGCGCGCGCGCGGGGAGCGGCTCGCAACACGCCCGCCAAGAAACAGAAACCGGGCGACGACCACCACCTTCTCCCCCTCCTCACCCCCCGCCTCCATCCGCCTCGGCCACCGCCGCCGCGCGCGCCGCGTGCACCGCCGACGGCGGCCGGCGCCTGTACGCGCGCACGGCGTCCGGGCCGTGCCCGGGCACGCGCAGGCCCCACGCCGCGTCGGCGTGGGCCGCGACGTCGGCCGGCACGACCGCATCGGCCCGCCGGCCCCGCGCGGCGGCCGCGCCGCCAGCCAGGGCGTCGGCCACAAAGTCGACGGCGAGGCGGGCTAGCGCTGCCGCGGCGTCGGGCGCCAGGCGCGCGGTGGGGTCAAGGGACGCCAGCAACCCCGGCAAGCTCTCGTCGGGCAGCAGGGCCGCGGGGTCGAGCCCGGACGCGGTGCCGGGGCCGGGGGGGGGGGGGTCGGACTCGTCGCCGAGGGGGGCGCCGGCCGGCGCGGTCGGCCGCAGCGCGCGGCCGTACCGCGAAGCCGGCGCGGCCGCGGGGGATGGGGAGCGCGCCACCATGGGGAGGGGCGCGCGAGCGCCGCGGCGCCGAGAGTGCGGCCGCGCGTCGGCGTTCGTCGCCCCCACAAAACGCCCGCCGCCATGGTGTGCGAGAGACCGCGCACGCATCCGCCAGCGTCCCGCGCGCCCGCGAGCCGCACGCTCACCCCGCCCATCCCTGCCCCCTCTCCAGGCCGACCCCGGCGCGCCCGCGTCGGACGAGGAGCAGGCCCGCTGGCTGGCCGACGGCCTGGCGTCCGTCAAGCGGGCGGCATACTACATGGACAAGGCGATGGTGGGAGGGGGGAGGATGGGATGGGTCTGGATGGGATGCGCGCACCGCGTTCCCGGCCCCTCCCGGCGTCGCCACCCCTCCCAAACGACGCCCAACAATCCCGCACTTCTCCTCTTTCAGGATGCGGGCGACCAAAAGGACGCGCTGCGGCACGCGGCCGCCGCGCTCGGCGAGCTGCGCACGTCGGCGCTCGCGCCGCCGCGCTACTACGACCTCCACATCGCGGCGACCTCCCATTTGGACCGTTTATCCCTCTGGTTTGACGGGGAGCCGGGTCGCGGGAGGAGCCTGGCGGGCGTGCACTCTGCGGTCCTCGCGGCGGGTAACGTCGTCCCGCGCGTCTACCTCCTCGTCGCCGCCGCCGCCGCCCGCGCGCGCGCCAAGGACGCCGACGCGTCCCTCCTGCTGGCCGACGTGGCGGACGCGGCGCGCGGGGTGCAGGCGCCGGTGCGCGGCCTCTTCCTGCGCGCCTACGCGCTCCGCGCGCTCGCGCCCGCGCTCGCCGCCGCCCCCACCGCGTCCGCCGCAGACTTCCTCCTCACCAACTTTGCCGACGCCAACCGGCTGTGGGTGCGCATGGCGCACCAGGGCGCGGCGCGGCCGGCGGCGACCGCGGCCGCGCGCGCGGCGGTCGCCGACTTGGTCGGCGCGCACGTGACCGCCCTCTCCCGCCTCGACGGCCTCGACGCGCCCCTGTACGCCGACGCCATTTTGCCGCGCCTGCTCGAGCAGATTGTGGCGTGCAAGGACGGACTCGCGCAGGGGTATTTGGTGCACGCGCTCGTGCAGTGCTTCCCCGACGACTTCCACGCGGCGACCCTCCCCGCCCTCCTCGCGGCCCTGCCCGACCTCGCGCCCGACGCGCGGGTCGCGTCCGTATTTGGTGCGCTGCTGGACCGGCTGGCGGGGGCGGCGGGGTGTGGTGGGGAGGGTGGCGGCGGCGGCGACGCGCCGGCGCCCGCGGCTCCGGCGACTGCCGCCGCGCTCGCCGGCGACCGCACCTACGCCGCCCTCGCCGCCGCGGCGGCCGCTGTCTCAGCGCGCCCCGACACCCCCCTCGCCGACGTGGGCGCGCTCTACGGCTCCCTCGCCCGCTTCGGCTCCGCGACGGGCGGCTCGCCGCGCGTCGACGCCGCGCTCGCAGGCGCGGCGGCCGCGCTCTCGGCGCGCGCCGCCGCCGGGCTCGCCGCCGTCGACGACGATGCAGGCGCGGACGCTCTGGCCGGGCTGGCAGGGGGGGTGCTCGACGGCGTGGGCGTCGCGGGCGTCCTCGCGCTGCCCGGCCACGCGACCCTCCTCGCCGCGCTCCCCCCGCGCGCGCGCCGCGCGGCCGCCGCGCGGCTGGCGACCGCGGTCGCCGACGGGTCCGACTGCCTGGCCGAGCCGGCCGCGGTCGAGGCCCTGCTCAAGCTGGTGGCGCCGCTGGCCGACGGCGGGGGCGGGGCGGACAGCGGCGCCTCCCCCCTCACCCCCCCTCCATCCACCGCCCACGCCCTGCTCGCCCGCATGATGCACCGCCTGCGGTCCGACGACGTGGACGCGCACTACGCCGCCCTGGGCGCGGCGCACGCGGCGCTCGCGGCGGCCGCGCCGCGCGCGGCCGCGCCGTGCCTGCTCCCGCCGCTCGCCCTCGCCGCGCTGGATGTTGCCGGCCGGGCGGCGGCCGCGGGGTCCATGGGCGGCACCGACCCGCCCCCCCCTGAGCCGGGCGCGGGGCCGGCGACGGCGGCGGGCGCGCTGCAGTTTGCCGGCCGCCTCGCGGCCGCCGTCGCCGACGCTGACCCCGCGCTTGGCCACGCGTTGTGCGTCGCCGCCGCCGTCGTGGCGGGCCGCACGCCCGCGCTGGAGCCGGTGGCGTACGACCTGTGCGAGCGCGCGTTTGCGCTCTTTGAAGACGGCCTGCCCGACTCGGCGGGCGAACGCGGCGCGCTCGGCGCGCTCGTCGGCGCCCTCGTCGCCGCCCGCGGCCTCACCCCCGACTCGCGCGACGCGCTCGCGCACAAGGCGGCGGCGTGCGCGGGGCGGCTGCTGCGCAAAGCCGACCAGTGCCGCGCGCTCTGCGCCGTCGCGCGCGTGCACTGGCAGCCGGAGGAAGCGGCCGGCCCTCCTCCCTCCCCCGACGCCCTCCCACTGGCCCGCGACTCGACCAAAGCCCTGGCCTGCCTGCAGCGCGCCCTGAAAGCGGCCGCCGCGGCGGGCGCGCAGGCGGCCGCCGCGCGGCGCGGCGGCGACCGCGCGCCCGCAGAAGCCGCGTCCTTGCACGTCGAAGTCCTGAACCACTACCTGGACCTCCTCGCCGACGGCGCGCCCGCGGTGACGGGGGAGGCGGTCGGCAAACTCGTGCAGCTGGTCGCGGGTGAAGCGCGCGGCGACGGCGCGGCGGGCGACGCCACGCTGGAAGCGTTTCATCAGAACACGCTGGCGCGGGTCACGGAGGCGGAAGGGGAGGTGGCGGCTCGGTTTGCGGGGCTCGTTGTGGCTTAAAGGCGCCAGCTGGAGGAACGGAGGGCGCGTTCTCGGCGCGGGTCGCCGCGAGCGTCACTCTCCCCGCTTCCGGCGCCCCACCGGCCACCCCCGCGCTCGCGCCCATCCAATCCCAGCAGCGTCTGCGCCTGCCCCGGGGTCTAGCCTGCTCCCACGTCCCCGATGGCGCGCGCGCTCGCGCTTTTCGCGCTTGCAGTGGTGGTCGCAGCCGCGCCGACCGCGGTCGATTCGACCACGCGCGTGATCACTATTGATGGCGCATTTGACTCGATCGAGGTGGGGCGCGCGGGAGCGAGTGAGGCGGCGAAAGGAGAGGGGCCCGCTTTCCAAGCGGGCGCGCGGGCGCCCGACCTCCCCGTCTCCTCCCTTTTCAGGCCTGCCTCCCCTTCAACCTCGCCATCACCGCCCTCCCCCCCGACGCGCCCGACCCCACCCCCCGCCTGGAGATCACGGCCGAACGCGCGGTGGCGGACGCGGTGTCTGCGAACACGGCCGACGGCGTCCTGTCCCTCTCGGCGACGTCGTTCGCGGCCGCCGCCCCCATCCGCGCCGTGCTGCGCGTGTCGGTCGAAGCCGTGGTCTCTGTTGCCGCTGCCAGCCCGGGGCCCGGATTCGTGTACGTCTCCGGCTTGGCCCCCGCGGCCGGCGCGCTTGCACTCGCCGCGCGCGGCGGCGCCGAGCTCCAAGCGCGCGCCATCGTCGCGGCTACCGTCAACGTGACCGCGACCGGTGGCGCGACCGCTGTCGTCGAGGGTGCGATCGGGGAGGCGGCCGTCGTCGCGGCGGGCGCGGCGCGCGTCTTCGTGGCAAACCTGTCCTCGTCCGCCGACGTCCTTGCTTTAGGCGTCTCCCGCGTGTACATCGCGCCATCTTCCTCCAACGCCACCATCACTGGCCGCGTCGGCGGCGGCGCGGGCGTGGCCGCGACGCGCGGGCGGTGCCGGCTGTGGGGCGGCGCTCCGTGCGCGCGCGGCTCGGTCACGCTGCCGCCGATGGGTAACAAGCTTTGGTCTTGTGGGGTAGCGCTCGAGGGCGTGGCGGCGTGCGACGGCGGCTTCGGGTGGGCGGTCGACGGCGACACTGAGAACGACGGACCGTCGTTCGCCGGCCCCGCCGCTGCATTTGCGGGCGTGCCGGGAGGCGCGTTTGCGGGCGCCGGGCCGGGCGGCGCCGTCGCGGGGCCTGACGGCGGCGGCGTGTTTGTCGGTGGCGGCAACGGCGGCGGCGCCGCCTTCTCGTCCTCCTCTGGCGGCGGCGGCCGGTCCTCGTACATGACGTCCGCCACTGAGAACGGCAAGACGACAATGATTTCGGGCGGCGGGAGCGGCGGGAGCGGGGGCGGGGGCATCGTTTCGTCCGACGGGCGCACGACCGTCGTCGACGGCGGCCGCGTCACCTACATCGCGGCCGACGCCGCCGCATCGCCCGCACCGCGCATGATGGCCGCGCCCCGGTGCGCGGTGTCGAACAAGGACCGGCGCATGGTGGTCTAGAGAGGAGGGAAGGAGGGGTCGCGCGGTGCCGGCAGTTGAGCGAGCGACCTCGCGTCCACCGGCCCCCGCCGCCCGGTGCTTGTGTAACAGGGGACGCGACGGCAGTCTCTCTAGGGCAGTCGTGGGCGGGAGGCGGGCCTAGTACGACAACGCGCGCCGGCGCCCCTCTTCAGTCTCGCCCAGCCACCCCGGCGACCCCCGCCGGGCCCCCGCCATGGCGCATGCTGACGTGGGCGCCCGCGCGGAGGCGCCAGCCGCCTCTGGCGGCGGCAGCGCGGCGCAAGCGGGCGCCTGCCCGGCCGCAGCGTCGGCGGCAGCCCCCAGCGACGGTGCGGCTGCGTCGTGGCGTGCGTGCAGTCGGCCGCCACGGCCAATGGCACTGGCGCGGGCGCGAATGCGGCATGCCCTCCCCTACCCCCACCTTTTCCTCCCCAGCCCCACCTCTGCTGGCCGCCCTGCAGCACCTGGCCGCCTGCAGTGAAATCGCGGGCGACCAGAGCCGGCTGCTGGTGCAGAAAGTGGTCGACGCGACCGCCGCGTGCCCCGGGCTCGCGCCGCTGGACGCGGACGCCGCCGTCGACGCGGCGACTGCCGCCGCGCTCCCGCCCGAAGCTTGCTTCGCCGACGTGGGCGGCGTGCCGCTCGAATCGGTCGACGGCGACGCCGCGGCGGCGGACGCGTGGGGGGGACGCGCCGCGGCGTGCATACGCGCGGCAGTCGCCGTCGCGGCCGCGCTGCCCGAGCAGGCGCCGGTGGCGGAAGCGGTCGAGAGTAGTGCGAATTCTAACACCGTTGCCCCCGCCCCCCGCCCTTCGCTCGGCGACCTGTGGAACGTGTCGGGCCAGCGCCAAAACGGCGGCGCGGGCGCGGGCGCGGCCGTGCCGGCCCCGCCGCGGCGCCCCGTTATCCAAATCATTGGAGAAGACGATGACATCATAGGCGACGTCCCGGAAGACGCGGCCGCGACCGCGGCCGCGGCCGCGACAGCTGCCGCGCGCGCGGACGCGCTCGCCGCCGAGCGCGCCCGCTCCGGCGCCCTCCTCCTCTGCGCCCTCTACGATGCCGCCTCCCTGCCCGCTCTGCCCGCGGCGTGGGCGACGGGCGAGGCCGCGGCCGCGGCCGCGGCCGGGCTGGGGGCGCTGGCGGCGGGCGGCGCGCCCGCCCGCCGCGCGCTCGCCGCGCTGCACCCCGTCCTCGTGCAGCAGCACTTTCCCGGTCTCGACGCCGCCAAGATGACACCGTACCAGGGGCCGTCCGTGTTCCGGCGCGCGCTGGCCGCGCGGCAGCTAGCGTGGCTCGCGGCGCGCCTGGCGGCCGCCGACGCCATCACCCCCGCGCTGCCCTGCTTGCTCGCCGCGGCCGACGACCCCGCGCCCGCCGTCCAGGCCGCAGGAGCGCTCGCGCTGGAGATTGTGGCGCTGACGGCGCCGCGGGGAGCGCTGGTGCCCCACGCCGGCGCGCTGGCCGCCGCCGCGCGGTCGGCCGTCGTCGGCGCCGACGCGGCCGCCTGGCCCCGCCGAGCCGCGGCCGCCGTCGCGCTCGTCGTTGCTCTCGACGGTGCCATCGGTCCGCCGACCCACTGCGACGCGCTGTTGGACGACTGGCTCCTGGAAGGCCTCCGCCACGCGCACGACGCCGACCGGTCGACCGCGTGGGCCGCCGCCACCCCACCTCTCCTCACCCGCCTGGGCGCGTCCGTGCTGCGCGGCTACGCGAGGCTCATGCCGCTCCTGCTCGAGTGGGTGGCGGGCGAGGAGGAAGGGTTGAGGCGGGCGGCGGCGGTGTGCGTCGCGGCCGCGCTGCGCGCCGCGTGGCCGCGCGCGCGCGCGCACGCGGCGGTCGTTTGGCGCGCGCTGGAGGCGCGCGGGGATGTGGAGGATGCCGTGGTCGACGCGGCGACCGTGCTCTGGGCGGCGGCGGGGGCGGGCGAGTGGAGGGATAGCGTCGAGAAGGCAGGGGGCGCGCTCGCGGCCGCCGCCGCCGCCGCGGTCGCCGCCGCCACGCACTGACGGCGCACTGCAACGCTGCCAACACGCAACGCCGGCGGCGCCGTCACGCGCGCCGCGCGCCGCCCAACCGTGCGCGCAACCCCTCTCTCTCCCCTTCCCCCTCCCCTCTTCACACCCGCATCATCAGCTCGGCCTCCGTCGCCGAGCAGGGCGCGAGGCTGGCGGCCGCGCCTTCAAACACGAGCACGACGGGCGCCGAATACGCGGGGCCGCGGTCTGGCGCGCGCTCGCGCGGCGCGCCCCACGGCCAGCCGCGGCCGGCGCCGGCAACCGCTTGGGAGAGGCGGCGGCCGCCGGGGGCGAGGCCGGGCGCCTCTGCAAACGCGGGCGACGGCGCGCCCGCCGGCACCGCGGTCTCGCCCAGCGCCTCGGCGGCGGCCGCCCGGTTTTTGGCGGCCGGGCACCCGATGGGCGCGTTGACCTCCAGCCCGCAGGAGAACGTGGGGCGCAGCACGGGCGGCGCCACGCGGCGCACGCGGACGCACGCGTGGCCGGCGGGCGCGGCGGGGACGTCGCAAAACCCGCCGTCGACGAGCACAGAGTTGGCGCCAAGGGCCACGCCCGTCGCGCGGTGGTCGGCCGAGTCGGGGCTGATGATGGCGTCGGCGTGGTTGGCCAGGGTGACCGCCGTCGAGTTCGTGCCGCCCAGGAGGTGCGTCGTCGACGCGCCGCCGGCGGCCAGGAACGCCGACTCCCACGACCCGCCCACCGTGACCCGGCCGCCGCCGCCGGACGCGACGTTGAGCACGGTCGCGTTGACGGACGAGACCCCGATGTCCGAGTTGGAGCCGAGCGTCGACGACACGTTGAACACGCCGCTCCCCGGCGCAAACCCGGGCGCGACGATGATGGCGCCGGCGGCCGGGGACGCGGCGACGCCTTCAAGCGCGTCGGCGGGGAGCGTCGCGACGAGCTGGATCGGGCGGGTGAGCGCAAAGGGGCCCGTCGTCGTGATGATGAGCTCGTTGCCCGACACGCGCGCCGCGACGGGGACCGCGTTGTCGGACGCGGCCCAGACGGCAAAGTCGCTTCCGGGTTTGACCAGCAGGTTGATGGGCGCGCACAAGGAAATGGATTTGAAGGGGTCGGTCGTCAGGGTGCGGTTCCCGGCTATGCATGGGAGGGAAACAGGTGTGGGAGAGAGGGGAGGAGGGTGGGCGGCGAGTTAAAAGAGGGAGCCGCGCGCGCGCGCGCGCGCTGCGTCAGCCGGGGGCGCGCGTGCGCCGCGTCAGCCGGGGGCGCGCCCGAGCGGGGGGAGGCAGCTCGAGCTGCCTCCCCCCAAACCCGCCATCTCGCATCTCCCGCTTTTGACTCACTCTGGCGGCCGCCGCCCCCGGTGGGCGCGGGCGCGGGCGCCTGCGTGGGCGACGCCGCGCCGTCCGACGGCTGACCGGCGGCGACGGCCAGGGCGGCGGCCAGGGCGACTAGGTAGCAGGCACGCAGCATCACGACTTGGGTGGGCGGGCGGGTGGGTCGGCGGCGGGTGTGGGCGAGGCCGGCGCCGCCCGCGCGCACACTCCTCTCGCCGCCCTGCCCCTCACCATGAAGCGCACTCCCTCAGACGAGGACTTTGAGCTGGTGCCGCCCGCGTCGCCCGACACCCCGCTGGCGTCCGAGACCGGGCGGGTGCGTTGGCGGGACCGGCGCGATGGGGTAAGCCCGCAGCGGCGCCGCCCGGCCGCCCACGCTCCCGCCCCCCCTCCTCGACACCAGCGCGAATCGGCGGCCGGCCGCGGGGTGGAGGCCGCGACTGCGGCGCGCGCGGGCGGCCCAGACGCGCCCCTTCCCGGCGCGCCCCCCGCCCATGCCCGCCGCGGCCACCCCCTCCTCCGCGTCGTCTTCGCCGTCCGACGTGCCGCCACGTTCCTGATCGAAGGCGCGGCCGTAGCGACGGTGCGCACCCGCTCTCACTCGTCGGCGCTCGTCGCCTGCGCTCGCCGCGGCCTCGCCACTGCGCTCGACTCGGCGACCGCGGGCGCGCACGCGGCCGCGGCTGCCGCCCGCGGCGGCGCGTCGTGGGCGGCCGTCGCCGCGGGGCGCGCGCGCGACGCCGCCGCCCGCGCCCTCCGCGACGACCACGCGCGCTCGGTCGCCTCTCTCGTCCTCGAAGCCGCCACCGCCGGCCTCGCCGCCGCCTCCCTGGCCTGTTTGTGGCGCCTGGTGGCCGCCACGGACAAGCAGCAGGGCAAAAAAGGCGGCGGCGGGCGCCAGGTCGCCGCGCCGCCGCTGCTGGCGCCGGCGACGCCGGCCGCGCCCACCTCCTCCCCCGCCCCGGACGCCGCTGCCGCCCCAGTCATCACCTGGCTCGTCGCGCAGCGCACGCGGTGGTGGTGAGGATGGCCGAGCGCGCGCGCGCCCCCTGTACGACGACCACGCTTTTTCGCCGCACTTCCCGCACCCTGCGTTGCTGCCTTGCCTAGCCTCCCTTGTAAGACCACACACACACACACCGCACCCACTCCTCTGTCACGCCACCAGACGCCGCAGTTCCCCCGTCTCCTGCGCAAACGAGCGGTGGTCGCCGAGCCCCGCGCCGAGCGCGGTCGCGGTCGCGATCGAGAGCGTGTCGCCGTGCGCGACGAGCAGGATGTTGCGGCCTTTGTGGCGCGTCTCCAGGCGGGCGAAGACGGCCGCGGCGCGACGGGAGACGTCCGCCACCGACTCGCCGCCGCCCGGCGCTGCCCACGCGGTGGACTGCGCGTCCCCCGCCCACACTTGCTCGTACAGGTCGTGGCTCTTTAACTCGTACTCGCCAAAATCGCGCTCCCGCAGGTCGGGCTCGGTGCTAAACCTGTCGTCGCCAGGCGCGACGCCGACTGCGGCGCCGGCCAGGGTCGCCGTCTCCACCGTGCGCTCAAAGGGGGAGGCGACGATGAGCAGGGTGGACGGGTCGGCGCCGACGAGTTGCTGTTTCCAGAGCAGGCTGTGGAGAGTGGTAAGGAAGTGCGCGGCGTCGGCCGCGCGCGCGCCAGCGGCAAAAGACGCCGCGCCCTCCCTCGCCCTATTCCTTACCCAGCCGCCGTCGCCTGCGCTTTGCCGGTGTCGGACAGGCCGTGCTCCGGCTTGACGCCGTTGTCCTAAGAGAAAGAAGAGGGAGGGGCACGCGTGCCAGTCGGCGGCGCCCCGCCTTTCGCCCCCCCATCCGCCTCCCGCCACACAACACACACCATGTGGCTGACGATGATGCCGGCCTCGTTGGGGCGGGACCGGCCGTGCCTCAGCAGCCTGGGAAGAGGGAGGAGTCGGCGCCGCGCGGCGAGTGCGCGCCGTCGGCCCCCCATCCCGGCCCTCACGGCGCTCACCAATACGTGTTGTTGGTGGGCGGCATTGCCGGGGGTGTGGCGGGCGCACGCGGGGCACCGCCGCGCGTCGTTCTGTGCCCGCGCGCCGGCGCCCAGCCATGCACTCCCCCATGGACCCCTTGCCGGCGTCCACGCCGGCCCGGGCGTCGCGCCCACCGCCCCCGTGGGCGCTGGCCGCCACGCCGGGCGCGGCCGCGACCCCGGGCGCATCGTGGGCGTCACTGACGCCCGCGCGAGGGGCCAATGCGCCGCCCAAGCCTCTGTGGGGCGCACTCAAGCCGAGCGCGGGCCTGACGCCGGCAGTCAAAGCACCGGCGCCAGCGTCGCGCGCGGCATCGGTGCGGTTTGCGCCGTCCCAGCCGCCGGCGCCCGCCTCGCCGTCGGCCGTCAGGCTGGTGGACGAGATGACGTCGCCGCCACCGGCCGGCGCCGGCGACGGCGGCCGGCAGCCGACGACCGCGTCCCCGCGGTCGTCGTCGCTGTCGCCCACCAACCCGGTGCGCCTCGCGGCCGCCGCCCGGTCCCGGCTCACGCTAGCGGCCGCATTGGACGGGCGCGGGGACGAGGGCGTGATGCGTGGAGGACCGGGAGGCGGCGCGCTGCCGCGCGCGCGGCGCACGCTCGAGGCCGAGCCGCAGCCGCCGGGCCCTGCCGACGTGTCCACGCTCACGGCGTCCATGTCGAGCATAGCTGTGTCCCGGGGGCGGCCCGGCAGCGTGCTGGGCGCGGGGCTGCTGGGAGGGGCGGCGCGCGAGACACGCGCCGCGCGGCCTCGCACAGAGGCCCGCCGCGCTCCCGCCACCCCTCCTCCGCCCCCTCGCTGCGCGCACGACGCTTTGACCACCCTGCGCCACAGCCTGCACGCCCTCGGGGAGCCCGCCCTGGTCCTGCCGCCGCCCGCCGCGGCGCCGCTGCCGGCCGAAGACGTCGCGGCCCTCCCGCCCCCCGTCCCGCGCGGCGGCCCCGCCGTGGCGGCCCTGTTGGACGATTTGGAGCGCCTGCGCGAGGATGGGGAGCGGCTGGCGGCCCAAGTGGTGGCGGGGCCGCGGGCGGTCGCGCCGCCGACGCTGCTGCAGCCGCCGCCGCCGCCGCGCGCCCATACCCCGCCGCCGCACCCTCGCCCGCGCGCCCCCCCCCCCGCCGCCGCGCGCCAGCTGCAGGAGCTGGCCCGGCTGCGAGCCGAGGCTGAAGCGGCGCTGGCGGGGCGGCGCGGAGGCGTCGCGTGATTTCTTCGTTGGCGCGCGTTTGTTGCCGCAAAGTCCCACTCTCTCTCTCTCTCGCCCCCACATAGTGCCAGGCTTGCACAGAGGCCCCGGAATCTCGCGCCAGACCCCCCCTCAACCCTCGGAAACGGTCTCCATCTCGTCCCCGAAAATGTTGCGGCACCCCGGCCACGCTGCCGCCTCCCAGCACCCCCAATACTCGCCATTGAACGCGTACGCCGGCGCCACCCCCTGCACCGCGCCCGGCACCCGGGGAAACCAGCGCGGGCGCAGCGGGTCGCCGCGTTCCGCAGCCGCACGCGCGGCGCGCTGCTTGGTCTCCAGCCGCAGCTTGGCCGCGTTGGCCGCGTCGTGCTCGCCCCGCTCCAGGTGGGCCTGGTCGGGGCGGAGGCGGGAGTCGGTGGGGGCGAGGCGGGCGGCTTCCAGGGGGGTGATTTCGTTCAGGGTGAGGGCGAACGACGTTAGTTGGTAGCGCGTCGGGTCGGGCGGGGGGGGGGCGCGCCGCCAGAGTGGGGTGGCGACGCCGCGCGCGTCGACGGCGTCCAACCCCGCGTCCCAGTGCCCGGCAATGGTCGGGTGCGGCAGGCGCACCCCCCCGCGCTCGACGTGGCCGACCACGCGGTGGGGCTCGGCCCGCGAGAGGAGGCCCGCCTCGCAAAACTTGAGCCGAACAGCGAGCCCGTCCGAGGACGCGACGCGCATGGCGCCCCCGTGGTCGATGCGCAGGCGGCCGATGATGAGGTTGTTGATGGACGTGGTGACTGGGGAGGGGGGAGGGGAGGGAGGAGGCGCAGGGGGAGCGTGAGCGCGGGGGCCGAGGTCGGAGGCCGCCCCACCCCCTCCACCGCCCCCACCCCCTCTCCCCTCACTTTTGGACCACGTAAACCGCTCCCCATCGTCAAACGTGATCGTGAGCAGGCCAACGGGGGTGAGCTCGATGGCGCGCCCCGTGAATTTGGACCGCACGTCCGCGTCCCCCTCGAACCGCCACGCCCGCCCCTCGGCCGCCGCCGCGATGACCGTCGGGTGGTGCACCACCTTTTCCGACACAAAGCGGAAGCCGAGGTCGGGGCGCACGAGCTCGTAGGTCTCGCCGAGGAGAGGGTTGAACGGTTTCGACGTGCGGTGCGGCGCGGAGCACGCGTAACCCGACGCGGCAAAGGCCGCGACGCGCAGCGCGCGGGAGACCGACCCCCGGGGGAAGCAGGCGGCGTCGTCGAGGAGGGACGAGTACTCCATGTCTTCCGCCGTTTTTTGGAGCGCGGACAGCGGCTCGTTGAAGTAGACTGGCAGGCAGATGCGCGTCAGGTCTTTGCCCACGCACTCTTTGATGATCGTCCAGAGCGAGTGCGTGCGCTCGGCTTGGGCCGGGGGCGGGAGGGCGGTGCGGCGGGGCGGCGGCGGCGGGAGCGCGGCGAGCCAGGCGGGCGTCGGCAGGTCGGCGAGCGTGCGCGTCCGCTGCTCGCCCGCGGCGTCGTCGCCGGCGTCGCGGGAGCCGGCGTCGGACGCGGCGTCGACAAAGGAGCCGTCGTCGTCGGTGGTCGAGCCTCCTTCGCCGGTTCCGCCCGCCCTCGCGCCGGCGCCCCCGTCGGTCGACGCGTCGCCGTCCGACTCATCCCGGTCCCGCGTCCAGGCGGACGCGGCTGTGTCGGCCGACGCGAGGCGGGACGGGCGCGGCGCGGAGCCCGGCGCGCCGGGCGTGCGCGCGCCGGCCGCGCGGTTGGCGAGTTCCCGCTCCACCACCAGCTCCGTCTCCAGCGCGCGCCGCTCGTTGGTCAGCGCCGCCACCCGCATGCGCGCGCGGTCGGCGTCGGCGAGGGCGGCCGCGGCGCGCGCGGCCGCGGCGGCCAGCAGCGCCTCGACCGCCGCGAGCGCGGCGGGCGGCGCGCCGAGCGCGGCCAGCCGCTCCCGGTCGGCCGCCGCCAGCGCTGGGTCGGCGACCGGCGTGGTGCCACCCCCGCCAACGCGCACGCCGGGCGACGCGGCGGGCAGCGCTGCCTTGGCCGCGCCGAGCGCGGTGAGCCACGCCCACGCGTCGTCCGGCGACTCCGCGCGCAGGGCGACGGTCCGGTTCCCTGTGTGCACGTAGAATTTGCGGTCGTCCGACCGGGACGCGGTGAAGCGGGCCACTTGCAGCGCGATCTCGCCCGCGGGGTCGGGGACCGGGGTGGGGGCGCCGTCGTCGCCGGGCGGGCGCCGCCGCCACGCCGCGTCCAGCAGGGCCGCCTGCGCGCCCACCAACGTCACGTCACCGCCTTCGGCGCGCAGGGCGTCGAGCAGGGCGCCGGCGGCGGCGGCGGCGGCCGCGGCGCGCGGCGCGCCGGTCGGCGCCAAGTGCCAATATCCCAACACCCCGCCGCGCAGCACAAACAGGCGCGGGCGCCACGCTTTGCCCCAGTCGTACTTGGAGAGGACGCCGGCCATGACCTAAAGGGAGGAAAGGAACGGGAGGCGGTCGGCGAAGGAAAGGTCCCCGACCGCGCGTCGTCGCCCGCAGCGGCGCGTCCCGATCCTCCTTCCATGCCCTCCCCTTTTCTATCCCGCACCGTGGTCCCATCCATCCAGCCCGACGGCGCGGGCAGGGTCAGCGGCGGCGGCCGTGCAGGCGGCATCGCAGCGCGGGGAGGGGCGGCGGGCGGCGTCCCGGGTGCTGAGCGCAGGCTCGGCGCTGTGGTGGGAGTCCGCTTCCGCGGCCGGGGGCAGGCGGACCCCACCGGCGGCCGAAACGAGGGCTGGGCGCCGGAGTGCCCGCCTGCATCGCCCGCCATCGACCACTCCAGCCCCACGCCCCTCGTCCGCCGGCTAGATGCCCCATCCTCTGCGCCGGGCGGCGGCTGCCGCCGTCCGCGCGGCGGCGGCCGCCCGCCGCCGTGCAGGCGGCGGCGCGGCCGACCCGCCGAACGAGTTTGCGCGGTTCTATGCAGGGCGCGTCCCCGTGCGGCCGGCAGCGAAAAAGGGGGCGGTGGTGGCGGCGGGAGAAAAGGCGGCCGCCGCGCCCGTCGCCCCCACCGCGGCCGCCGCCGCCGCCGCGCGCGACGCTGCTGCCGTCGCGTCCACCTGGATGTTCCCCTGGGAGCGGCGCCAGATGGAGGGGCACGGCACCGGGCTGCGGCCGTGGGAAAAGGCCTACTGGGGGCTCTTTGTCACGGCGCTCGCCGGCCTCGGCTTTTCGCGCCTCTGGAAACCAGACCCGCCGCCGCCCCCGACCGGCGACGAGGCGCGCGAGGCCGCCAAGCTGGCCGCGGTGCGGCCGCTGCTCGCCGGCGCGCCCGCGTTTGTGCTCGAGGCGGACGACGACCCGTTCGACGGCGACGACCCGGCGGCGATCGAAGCGTTTGTCGCGCGCCACTCGGGCGCGGCGGCCGGCGGCGGCGACCGGTTCGAGGGGCTGGAACCCGCCGAGATCGAGGCCCTGCTGGCCGAGTACCCAGAGGGCGGCCGGTGAGAGAGCGGGGGGGCAGAGGGGCGATTGCAAGGACTCTCTCTTCATTTCTTCTTCCCAAAAAACGAGGCAATCCCCTTCGTCCCTTTCGCCGCCGACACCTTTTTGGAGACGGGCTTGGCCGCCGCCTTGGGCTTGGCCTTGGCGGGCGACGGCTTGGGCGGCGACGGCGCGGGCGCGGCGGCGGCCTCCTCCTTCACCTCCTCTTCTTCCTCTTCCACCGTCTCCGTCACCTCCTCCCCCGCCGCGTTGATGTAGCACTTGACGCGCCGCTTTTTCGCGCCGCCCGCGGGAGCGGGCGCGGGGCGCTTGCCGGCGGGCGACGGGGTCGGGGAGCCGCCGCCGAAATCGGGCTCGGCCGCGGGCGCGCCGCCCTCGTCGTCCGAAGAATCGAGCACAGCCTTGCCGCGTCGGCGCACGGGGCCGTCCGAGTCGGAGCCGGCCAGGGCGGGAGGGGCGGGCTTTTTGGCGGCGGGCGCGGGTTTCGCCTTTTTGGACGCCCCCGCTTTGGCCATCGCGGCCGCTACGCCGCCCCGCTTGGCGGCGGGTGGCGGCGCTTTGGGGCCCCGAGGCGGCATGGGCGCGGACGCGGGCGCGGGCTCCTCTTTCGGCACCGGCGCGGGCGCGGCGCGCGTCGCCGCGGGGCACTCGACCGCGGAGCTCGCGCCGGTTCCGAGCGGGTTGGCCCCGCCGGCGAGCACGACGTCGAACGCGGCCGTTTCCGCGTCGGCGTCGGCCGCCCAGAGGGCGGCCGCGGAGCGGGCTGACGCCGCGGGCGCGACCGCAAACACGTGGCACCCCGTCACAGGGGCCAGCGCCGCCCGCGCCGCCGCCAGAGATGCGCCGGGTACGAGGCGCACGACGTGGGCGGCGGGAGCGTCGTCGGCGGGCGGCGTCCAGCCGGAGAGGAGGTACGTCGCAGCGACGTCCGCCGGCGCGCCTTCAACAAACGCTGCCAGCGCGGCTTTGGCCGCGTCCACGTGCAGGCCGTGCTTCCAGGCCAGGGCTTTGTAGGTGACGGGCTGGTGAAGAGAGAGGCGGCATCGGCGGCGCGCAAGCACGGTTTTGATGGCGCGCCCGCGGCTCCCAGCGCGCGCCCGCCCCCTCCGCCAATCCCGCACGCCCCTCCACTCCTCACACCTTGAGCTCATCCCCCACCAGCGCGCGCAGGTCGGCCTGCAGCGCGGCCGCGTCGGGCGGGGCGCCCGCCATCGGGGCCGCGGCTATTGTTGACGGGCGCGGCGGTGGGGCGGCCTCGGCCGGGCGCGGGGTGGGGGGCGTGGGAGGGAGGAACGCGGGGAGAGTGACAGCGACGCCGGCGCCGACGCAGACTCGGGCGCCGCGGGCGCGGGCGCCCGCATGCGGCCCTAGTCGAGCTCCTGAGCACGCCCTTGCCACCATGCATAATCTCCTGTCAACCGCGACCGCGGACGCGACTGTCCCTGCATTGGCCTGCGTCGCTGCGCTCGCCGTCGACGGCGGCGCCGGGGCGCGCTACGTCGCGACGGAAAATGGTATCGTCGTCAAGCTGGATGGCGCAGGCGTCGAGGTGAGAGGAAAAGAAATGGAGGCGAGGCGCGTCGCTCGCCGCGACGGCTGGCCCCGACGCCTCCTCCCTCCCTCTTCCCCAGGCCTGGCGCGTCGACACGGGCGACGGCATCATCCACGTGGCCTACATGATCGAGGACGACGCCCTGCTGGTCGTGGGCGCTGGCGGCGCCCTCGCGTCGCTCGCCGCGGCCGACGGCGTCCCCGCCCCCGTCGGCGCCGTCCCCGGCGGCCTGGCCGCCGCGGCCGCGTCGCCCACGGGTGATGCGGTCGCCCTGGTCACCACCGGCGGCCGGCTGCTGCTGCTGGCTGGCCCGTGCGGCGGCTGGGCGCCGCTCGCCGACGTCGACGCGTTTGGGTGGGATGCCGAGCCCGTGCCGTCCCGGGTGATGCCGCCGCCGCAAACGTTCGACCCTGCATCGCACTCTCTGTCGCCGGGCGACGCCGCCCTCTCGTGGAAGGGCGATGGCACAGGCGTCGCGACCGTGCTGCGTGCCGCCCCAAACACCCCCTTTGCCCTGCGCTCGCACGCCGCTCCCTCTGGCGACCTGGACGCGGTGGGCGAGGGCGGCCCCGCGCTCACCGGGTGCGTCGCGTGGGCGCCCGACGGGCGCCATATGTACGCGGCGGTCGCCGGAGACGGCGCGGATGCCCCCAAAATCGCCCTGTTCGAGCCCAACGGCATGCGGCACGGCCATTTCGACGCGCCCGGCGCCGGCGCCGTGGCCGCCCTGGCGTGGTCGCCCGGCGCAGGGGTGCTCGCGGTGTCGCGCGCGGCGGCCGCGGACGCGCCGGCCGCCGTTCAACTCTGGCGCCGCTCCAACTGGCACTGGTACCTGCAAGTGGAGCGTCGTATGCATGGAGCCGGCTCGGTCGCGGTCGCGTGGGACGGCGAGGCGTCGCTGCGGCTCCACACAGCGTGGGCGCGCGACGCCCCCACCACCACGCTCTCCGTCTCGTCCGCCGACTACGCGCTCGCGCCCACCATCTCACCCGCCGCGACGGCGGCCGTCCTGGACGGCGCCCGCGTGCTCGTCACCCCGCTCGCGCGCTGCGCCGTGCCGCCCCCGCTCGCCGCGGCCACCGTGGCCCTGCCCTGCCCCGCGGCCGCCGTCGCGGTCGGTGGCGACGACGACTCGATCGCCGTTCTGTTGGCCGACGGCGGCGTGGCGACCGCGGGCGGCGGAGGGTGGCGAGCCGACGCGGACGCGGCACGCGCGCCGCTGCCGCCCGCCTGGGCCGCGGGCGGCCACGCCCGCGCCCTGGTCTGGGGCGGGCTGGCGTCTTTGCTGGTCGTGATTGCGTTGCCCGACGGCGGCGGCGACGCCCTGGTCGAGGTGGGCGTCGCGGCGGGAACCGCGACGGCCCCTGTCCCCGCCCCCGCCCCCGTCCTCGCCCTCGCGCCCGCGGGCGCCGGCGGCGCCGCCCTCGTGCACACGGCCGACGGCGCCGTGCACGAGTGGCGCGATGGCGGCCTGGTGGGCGTCGGCAGCTTGGCCGAGCCGAGCGCGCGGGTGTGGTCGCTGCCATCCAACACGCCGTCTGTCCTGGGCCTCTCCACCTCGGGCGCCCTCTGCGCCGGCCCCGTCGTCGTCTCCCACCGCGTGCGGTCGGCGTGCGTGCGCGAGGGGGGGGCAGGAGGACCGTGCGTGGTGGTTGTCGGCGCCGACGACGTGCTCCGCGTCTGCCGCGCGGCGACCCTCGCGGCCGGCGGCCTCGCGCCCGGCGCCCTCCCCCCGCCTCCTCCCCCTGACGAGGACAACCCGGCACCCGGCAGCCTGCGCGCCGACATGCGGCAGGCGATGCGTGGCGCGGGCACGCGCACGACGCGCGCGGCCGACGCGGCGGCGCGCGCGGTCGAGGAAGGGTCGCTCATCGTCGCCTGCCCGCCCGGGTCGCCGGCCGTCATTCTGCAGATGCCGCGCGGCAACCTGGAGACGGTGTGGCCGCGCGCGCTTGTGCTGGAGGCGTGCGGCGCCGCGCTCGCGGCACGCGACTGGCGGCGCGCGCTCGCGCTCGCGTCGACGCACCGGATCGACCTCAACCTGATCGTCGACTACGCGTGGCCGGCGTTTGTGGAGCGCGCGTCCGATTTCGTGGCCGCCGCGGGCGACGACGGCGCGGTGTGCGAGCTGCTCGGCGCGCTCGCGCCCGTGTCGACGCTCGCGCACGGCGCCGCCCACGCCTGGCTCGCCGACGCCGACCCCGACGCCGGCCGAGGCCCACCTTTCACCGTGGACAAAGTGGCTCTGGCGGCGGGCGCGGTGCGGGACGCGCTCGCCGCCGCGCCCGGCGGCGAGCGCGCGTGGCTCTGCGCGGTCGCCGCCGCGCACGCCGCCCTGGGCGGCCTCGGCCCCGCCCTGGCCGCCGTGCGCCGTGCACGCGAGGCGGAGCAGGCTGAAAGCGGTGGCGCGGCGCTGGCGCCGCACCCCGACACGCAGGCGCTCGGCGCCGCGCGGCGGGCGGCGCCGCGCGCGCCGACGCCGGCGGATGCCGGCTTGAAATACCTGCTGCTCACCGTACCGTTTGAAAAACTCTACGCCGCCGCCCTGGGCGAGTACGACGTGGCGGTGGCGCACATGGTCGTCCTCGCGGCGGGGCGCGACCCCGGCGAGCACGCGGGCGACCTGCGCCGGTTTGCGGCGGCACCGGCAGGGCCGGAGCGGCGGGTGCTCATCGACACGCACTTGGGGCGGTGGGACAAGGCGCTGAAGGGCCTGGTGGACGCGGGCGAGGAGAGCGCGGGCGCCGCGCTCGCGCTCGCGGCCGAGAGAGGCTTGTTGCGGGAGCTGGTGGCGGCTCTGCCGCCCGGCAGCGACCGCCGGCGAGACGCTTTGCTGGCCTACGCCGACGCGCTCACGGCATCGTCCCGGCACGAGGACGCCGCGCTCGCGCGCGCGGCGGCGGGCGACGCCGCCGGCGCAATCGCCGCCTACGCCGCCGCCGGCGCGTGGCGCCCCGCCCTGGCCCTGGCCGGGCGCGCAGGGTGGGACGCGCAGCGGATGCGGTCCCTGGCGGGCGAGTTGGCCGACGGCGCCGCCGCCGCCGGCCGCTTTGCCGACGCCGCGTCACTCGCCCTCCTCCACCTGGACGACGCCGACGCCGCCGTCGCCTGGCTGGCCGCCGGCCACGAGTGGCGGGAAGGTCTGCGCGCGGCGGCGGCGGCGGGGCGGGACGACCTGGTCGACACCGTGCTCGCGCCAGCAGCCGCCGACGCGGCGGCGGCAGAGGTCGACGACGCGGCGGCCGACGCCGCCCGCTCCCACAAGTATTTGGCACGGTACCGGGAGGTGCGGGAGCGACGGCTAGGGCTGGAGGTTGCCGTGGGGCGTGCTGGAGAGGGTGGCGAGGCCGACGACGACGACGCCGACGGCGCCGAGTCGACCGCGTCTGGTCTCTCTGCCCTCTCTGCCTACACCAAGGCGTCCACGCGCGCCGCTCCATCCACGGCCGCCACGCCCTCCATCGCGCCGTCGACCGCGGGCGGGCGCAAGGGCGGCCGCAAGGGGCCCAAAAAGGTGAAATCCGCGCACCGCATCCGCGCGGGTTCTGCCGGCGAGGAGGCCGCACTGGCGGCGACGTTGGCAGCCGCGGCGCCGACGAGCGACCGCCTGGCGGCGGTGGGCGCGCTGACGGAGCTGCTGGTGATTCTCGGCCACGAGGCCGACGCGCGCGCGGTGCAGGCCGCCGTGTCCGACTGCGCCGCGGCCGCCACCGAGGCGGCGGCGTACGTGGCGGCGAATCCGCCGCCGGTGCCCTTGGATGGAGCGGGCGGGCCGGGGCGATCGGCGACCCTTGCGCCCGTTGCGTGGAAGTGGGCCCTCCTTCGCTGACCCTCCCCCCTGTGAACCGCGTCAAATGAGTCACACACGCGCGCACACACCCTACCAAACACGCGCAGAACCCCCCCGCTCTCACGCCGCGCCCGCGGCGGCCGGCACGCGCGCGGCGCCCGCGAGCGCGCCCACCTGCGCCACCACCTTGCCCGCGCACAGCCGCCCCGACAGCGTCGCGCCCTCCATCGAGTCGATGTAGTCCTGCTTGGTGTACGAGCCCGCCAGGAACATGCGCTTGACCGGGGTCGCTTGGTCGGGCCTAAACACATCCATCCCCGGCGCCTCGCGGTAGAGCGACTGCGCGACCTTGACGACCGACGACCACGTCGGCTCCATGCCGGCGGCGGACGGGAAGAGCTTGACCACCTGCTTGTGCACGCGGGCCGCGATCTCGTCGTTGCCGAGCGGCATGTACGGGTCGGCCGGCGTGAGCACGCACTGCAGGAGCGACCCTTGGCCCGCCTTGTAGTACTCTTTGGGGCTGGTGAGCGCGAGGTCGGCAAAGCAGGAGAAATCGGCGTCGGCCGAGTAGAGCAGGTTGTCGAGGCCGACGGCGGCGGGGACGGCGTCGGCGCGCGGCGCGCCGCCAGCGGGGCCGCCCGCGAGCTCGGTCACCCACCCGGGGTAGCGCAGCTGCACCGTGATGACAGGGACGCCGACAAGTTGATAAATGTTGTCAAACAGGGGATAGCGCCGCCAGGCGGGGGGGACGAGCGCCTTGGCGCCGGGGACGTCGAGCGCGGCGACGTACGCGTCGGCGACGACGACCCGCTCCCGCCCGGCGCGCGCCACGCGCAGGCCGGTCACCTCCAGGTTGCCGGCGCCGTCGTCGGCGTAGAGGACCTCGCGGCAGCCGGTGCGCAGGTGGAGGACGCCGCCCCGCGACGTGATGTAGTCCAGGATCGGCGCCAGCAACCGCTCCGCGGGCGACCCATTCAGCATCCTCAGCGCGGATGCATCCGTCTTGGTGGCAAAGAACTGGAAGATGGTGAGCATGCAGCGCGCGGAGATGTCTGCGCAGTCGAGAAAGCCGAGCGCGTACGCGATTGGGTCCCACATCCGGTCGATCGACGCCTGGGAGCCCCCGTGGGATTTAAACCAGTCGGCAAAGGAAATGGAGTCCAGCTTGCGGATGTCGGCCATGCCGCCCTCGGGGTCGACGAGCGCGCGCACAATCGGCGACGTGCCGAGCGCGAGCGAGTTGGCGAGCTTATCCACGGGCGACAGTTGCGGGGTCGTGAAAAAGGCCTTGAGGCCGTGGAAAGGGGCGCCGATCTTGGTGTCCCCGACGAAGAACCGGAAATCGAGCTCGCGCACGTCGCCACCCGTGTTGACGAACGTGTGCGTGTGCTCCTTTAGGAGCAGGTTTTCCAGCACGCCGCACTTGGCCATGAGGCGAAACAGGTTGAAGTAGCACCCGAAAAAGACGTGGAGCCCCATTTCCACGTGGTCGTCGCCGACGGTCCACGACGCGACCTTGCCGCCGGCAAACGGGCGCGACTCGAAAATCTCGACTTCATGCCCCTGGTCGAGCAGCTCGACCGCGGTGGAGAGGCCGGCGAGGCCGGACCCGATGATGGCGACCTTGAGTTTGGGGGAGGACTGGGAGGGCGAGGGTGGGGTGGTCGGCCGCGGGCCACGGCGCGGTCTCGCTCGCCCTCCTCCCTCCCTCCCTTCTCACCAGCCCCGGCGGCGTCGGCTCCGCCGGGAACAGGCTCTTCAGCGGTCTGTCCTTGAGCCCGACGTCGCGCACGGCGGCGGGCGACGCGGCCGCGGCGGCGGCGCGCGGAAAGGGGCGGCGGCGCGCAGCGCGGGAGGACGCGGCCGCGGGGGCGAGCGCGGGCGCCCGGCACCCAAGGGCGGCGCGCATTGGGGGGCCTGGGCAGGAATGGGTGGGGGAATGCGTGTGGGCGGAGGGGCGTGGACGGCCGGCCACCCGCCGACGCCGCGGCGGCGCGCCGGGCGGCGGTCGCGCCCTGGTGCCCGGCTGCCACCACGCGGTCGCGATGTGTGTCGACTCACCGCGCGACGGGGAGGGGCGGCGGGCGGAAGGAGGGGCGCGAGGCGCGCAGAGTGGCCGAACGAGAGCGAGCGCGGTCGCCGTGGCTCTTCACTCCCCACCGCTCGCCGGCCCGGCCGGCCCGCGAGTCGCGCCCGCGTTCGCGCGGCCCTGGCGCGGTCGCTCGCGGCCGCCGCACCCCCGCCTTAGGCGCGCGACATGCGCGCGGCGCGCCCCGCGCCTCAGGAGCCGGCGCCCGCCGTCCGCCCACTGTCCTTGCTGCGCCCCGGCCCCCGCCCGACAGAGGCCAACGGCGAGCGCCCCCCGCCCCCCGCCCCTGCCCCCCCCGACCCGCTGCGCGCGCTCGACCCCCAGCTCGCCGCGCTCGCGGGCGATCCCTACTACGGCGGCCTAGTGCCGCGGTCGCTGGCGGCGGCGGCGCGGGCGGCGGTCGCGGCGGCGCGCGAGGCGGGGGGCGGCGTCGACGCGGGCGCCCCCGTAGCGTACGTCAACCCGCGCCAGCTGCACCGCATCCTGGCCCGCCGCGCCGCCCGGGAGAAAGCAGCAGCGGCTCGGAACGATGTGCGGGTGCGGGGCGCGTACCTGCACGAGTCGCGGCACGCGGCGGCGCTTCGGCGGCCGCGCGTCGCGGCGGGCAGGGGCAAGGGCCGCTTTTTGGCTCGAGAGCAGTCGGAGCAGAGGGAGGGCGATGGCGAAGGCCAGTTGCCGGCGCCTAGGGCGCCGGCGGCGCCCGGAGGGGAATGAACGAAGCGGGGAAGAGAAAACTGCGTCCGCCCTCTGATCAACCACCCGCCACAACCCAGTCTGTAACAATGCACGCACGAGTCACGTCCTATTCAATTCCTCATGTCACCCGAGCCTCGCATCGAGCAGGACGACGTCCTCGGTCGGCCGGTCGTTGGCGTCGGTCACCACAGCCCCTAACCTCTTGACCGTCTCCATCCCCACCACCACTCGCCCAAAGATGGTGTGCTTGCCGTCCAGCGTCGGGCAGGGCGCCAGCGTCAGATAGAATTGGGAACCGTTTGTGTGCGGCCCCGCGTTGGCCATCGCGAGCACGCCCGCGCCCGTATGAAAGAGGCCCGGGTGGACCTCGTCCTCCATCATGCCGCCCGCCGCCGCCTCGCCACCGCGGCCGGTGCCGGTGGGGTCGCCGCCCTGGACGATGAAGTTGGGGACGACGCGGTGGAACTAGAGAGAAGAGAGGGATGGGGTGGGGCAGGGGTCGGTCGCCACGAGTCGGTCTCTCTCTCTCGCATTCCCTCCCGCCCACCCTTCTCTCTCTCACTCACCACCGTGCCGTCGTAGTAGCCGCGCTGGACGAGCTCGACAAAGTTGCGGCACGCGCGCGGGGCGTGCTGCACATAGAGTTCGACCGCGAACGACCCCATGGACGTGCGCAGGGTGACGCGAGGGGCGCCGCCAGAGGTGTTGGGGGCGGACATGGTCGGTGGAGGGGGGGGAATCGAGGAAAGCGGCGCGGCGGCCCTCGAGTCAAGCGCTCGGTGGGGTGCAGCAGTCGGGGAGGGGAGAATGTAGCTCGATGCAGACCCACTCCCAAGGCGGCGTTGGCTGGCGAGCCGGCGGGTGTGTGGCGGCGAGGGCGCCGCCGGCGCCGGCGGAGGCACCCACTCTGCCAGCGCCGCGACGCGCCCGCATTCCACGCCAGGTGGGTCATGTGGTGGTTTAGGGAGCATCCTGCGCACGCGGGACGTCCTGCAAGCCCCAGCGCCGGGCCGGGCGGCGGCCACCTTGGCGTGCCGCCGGCCGACGCGGGCGCTGCGGGCCGTGCGCGCGGTCGTGACAGTGCCTTCTACACCCGGATCACGCATCCAGGCACCGGTAGCGGGCGCTGGGAGGCGGAAGGGGCGGTGCGGCGCGGGCATGCGAGCGCGCCCGCGCCGACCCCCGACCGGCCGCCGTCCTCAGCGCTACATCGCCGACTAGCCCGCTCCTCGCCCACCGTCACTATGGACATGGCCGTGGCCGCGGCGTCGGCCGCCGGCGAAACGGTGCAGCTGCCGCCGCCTCGGCGCGGCCGCGCGCCGCGGCCCGCTCAGGAGGACGACCCGCTGCAGTACGCCGACGTGGACGACCTGCCCGAGGTGGACGACCTGGAGGTGGCGGCCGCCGCGGCCGCGGCCGCGACGGCGGCCCTGGAGCGCGCAGCCGCAGCGCCGCTCTATGCTGTCCCACGGCGGCCCGCGCCGGCTGCGGCCGACGACGGCGCGTCGTCCATGGACGAGGACGACGACGAGGACGACGGCGGGGCGCGCGAGCGGGTCGCCGTGGCGCTGCGGGCGGTCGGTGCGTTGAGGAGGGGGAGGAGAAGGGGAGCGAGCGGCGACCCTCCTTTCGCGGCCTACGACCCCAATTTTTCGGGGCGCCCTCTTGCACCCGCACCCCTGCCAACCGAATATTTACCCTCTCACAGGCGACGCCGTGGTGGTCGCCCTCACCGTCGAGGCCGCCGCCCCCGCTCGCGGCCCGCCCGCCGACGGCGACGCGACGGACTCGGACGCCGACTCGGAGATCGTCGACCACGCCCAGCTGCGCGCCATGATCGACCGCTTGGACGCGGACGACGCGCGCGAGGGGGAGGCGCCGGCGAGGTGAGAGAAGAAAAGGGTGGGGGGTCGGGCCGACGGCGAGCGCGCAGCAAGCGCCCGCACCGATTTGCCGCGCCTGCTCCGCACGCTCACCATCCACCCCCACCTTTCACCACTCATTTCCAGAGCCGCCGAAGCGCTCGGCCTGCCGCCAATCGCCGCGTTAAACGTGTCGATCGACGAAAGCGACGCCGTGACCGAGGCGGGGTCGATCGCGTCGCTCGTCGAGGACATGATCATCATCCAGGTGGGTTGCGCTGGCGACGCGTGTTGCGTGGGAGGGGTTGGAGACGCGTGTGGCGCACGCAAAGGGGCGGGGCGTGTCGGTGCGGAGCAGCGCAAAGACTGGTCCGCACTCTTTGCCGCCCTGCTCCGCACTGCGCGCGTTCGTCTTGTACGCTCGTCAATAGGTTGCACACTATGTGCGACGCACTGCCTAGCAAAGCTGCACCCAACGGCGGCCCTCTCCTTTCTCCGCAGGCCCCTCTCGACACGCGCGCCCTCGCAGAAGGCTCTGTCCTCGTCCTGCAAGACCGCACGCCCCTGGGCCGCATCGAGGACGTCTTCGGGCCCGTCAAGCAGCCCCTGTACGTGCTGCGGTATGGCGGGGAGGGCCGCGCGCCGCCCGGCGCGACGGTCGGGGCGACCGTCTTTGCGGTGGACAAGTTTGCGGAGTTCGTCGTGCCCGACAAATGTGTCGCCAAAGGGTTAGTGCGCAAAGGATGTGGCGCAGACGTGGGCACAAGCGCGCAGTAAACAACGGTGCAGAGCAGGCTGAGCGACGATGTTTCAAACCCCTCACCCCAAATTCCGCAGTTACGACGCCGCAGACGCCGAGTTGGACGACCCTGCGGAGATCAAGTTTAGCGACGACGAAGAGGAGGCCGAGTTTCTGCGGCGCGAGGCGGCCACGGGCAAAGGGCGCGCCGGGGCGGGCGTCGGCCAGGTGCGGACTTTGGTTGTGGCCTTTCTTGCGCGGCGTGCTCGCGCTCCCACACCGCTTGCGCCGCATGCACTCAACCCTTTCTCCGCATCCCCAGGCGCAAGGCGGCCCCGGAAGTCGCAGCGGGAGGGGCCGTGGCGGGCGCTCGGGCCGCGGCCGCGGCGGCCGCGGTGCGGGCCCGCCCGCCTACTCGGGCCAACCGGGCGGCCCTCCCCCTCCGCACTACGGCATGCACCCCAGCATGTATGCAGGTAAGCAGTGACGTGAGGCGCTCATTGCGGGGCGCTCCCGAAGAAAGAGATGGTCGCACTGGGCGAGGCCGGCGCCGCGCGCTGACGAGACCACCCCCCCTCTCCTGCTCCCCCAGCCCCGCCCTACTACCCCGGCCATCCCCCCCCGGGCGCCTACGGCGGCTACCAGATGCCGCCCGGCATGGCGGCCGCGTATGCGGCGTCCGGGTACGCGCCCGGCGGCGCGCCGCTCTCGGGGTGGGGCGCGCCGCCGCCGGCGGGCGGCCCACCGCCCCCCTACTGGGGCCACCAAGGCTACCACGGCGGTCAGCAGTGAGAGATTAACGCACGGCGTGGGGTGGCGGTGTAATGCTGAGACGCAAAAAAGTCGGCGGCGACCCGAGGACAGGGGCGGGTGGGTCGGTCAAGCGCCGACCAGGCCTCCTTACCTGCCGCCGTCGCCCGCTGCCTCGCCCACGCCCCCACCGGCATCAGTTGACCCGTCCCATGTCACAGAGGCGCGTCGCAACGACCAAACCAGACGGCGGCGGCCTCTCCACCGCGCCCCCCCTCTCTCTCCTCGTCACGAAAACTGGGCCGTCTTCCACAGCCCGTCATTCAAATAGTGCACGTTCTCCACGCCCACCCCCTTGTTAATGGCCCGCATCTCCGCGGTCGACAGCTTGGTGAGGCCGACCGCCATCGCGTGCTCCTTGCCCTCTGCATAAATGGCGACCGGCGCCTCGGCCTCAGCTTCAGCCTCCATGCTCGCGCCGGGGCTCGTGAGCCCCGGGCACATGATGTGCGCGCCAGAGAGCACAAACTTGATCGCGCCCTTGTCGGCGCGCAGTTTGGGCATCATGTCGGGATACTGGTGGAGGAGGCGCAGAGTCGGGTACCAGGGGCCGTCCCGCTCGGCGAAGAAGAGGGGGGTGCCCGCGATGACAAAGACTTGCACGTGGTCGGGGCTGGAAGGAAACGAGTGGTGGGCTTTCTCGCGTCGTCGCCCGTCTCAACCTAACCCCTGCCTCCCTCACCTCTCTCTCGCACCATTTGGCCAGGCACCCTTGCGCCTTTTTGGGGATGATGTCGTCGATGGCCCCCGTCTCCTCGAGCGAGGGGTAGAGCTCACAGATTTTGGCTGCAAGAGAGGGGAAGGGGGGGGGGTGATGAGCGGCTGGCCGCGCGAGGTCGGCCCGCCCTCCACCTCCCACCTCCCCCATCCTCCCCACCTCGAATGCCGCGCTGCACACTGCTCTTGACCGCGTTCTGGGTCGACACGTCGGCCAGCGCAAACTTGCGAAAGGGGCCGCCCGTGCGCGGCCCCGCGTCGGGCTTGGGCGCCGCCATGGGCGCGGCGGCGGGCGGCCTCGCGCGGTCGCTCGGCCCTGGGATCGAGCGGGCGGCCGGGCGCGGCTGGCAGAGAATGGCAGCGGCCGATCGGCGGCGACCGCCGTCACTCTGCGCCGCGCGCGCCCCAGCCGCTGCCTCCCCATGCACGCCGGCGCGGACGACGCGAGCATGGACGGCTCCCAGGAGGGCCCCGAGGAGACGCTTGTCGAGTTTCGTGCGGGGCTCATGCGCGTGCAGGGGTCGCAACTGGAGGCCGACCCCCGGCGCGGTCTGGTCAGGCTGCAACAGGTGCGCAGGGTGGGGAGGAGGGGGGAATGGTGGTGGTGGAGGGGAGGACGGCGGTCTCTCGCTCGACCTTCGCCCTCGACCCCGCCCGACGCCCACCAAACCACCTCCTCCCATCCCAGGGTACCGACGGCATGCCCCGGTTCCAGTGGATCGAGCGCCTGGCCGGCCTCGCCCCCCTCGCCCCGTCCCCGTCGCCTGAGATCGAGTTCATCCTCTTCCCCGGCGAAGCGACTCTCCAGCGCGTCGACCGCCCTGGCACCCGCCTTTTCAAGCTCCACTTTGCGGCCGACGCGGGGCGCAGCCTCTACCTGTGGCCCCAGGAGCCAGACGCGGCGTCCGACGCGCGCACGCTCGCGACGTTCAACGCGGCCATGGCGGACGAAGGAGAGGGCGGGTACGGGATGGAAGAGGAGGAGGAAGGCGATTGGGAGGGCGGCGGCGGCGGGAGCGCCCCCCCCGCGGGCGGCGCGCGCGTGACGGCTGCCGCGCTCGCCGCCGCACTGCGCGGCGCGGGCATGCCCCCGCCGCCGGGCGCGCCGCCGCCGGCGGTCCAGCCTGGCGCCACCGTCGACGCGGCCGCCCTGGCGGCAGCGCTCGCGGGAGCGACGGGGTCCGCGCCACCCCCTCCCCCTCGCGCCGGCCCGTCCCTCGGCGACGTGCTCGCCCCCGACGCCGTCCTCCCCCTCGTCCGCCTCCCTGGCATGCTGGAGGCCTTGGCGCCCCACCTCCCGGACACCCAGCGCGACCAGGCCGGCCTCGAGGCCATGGTGCGGTCGGCCCAGTTTCGGGAGCAGGTCGACAAGCTATCGACCGCGCTCGCCACGGGCGCGCTGAGCCTGGCCACGCTGGGGCTGCCGGGGGAGGGACACTCGGTGGCGGCGCTGCTGCGCGCGGTGCAGGCGAGCGTCGACACGGACAAGGAGAAGCAGACGGAGAACGAAGGGGGCGGCGGTGGCTCCGGCCCCGCCGGCGGCTGACGCGGGGCAGTGCAATGGTGGCGACTGATTCGGGCGTGCAAGCAGGCGCCAGCGGTTCTCGGGGCGGGAGCCGAAGCGAGGGTGAGAGAGCGCGCGCCGACGAGGGTCCCTCACAACACCGCCCGCCGACTCGAGAGTCGCCATGACCGGCTCCCCGCGCGTGCACTGGAACGAGGGCGAGTCCCGGGCGGGGTCGAGGGACGCGGCGGGAGCCGCGGCGGCGCGCGGCGTCGCGCCGCGGCCCTGCATGGCGCCCCCCGCCCGTGCCCACATCCCCGCTCCCACCACCACCCCTTTTAGAAAACCTGGAAGAAAACGAGCGCATCAAGGCCGACCTCAACCCGACCCCCATCGACGAACCCAAAACGCCCTACCACGCGCCCGTGCCCGCGGACGACGAGGAGGGGTCGGGCGACGAAGCGGGTCGCGGCGTGAGCCCACTGGAGGCGGGGTCGGAGGGGGCGCGCGTGTTCGAGGTCGCGCTCGCGGCCGAGCGCTCGCGCGGGCGCACGGCCTCCTCCGCGTCCGGCCGCTCCACCTCCAACGGCACGCGTGCGTCCACCCGGTCGGACGACGATGGTGGCGGCAGCGCGGGCGGGTCGCTGGGGGACGAGGCGGCCGAGAGCAAGCGGCGCCGGTTTGAGGCGCGCCGCCGCGCGCACTACAACATGGGGGCCGCCCTGCGCGCCGCCCAGGCGGCGGAAGAAGAGGCGGCGGCGGCAGCGGCCCAGCGGAATGGGGGTGGCGGAGAGGGCGGCGGCGGCCCGCCGCCCGCGCTCAACGGCAACGGCCACGCGTGAATGTTTCTCGGTCTCCATTCCTGTTGCAAGCGCCGCGCGTGCGTTCCCACTACGCCTCCCTTTCTCTCCTAAATGTCCAGCTGGTCCAGGGTCAGCCGCGCGCCGTGCGCCTCGATGAGCGCGCGCCGCGGCGCGACGCGGTCGCCCATCAGCAGCGCAAACAGGTGGCTCGCCTCGGCCGCGTCCTGCAGCGTGAGCCGGCGCAGGGTGCGGGTCGCGGGGTCGAGCGTGGTCGACCAGAGTTGTTCGGGCATCATCTCGCCGAGGCCCTTGAACCGCTGCATCGTGTACGACCCCGGCGCCCGCCCTCTCAACGCAATCGCCAGCTCGTCGTCATCGTACACGTAGACGGGGGGCGTGGAGGCGGACCCGCGGCCGGCCGCCTCGATTTTGTAGAGCGGGGGGACGCCCACGTACACGTGGCCCCGCTCGAACAGGTCGCGCGAGTACCGAAACAGAAAGGTGAGCAGCAGCGTCCTGATGTGGGCGCCGTCGACGTCGGCGTCGGTGAGCAGGATGACCTTGCCGTAGCGCAGCGCGGCGAGCGGGTCGGCGGCGGGAGGGGTGCGCTCGCCGTCGGACGACGACGCCGCGCCGCCCCCGCCCCCTTTGACGCCCAGCCCCAGCGCCACGATGAGGTCCGCGATCTCGTTGTTCTTGTACAGCGCGCCGTCGTCCTTGCGCTCGACGTTGAGAATCTTGCCGCGCAGCGGCAGAATGGCCTGCGTACGCCGGTCGCGCGCCTGCTTGGCCGACCCGCCCGCCGAGTCGCCCTCGACGATGAAGATTTCGGACGCGGCCTTGTCGGACGACGTGCAGTCGGCCAGCTTGCCGGGCAGCGTGGATTTGACGAGGACCGACTTGCGCCGCACGAGCTCGCGCGCCTTTTTGGCCGCCTCGGCCGCCCTAAACGCTTGCAGCGCCTTGGCGAGCACCGCGTCAAACGTGGCCGCATCCAGCTCCAGCGCGGCCCCCACCTCGGCCGCGACGACGCCGTCGACGATCTTGCGCACCTCGGGGTTGCCGAGCCGCGTCTTGGTCTGCCCCTCAAACTCCGGGTCGGGCACCCGCACCGACACGACCGCGCCCAGCCCCTCCCGCACGTGGTCGCCGGGCAGGTTGGGGTCGCCCTCTTTCAACGCCTTGGCCTTGCGCGCGAGCGCGTTGATCGTGCGCGTGAGCGCGGCCCGCATCCCGTCCATGTGCGTCCCGCCGTCGACCGTTTTCACCGAGTTCACGAACCCGACGCACGTGTCGGTGAACGAGTCGGCGGTCCACTGGAGGCCGACCTCGACGACGACGCGGTTGACCGTCGCTTTGACATAGATCGGCGCGTGCAGGGGGTGCTTGTCCCGGTTGAGCCAGGCGACGTACTCGCGCAGGCCGCCTTCATAGTGCAGGATCTCGGGGTCGAGCGACTCGGCCGACGGGCCGGCGCGGTAGTGGATCGTGGCGCCCGCGTTTAGGAAGGCCAACTCCCTCAACCGCGCCCGGATGGCGTCCGGATCAAACTCGACGCCCGACGAAAATATTTGAGGGTCGAATTTGAACGCGACGCGGGTGCCGTGCCGGCCCGCGTCGGCGGGTGGCAGCGGGGCCGACGACAGCGGCGCGAGCGCCGCGCCGCGCGCAAACGACTGCGTGTGCTCCGCGCCCTCGCGCCAAACCGTCACCCGCAACGCTTCCGAGAGCGCATTGACGACCGACACGCCGACGCCGTGCAGGCCGCCGGAGATCGAGTAGCCCGACGCGTCGCCGCCAAACTTGCCGCCCGCGTGGAGAACAGTCAGCACAGTTTCGAGCGCCGACTTGCCCGTGGCGGGATGCGTGTCGACCGGGATGCCGCGCCCGTCGTCGGTGACGGTCACCCACCCGGTCGCGGTGTCGATCGTCACGCCGACCGTCGTCGCCTCGCCCGCCTGCACCTCGTCGACCGCGTTGTCCAGGATCTCCCACACCAGGTGGTGCAGCCCGCGCTGGCCGGTGGACCCGATGTACATGCCGGGCCGCTTGCGCACGGGGTCGAGGCCTTCCAAGACCTGAAAAGGAGAAGAGGGAGGGAGGTTGGTGAGTTGAGGGGTGATGATGGCGCCGGCCGGCGCCGGCACCACGCGCCATCGATTGCCATGAGTCGCTCCAGCCCACCCCTGCGGCCGCTCGATCCATCGGGGCCCCAACCGCCGGCCGAGGCATGCGCGCGCCCACGACGCGCACCTGAATCTGGTCGGCGCCGTACCCGTCCTGCAGCGGCAAGCTGGGGCTGGCCGCCGCGTGGCGCGCCACGCTGAATTGGCGCCGGCCGGGACGCGCCACGGCGCGCGGCGCGGCGCCGGCCGCCGGCGCGGCCGGCAGCGCGCCGCGCCAGGCGGCCGCCAGCGACCGCAGGGCCGACATTGCGGCCGCTCGCCGGGCGGACAGCGTTGGAGGGGGGGAGGGGCGAAGGCGGGAGGGGGCCGGGCCGCCGGCTCGAGGAGTGGCGCGCCCACTCTCCCTCCACGCCGCCCCACGCTCACGCCCTCGCGGCTCCCGGTCGCCATGGCCCCCAAAGTCAAGCGCATCATGACGCAGCCGATCGTGAGCCGGGATGGGGGGGCGGGCGTGCAAGGTGGCCGCGGCGGCGCGCGCCGCCGCGGGCGCCGCACCGCGCGCCAACCCCTCTCCCCCCCCTCTTCCAGAACCTGATCTTCAGGTTTCTGCAGTCGCGGCAGCCGGTCCAGATCTGGCTCTACGAGAACACCGACCTCCGCATCGAGGGCCGCATCATCGTACGTGGGGGTTGGGAGGCGGAGTGGACCGCGTGGCGTGAGGCTTGGGCGTGCGCTGCGCCTGCTGCGGGCGCACTGGTGGGCGGCGGCCCGCGATCGGGGCTGCGGCGGCGCGCAGACGGCGACGACCGCCCGCAAGCCCGCAAGCCCACCACTCCCTCCCCCCTCCCTCCAGGGCTTTGACGAGTACATGAACATGGTCGTGGACGACGCGGAGGAGGTGTCGGCCAAGCGCGGCGACCGCAAGCGCGTCGGCCGCATCCTGCTCAAGGGGGACGCGATCACGCTCATGCGCCCCGCGGGCACCGCGGCCAAGGAGTGAAAGGAGAGAGGGGGTGGGCGTTGATTTGGGGGGTCTGTCGGGGTCTGCACTGATGCACGAGTCTCTTTCTCTCGCCCGGACGCGCGTTACCCGCTCCCGCTCCCTCCGCTCCTCCCAACCAACACGCTCGTGTTGCCAAAGTCGTCCAGCATGGGTGCCCACCCGGACGCGGTCGCGGTCGCGCCGGGCGGCGCGCGCAGGCGGAGCAGGGTCGCGGCCTTGCAGCGCGCGGCCTGTGCGGTGGGCGCGCCGGCGGAGGACGCTGCGGCTTCGTACAAGGCCACCAAGGACTCGAAATTGGTGGGAAACAGGATGTCGGCGCCGCCGGGCGGCGGGCGCGAGGTGATCGACGGGAGGTCGACGGGCCGCCCGCTCGCACACCCCGCGACCAGCGGCGCGCCCGCGCCCGGCAGCACGACGCCGGGCAGGGCGTCAAAATCGGACGCCAGCAGCGTGTGGGCCGGGCGCGCGGCAAAGGCGGCGTCAAAGAGGGCGAGCGCGCCGGTGGGCACGTACGCGAGCCGCGCCGCGCGCGGGCCGCCCGCGCGCTCGCCGAGCGCCCACGAGACCAGGCGCTCCACGGGAGTGGTCTCGGGCTCGCCCCAGGGCGCGGCATCGAGGGCGCGGATGAGCAGGGGGTCGGCGAGCTGGCGCTCGGACTCGGCGTCGCCGTCGGGCCGACACTCGACGACCGCCTCGAACCGGTTGCCGTCTCCATCCTCGCGCACGCGATCGTGCGGCAGGTTGTCCAACAGCTCGCACGCCAGCACGACCGTGTGCGCGCAGCCGGGCGGCGGGCGCGGCCACGCGCGCGCGTCGCGCGCGTCGCCGACCGCGCCCCGGAACGCGGACGCGTGCCCCGCGGCGCCCACTTTGGCCGCGGCCGCGGCCGCCAACTGGGGCGAGGCGTCCAGGCCGGTGTAGGTGAGGCGGGAGGCGAGGTCGGGGCGGGAAGAGGAGAGGGCGGTGAGAACGTCTCGCGCGAGCGTGCCTGTCCCCCCGCCCAGCTCCAGAATCTCCACCGGCGCGCCCCGCCCCGGCGCATGCCTGTCAAACGCGTGCGCCGCAAACGCGGCCAGGGCGGCGCCATAGTGCGGCGTGAACAGTTCCGCGGGCGTGAGCCACGCGCCGCGCGCGCGCAGGCGCCCGTACGCGGCCGCCACCGCGGCCTCGTACTCGCCCCGGCCGGCCAGGGCGCTGAAATCGATGGCCGCGTCCAGGGCTCCGACGGGGGGTGGGTGGGACGGGTCTGTGAAGTAGCCGCCGGCGTCGCCGGTCAGCCGGCGCGCCACATAGTCCCGCAACAGCATCAGCGTGCCCCCTTGGGCCGCCGCGGTCGACGCCGCAAGCAGGACGAGGGGGGTGGGCATCGCGGCGGGAGGCGGTGGGGCGGGATGGCGGGCCCGCCGCAGGCGCGGGCCGCGGCGGGGTGTGCACGGGCGGGGTCGCGGCGCGGGCCCTTCTCTCTCTCTCACCCCTCGCCGCGCTCGCCCGCGGTCAGCGCGCGCAGCGCGGCGGCCGCGGCGGCCGCCACGCCGAGGCTGGCCGCGTCGCGCGCGTGCAGGGCGAGCGCGGCGCGCGCGCGCGCGCGCGGTTTGGCAGGGGCGCGCGCGGCCACCGCGCCCACAGCGCGCGCCGCCGCGCGGCGTACGCTCGCGTCGTCCGAGTCGAGCAGGGCGACCATGGCGGCGCACGCGGCGTCCAGCAGAGGGGTGGGCAGGGGCGGGGCGCGCGCCGCCGCCTCCACGAGCGCAGCCACCCCGAGCGCCGCCGCCCTCGCGAGCCCCGCGGGCTCGTGCAGGGTGCAGGCGAGCAGGGCGTCGATGCCGCCGTCGTCGACGGCGAGGGCGCGGGCGTCGTCCTGGAGGGGCGGAGGTGGTGGGTACTTTGTTGGCAGGTGTGTAACAAAGCGCTCACTTTTTTGCCGTTCGTCGAAGCC
>Ga0315291_10000529_pt1 | contig 50913 bp, 46 predicted proteins | sample YL17G12_20_MG_FD_203070 | JGI IMG/M metagenome (GOLD analysis project Ga0315291, IMG submission 203070) | Sediment microbial communities from Yellowstone Lake, YNP, Wyoming, USA - YL17G12_20 | ecosystem: Environmental > Aquatic > Freshwater > Lake > Sediment | place: USA: Wyoming | collected...
CGGATTCCATGGCCGATATGTTTTGCCCATCCTTGAGTCTCCTGAAATTGAGGATTTATGCAAAAGCTACTTGGACCTTATATCGGCTCTCTATAAACTTTTCAATGATTACTCGGACAGACTCCTACGCCTGTCCCGATGCCTTCTATCGGGATTTACATGGGGTCTTCTTGTTTGTCTTGAGTCTCTGGAACGTCCTCTTCGCCGTGATTACCTTCGAGATTACCTGCCTGAATTGTTCTCGTAGTTGTGTCAATCGTTGGCAAGGTCTCTATTTCATCCCCTGTTGCAGCGCCAAGTTCTCGAAACCTGCGGGCAGTTACCAGAACCCTGTGTTCGAATGACCCAACAGCATTGTTATACGCTTCCACCGCGCTGCTCAGCCCTCTACAAATACCGTTAAAATGTTCCGCTAGTTTGCAGATCCTATCGTACAGGGTTTTTCCCAGTTCGCTAATTTTTTGGGCATTTTCAGCAATCTGTTCCTGTCTCCAATCATATGCTATTCCGCGGAGCAACGCGATTAGCGTCGTAGGCGAAGCCAACAAAACGCGTTTTTCCAAACCAAACTGAATCAAACTTGGGTCTTCTTGAAGTGCGGCGCTGAAGAATACCTCGCCCGGTAAAAACAGTACCACCCACTCTGGGCCAGGTTGGAACTGCTCCCAATATCCTTTTGCGCCCAAGTTTGAAATATGCGTCTTTACCAACGTAACATGCTCCTTGAGTTTGAGTTGCTTTTTCTCCTCATCGTCTGTCCGTGTGGCCTCAAGATAGGCTTCCAACGGCACCTTCGAATCAACTATGATGTTTCGCTGGCGCGGCAATCTCACTATCATATCTGGTTGAAATCTTCCCTCTTCAGTAGTGACGGACTTTTGTTCAACAAAGTCACAATATCTTGTCATGCCCGCAAGTTCCACGACATTTCTGAGTGCCATCTGTCCCCAGATACCTTTACCGCCCGGGGTGCGCAACGCTGTGCCGAGTTTCCTAGTTTCCTCTCGAAGCTCCTTTTCAGTATTGGCAATCGATTTTATTTGCTCCGTAAGGCTTGAGTAGGCACCCACGCGAGCATTTTCGAGTTCCTTAATTTTGGTATTAACTTCACCAAGAGACTCTGTTAGAGGCTTCACAAGTGCATCAATAGCAGTCTGTCGTTTTTCAAGGTCTGCTTTCGCGTCTACCTGATACTTTTCGAGATCGGTCTTCGCCAATTCAAGGAATTGCGTACTATTGCTTTTAAGGGCTTCGGCAGATAAGGCCTTGAAAGCGTTGGATAACTTTTGCTCGGCATCCTCCAATAAGGCAAGTTTCTCTTCGGCGGTCTTTTGCTGCTCTTCGAGTTTTGTTTCTGCGACAATTCGTCCTTCAGATTCAGTTTTAACTTGGGTTTCAAGGTGTCTGATTTTTCTCCGACTCAAAATCCAGAGAAGCACGCTGCCGCATATCGCACCAATGATTAAGGCTAATGCATACTCCATGACCATATCTCCACAATTTATATTTTCGAGGCGGTATCAATTATAAAGATTATACCGAGATTCGTCAAAGGTCAAATAAATCCCGTTAGTCCCGCACCAATTGTCTGGTCGAGCTTGTTTAGAGCCCAAAATTTCGGAGATAGACCTCGTTGAGCGGTCAATTGGTGCGGGATTCTAACGGGATAAATCTTGCTGTGGATGCTTAAGTGCTGTATCGTCTTGGGGTAAAACGGTAGAAACCACTGCGATTGGACAGGGGACAATGCAAACGATAGAAGCGGTTATATTTGATTGGGGCGGGGTTCTGATGGACGACCCCAGACCGGCCCTAATGCAATATTGCTCGAATGCTCTGGGTGTTTCAGAAAAAGATTATTTGGTAGCGCACTGGAAATTTGCAGCCGATTTTATAAAGGGCTTGATTAGCGAAGATGTATTCTGGGCAAGGGTTTGTGGTGAGCTGAATAAGCCCAGGCCCAAAGTGCAGTCGTTATGGGGTGACGCATTCAGGGCGGCTTATTCGCCTAAGCCAAAGGTTTTTGCTCTGGCATCCTCGCTGCATAAGAATGGCTGCAAGACCGCCATTTTGTCCAATACGGAAGTGACTGCGATGCAGTTCTTTGGCGAGCTGCGATATGATATGTTCGATGTGGCGGTCTTTTCCTGTGCCGAGAGAATGATAAAACCAGACAGGAGGATTTATGAAATCACTGTTGAAAGACTTGGCTGCCAGGCCGGGCAGGCGGTCTTTATAGACGACAGACCGGAGAATATAAACGGCGCAAAAGAGGCGGGGCTTAATGCAATCTTTTTCAAAAATATTGAACAGGTCAAGAAGGAATTATCGCGGCTTTCTGTAAAAACAAGTTAAAGGGACACGGAATTAAGCACAACAAAATTATGGCAAATTGTCACCTGGTAATCCTAAAAAAACCATATCTGGATGCGATTTTAGCCGGTCGCAAGCGAATTGAGTCTCGCTTCACTATGACAAAGCGTCACGGCTTCGGGCAGGTGCTGCCGGGCGATAGATTGTTCCTAAAATTAAGCTCAGGGCCCGTTTGTGCGACGGCAACTGTGGCAGCAGTTAAAAATTTCCAGAACCTGACCCCGGAACAAATACTCGAGCTAAAACAGCGTTACAACCAACATATCGGCGGCGACGAGCAATACTGGCGCAGCAAAATGGATTGTAGGTTCGGCTTCTTGGTCTGGCTAAAGGATGTGCAGCCGATAGAGCCTGTGCGGATTAACAAAAAGGATTGGCGGGCGTGGGTGGTCTTGAGCGAAAAGGAGGATTTTGGCCTGCTGAAAGCAGAAGGTGCGGTGAATGTTGCGGAAAAGGGCGGGTAAATGTTCTTGCGAAATTTTTATATGGCTGTGATAAAGCCGGTATTTGCATTCGTCTTTATTCGGCCGTATTGTGTGCAGTGAAACAAATACCGAAATGTAACTTGGAAAGGGACTGACGATGTCAAAGAAAGTTCTATTGGTTGTTGCCGCGGTGACTTTGTTGGTAGGCGTGGGAAGCCTGATAGCCCAGAGGCCGGGCAGTGAATCGCAAAGCGCGGCGTCGGGCGCGATGCCGTGGAAAGAGCCGCCGCCGTTGGCTGCTAACGATGCGGAGGAAAAGATATTGAAGGTGCTTGAGGATATGTATCTGAATCAGCGAAGAGGGATGATGAACGTCCAGCCGGCAGACGGCAGGGTGCTGCGCCTGTTGACCGAAGCGGTCGGCGCCAAGAACGTTGTCGAAATCGGCACGAGCAACGGGTACTCGGGCATCTGGTTTTGCCTGGCGCTGCGGACGACGGGCGGCAAGCTGACGACGCATGAAATTGATGCGGGGCGGGCAAGCAAGGCGCGTGAGAATTTCAAGCGGGCCGGCGTGGACAATATAGTCACAATTATCGAGGGCGATGCCCACAAAGAGGTGACAAAGCTCAATGAGCCTATTGACATCCTTCATCTCGACGCCGACAAGGAAGGATACATTGATTATCTCAAAAAGCTGCTGCCTCTTGTGAAGCCGGGTGGACTTATCCTGGCGCATAACACGACCAATGTGGCTTCGGGGATGCAGGACTACCTCAAGGCCGTTACAACCAACCCGGAGCTTGAGACGCATTTTATCCACACGGAAGACCAGGGTATCGGCGTAACGCTCAAGAAGCGGCAGGTAAAATAACTGGGCTTTAATTGGGTCAGGGCGGCCAGCCGATATTTGCGATTTTCGATTTACGATTTACAATTTACAATCGGCATTCGACAATCGAAAATCGACAATGCTCCCGATAGGTATGGGTGACCCCCGAATGTTTCTGTCGGGGGGGGGAGCTTCGGCCTGTTAAAGTTATCGCCGGTAGAAGTCCCGCAGATGGCCATAAATTGCCGTTTTTGCGAATCTTGCCAAAAAAATGCAATGGATTCCTTTCTAAATTCGTCTCTATCTCGGAAATTTGATATACCAGAGTATTATAGAACTAAAATTTGGAAAGGAGTAGAAAATGAAAACGGTAAAGATTTTTCTGATTGGATTGACGGCAGTTGTGCTTGTAGTCGCGTTGATAGGAGCTGGAAGTCTCATCGCCCAGGAAAAGGCGGACAAGCCCAATGCTCCGGCGGCCGTGCAACCACCTGCCGGAGAGCCGCCCCCCCAGGGCCCACCGCCGGGACCGCAGAGATTTGATAGTTTGATAGACCAGCTTGCAAAGGCATTCGAGCAAAGCAACCGAGAAAAAATGGGGCAATTAATTGAGGAGCTGAAGCAGAGCAGGCAAAGATTCCAAAGAGGAGCTGGTGGAGGGCCGGGTCGAGGTATGGGACCCGGTCAAGGTCCCCCTGTCCCGGGCGGAGAAGGCGGGTCGTCCATAGAAAATCCACCAACAGCGAAGACAGAGACAGAAAAGAAAATCTTAAGTGTTCTTGACGATATGGATAGAAACCAGCGCGGAGGAATGATGAACGTTCCGCGTGAAGACGGCAGGGTGCTGCGATTGCTCACGGAAACGAACGGCGCCAAGCATGTAGTAGAAATCGGCACCTCCAACGGATACTCCGGCATCTGGTTCTGTTTGGCCTTGCAGACTACCGGCGGAAAGCTGACCACACACGAGTTAGACGCCACCCGAGCGTCACTCGCCCGCGAGAACTTCAAGCGGGCCGGCGTCGATAAGCTCGTTACGCTTGTCGAGGGTGATGCCCACGAGACGGTCAAGAATCTCAAAGAGCCGATTGATGTCCTTTTCATTGACGCCGACAAAGAGGGCTACTTCGACTACCTTAATAAACTCTTGCCGCTTGTGCGTCCGGGCGGACTGATTTTGGCCCATAATGTCAATATGCGAGGGCAAATGCAGGACTTCATCAAGGCCGTTACTACCAACCCAGACCTCGAGACAGCCTTCCAGGGGCAGGGCCAGGGTATTAGCGTGACACTTAAAAAACGCCAAAGCAAATAGTTAATCGGTGTTCGTATCGGCTGAGGCCTAAAACGAAATCCGACGGAAGCTGTTATGGAGATAGCTCCGAAAAAGGAACTGTCGCTTTTTGATTCGACCTGCATCATTGTCGGCATCATTATCGGTGTCGGTATTTATGAGACTGCGCCGAAGGTGGCCGCAGGCGTTGGCGGCTGGGCAGGTGTGCTGGGGGTCTGGCTGGCCGGGGGCGTTCTGGCCCTGACGGGGGCAATGTGTTATGCGGAGCTCGCAACTGCGTACCCACGCGAGGGCGGCGACTACGTGTACCTGAGCCGTGCGTTCGGGAGCTGGGCGGGGTATCTGTTCGGCTGGTCGCAGCTGGCAATTATCCGGCCCGGCGATATTGCTATGATGGCCTTTGTCTTCGCACGCTACGCCGGGACGCTGTATGCTCCTTTTGAGAATACGCGGACCGTTTATGCCGCCGTGGTCGTTGTCGTGCTGACGGCTGTCAATATACTCGGCGTCAAGGCGGGCAAGTGGACGCAGAATATCCTGACCGTAATAAAGGCCCTCGGCCTGGTCGCCATAGTGGTTGCGGCGTTTCTGGCGCCGGCAGCGCCGGCACAAACCAGCGAGCCGGCGGAGTTTTCGATGGGCGGCTTGAAACTTGCGCTGATACTGGTGCTGTTCACCTTCGGCGGCTGGAACGAAATGGCTTACGTGGCCGCAGAGGTCAAACGCCCGCAGCAGAACATCGTCCGCTCCCTCATACTCGGCACCACCCTGGTGACAGTGTTGTATATACTGGTCAATGGTGCGTTCTTGCGCGTGCTCGGCTATGGGAAAATGGTGGGCTCCGAGGCGGTCGCCGTGGAAACGGTCGCGGCGGTGTTCCCCGACATCGCCGGCAGGGCAATCAGCGTCCTCATCTGCATCTCCGCGTTAGGAACGGTCAACGGCATCATTTTTACCGGCTCGCGTATTTCTTATGCGATGGGCGCAGAGCACACGGCGTTTCGAGCGCTTGGAAAATGGAGCCCGCGGTCCGGCACGCCGGCGCTGGCGCTCGCGGCACAGGGCGTCCTGAGCCTGGCGATTGTGCTGGTAGCGGGGTCGTTTGTAGAGACCATTTTGTACACCGCTCCGGTGGTGTGGGTGTTCCTTCTGAGCACGGGCTTGTCCGTATTTGTGCTGCGGCGAAAAGAACCGCAGGTCTTGCGCCCATATAAGGTCACCGCCTATCCCGTCACGGCGATTGTCTTCTGCTGCTTCTGTGCCTTTATGCTTTATAGCTCTGTCTCATACGCGCTGGCCATAAAGCCTGTCGGTTTACTTGTCTGCTCCGCCGTTGTGCTGGCAGGAGCAATCCTTTACTGGCTCACCGACATCCGCGGCAGAACTTAGGCCCATTGAGGCCCGGCCCGTTAGACATATCCGGTTTTTTACCCGAAATGTCGTCTTTGGCGGGAATGTCTAACGGGACTAATCTACGAAAAACGCCGGAATTGGGCTTTCAGGTTTATTTGTTGCGATTTTTTCGCGAAAGCTGCAATAAATGCCGTTTATGCCTTCGTCTATATTGCTGGAAACCCATTGTGTAAGATAGGTGACGGATTATTTGTTGAAAGGAGCAGACGGTGTTAAAGAGATTGGTTGTCCTGGCGGTTCTGGGGGTAGTAATTGTCTCATCAGCGGCCGCTGCTGAAAAAAAGGGCGGGCAGCCGCGGAATATTATTTTGGTTGGGTGGGATGGTGCACAGCGAAATCACATCAAGGAGTGCTTGGCCCGAAACGAGCTGCCCAATCTGAAGAAACTCAGTGATGAAGGAAAGCTTGTCGAGATAGACGTCGAGGGAACGACCGACACCAAGGCCGGCTGGTCGCAGATTATGACCGGCTATTACCCCACGGTAACGGGCGTATATAGCAACGGCCGGTATCAGCCCATCCCGAAGGGGCTGAGCATATTCGAGCGGCTGGAGAAGCGATTCGGGCCGGACGAATTTGTTACGGTCGCGGTGATAGGCAAAAAGGGACACGTCGGAGAGATTGACCCGCCGAAGAAGATTCGTCTGGACGCCGAAGGAAAATCAACAGAGGCGGCCGACACCGATAAAAAGCCTGTCCAGCCCGGCGCAGGGAAAAAGCCGACCGGCACGATTATAGAGGAGAACGGCGTTAAGTATCGCTTCATCCCCGGCTCGCCATACTACAATATGTACACGGCCCTGGAGGTGTGGGAATTCGGCCTGATGGAGGACGAAAAGGTCGGCACGCGGGCGATAGAGCTGCTGGAGAAGTACAAGGACAAGCCCTTCTTTTTCTTCGTGCATTTTGCCTCGGTTGACCACCAGGGCCATAAGTTCGGCGAGAACTCAAAGGAATATACTGGCGCCCTTATCTCCAACGACAAGTGGACGGGTAAGATTATTCAGACGCTCAAAAATTTGGACTTGTATGACAAGACGCTTGTTTATGTGACCGCCGACCACGGCTTTGATGAGGATAAGACCGGCCACAGTAATGCGCCTTACGTTTTCCTTGCGACCAATGATAAGGGCGTGATGCGAAACGGCCTGAGGCAGGATGTAGCGCCGACAATACTGGAACGCTTTGGACTGGACCTGGCCAAGATTGAGCCGCGGCTTGATGGTGTGCCGCTGACAAAGCCTTGCGACAGGCAAAACGTAAAGCTCGGCCCTGAGTCTGAATACGCCCGACCGAAGACGAGTGTCCCCGGCGGGCCGCCTGCTGCACTGGAAGTTAAAAAGCCGGTTGCGCCGCGAGTAGCTCCGGCAGGGGGCGGGCAGCAGACAAGGAGGGAACGGTTTATACAGAGATTCGACCAGTGGTTCGATGAGATGGTTAAGGCCCATCAGGAAAACAATAAGGAGAAGATGGACGAGCTTATAAAGCAAATGCAGAAGCTGCGGGAGAAAATGAAGGCCGGACCTGGCCAGGTTATCGAACAGAGGTAAGAAACGTGTAAAAAGAGGTCAACTCGGTTGAAACTGTAGTTTTGAAAGGGGTTAAACAATGAAAAAGGTAATGTTAATGGTCGTTGCGGCGGTCCTGCTCGTGGGAATGACAGTGCTTGCACAAGAGGAAAGAGAAGGCAGACCCAGAGAAGGACAAAAGGCAGTAAGACAAGGGCAAAGGGAAAGAGTCCGTGCAGAAATTGGTCGTGAAGAACGCGAAGAAGAAAGAGAAGGCGTGCGCGAAAGGGAAGGCAGAGAACTCGCGCGCGGAGAGGCGCCGGAGTTGCAGCGCGAAGAAGAAAGAGAAGGCGTGCGCGGAAGAGAAGGCAGAGAAGCCGACCGCGAGCGCAGAGAGGCGGCGGAACCTCCGATGCCTAAGGCAGGCGAACGCCCAATGAAGGGATTCGGGGGCGGGATGGGACCAGCCCAGCGCCCGTGGGTGGGCAGGCCCGGCGCAGGCCGGATGTTGAGCGGATGGCTGGATGAGCTTACAAACGCCTACCGTGAAAACGACAGAGAAAAGATGGGGCTGTTAATCAGGCAGATGCATCAGATCAGGCAAAGAATGTCCGCCGCCGGTGGATTAGGTCCCGGTGGGCGCGGGCTTGGTCGTGGATGGCGAGGCAGCGCAGGACCCGGTATGGGTATGGGTAGAGGTATGCGAGGCGGCTGGGGCGGATGGCAGGACGGTATGGACCAAGGCCCGCCGGCAGACAGGGAGAAATGGCAGCGCGATTTTGGCCCCGAGGGCATGGACAGGCAGGAGACTCCTATACTGCCCGAAGGTCCTGTTCCCGGCAGAGGCATTCGTGGGCCTATGAGAGAAGGTCCTGCCGGACCACCCGGGATGCGCAGCCGCCGTCCGGGTATGGCGCCACCGTCTGAAGAGTTGGAAGACGCTCCCAGGCCGCCGGAAATGCGCAGACGCGGTCGGGTTATGCCGCTGCCTGAAGACAGAGAAGACCTGCCTGAGTTTTGACGATGGCGGAAAGGCTCGCTGCGATTGCCCCCGCTCTTGCTTCGCAAGAAGCTGCGGGGGCGGATTGACGAGTCTATAACAAATGTCTTTAAGGAATAGTCCTCCTTAAAAGGGGATTGGATGTGTGCCCGCAAAGGCAGCATCCAATCTTTTTTTGCGCAGACGGAGATTGGTTCCAGAAGACCTGAATAAGGGTATCGGGTGCGATTGTTACCGCCAGTCACTGGGGTAATAGATGGATTGGGACCGAATGCGAAATTTACTGCACAGCGACTCTACCAGCGATTCTATCCTTTTGACCTGAGAGTCGGTGGGAGGAGAGGTTGTGCCGTCGGCTATAAGGCAGATGCGGATGGTCTGGCCGTTGCCGTACCAATTCTTCCCGGGGACGATGGACCATTGTTTCTGCCACTTTGCGGTCGGCTGGATATAGCCGTCCTCGCCGCCCAGACCGTTGCAGATGACAAAGTGGCAGTTAATATCTTCATCGCCGGCAAGGCCGCCGAGTGAGGCCAACTGTTCTGTGTTGCCGGCCCTTGTGCCGCTGTAATAGATTTCAATGGAACCCCAGCGGTCGGGCGACTGTGCTGCCTGAGAGTGGACGGCCTTTTCTATGGGGTCAAGCCGATAGTAGCTCGAAAGACAAAATGGACCTGCGGACGGCGGATTGTTGCCGAGTGCCATCAGGATTATGGCCCCGGTCGTCATAGAAACTAAAAGAGCCGCCAAAACCTTGGCTACCCTTGTTTGATTTTGCGCCATTTGTCCTCACAGGCCCCCGCTCTTGCTTCGCAAGAAGCTGCGGGGGGTAAAAGTACGCGGATGCGCCCTTTCAGATAAGGGGCCTACAAGTATTTTTATAAAATATACATCGGCAGTTGCCAAATGATTACTGCAAATTTTGGTGATAATTCTGCAATTTCTTTTTGCCGGCGCGAGGAGCGGCGAACTCGTGCGAAAAACGGGCGAGAACTTTGCACTCCCGCTTTAGACCGTGCAGGCGTCAACAAAGTTACAAAAGGAAAATACTTCACAAATAACTTGTTACAAACTATGTTGATTTATGGGACTGGAGCATGTATATTGCCTGGGCGAATTAAGCATTGAACCCCCGAATGTTTCTGTCGGGGGCTGCAGGGACACAGGACGACATATTATCAGGACAAAAGTCAGTGAGGTGCAAGGATGGCATCAGCATATCGACCGTTATCTCCCGAAGAGATTGATAAACTCGCCGGCCAGGGCTGTAGCTGCGCCGACTGGTCGAAGGTGCAGGTTGCAGATGGTTTCAAGGCGGAAAAGGTAAAGTCAACGCACTTTTCGGGCCAGGTCAGGCTGGGCGTGTTCGAGGGGCAGGTGTCCTTCTTTGGGGGCGTTAAGAAAAATGCCGGCATTTCCAGTGCAACCATTCATAACTGCGTCATTGGCAATAACGTATATATTGACCAGGTAAGAAGTTATATCGCCAACTACGTTATCGAAGATGACGCCCTAATCGAGAATGTCGATTTGCTTGCCGTCGAGGGAGAAAGCTCGTTCGGCAATGGGACCGAGGTCGCGGTGGTCAACGAAGCGGGCGGCAGAGAGATACCGATTTATGACGAGCTTTCCGCCCAGATTGCTTATGTGATTGCGTTCTATCGGCATCGGCCGAAAGTGGTTGATGCTCTGCGGAAAATGATAGCGGACTATACGGCCTCGGTTAAATCCTCTATGGGTTTGGTGGGAAAGAGCGCCAGGCTCATCAACTGCCGGATTATCAAAGATGTCAAAATCGGACCTGCGGCGGTCATCGAAGGTGTGACCCGGCTGGAAAATGGCTCAGTCAATAGCTGCCCGCAGGACCCTGTATATATCGGGCCGGGCGTCCTGGCGGAGGAATTCATCGCCTGCAGCGGCTCAAAGATTACCGATGGCACGATAATAGGCAAATGCTTCATAGGCCAGGGGACGGTGCTCGCAAAACAGTATTCGGCGGAGAGCTCGGTGTTCTTTGCCAACTGCGGCGGCTTCCACGGTGAGGCCTGTGCGATATTTGCGGGGCCTTATACCGTCACACACCATAAATCGACGCTATTGATTGCGGGCCTTTTTTCGTTCCTGAACGCCGGCAGCGGGACCAACCAGAGCAACCATATGTACAAACTCGGTCCTGTCCATCAGGGCGTTGTGGAACGCGGCTCCAAGACCGCCAGTGATTCGTATATGCTCTGGCCGGCAAAGGTGGGACCCTTTACCGTCGTGATGGGCAGGCATTACAGGAACTCCGACACCTCGGATTTGCCGTTTTCGTATCTGATTGAGCACGAGGACGAGAGTGTCCTCATACCCGGCGTGAACTTACGCAGCGTCGGGACCGTTCGAGACGCCCGCAAGTGGCCTACACGCGACAGGCGAAAAGACCCGAGGAAGCTGGACTACATCAATTTCAAGCTCTTAAGCCCCTACACGGTTCAGAAGATGCTCAACGGCCGCCGGGTGCTGGAGAACCTGAAAGCAACGTCCGGCGAACACACGGAATACTTCACCTACCATAATGTCAGAATTAAAAGAGACTCTCTTGACAGGGGCATAAGATTTTACGAGATAGGTATCGACAAGTTTCTGGGCAATTGTTTGATTAAGCGGCTGGAAGGCAAGCAGCCCCAAAATGTGCAGGAGCTTCGGACGATTCTGGCGGCACAAACCGACGTAGAGCCCAGTAAATGGGTTGACCTTGCCGGCCTGCTTGCCCCGCAGCAGTGCGTGGAAAAAATGCTAAGTGACATCGAGGCCGGAAAAGTCAATACGCTGGCGCAGGCAGCCGAGGTATTTGGGTCCATACACAATAGATACACAGAATATGAATGGGCCTGGGCGGCAAACGTATTGCAGCAGCAGTTGGGTAAGAACATCGGTGAAATAACTGCGCAGGATATTATCGATATGACGACAAAGTGGAAAACAGCCGTTGTGGAGCTCGACCGTATGCTTTATGCCGATGCGCAAAAGGAATTCGACGGCACGAGCCAGATTGGGTTCGGCATTGATGGGGCGGAAGAAACCAGGTCCGCCGACTTTGAACAGGTCAGAGGGACATTTGAAGGTAATAGCTTTGTTTCCGAAATCGAAGACCACATAAATAGAAAAACCGCACTCGGCGATGAGCTTATCAGCCGAATGGGGAAACTGCGGTGACGTCAGGCAGTGTCCGCAATAAGAAACTAAAACGTAAGTAAAGGAAGCAAATATGAGAGTCATAATTCAGCCGGACTACGAATTAGTCTCGAAATGGTCAGCCAATTATGTCGCAAAGAGGATAAATGAATTCGGACCGGGCAGGGATGAGCCTTTTGTGCTCGGCCTGCCGACAGGCTCATCGCCGCTGGGTATGTACAAAGAGCTGATTAAGCTCAACAAGGCGGGCAAAGTTTCGTTCGCCAATGTCGTTACCTTCAATATGGATGAATACGTGAATATTCCCGAGGACCATCATGAGAGCTACCACTCGTTTATGTGGAATAACTTTTTCGGCCACATAGATATTCCGAAAGGAAACGTCAATATTCTCAACGGCAGCGCGCCCGACCTTGAAGCCGAGTGCGCAGGCTACGAAGAGAGGATTAGCGAAATCGGCGGCATCGAGCTTTTCGTCGGCGGCATCGGGCCCGACGGCCATATCGCGTTCAATGAGCCGGGCTCGTCGCTGGCTTCACGCACGCGGATTATGGCGCTCACCTACGACACCATTTTGGCCAACTCGCGATTTTTCGATAATGACGTCAACAAGGTCCCCAGGAGGGCCTTGACGGTGGGCGTCGGGACGGTGATGGAGGCACGCGAGGTGCTGATTATCGTCAACGGCTACAAAAAGTCACGGGCGCTGCAGCACGCAATCGAAGAGGGCGTCAATCATATGTGGACGGTGAGCGCCCTGCAGATGCATCCGCAGGGCATTATTGTCTGCGACGATGAGGCCACGGCGGAGCTGCGGGTCGGTACGGTGAAATACTTCAGGGACATTGAATCCGCCGGCCTCGACCCGGCGACACTTCTGAAATAAATTGGCAGATTGCAAGTGCTGCGTCGTGCGCAAATAAAAACAGGAAATCCGTAAAAGCGGATTTCCTGTTTTTGTTTCAGTAATGTCACTTTGTCCCGAGGCAAACTATTGTCGCGGCGCAGGTGGCGCAGGAGCTGGGAAGGCGGGCCTCTCGGCCTTCGGTTCTTTGCCAGGCGGATAAACGATCTTGGCGGCGCTCCGAAGCTGCTGGACATATTGTGCCGCGAACTCGCCTTTCTTTCGCTGCGTCAGTTGACTTATTAGCTGGTCTTTGACCTTCGCAAATGGCGTAACGGAGGCGGCTTTGCGGTCGGTAACTTTTATAATGTGGTACCCGTATGAGGTCTCGACAATGTCGCTTAGCTGACCGGGCTGCATCTCGAAGGCCACCTTTTCAAAGGTTGGCTCCATCTGACCTCTGGCGAAGAAATCCAAATCTCCGCCGTTCGCCCCTGAAGGACAGGCCGAGTGGGCCTTGGCCAGCTCGGCAAAATCTGCGCCGCCTTTAATCTTGGCGAACAGGTCCTGAATCGTTGCCTTTGCCTTGGCTTTTGCGTCGTTCGGGTCGGCGGCATTGGGGTCGGGTCTTATCAGGATGTGGCTGGCCCTGGTCTGTTCGGGCGTCTCAAAGCGTTTCAGGTTTTCAGAATAATAGTTGTTTGCGTCCGCTTCCGTAACGTTTATCTTGCCGGCCGTCTGGGCCTCTATAAGCTTCTGATAAGTCAGGCCTTTTCGCACCTGTTCTTTCAGTGCGTCAAAGTTCTGGCCGTAGCCTTCCAGTTTCTTCTTGAAATCCTCGACAGACGTCTTCTGTGTGGCGGCGATTTCCTCCATTCGCTTGTTCGCTTCCTCTTCTTTAACTACAATGTTGGCCTCTTTGACCTTTTCATCGAGCAGCTTCGACACAATCATCGCCTCCACCGTCTGCTGCCGGAGCATTTTCTTATACTGCTCCATAAATTCGGGCGACCGATTGGGCGCTCGCTCCGCCATCCCGGCAAGCTGCATATCGAGCAGCTTATTGACTTCGCCCTCGGTGATATTGGCCCCGTTGACGGCCACGGCGACGCTGTTTGGCCCGGTATCGACAGTGACGCTCGGCGCAACGGCGTTGACTTCGGTCGGCGCAGGCTTGACGGCGACTTTCTTCGGGACCGGCTGGGGCTTGGTGGCCTCACCGGGCGCAGTGGCCTTGCGCTTGCAGGATAAACCGCAAATCGTGCAGAGTATCGCAACGTAAATTACGATTCTTGAAACGGCAAAATGGGATTTCATAAGTTATGTCCTTTCACAAGTTCGCAACGCAACAAGCGTTTTACGAACGCCAAAACCGTAATTATCGCAGCAAAGACCCATTATTGTCAATTCTTTTCAAAGTTTTCTTATCATTTTATAAACGCAACTTGTAGAGGCAACTTTTGTAAAAACGCCGCTAATCTGATAAAATACACAGAAATAGGTGATTTGGTCTGTCGCCGTTGGAGGTTTTTATGGATAAAGACGCTCAAGGTCGCGGCAAACAAAGGCAGAGCCAGCCGGATGCGAAACGCCCGATGACCGGCAGGCAGCGTCTGCTGCGGGCGTTAAGCTGCCAGCCGGGGGACAGAGTTCCTGTGGATTTGGGCGGGTCGAACACCGCCGGGGCCCACGTCAGCGTAATCGCGAAGCTGCGACAGGCACTCGGCCTGGATAAGCCGGGCGAGCCGGTCAAGGTCATAGACCTTCATCAAATGCTCGGCGAAGTCGCCGGCGATTTGCGGGAGGCGCTCGGGGTCGATGTGGTCAATCTGCCTGCGCCAAAAAATATATTCAGCTTTGAAAACAAAGACTGGAAACCGTGGCGGACGTTCGACGGCACAGATGTCCTGGTTCCGGGCAAGTTCAATACCGAGTCCGAGGCCAACGGCGACATCCTGATGTATCCGCAGGGCGACAGGTCTGCTGCGCCTTCAGGCCGGATGCCCAAAGGCGGGTTCTATTTCGATTCAATTGTCCGCCAGGAGCTTATCGATGAAGCAAAGCTGAATCCGAAAGATAACCTTGAGGAGTTTGTTCTGATTAGCGAGGAAGATTTGAGATTCTACGAGCAGCGTGCAAAAGAGCTTTATGAAAACACCGACCTTGCAGTTGAGGCGTCGTTCGGCGGGACGGGGTTCGGCGACATTGCTCGCGTGCCGGCGCCGGGACTGAAGCACCCAAAGGGCATCCGTGACATCGAAGAATGGTATATAAGCACGGTGACGCGAAGGGAATATATCAAAGAGGTCTTTGCCGGCCAGGCGGAGATTGCGATAAAGAACCTGGAGCGGATTTACCAGGCGGCTGGCGACAGGGTGGCGGTTGTGCTGCTGGATGGTGCGGACCTCGCGGCACAGAATACGCTTTTCTGCAGCCCCGACACGTACAAAGAAATGTATCTGCCGTTCAGCAGGAAACTGAACGACTGGATTCACGCTCATACAAAGTGGAAGACGATGAAGCACTGTTGCGGGGCATGTGAGCCGTTGATTGAAGGCTTTATCGAGGCGGGCTTCGATATCCTGAATCCGATTCAGACCTCCGCAAAAGGTATGGACCCGCAATGGCTCGTTGATAAATACGGCGGCAGGATTGTCTTCTGGGGCGGCGGCGTGGATACGCAGCAGATTCTGCCATTCGGCACGCCTGACCAGGTGCGGCAGCAGGTTACTGAGCGGGTAAAAATATTTAACCGCAAAGGCGGCTTTGTCTTCAGCACGGTCCACAACATCCAGTGCAATACGCCCATTGAAAATATCCTCGCGATGTTCGAATCGCTGAGACGCCCGCCGAAGGCGGCGTAGTTCGTATATCGTGGAGTCAGAAGGCAGAAGGCAGCACTCGGAAGACAGACACAAAAGTGCACAAGGGCACTTATGCGATTGTGCGTTTTTGCAGGCTCTTGAAAATTTCCATCGCCCACAGCGGGAAGGATGAAATGATTATCACCAGGACCCAGTCGAAAGTCCCCAGCGGCTCCGTCTTGAATATCTTCTGCAGGAAGGGGACATAGACAACGGCCATCTGGAGCAGAAACGATACGCCAGTCGCGAGGATAAGTTTTGTGTTGGTAAATACCCCTATCTTGAACAGTGACCGCGTCAAATTCCGGCAGTTAAATGAATGGAACAGTTGACTGCACGAAAGCACGATAAACGCCGCCGTCCTTGCTCGCTCGATGCCCTCTTTTTCGCCGTAAAGGACAAACATAAACGCCGTCAGACTGCACACCGCGATAAAGGCCCCTTGTGTGAGCATTAGAAGTGCCCTTCGTTTTGTTACAACCGGCTCATCCGGCGGCCTCGGCGGTCTTTGCATAACATTCGCGTCAACCGGCTCCACCCCCAGCGCCAGCGCCGGCAGGCCGTCGGTGACCAGATTCACCCACAGAATCTGCACCGCAAGCAAAGGGGCGGGCAGGCCGAACAGCGAGCTGACAAACATAACCAGTATCTCTCCGGTATTGCAGGAAAGAAGATAGTGCACGAATTTCCTTATGTTGTCATAGACGCCCCTTCCTTCCTCGACTGCCGCGACGATGGATGCGAAGTTATCATCGGTAATCACCATATCGGACACTTCCTTGGTGACATCGGTGCCGGTAATTCCCATCGCCACGCCGATATCCGCTTCTTTTAACGCCGGCGCATCGTTCACGCCGTCGCCGGTCATCGCCACTACCTGCCTGTGCCCGCGCCAGGCCCGCACAATCCGCAGTTTATGCTCAGGCGAAACCCTCGCATAGACCGGAATTTTCTCCACCTCGTTCTTGAAATCCTGCTCACTTAATCTATCCAGCTCCTCACCGGACAGGGCGAGCGAATCCTCTTTGAAAAACCCCAGCTGTTTGGCAATGGCCACCGCGGTGTTCTTATGGTCGCCCGTAATCATCACGGTCTTGATGCCGGCGATTGAGCACTGTTCTATCGCGAGCTTAACCTCTTCTCTCGGTGGGTCAATCATGGCAATAAGCCCGAGAAATGTCAGTTCTTTCTCAATCACTTCGGGCTTATATTGAGGAGTGAAACTATCGAGAATTCGATAACCCACCGCGAGGACCCGCATCGCCTGGTCCGTCAGCTCATTGTTTACCGACAAGATTTTGTCTCTGTCCTGCGTTGTCAGGGACCTGCTTGTGCCTCCTGTTTCGATATTAACGCAGTCGTGGAGCAAGATGTCCGGTGCTCCTTTTACAAAGGCAATGAGCCTGTTGCCGTGCCGCCGCACGATAGTCATCTTCTTTCGCTCTGAGTCGAATGGTATCTCCTCCACAAAGGCATAATCTTTTTCCTTCTGCTCTTTCCAGATGCCGGCCTTTCCAGCCGCGGTCAGAATGGCTCCTTCGGTCGGGTCGCCGAGTATCCTGTGGCTGCCTTTGTCATCCATCAGTAGTGCACCGTTGCACAGCACGCCCGCACCGAGCGCCAGGTCCAAAGCCGGGTAATCGGCTGCGCTTACGGCGTGACCATCGAGAAGAAACTCACCCTGCGGTGCATATCCGATGCCGGTTATCTTAAACAGCCCCCCTCCTGCGAAAACCGCCTGCACGGTCATTTCATTTTTTGTCAGTGTCCCGGTCTTGTCGGAGCATATAACCGTAGCGCAGCCCAGCGTCTCAACCGATGGCAGCTTTCTGATAAGCGCGTGGCGTTTGACCATTCTCTGCACGCCCAGCGCCAGCGCAATCGTTACCACCGCGGGCAGTCCCTCAGGGATTGCTGCAACCGCCAGGCTTACTGCGGTTAAAAACAGATTAACTATGTCTTCTTTGGTTCTGCCGCTGCGAAGCAGTCCAAGCAGGAATACGATTGCCACCAGAGCAAAGCACAGATACACAATCCATTTGCCGAACTGCTCCAGTTTTTTCTGCAGCGGCGTGGATTCGCGTTCGATTTCCTGAATCATCCCGGCGATTTTGCCGAGCTCGGTCTGCATACCGGTCTCGGTTATAACGGCCTTTGCCTTTCCGGAGGCGACGGACGTGCCCATATAAACCATATTTGCCCTGTCCGCCAGCAGCACTTCTTTTTCTTCGAGGGCAAGAGCGGTTTTCATCACCGGAGTTGATTCGCCCGTCAGGCTCGCTTCCTGGGCGGCGAAATTGGAAGTCAGCCATACGATACGCCCGTCTGCGGGGACATTATCGCCCGCCTCCAGTTCGATTATGTCACCGGGTACAAGTTGTGCGGATGCAATAACATCGTGCTTTCCGTCGCGAATGATTTTAGATGTGGGCGAGGACAATTTTTTTAAGGCGGCCAGAGATTTTTCCGCGCGGTGCTCCTGAATAAATCCGAGAATGGCGTTGAGAATGACGATTGCAATTATGGCCAGGGCATCGACCCACTCCTGAAGAAAACCTGATACAATCGCCGCGCCAATCAAAACCCAGACAATAAAGTCCTCAAACTGTCCAAAAAAGAGGCGTAATGCCGAGTATTTTTTCGCCTCCTTCAACTGATTCGGACCGTACTTTTCTACCCTCGCTGCCGCCTCTTGCGAAGTCAGCCCGCCGGATAAATCGCCGCCCAGCGACTTTACCGCTTGCTCAGCGCTTAAATGCCACCACTGCTTCGTCATATCTTTTGTATTTGTCATCGGTTCGGCTTTTCGGGAATCGGGTGTTTTTTAACCCGTACCTTTCTTACCGGCCAGGTATTCATTTATCGCCGCAGCGGCGATGCGTCCCTGGCCCATTGCCAAAATTACGGTCGCAGCGCCGAGGACGATGTCACCGCCGGCATATACGCCTTCCAGCGAGGTCTTGCAATTCTCATCCACGACAATATATCCCCATTTGTTGAATTCCAGTCCTGGTGTGGTTTGGCGAATCAAAGGATTGGCGGCGTTGCCAATCGCCATAATACACGCATCAAGGTCGATTCTAAACTCGGAGCCCTCGATGGGAATCGGCCTGGGTCTGCCGGACGCATCCGGCTCGCCGAGCTGGTATATGAGGCATTCGATAGCGGTAACTTTGCTGTTCTGGTCGCCGATTATCCGCTTCGGGCTTTGCAGCAGGTGAAACTCCACGCCCTCATCCCTGGCGTGATGAATTTCCTCTATCCGCGCAGGCATCTCCTTTTCCGTCCTTCGGTAAACAAGATACACCTTTTCGGCTCCGAGCCTGAGCGCCGTCCTTGCGGAATCCAGAGCGACGTTGCCCCCGCCAATGACCGCGACCTTCTTCGGACGGGCAATCGGGGTATCGGCGCCGGAGCCAAATTGGTATGCCTTCATAAGATTCGCCCGGGTCAGGTATTCATTTGCGCTGTACACGCCGATAAGAGATTCTCCTTCGATGTTCATAAAACTCGGCAGGCCTGCCCCGACGCCGATATAGACCGCGAGGAACCCATCTTCTTTCATCAATTGTTCGATGGTCCGTGTCCTGCCGACGACGAAGTTGCAGACGATTTTGACGCCCATTTTTTTAAGGACGTCCACTTCCTTCTGAACGATGACCTTCGGCAGTCTGAATTCCGGAATGCCATAGACCAGGACGCCGCCCGTCTTATGAAATGCCTCGAATACGGTGACATCGTGTCCTGCCCTTCTGATGTCGGTAGCCGCGACGATGCCGCCCGGGCCGGAGCCGATGACGGCGACCTTCATTCCGGTCTCAGTCGCTACGGCGGGAATAGACACATTGTCGCCGTCGAGGTCGGCTGCAAACCGCTCCAGTCTGCCGATGGACACCGCTTTACAGGGGTCTTTGAATTTCAGGCCGACGGTGCATTTTTCCTGGCACTGCGCCTCCTGCGGACATACCCGGCCGCAAACCGCCGGCAGCAGTGAATTTTCCTTTATGACAGCCAGGGCCTTACCGTGCCGGCCGTCGGCGATGGCGGCGATAAAATCCCTTATCCTTATCCGCACGGGACAGCCGTCGATACAAGGCGCCTTTTTGCATCCGAGACATCGTAATGCTTCTAACCTCGCCTGGGTTTCGCTGTATCCGAGCGCAACTTCGCGGATGTTGTGCTTTCTGGATGCAGGGTCCTGCTCAGGCATATCCTGCGGATGGATTTTGAATCTCTCAGCGGATGTAAGTCTGCCGCCTTTGTGCTTTTCCAAAAGCTGCTGTAAGAACTCTTGCGTTTCTCTCTCATTCACCGCGACAAATCCTCTTAACTGTTTAGCCCTATCTTGCACCTGTGCGTTTTATACTGCTCGTAGGCCTGCTGCTCCTGGTCCTTGTATGCGTTTAATCTCTTTATCATCAGGTCGAAATTGACCTTGTGGCCGTCAAACTCCGGCCCGTCAACGCAGACGAATTTGGGCCGTCCGTCGAATTCGATTCGGCAGCCCCCGCACATACCGGTGCCGTCAACCATAATGGTGTTCAGTGACACCTGCGTTGGGATATTAAATTGCTTCGTGACCTCGCAGCAGACCTTCATCATCACAGCCGGCCCAATCACAAACGCGATGTCGGGTTTGGGGGTGCGCTGACAAATTTCTTTTAACGGCTCACTCACAAAGGCCTTGCGTCCGTATGAACCGTCATCGGTGGTGATAATTAACTCATCGCTTATCCGGCCAAATTCATCTTCGAGGATAAGCAGTTGGTTGTTTCTGGCTCCGAGTATGCTGATGATTTTATTGCCGGCTTGCTTGAGGGCTTTTGCAATGGGCAGCAGCGGTGCGTTACCGATACCGCCGCCCACACAGACCGCCGTGCCGAAATTTTCGATATGAGTGGGCTTGCCTAACGGTCCGACTATATTTGCGATTTCATCGCCAACCCGCAAATCAGCCAGTTCGGCGGTGGTCTTGCCGACTCGCTGCCAGATAAGGCGAATGGTGCCCCTGCCGGGGTCGGCATCGGCGATAGTCAGGGGGATGCGCTCGCCGTAATCGCTGCTTACGCTTACAATAACGAATTGGCCCGGCTTTCCGGCCTGAGCGATAAGGGGCGCCTCGACTTCAGCCGTAAAAACGTTCTCCGACAGCTGGCTGTTTGATACAATCTTATGCGACACTTTCTTCTTTCTATATAAGAGCTTCTAAAAGGCCGTTATTATCCCGCCTTACAGATTTTATGTCAATAATCCACCTCATAAACGATTCTCAAAACGGCTAATGTTTTTGTAGAAACTCGCCGACGAGTCTGTTATACTACCGGCATTACGCTGTTTTAAATAATCAATAGTAAATAATCGATAATCAATTATTTGGCCGGGTCCCATGCAAGCCGGGCCCGCAAACCTGGTCAGGCGGGGAACCGAGCAGCCATAAGCGTGTGCTTGGCTGTGCCGTGGTAAACCCGGCCATCTTGATTTACGATTTTCTATTGACAATTGAATATTGAAAAATGGATTCACATGCTCTAAAGAAAAGGCTAACCGACTTTTCGCACCGCTGTGTAAAGCTGGCTTTAGCTCTACCTGATACAAGTTTAGGCAAGCTTATAAAGAGCCAACTGATAAGGTCTTCGACTTCGGCGGCAGCAAATTACAGAGCGGCCTGTATCGCACAGTCGAAACCTCATTTTATTTCAAAATTAAGTATTGTGATGGAAGAAACTGATGAGTCTTGTTTCTGGATGGAATTTATTATCGATGAGCAGTTATTGAAGAAACAGAGAGTATTACCTTTGTTGGAAGAAGGACGGGAATTGACTTCAATCCTCGTATCTTCGCGAAAAACTGCTCGCGGGTTGAAAAGCACGCAAGCTTAATCAATTTCAAAGTAAATAGTCAATATTCAATAGTAAATAGTAAATTGAAAATGGCTTATACCGTTCTTGCTCGCAAATATCGTTCGCAGACATTCGATGACGTCATCGGGCAGGACCCTATCGCCCAGACGCTCAAGAACGCCATAAAGATTGGCCGCGTCGCCCACGCCTACCTTTTTACGGGTACCCGCGGCGTCGGCAAAACGACAATGGCCCGCATCCTGGCGAAATCTCTCAACTGCCTCAAAGCCGATGGCCCAACGACCGGGCCGTGCTGCAAATGCGATAGCTGCGTTGCAATAAACGCCGGAGACGACATCGACGTTATCGAAATCGACGGCGCCTCGAATAACGGCGTCGAAGAGGTCCGCAGGCTCCGCGAAAACGCAATCTACCGGCCGGCGCGGGCACGATTCAAAATTTATATCATTGATGAAGTGCATATGCTCAGTGCCTCGGCCTTTAATGCGCTGCTTAAAACGCTCGAAGAGCCGCCCGACCACGTCAAATTCATTTTCGCCACGACCGAGCCAAACAAAGTCATCCCGACGATTCAATCGAGGTGCCAGAGGTTCGATTTCAATAACATACCCGCAGCGAAAATAACCGAGCAGCTGAAGACCATACTGCGGCAGGAAAAGATAAAATATGATGAAGACCTGCTGCCGCCTCTGGCGAAAATGGCCAACGGCTCAATGAGAGACGGCTTGAGCCTGTTGGATAGACTCATCAGTGCCGGCGCCGAAACTCTCAATGCTTCGCTGCTCGAAGAATTTCTGGGCTGCCCGAACAGCGAAAAAATCTGGAATCTTATTGCCGAAATCGGCAGCAGCAATGCGGCTGGAACACTTGCAGCAGTGGAGGATTTAACCGGCAGCGGTATAAGCGAAGTCCAGATTGTTGATTCGCTTATTGAGTATATGCGCGATTTGATGGTGGCCAAATCGGCAGGGGTCGAGAGTGAGCTTTTGATTTTGACGGCTGAGCAGCGAAAGCGTGCCGGCGAGCTTGCCGGCAAATTCGACATCGCCGCTCTTGTTTATAATATAACCGCACTTGAGAAATTGCGATGGGCCGTCAAAAATAGCGACACGCCCAGACCGCTTCTGGAGGCATCGCTTCTGCGGTTTGCGCTGAGCGAGCATTTTCTAAATATTGACCAGCTTCTTTCTCATCTCCAGGCTGCTCCCGCCGCTGCTGTTAAAAAAAAACTAACCACGGTTGAAGCTCCCGCCAAAACGGCGGAGAAGACAGCCGAGCCGCAATTCGATGAGCATCCCGAAAGCAGGCCTTTTCCAGGCGACATCCAGTCGATAAAGAATAACTGGCAGAACATTCTGAAAGCTATCGGCGGCAAACTTGGGCCGGGTATCGGCGGACTGTTAAGCTCCGCCGTGCCCGCCGAATTTGAGAATGGCGTCCTGACGGTCCGGTTCAGCACCGCGGCCCCAATCTACAAAAGGATATGCGAAAGTAATGGCCGGTTGGAACAGATTGAGTCCTTATTAAGTGAGCAACTGTCGGCGCCGCTTAAGTTAAAGCTCGAAACCGCACCTGACCGGCCTGAGCAGGGCGAACCTGGCCAGCCCCAAAAGATGCCCGTCAAAAAGAGAAATGACATTGCCAACGACCCCGGCGTCAAGACCATCCTTATGGGGCTGGATGCCACAATAACCGGCGTCGAAGAAGACCGATAACCGGCAAAAAAGCGGAAAAGTTTTCTCTGTGACCAGTTGTGGTCTCGAAGTGAGGATTCGCAGGTCGTCGTCAACGAACTATGAGCTCATAACTGCGAACTCTTTGCTCGAGGAGATTATTTGGCCGAATTCTGCAGGTGTCACTCGCTCCACGAGAAAACGACCGATTGTCTTAATACCGCGAAACCTTCAGCTCAGTCATAATGCCCGTAACGAGGAAGACTATCCGTTCGCAGATATTCGTCACGCGGTCGGCAATCCGCTCGAGGTTATGTGCCGCCCATATAAGATATGTCGCTCTCGAGATTAAGGCCGGATTTTCAATCATAAAGGTCAGCAGCTCTCGATACACCTGCTCGTAGAGCGCATCCACTTCATCGTCCTCGCTGCACAGCGCCGTCGCCGCCTCTGCATCGCGGTTTATAAATGCTTTGAGACTCTTCTTGAGCATACTGACGGCCTTGTCGGCCATTCGTGGAATGTCGATAAGAGGCTTAATGAGCGGCTCGCTGCCGTACATAATAACGATTTTGCCGATGCCCTCGGCGTAGTCGCCCATACGCTCCAGTTCGGTGGCGATACACAAAACCGCCACAATCTCCCGCAGGTCGGTCGCCACCGGCTGCTGTGTGGCAATGAGATGGACGCACTTTTCCTCAAGGTCCCATCGCTTTTTGTTCACAAGTATATCATCGGCAACGATACGCTTGGCTCCTTCGATATCCTGCGCCTTGAGCGCCTCTATCGAGCGGTTGATGGCCGCAATCACCATTTCGCCCATATCCAGCACGTCTTTCTCAATGTCCTTGATATAATTGCAGAAGCTTTCTCTGACCATAACCATCTCCCAAAAAAGTTAGCCAAAACGACCGCTTATATAGTTTTCGGTGAGTTTCTCTTTCGGTTTAGTAAATACCTGGTTTGTTTCTCCAAATTCAATCAGCTTGCCCAAATACATAAATCCAGTGTAATCCGACGCCCTGGCTGCCTGCTGCATATTATGAGTCACAATCACCAGTGTATATTCCTGTTTCAATATTCGCAACAAATCCTCGATTTTAAGCGTCGAGATTGGGTCCAGGGCCGAGCACGGCTCATCAAGCAATATTATGTCGGGCTTCAAAATCAGCACCCTGGCGATGCACAGCCTCTGCTGCTGCTCAAGCGTCAGTGTGCGGGCGTTCTTTCGCAGCTTGTCCTTAAGCTCGCGCCAAAGCCCAACGTGCTCAAGCCCATCTTGAATGGCCTGCATAATCTCGTCTTTCCTGCTCATCATCTGATGTATGCGCAGGCCGAACTTTAGATTATTATATATCGACAAATCAAAGACGTTAGGCCTTTGAAAAACCATTCCGACTTTTTTTCGCAGGGAAATCAGGTCCATATCCGGCTGGAGGATATTCCGCCCGTCAATAATTATGCTGCCCTCGGCCCTTGTGCCTTCGATAAGCTCGTTCATCCTGTTGAAGCACCGCAGAAGCGTCGATTTACCGCAGCCCGATGGGCCGATGATGGCGGTAATGTTCCGGGCCGGTATCTTTATATTTACATCCTCCAGCGCAAGAAAATCGCCGTAATAAAGATTCAACCCGACCGTCTCGATTTTCCCTGTAACTTCCATATCAGCCGAACCTGCCGGTTATATAGTCGTCCGTGCGTTTGTCGCGGGGATTGGTAAAAAGTTCGTTTGTCTCTCCGATTTCAACCAACTCTCCCATAAGGAAAAATCCGCATCGCTCGCTGACCCTCGCCGCCTGCTTGGTATTGTTTGTCACCAGTATCTGCGTATAGTCCTGCTTCAGCTGCTGCATAGCATCCTCGACCTTCGCCGTCGAAATAGGGTCAAGCCCCGAGCACGGCTCATCATACAAAATCACCTCCGGCTCCACGGCCAGCGTCCGCGCGATACACAATCGCTGCTGCTGTCCGCCGGACAGCTTCACCGCCGGCTCATTGAGCCTGTCCTTGACCTCATCCCACAGATACGCCTTCTTCAAGGCCCCTTCGACAATCTGCCCGACCGTTTCTTTATCGGTAATGCCGTGAACTTTGGGACCATAAGCAACATTGTTGAAAATGCTGACGGGCAGCACCTGCGGCAATGCGAAAATAATGCCAATCTTTTTTCGTAAAATGTTGTCGCTTATATTCTTGATATTCTGGCTTCTGAAAAAGATTTCACCAGTCTGGGCGTATGAAGTATTAAGGAAATTTAGCCGGTTTAACGCCCGCAAAAAGGTGGTCTTCCCGCTGTTGGCCGGCCCGATAATTCCGAGAATCTCATTGCTGTGTATCTCGATGCTGACTTCCTTCAAAACAGTAACCGACCCGTAGTAGCAGCTCAAATTCACCGTTCTGATTATCGTGCGTTCTACCATAGTTTCTTTTTTCTAAAGTGCGCGCGCAAAATTACGCTCACGAGGTTCATTAAGAACACCAGCGCTATAAGCACAAAAGCCGTGGCGAAACTAAGCTTTAACGGCATATTTGGCACCTGTGTGGAAATCACGTAAAGATGATACGGCAGGGCCATAACCTGGTCGAACACCGTGCGAGGCAGCCGAGGCAGATAAAACGCCGCAACCGTAAACAGAATCGGAGCCGTCTCGCCCGCGGCCCTGCTCAAACTCAGGACGGTCCCGGTAAGAATACCGGGCAGCGCATAAGGCAATACGCAATACCGCACCGTTTGCCACCTCGTGGCCCCCAAAGAGAAACTAATCTCCCTGAAACTGGCCGGCACCGATTCAAGTGCCTCTTTGGTCGCGGTGATAATTACGGGCAGACTCATTATCGCAAGCGTCAGCGAGCCGGCGAGAATGGATGTTCCCAGCTTCAAAAACACCACAAACAGCGTAAAGCCGAAAAGCCCATACACAATGGATGGAATCCCGGAGAGATTTACAACCGACAGCTTAATCAATCGCGTGAAAAAATTGTCCCTCGCATACTCAACAAGATGAATCGCAGCCAATACGCCTACGGGAAGCGAAAACAGCATTGTGCCTGTTATCAACAGGATAGTGCCCACAATCGCAGGGAAGATGCCGCCTTCTTTCATTCCGTTTCGCGGCGCCTGCGTGACAAACTCCCAGCTTACCGTGCCGATGCCGTTCTTGAGTATATAAAGAATTACCAGCAGAATCGGGGCGACCACAAACAGCGTGATAAGCCCGAGGATGGAGAAGGCAACTTTTTCGCGGATTTTCGCTGCGTTCATTTTCTTGCCCTCCGCAGGAAGGCATCAGCAACGAAATTGATTATGAATGTTATGATAAATAGCACCAGTCCCACCGCAAAAAGGGCAAAGTAATGGTCCGAGCCGCCGACGGTCTCGCCCATTTCGCCGGCGATAGTTGCGGTAAGCGTCCGCAGCGGCTGTAAAATAGATTTCGGTATGACGGGCGAATTGCCCGTGACCATCATCACAACCATTGTCTCGCCGATGACCCTGCCGATACCTAACATCACTCCCGCGATTATGCCGGATGCAGCCGAAGGCAGCACAACCCGCCACAGCGTCTGCCACCTGGTGGCCCCAAGTCCGAAGGCCGCCTCCTTATAAGCCCTCGGCACGCTCACTAAAGCATCCTCTGCAATACTGATAATGGTAGGCAGGGCCATAAATGCAAGTAATAAGCTTCCCGTCAGGCCGCACATTCCGGTAGGCAGCGCGAAAGTTTTCTTTAGAAATGGACTTAGCCACACAATGCCGAGAAAGCCGAGAACGACGCTCGGAATAGACGCCAAAATTTCAATGAGTGACTTAAGGATGTGCTTAATCGACCTGGGGGCAACTTCATCAATAAACATCGCTGTCCCCACGCCAACGGGCACGCAAATAATAATGGCCCCGAGCGTAACGTATATGGAGCCGAGCAAAAGCGGCACCACCCCGAACCTCGGCGGCTCTGAAATGGGCAGCCAATTCCTGCCGAAGAGGAATTGGCCCAGCGGATACACGCCGAACAGGGACAGGGAATCTCTCAGTAAGAACAAAAATATGAGGAAAACAAAAATAACAACCAGAAGCCCGCTTAGCTTAATGCACGATTCTATAATAGATTCGCTAATTTTTCGGGGCAATTGTTTCTCCTATCGGCACGAAACCGGTCTCTATGAATTGCTGCTGCCCCTTCGGGCTTAATGTGAAATCGATAAATAGCTTCGTAACGCCCCCGGGCTCGCCGTTCGTATAAAAATAAAGTGGCCGTGAGAGTGGATACGTCTTTTTGCGGACATTGTTCACATCAGGCGGATAAAACTGCTCGCCCCTGGCCACAAGTACCGCCTTTGTCCGCTCGGAAACATAACCCATGCCTAAATAGCCGACTGCCGCTTCATTTGCCGCAACCTCCTCGACAATCGCCTGCGAAGAAGTCAATAGCAGCGTCTGGGCAGAGAATTCCTCAGTGCTTCCTTTTTTGCCGAGCCGCACCACCTCTTCCTTAAAATATATGTGCGTGCCGGAGCTGACCTCTCGCGACAGCGTCACCATCGCAAGGTCCTTACCGCCGAACTCCTTCCAGTTGGCCGACTTGCCCGTGAATATCTTATGCAAATCCTCAATCGTTAGTTTATCGACAGGGTTGTTCTTATTCACAATGACCGCAACGCCGTCATGAGCAACCACAAATTCCTTTGGAGATACGCCTCGTTTCTGCGCCAATTCTATTTCCTTTGGCTTCATTTCGCGAGATGCCGTGGCTACATTGCAGGTCTTGTTTATCAATGACGCAATTCCCACCCCGCTGCCGCCGCCGGTTACCGCCACGAATATATGCGGGTAGTCCTTCATAAATTCCTCGGTGACTTTCTGCACGGCGTTGACAATGGTGTCCGAGCCTTTGACCTGTATGAAGCCCGCCGGCTCATTCGGGTCAACGGTCTCGCCGCAGCCGACGACAAAAGACATTAACGAAATCACCAATAGCAGTTTTAGCCCAGCACTCATAGCTCGCGAATTTTAACCGCTGTCCGTCTCCTTTGCAAAGCGTTTTGACAAATTCTTCTTACTTAACAAAGCTGCCTAAAAATAGAATTTCAGACCGGTTCCAATCACGTTGATATCTTCCCATTTTCCACCGGATTCGGTCGTCTGCCAGAGGTAATAGATGTCACCTTTAATGTTTTTTGACAGGTTAATGTAAAATCCACCAGCAAGCCTGTTGCGGTTGAATCCTTCCCCATCTAAATTGATAAACACCTCTTCTGCCACATAGGGTTGTAATTTGAGCGCCGTAAGCTCCACAGGCAGCTTCACCGTAACCTTGTTCCTGTACCGCCAGATGTCTTTTTCGTTTTCTCTGTCCCGGTATTCCAGTCTCGACCTATCGCTGACATCCAGGCCGAAAACCTTCCCCTTTAACGTGGCGTTCAAATGCGGCCGGTCTTCCTGTGTCCATTCCCCCGAACTGTCTTTGCTATATACCTTCCTGAAATTGACTCCTAAGTCTATCCAGCTTGCAAGACCCTTATAGACAAACCCTAAATCCGAATGATGATAATAAAATTCACCGCCGCCGTCCTTGAACCTGAGTTCCTCTTCGAATGTGCATCCCCAGTCCTTATTGATGTTGAAGGAAGCTCCTGTTGTTGCCCAGTATTCAGAACCTCCATCATCCGAAGCAAAACAGACTCCACATGAGAACGCGAGAGCTGCTATCGTTATAACAAAATACACCCGATTTCTTACCTTCATACGACATTTTTCCTTTCAATTCCGTAAAATATCAGACGTTTCTTTAAATTTCGGCGATCCGAACCTAATGTTTCACGGATAGTGCTGACAGCCCAGTTGTAAAAGGTATTTCCGAGTATGCTTATCAGCGATTAATACCTTTGAATTGTTAAACGATTATTAGGTGTGTGCTAAAATTGTGTTAAAATTGCTACGCAGATAGATGAATGGTGAAGGTGCTTCCTTTTCCAAGTGAGCTTTCGACGGTGACGTGTCCGCCGTGCACCTGAGCAATATGCTTGACGATTGCCAGACCGAGGCCGGTGCCGCCAAGTTTGCGACTGCGTCCCTTGTCAACAACATAGAAACGCTCAAAAATACGCGGAAGATGTTCCTGGGCTATTCCGCAGCCGTTGTCCTGAACGGTGATAGCTACTTCTTTACCGTTTTGCTCGACACTTATTCTGACATCACCCCCCAAAGGGCTATATTTAATGGCATTGTCAACAAGGTTCAGCACCGCTTGCTCTAATAGCGTGGTATTCATCCTGACCTCGATCTGCTCGTCGCAGACGAGCTGGATTTTCATCTGCTTGTCTTCCGCCTTGATGCGCGCTAGTTCTATGGCGGAGGCAAGCACGGGCTTCAATTCCGTTACCGTGAAAGAAGTCTCTTTTCTTTCTCTGTCCTCTTCGAGTCGTGAGAGAGTGAGGAGATCCTCTATAATCGAATTGAGCCGGTCGGAGTGCTTGGCAATGATTCTTAGGAACCGCTCTGCTTGCTGTGGGTCTTTTATGGCACCCTCCAGCAGCGCTTCAACATAACCCTGAATAGAGGTAACGGGGGTTTTTAGCTCGTGGGACACATTCGCCACGAATTCACGCCGCACATTCTCCAGGCGGCGCATCCTCGTCATATCATTCAGGACAATGACCGCTCCGGTTCTGCCGCCGGCACGGGTCGGCAGACTCGCTCCGTGCAGTTGAAAGAGGCGGTCACCCTTTGTCGGCAGAGAAATATCCGCTTCGGTGGGCACCTTGCTATTGAGCGTGCTGTTGATAAAGTTCTGCAGGTCAACGTTGCGGATGACTTCTTCAACATTTCGGTTTTGTGCTTTCGACAGCTCAATGTCCAATAGACTTGCCGCGGCTTTGTTTATGCTGACAATACGTCCCTGCCCATCCACTGCCACAACGCCTTCAATCATACTTGAAAGAACCGCCTCCAGCTCATTTCGCTGGTCGGTTATCGTTGCGAATCTCTCCTGCAATTGCGTCGCCATTTTGTTAAGCGCGTTGGCGAGCGAATCCAGTTCCCCAGTACCCAATACAAGGAGGCGATGGTCGAGGTCACCCGAGGCGAACCTTTCAGCGATTTTCTTCATATCAACAATCGGCTCGCTGATTCGCCGCGATATCAATAGACTCAGCCCGGCCGCACAGAATGCCGTCGCAACGCCGCCCCAGAAAATCTTAATATAAATGTTCTCAAGGGCATCATCGATGGCGACAGCAGGTATGGCTGTACGCACTACTGCCTTAACCTCACCGCCCTCCTTTATTGGAACAGCAACATACATCATATTTTTGCCGAGCGTAGGGCTTAGTCGCAGGGACCATCCATAGCCGTCGCTAAGTGCCTTTTTGAATTCAGACCGGTCAGAATGGTTTGCCATTTGCATCGGGTTCTCATCTGAGTCGCCCAGCACTTTGCCCGACGGCAGAATGACTGTAAACCGCGTTTCTTTTTTGCCAGCATGGCCAAGTTGTTTGCATACTCTGTCAACCTCACGGAAATCTTCTGCTCGCAGGGAAGTGGACATCTGCTCGGCTACAACATACGCCAAAGTCGTAAGATTCTTTCGCGTCTGGTCTATATAGAAATGTCGAAAAAAGTGTGCGCAATACCAGGTTACTGCCATCAGTACTGCCAGCGTGACCACCAGGTATGTTGGGTAAAGCTGCCAGATCAGTTTCTTGCGGGCCATTGCTTAATCCTTGAACCGGTAACCTACGCCTCGAACGGTCTCTATATATTCGCCATACCGACCCAGCTTCTTTCGCAACGACACTATCTGGACGTCAACAGCACGGTCAGTAACCAGATAGTCACTGCCCCGAATCGCATCAACAATCTGATACCTTGTGAATACCAAACCAGGCCTTTTTGCCAGTATGTGCAGAATATTGAACTCCGTAAAAGTAAGTTGCACGGGTTTACCCTCAATGAGAACTTCTCGCCGCGATGGGTCGATAGTGAGGTCCTGGACTTTGAGTACAGCTTTATCGTCCGCGGCAGTAACCATCCTTCGCAAAATCCTCCGCACGCGCGCAACTAAAACTTTTCCGCTGAAGGGCTTGGTGATGTAATCATCGGCACCCAGCTCAAGTCCTGTCACAATGTCAGACTCCTCTCCCTTGGCCGTCAGCATCACAATAGGAATGTTCTCTGTTTTCGGGTCACTCTTGAGCTTTTTGCAGACCTCCAGCCCATCAATTCCCGGTAGCATCAGGTCCAGAATCACCAAGCTTGGCAGCTTCGAGCCCGCTAACTTTAGGGCCTGCTCGCCCGTCCCGCAGGTGAGGACCCTGTAACCCTCCCGTGCAATATTCAGTTCCACCAGCTCCACAATGTCCTCTTCATCATCTACTACAAGTATTGTCGGCTTATCCATCTGGACACCCGATAAAGATATTTGCCTGATTCTCAGATTCAGACCTTCTCACTGCTGTCCAAAACCGCCTGCAATCTCTCAACAAACATCCTGATTTCATCCCGCACCCGACGATAAATAGATAGGATTTCCTGCTCATTTTTCGCGCCGGCGGCAAGGCTTGGCAGGTCTTCAAAAGCAGCATGAAGAACTTTGGTTCTCGCGGGAAAGTATGGGCATTGTTCGAGGGTCTGGTCACAGACTGTTACTACATAGTCGAAGGTCATATCTGTCATTTCATTTACATTTTTGGAGCGATGACCCGATATATCCACTCCTGCCTCAGCCATAACTTTTACAGCGTAGGGATCCAGCTTCTTGGGTTCAGTTCCGGCTGAGTAAGGATTAATCCTGTCGCCCGCCAGGTGCCTCACCCATCCTTCAGCCATCTGACTTCGGCAGGAATTGCCGGTGCATAGAAACAAAATCCTTGTCTTCTGTAAATTTCGCACGAGTCGGGGCCCTTTCAGATTGCAGCCCCTGGTCACTATACCGTCAATTTACCAATTCTCAGCACTCTGATAAAGCAGTTTTCTGAAATTAGCGCATTTCTAACACAAACCTAACCGTTTTTTAGCATTGCTGGAGTAGATTTTTAATAGAAAGACTCGCATACGTGCAGTGTAGCAGTACATATTTGACATATAGGAGTTTAATTGAAAGGGCAAGTAAATGAATGAGATTCTGAAGGATATGGTATTCCAGGTGATTTGTCTCTTTGGGATGATTTACCTTCTCTACCGTGTTGGTTCGTTTCTGGTGCAAGCAACCAGAAGTTTGGCACGCTATTCAAAAACGCACGCAAAAAACACCACGGTCCGCTCCATAAGTTAGACCACCACCGCTGCCGTCAAGATTAGTTGCTGATTGTGCTAATACACACGGCAACGCAAAAGAAATCACGCAAAACACTGTTTTTCGCTACACATCACAGAGCATTTCCATTTTCTCTATCATCCTGTTCGTTGACATCTCTGGTGCGGATGGTATATATAAATTATGAGCACTGCATACACAGAAAGTCTAAACCGGCTAATAGAGGAATTTGGCAAGCTGCCGGGGATTGGGCCTAAAAGCGCGGAGCGCCTCGCCTTTTATATCCTGAAAGCCGAACCGGCAGAAGCCGTGGCGCTGGCTGAAGCCATCCGCGATGTGAAAACCAAAATCAAACGCTGCGAAATCTGTTATAACCTCTCGGAGGGACCGGTTTGCCGGATTTGCTCGGACGAGCGCCGCGACAAAAGTTTAATATGCGTCGTCGAGCAGCCCAAAGACCTGATTAGTCTCGAAAAAACTGGCGCCTGCAAGTGGGTCTATCACGTCCTCGGCGGCCACATCGCACCGCTGGAAGGCATCGAGCCGGAGCATTTGACCATTGATAAGCTCGTCGAGCGCGTCCGCCGCGGCGGCGTAAAGGAAATCATAATGGCAACCAACCCCAACATCGCCGGTGACGGCACATCGCTTCACATAAGCTCGCTGCTGAAACCAACCGGCGTCAAAATTACCCGCTTGGCCCGCGGCCTGCCCACCGGCAGCACCATCGAATACGCAAGCAGCAAAATCCTCACCGATGCAATAACAGGCAGACAGGAATTGTAATAATGCACGACAGATGGCTTATTGTTAAAAAAGCGGAGGTCAAAAATGTATTGTCCAAAATGCGGTAAAGAAAATCCGGATAGCACACAAGTATGCCAGTATTGTGGCTGCGAATTCAGTGGATTTTTTGTTGCTGCTAAACCCCGGGATGTCAGGACAAGCAGTTTTGCTATCGCATCGCTCATTTTTGGCATCCTGAGCATTTTTGTTTTTCCTGTTATAGCTGTGGCGACAGGGTCCCCGGCTTTTGGTTTCATCGGCTTTCTTTTTATGACTGTGGCAGCCATTATTCTTGGCATCATCGCTCTTGTGCAAATTGGAACAAGTGCCGGCAGGGTGGTCGGCAGGGGCCTTGCTGTTACAGGAATCACCATCCCCGCAGTTTTATTATTCCTTGTGGGAATTATGTGGCCGGTTTTGCACAGGCCCAGGATGACCGCCTTTCGAATGGTTTGCGGCAGCAACCTATCAGGCATTGGAAAGGCAATGCTGATTTATTCCAATGATTACGACGACAAGTTGCCACGGGCTGGCGGAAAAGAGAGTGTTTGGGCAGCAAAGATAAACAACTGGCAGGCCAACAATCGATTCGACGCCTTCAACTTAAATCCTGATGGAAGCGGAGGTCAGGCAAGCATCTCATCCAGCTTCTATCTTTTAGTCAAGTATGCTGAGGTTACGCCAAAGTCATTTATTTGCAAGGCAGGTGAGCCCAAGGCGACAGAGTTTAAGCTTAGCGAGGAGACCCTCCTACAGCCGGCTTTCGAGCTTATCGATGCCTGGGATTTTGGCCCGAATCCACCAAAGCATTGCAGCTACGCCTATCATATACCTTATGGGCCATACTCTTTGACCACATCAGGCGAGCCGGGTATGGCTGTGGCAGCCGACCGCAACCCTTGGATACCTTCTCCCTTTATCAAAGCCCAGAAAGATTTCGGTAAATTCGACCCTAACGGCACGCCAGAGCGACAGAAATATGGAAACTGTGTTCCCCACGAAGGGGATGGGCAAAACGTATTATTCCTGGATTGCAGTGTTCGATTTGAGAAACGTTCCTATTGCGCTATCGATGATGATAATATTTATACGTTTTGGGCTGGCCCTTCGCCCAACTGGGATAAGCGAAAAGGCATACCGCCCCAGATTGGCAGTCAGCCGAAAGACCGGCTGGATTCATTGCTTGTAAATGACCCGCCGACCGAAGTAGAAAAGCCGAAACGCTCCTGGTGGCCGTGGCGGAGGTGATTAATCTAAAAAAACATTTCTGGGCATACAAATACTACAGAATAAGGAGTGAGAAATACTATGTCAGAAAAAGGGCCGGTCAAGGTTGGAATAATCGGGTCGCAATTTCAGGCACACTGTCACGCCGAAGCATTCAAGGCCATTCCTGAAGATGCCGAGGTCGTCGCCGTTGCCTCGCCGACAAAAGGGCACGCAAAGGCCCTTGCGGAAAAGTTCAACATCCCCCGCATCTTCACCGACTATAAAAAGATGCTTGCCGAAGACGACATCGAGATGGTGACAATCACCGCACCGAACAACCTGCACGCGCAAATGACTATCGACATTGCCGGCGCCGGCAAACACGTCATCTGCGAAAAGCCTCTTTGTATGACGCTCGAAGAGGCGGACATTATGATTGAGACCTGCAAGCGCAAGGGCGTGCTGCTGTTGTATGCTGAAGAGCTTTTCTTTACGCCCAAGTACGTCAGGGCAAAAGAAATGGCAGAGCAGGGCGCGTTCGGCAGGGTCTATATGGTCAAGCAAAGCGAAAAGCACTTCGGCCCCCACGCAGCGTGGTTCTGGGACGTCAAAAAAAGCGGCGGCGGCGTCTTTATGGATATGGGCTGCCACGGCATTGCCTTTTGTTACTGGTTTTTGAACCGGCCGAAAATTAAAAACGTCTATTGCCAGATGGCCACCTACGTTCACGCCGACAAAACAAAAGGCGAAGACAACTCCGTCTGCATCATCGAATTTGCCGGCAACGCGGTCGGCGTTATCGAAAATAGCTGGGCACGCAGAGGCGGCATGGACGACCGCATCGAGGTCTATGGCGAGGGCGGCGTCACCTACGCCAATCTGCACATGGGAAATGCCCTGCCCACCTTTAGCGAATACGGCTACGGTTACGCGGTCGAGAAGGCCCCGTCAACCAGGGGCTGGACCTGGCCTGTCTTTGAGGAATTCTGGAACTACGGCTTCCCGCAGGAAATGCTGCACTTTGCGCGATGCGTCCGCGGTAAAGAGACGCCCCAGGCAACGGGTGAAGACGGCCGGGTCGTTCAGGAAATACTCTACGCAGGGTATCAATCCGCCGGAACCCGCCGAAGAGTGGAATTGCCGTTCAGGCCCAGGGGCGTCAAATCGCCAATCGACCTGTGGCTCAAGCCAAAACGATGAACAGCATAGTATTATATCTTGTGTCACTGTCAGGCGAATAACATTGCTTCCTTAACGCTCTATGCCAATTGTCGCGGAGAAGTTTTGAGATGGCGACTATAAAAGTCCGGATTCTGTCTGATAGTGAAATACACGCTGTCCACGATGCCGGTCTTGCCATTCTTCGCGACACGGGCATTATGGTCCATCACGATGAGGTGATAAGGCTGCTGGAAGAGGCCGGCGCAAAGGTGGACCGCGATACCAAAATCGCACGCCTCCCGGAAAAGCTCGTTATGGATTGCATCGCCCGTGCCGGCAAAAGATATGTCCTCTATGGCCGCGACCCACAGCGAACCGCCCGCTTCGGCTATGGCGATTTTGTCCTGATGTCGAGTCCGGGCCAATTTGGCTGGATAGATTCAAAAGGCGGGCATCTTCGCCCGGCGACAATAAAAGACCTTCAGGATGCAATTTGCCTCGGCGATGCCCTGCCCAATATCACGATTGTAGGCGCAATGGCTCAACCTGAAGAATCGCCCGAAACCTGTCGCGATGTGTTCCTGACTGCTGAGCTTGTAAAAGGCACAACCAAACCGACCCGCTGCTGGGTCCGTAACGGCAGGACCGCCCGCTGCATCCTCGAAATATATCGCACAATCGCCGGAGGCGATGCCGCCCTGCGGCAGCGTCCGATGGTAGAGGCATTTCTGGAACCTATCAGCCCGCTGCGTCTGCCAAAAGATGGTCTGGATATCGTTGCGGAGTTTGCCCGGGCAGGCCAACCCGTCAGCATCGGCCCAATGGCAATGACTTCAGGTACAGCCCCGGCTACCCTGGCGGGGACACTGGCGCAGGAGAATGCGGAAATTCTCGCGGGAATTGTCGTTACCCAGCTTTTGCAGCCGGGCACGCCCATAACTTACGGCGGCATACCGCACATTATGGACCCGCGAACAAGCATCTGCTCCTTCGGCTCTCCCGAACAGGCCTTGATGGCCGTCGCTATGGTCCAGATGGCCCGATTCTATGGCTTTGGGGTTTACATCAACGTGGGCCTCACCGACGCCAAGTTGCCCGATGCCCAGGCAGGTATCGAGAAAGCATCCTCTATGCTCTTGGGCGTTCTTGCCGGGGCAGACACCTTCGGCCACTGCGGTATCTGCGGCACAGACCACGGGGCGAGTCTGCTGTGGCTTTTCGTTGACAATGAGCTTATGGATTACGTCAAACGAATCGCCCGCGGCTTTGAAGTCAACATCAGCACGCTTGCCGCCGACGTGGTAAAGGCAGTCGGCCCCGGCGGAAACTTCCTGGCTGAGCAGCACACAATTGAGCACTTCCGCCGCGAACTCTGGCTGCCGGGAACCGCCTGGACAAGGCAGAGCTTTGCCGCCTGGGAAAGTGAAGGCCGCACCTCCATCGCTGACCGTGCCCTCCGGGAGGTAAATCGCATCCTGACAACCCATAAACATCAGCCGATAGATGAGACCTTAGCCCGCGAACTCGACCGCATCGTGGACTCTGCAAGAAGCGGGCTGACATAGTTTGCCTATAAGTCACACCACTGACCCCTGTGGTGTCGCCGATTGGAAAAATAGATTGTATGGTGCTTTTCCGCGGGAAATTTGTTATCCTTCCGGAACTGCGATATCGTTGGACATATTTAGGAGAAACCAATATGAAAAGTCACGACAAAATACCGGAAAAGAAAAGCACGGATATTTCCCGTCGCGATTTTATAGGCGGTGCGGCGGCGGTCGCGGCGTTTACGATTGTGCCGCGATATGTCCTCGGCGCTCCCCGTAATATCCCGCCGAGCGAGAAAGTCAATATCGCCTGCATAGGCGTAGGCGACCAGGGCTCGCGAGATATGAAGAGCTTCCTCGACAAAGCGGACGTGCAAATCGTTGCCGTCTGCGATGTCGATGCCGGCAATCGTGACAGAGCCAAGCAGACTGTCGAACAAAAATACGGCGATTCGTTACGAGTTTCCCGCAATAAATCCTGTGCCGCGTACAGCGACTTCCGCACGATGCTGGAAAAGCAGAAAGACTTCGACGCGGTGCTGGTGGTTACGCCCGACCACTCGCACGCCATAGTCTCGATGACGGCGATGAAAGCCGGTAAGCACGTGTATTGTCAGAAACCGCTGACCCATACGGTCTTCGAGGCCCGTAAGCTCGCAGAGGCGGCCCGCGAATATAAAGTCGCCACTCAATTGGGCACCGCGAATCAGGCATCCGAAGGGTCGCGGCTTCTGCGCGAATGGCTCTGGGACGGCGCAATTGGTCCCGTGCGGGAAGTCCACAACTGGTCGAACAGGCCCATCTGGCCCCAGGATATTGACCGACCCACGGATACGCCGCCGGTGCCGCCTGCGCTGGACTGGGACCTGTGGCTGGGACCCGCGCCCTACAGACCCTATCACCCAATCTACCTGCCGCTGGTCTGGCGGGGCTGGTGGGACTTCGGAACGGGTGCGTTGGGCGATATGGGCTGCTACAGTTTCGACACAATTTTCCGGGCGCTGAAGCTGGAGCATCCCGTGGGCGTGGAGGCCGGTTGTTCGGCATATTCGCCCAAGATGTGGGCACCGCTGGAAATCAACAAAGAAACTTATCCCAGGGCCTCAATGATTCGTTACGAGTTTCCCGCCAGAGGCGATATGCCGGCGGTTAAGCTGATATGGTATGACGGCGGCCTGATGCCTCCCGAGCCGGAGGAGATGCAGGGGCAAAAAATGCCCATCGAGGGTCTGCTGTTTGTGGGCGATAAGGGCAAAATACTGAGCGACTTTTCCGGCGGAAGCCCGATGTTGATACCGGACTTGAAGATGCGGTCTTACAAGCAGCCGCCAAAAACTATCCCGAGGTCCATCGGCCATCACGAAGAGTGGCTCAGGGCCTGCAGGGGCGGTGAGCCGGCAGGGGCCAATTTTGAATTCTCATCAGTGGTAACACAGGCTCTCCTGTTGGGCAATGTCGCCATTCGGGCGCACAGAAAATTGTACTGGGACGGGCCGAATATGAAGGTTACGAATATTCCTGAAGCCAACAAATTGCTGCACTGCTCGTACCGTGATGGATGGCAGCTATAACCGGAAAAGGGATGAGAAAATTGCATCGCCCTACAGTCTAACAGACAGGCCGGGATAGTCGCTGACGGTTACATTGCATTTGGAGATTTATGGTATGAAAGCTCAAGACAAGTATCAGGAACGTAAAAATCGCAGGTTCTCAAGGCGCCGGTTCCTGAGCAGTATGGCCGGTGTTGCGGCGGCGTTCACAATCATACCTCGATATGTCCTCGGCGGCCCGCGCAATATCCCGCCAGGCGAGAAGCTCAATATCGCCGGCATCGGCGTAGGCGGCAGGGGCGCTGATAATCTCGACGCAGTCAGCGGTGAGAACATCGTTGCACTGTGCGATGTTGACCAGCAGCGTGCGGCCCCGACATTCAATCGCTACCCAAATGCGAAGAAATACAGCGACTTTCGCATAATGCTCGAAAAGCAAAAAGACATCGATGCGGTGATAGTCGCTACACCTGACCATGTGCACGCCGTCGCTACTATCACAGCAATAAAAATGGGAAAGCACGTTTACTGCGAAAAGCCGCTGACCCACTCGATTTATGAGGCCCGAATGGTCGCCAAAGCCGCCCGCGAGCACAAGGTCGCCACACAGATGGGCATACAGGGTCACGCCGGCGAGGGAATTCGGTTACTGTGCGAATGGCTCTGGGATGGCGCAATCGGCCCGGTCCGCGAGGTCCACACCTGGACCGACAGGCCCGGAAACTGGTGGCCCCAGGGCATTGCTCGCCCCAAAGACGCGCCGCAGCCTCCGCCGACGCTGGACTGGGACCTGTGGCTTGGCCCGGCGCCGCATCGGCCGTATCATCCTGCTTATGTGCCTTTCAAATGGCGCGGCTGGTGGGACTTTGGAACAGGCCCCCTCGGCGATATGGGCATCCACAACAGCTCACCGATTTTCTGGGCGCTAAAGTTAGGACACCCAACAAGCGTCGAGCCGGTGTCACAGCAGGGCAACAACGAAGAGACCGGCCCGGTCAAGGCAGTCGTCCGCTACGAATTCCCGGCCCGCGGCGATATGCCGCCGGTAACGCTAACATGGTACGATGGTGGCAATATGCCCCCTCGCCCGCAGGAGCTGGAACCCGAACGGCGGCTCGGTGACAACGATGGCGGCTCGCTCTTTATCGGCGACAAGGGCAAAATACTTGCCCCCGGCTGGTGTGCGGAAAGCCCGCGAATCATACCGGAGTCGAAAATGAAGGAATACAAGCTGCCGTCAAAGACCATTCCCCGCTCGCCCGGTCATCACGAAGAATGGATAAGCGCCTGCAAAGGAGGTCCGCCGCCCGCCGCAAACTTTGAGTTTGCCGGCCTGATGACCGAAGTGATGCTGTTGGGCAATGTCGCCGTCCGCACGGGCCAAAAATTACTTTGGGATGGCCCGAATATGAAGATTACCAATGTGCCGGATGCCAACAAATTCCTCCAGCGTCAGTATCGCCAGGGCTGGACGCTATAAAGAAGGCCTTTGCATAACCTGCGGGTTGCGTGCCGTCTTTATCCGCAAATACTAAAATAGACCTGCAATTTGCTAAACCGCCGCTCGGCTATTGACGAAACACCTTGCAATAGTTATGATATAATTGACGTAAGACCTCTATATGCCGCAGATGTCTGCAGGCACGATTCTTCGTTCAATAAAAACTGTGTCCGGTTTGGTTCCGCCAGGACAGGGCGCGTAAGGAATTGTTCAGGGTGCCGCAATGAAGCTGGAAATGAGAGGCGAGATGCGGATGGAGCAGCGAATGAAGCTGGCTCCGCATATGATTCAATCGATGGAGATCCTCCAGCTTCCTATTCTGGCGCTTCAGGAACGAATCGAGCAGGAGCTTAACAGTAACCCCGTTCTGGAAGCGGAGGATACCTCAAATCCCGAACCCGCCGCCCCAGCCGAACAAGACACGCAGGATAATATAAATGAAAAAGACTTCGTTGTCGGCACAGACGAGAGCAAAGTCGAAGATTTCAAGCGGCTGGATAGTCTCGATGAGGATTTCAGGGAATATATAGACCAGTCCGAATCCTTCCGCCCCCGCGCCCCGAGCGATGAGCCGGATAGAAAACTTGAGGCCATAAAGAACGCCCCCGCGCTGCCGCAGTCGTTGCACGAATATCTGATGGAGCAGTGGCAGTTGGTGGACGCCGATGAGCGCGTCAAAACGGCCGGTAGCGCCATCATAGATTACATAGACGGCAGGGGGTATCTGGCCGTAAGGCTGGAGCAGTTGCACAATAAAGACAAAGCCGATTTTACCATCGACGACCTCAAAAAGGCGTTGGAGCTTGTCCAGAATTTGGAACCTGTCGGCGTAGGCGCGCGGGACCTGAAAGAGTGCCTGCTTATCCAGATGGCGCAGAGCAGCGAAGATATGAGTTTTGAATCGCGTCTGGTTTCCGAATATATGGGGCAGTTACTCGAAAATCGCCTGCCGGAAATTGCAAAGAAGATGAATTGCAGCCTTGAAACAATCAATAAGGCGATTGCCCGCATAAGTAAGCTCGACACCTCTCCCGGATTACAGATTGGCCAGGACCGGAATCATCCTGTTACCCCCGATGTGATAGTGGAGTCGATGGAGGACGCTGATGAGTATTCGGTCCGTCTGGCTGATACGAATTTGCCGAACCTGAGAATAAATGATTACTACGCAAAGCTGGCAAAGGACCCCGCAATCGGCGAGAAGACGAAGGACTTTCTGCAACAGAACATGCGTTCGGCCCAGTGGATTATCGATGCCATCCAGCAGCGAAAAAACACGCTGCTGAAAGTCGCCAGGTCGGTGGTAAAACACCAAAAGGATTTTTTCAGCAGGGGCCAATTACATCTTCGGCCGCTGCCGATGTCAAAAGTCGCCGATGACGTCGGCGTGCATCTTGCCACCGTCTCGAGGGCGGTCGCGGGCAAATACATCCAGTGCGGCTGGGGAATCCTGCCCCTGCGAAAATTCTTTAGCGGCGGCACCGAGGACGTCAATGGCCAGGCGCGTAGCTGGGAAGCCGTAAGGGCAATCTTGCAGCAGGTTATCGATTCGGAAGACAAAGCCAAACCCTTAAACGACGACGAGATACGTGGAAAATTGGCACAGGCCGGCATCAAAAACATCGCCCGGCGCACCGTCGCTAAATATCGCAAGCTCCTCAACATCCCCTCCGCAAGATTTCGAAAAAAGTACTGACCCGCAATCGTTTTATTCGTCTTGCCGCGGAGGCTGCGGAGGTCACGGAGATTGCCTCTGATTTCTGTCATTCCCGCGAAATTTTTTCCAAAGAAAAAGTTGACATCACCCGAACACTCTGTTACTATGTGAGTATATAATCACATAGTAACTTGATGGAGTAACAATATGATAAGCAAGCAAAAACAACTGTTATTTGAAAGGCAGGCGGAGGTCGCAAAGGCAATCGGCCACCCTCTGCGACTCGCAATAGTCGATTTTCTAAAAGGGGGCGAGCAGTGCGTTTGTGATATTGCCGGACACATCGGCTCTGAACGCTCAAACGTCTCCCGGCACTTGTCCGTGATGGTCAACGCCGGCGTCCTCGAGCATCGCAAAGATGGGCTGAAAGTCATATACAGCCTTAAATGCCCCTGCATTGTGGATTTCTTTTCCTGCATAGACCGTGTATTGAAGCAGCAGGCGAAAGAAAATGAAAGGCTGTTGAAGATTATTTAAGAGGATTTACATGAAACGAGAGTTAAAGATTTTTGCGGCTCTGGCAGGAATCTTTCTTGTGGCATATCTTCTGCCTTTGAGTAATGTGAAGGTGCAGGCAGCGATTCAGGAATCCTTCCGACTTCTTCAGTGGTATGCCCGCAATCACACGCTGGCCTGTATAGTGCCCGCATTATTCATTGCCGGCGCCATCATTACGTTTTTATCCTCCAGCTCCGTAATGCGATACCTCGGACCAAAGGCCAATCCGATTCTCGCTTATGGCGTGGCATCGGTGGCGGGATGCGTGCTCGCGGTCTGCTCCTGCAGCGTCCTGCCTATGTTCGCCGGCATCTACCAGCTTGGCGCGGGCCTCGGCCCTGCTTCTGCCTTCTTGTATTCAGGCCCGGCCATAAACGTCCTCGCAATCTTCTTAAGCGCCCGCGTGCTGGGCTTGCCTCTCGGAGTCGCAAGGGCCGTCGGTTCGGTAGTCTTTGCGGTGGTAATCGGCCTGATTATGGCGACGGTGTTTCGCAAAAGCGAGTCTGCAAAAGCTCAGGCTGCCCTGCAGATGCCCGAACAGGAAAGACCTCGCCGCCACATCGTCAAAACCGCACTCTATCTTGGCTGTATGATTATGTTCATTATTTTTAGCGACTGGTTCAATCCTGGCAACGTCATCGTCAAGACAAACGATGGCCGGGAATTCAAGGCCGTCATCCTGCACGAAACCAAAGACTCCGTCCGTTTCCAGCTCCAGCAGGACCTCGGCACATCAAAATCGGACGACAAAATAACCCTTCCCAAAACGCAAATCGCCACAACGCAGGACCAGAAAACCTGGGTCCTCGCCATTTATCATATTCGCTGGCTCCTCGCGGGGCTGATGGCTCTCGCCGTTCTTCTTATGACCTGGCAGTGGTTCGACAAAGATGAAATCCGCACCTGGCTGCATAACACCTGGGAGTTTGCCAAGCTGCTCGTGCCGCTACTATATGGCGGCGTGTTCATCGTGGGCTTTGTCAGTGTCCTGTTGCCTGAAAAGCAGGTTGCGCAGTGGGTTGGAGATAATAGTTTGAGAGCAAACTTTATAGCCAGCGTTATTGGGGCGTTCTGGTATTTCGCTACGCTTACTGAGATTCCAATCACGCAAGCGCTTATGAAGCTCGGTATGAATAACGGCCCGGCCCTGGCATTATTGCTCGCAGGCCCTGCGCTATCGCTGCCCAGTATGCTCGTCATCCAGAAAGTAATGGGAACAAAAAAGGCCGCCGTCTTTATTTCACTTGTAATAATTATGTCAACAATCGTTGGAATGTTCTTCGGTGCATTCTGGGGATAATTAAAAATCTGAAAAACTGTTCAAAGGTAATGAAATTTTGACAAATAAAAAGGAGCAAATTATGAACCGCAGAACTTTTTTAACTACCGGTGTTGCTGCTACTGCTGCTTTTGCCTCTATAAGCCCAGCAACCTCAAAAGAAACAGATAAAGAAGTAAGAATTGTAGGGGTCTCGTGCAGCCCTCGTGAAGGCAAGACGACTGCCACCGCGGTCAAAGCCGCCCTCGATGCCGCCAAGACTGTTGACCCTCGCATTAAGACTCAACTGTTGGATCTTGGTGGACTGGATATTTCCGGCTGGGTCGGTGGCGCTAAGCCAACCGACGCGGAGATGCCCGAAGATGATTTCGACCTGATGGTTCTGCCGAAGCTAAAAGACCCCGTGCCGGATGGATTGATTATTGGCTCACCTTCATACTTCCGCACGATGAGCGCTTTATGCAAGGCCTTTCTGGAAAGAATCGCTGTGCTCCGTTCGCCTAAGTTGCTTCTTGCTGATAAACCGGTTGGTGTATTGGCAGTTGGGGCGTATCGCAATGGTGGGCAAGAATTAGTTATTGAGCAGATTCAAACTGCAATGCTCTGCCACGAGGTTATGATAGTTGGCGGAAAGCCAAAAGCACATCAAGGTGCAACGCTCTGGAACAATTACAACGACGATATCACCAAAGATGAATTCGGCATGGATAGTGCCAGAAAACTGGGTATTAGAATAGCTGAGGCCGCCCTTCGCCTTGCGCAAAAATAAAAGCAACTAAAGAAAATATTCGAACCAATTAGTAATAGAAAAATAATGACAGCTATAAAAAAATCAGAACCGGCTGAAGATTATCCGCCGGAAGAAGGTTGTTACCTTCGGGGCAATGATTATTCGCCGGTTGCCGTTGTTGTAATTCTGCGATGGATGCGGGAGCAAACGCCGCCAGATATCGAGAAATTGGTAAGGGTTGGTGTTGAAAACGGCGCAGCTCTGGCTGGCACATTGCAGACAGAAAATATTGGTATAGAAAAAATTATTTGTAACGTGGTTCCTAATCCTAATATTCGGTATTTGGTGGTTTGTGGTCCGGAATCTCCGGGGCATCTGGTTGGAGATGCAATTTTAGCGTTGTCAAGGAACGGCCTTGATGATAGGAAACGTATCATTAGGGCGGAAGCACCTACGCCATATCTTTTCAATATTCCATCTGAATTTGTAGAACGTTTCCGAAAACAGATTACTGTGATAAACCTTGTCAGCGAAGGTTCGCCCGAGGTTATCCGTCAGGCGGTTTGGTCCTGTTACCAGGAAAAACCAACGCTGTTTGGAAAATACGAACTCTACGACCCTGGCGCCTACCCGGCTGAGCCGTTGAGCGGAAAAATTACATGGAAAATCACCCAGCCGACTCAAGAGCCTAAAAGTGATGATGAGCGTACTCAACGCGAGAAGATACAGACATTGATGGATTGTATAAAGAAAGCTGCTGAGAAAAGAAAACATCCTGCTCCCCAAACAAATATATGCAGCTCCGGTGATGAGAAAAGAAAATGACCAAAAAACAAACAGAAAAATTGCGGATTCTTTTTCTTTGCACGGGTAATTCCTGCCGCAGCCAAATTGCCGAGGGATGGGCAAGGTATCTGAAAGGCGATTGTATAGAACCATATTCAGCCGGTATCGTAATACACGGCCTGAACCCCAACGCCGTCAAGGTCATGGCCGAGGCCGGCGTGGATATTTCTGGCCATCATTCAAAGCATCTAAATGAATTGAAGGATATTGATTTCGATTATGTGATAACGGTTTGTGATAATGCCCACGAGAGCTGTCCTATGTTCCCCGGCAAGACAAAAGTTATACACGTTGGATTTAATGACCCTCCACGACTGGCAAAAGAAGCAAAAACTGAAGAAGAAACTTTGAACATTTATCGCCGAGTCAGGGATGAAATAAAAAGTTTTATCGAGAAATTACCGGATTATCTCATAAAGCAAGGGTGAAAGATGTCTGACTTTCATACTTTCGAACAAAATGAAAAAACCAGAAAAACCATAAGAGACGGGTATTCTGAGATTGCAAGAGACGGTCAAGGTTGCTGTGGCTGTTCCAATCCGAATCAGTTCGCACAAGCGATAGGATATTCGGCAGAGGAAATTGACTTACTTCCGGACGTAGCCAACATGGGCCTTTCCTGTGGCAATCCGACCGCCATTGCCAATCTCAAAGTCGGGCAGGTTGTTCTGGATTTAGGCAGTGGAGGCGGGTTTGATGTTTTTATCGCCGCTAAAAAAGTGGGACCAGACGGAAGGGTCATCGGAGTCGATATGACGCCTGAAATGGTCAGCAAGGCAAGGGCGGCCATTCCGAAATTTACAGAGAAGACCGGACTTTCCAACGTTGAATTTCGCCTTGGAGAAATCGAACATCTGCCGGTGGCGGACGCAAGTGTTGATGTGGTTATCTCCAACTGCGTAATTAATCTTTCGCCGGATAAGCAGCAGGTCTGGCGGGAGATTGCACGTGTCCTCAAGCGAGGCGGCAAGGCATGCATCTCTGACCTGGCAATGAAAAAGCCCCTTCCCGATAAGGTTATGAAATCAGCCGTGGCATTGGTCAGTTGCGTTGCCGGTGCCGTCTTGATTGACCAGACGATAAATACGGCAAAACAGGCAGGCCTCAAAAACATAGAGGTTACTGAAAAAGCATACAACATCGATGTGATGACAGATTGCAACGACCCGCTTTACAGGGAGGCAAAAGAATTTTTGCCTGATGGTGCAAAACTTGGCGACTACATTGTAAGCGTTGATATAACGGCGATAAAGGAATAACCGGCAAGGACAGGAAATGAAGGATACGGTCTGCCTTATGGAAATCATATATGGCGAATAACAACACAATCACAAAGCAGGACAAAGGTCTGAATGTTTTTGAAAAATATCTGACCTTATGGGTCGCCCTATGTATTGTTGGCGGAATTGTCTTAGGCAAGCTGGCCCCGGCAATAGCGAAATATCTTGATAACTTGGCCATTTATGTCGGTAAAGCGCCTGTCGTTTCTATACCGATTGCGGTTTGTTTGTTCTTTATGATGTATCCGATTATGGTCAAGATTGATTTTGCCGAGGTGCTAAAGGCTGGCAAAAGTATCAAACCAGTCGGTTTGACGCTGTTTGTCAACTGGGCAATCAAGCCCTTCACAATGTATGCCATCGCAATATTTTTTCTCGGCACCGTCTTTTATAATCTTATAGGCCCAGAGGCAAAAGACCTCGTCAAGATGCCTTTTGGTCTCGACCTGCCGATCGGTGCAACCTACGGAGTCGGAAAGGTTATCCTGCTAAACGGTGTCAAAATGCTCGAAGTGCCCCTGTGGCGAAGCTACCTGGCCGGCTGTATCCTCCTCGGTATCGCGCCCTGCACAGCGATGGTTCTGGTGTGGGGCTATCTTGCGAAAGGCAATGATGGCCACACACTAATAATGGTTGCGATTAACTCGCTGTCGATGCTGCTTTTGTACGGGCCGTTAGGCGGATTTTTACTCGGTGTTGGCCGGCTGCCTGTCCCCTGGCAGGCGCTGGTGCTTTCCATTGCTATCTATGTAGCCTTACCCTTGGTGGCGGGATATTTCTCGCGAAAACTCATTATAGCACATAAGGGACCGCGGTGGTTTGAGGAGAAATTCCTGCATATGCTGACCCCTGTTACAATAATTGCACTACTCATTACACTGGTGCTTTTGTTCAGCTTTAAGGGTGAGACGATTCTGAATAATCCACTTACAATTCTGTGGATTGCGATACCTTTATTCATTCAGACCAACCTGATATTCTGGATTGGCTATTTATTATCCAAGCCACTGAAGCTCAGTTACGAGGATGCGGCTCCGTCAGCAATGATAGGGGCATCCAATCACTTCGAGGTCGCAATCGCCACCGCGACAATGCTCTTTGGGCTTTCCTCCGGTGCAGCACTGGCCACAGTCGTCGGTGTCTTGATAGAGGTTCCTGTTATGCTTATGCTTGTAAAGATATGCCTGAGAACTCAAAACTGGTTTGCTATTGCCCGATTGAGAGGTGAGTAATGAAAAAAATCCAAATTCTTGGAACGGGTTGTCCAAAGTGCAAGAAACTGGCCGAAAACGCCGAGGCAGCCGCTAAAATGTTGGGCATTGAATATGAAATCCAGAAAGTAACCGACATAAATGATATTATGAAATTCGGCGTAATGCTCACGCCGGCCTTGGTCGTGGATGGCCAGGTAAAAAGTGTCGGCAAGGTTGTTTCACCGGAAGATATCAAGGCAATGCTTTCTTAACGGTGCGTCGAGTGGAATTTAATTATTTTGGTCAATGACAATTGATTAATGAAGTAGAAAGAAAACGCTGGGGTTTGAGGAAGTAATATTATGTCGCGAAGCACGGTGAATTTTATTTTGGATTTGGTGTCGGTTTTGAATCTGTTGGGACTTACTATTACGGGTTTTATAATGAGGTATGTACTGCCGCCCGGCACCGGCGGCATGGGACGCGTTCTTCACGGCGGTACCGGTCGCGGCGTGCATGTAAAAGAATTATGGTCGATGACACGTCACGAATGGGGCAACATTCATTTTTGTCTGGCGCTCGTATTTGTTGTTCTGATGATTATCCATATCATTCTGCACTGGACGTGGATTAAATGTTATGTGAAGTCGGTTGTTGGTCGATGGTCGTTTAACAATTAAAGCAAAAGGATAAGTATATGAGTCAGGAAAATTCATGTTCATGCTCAGGCGGACCGAGGTTGATATTTGCATGCTCGGGAGCAGCCGATGTCGGCCAAATTGCCGACCAGTCCGCTCGAAAAATGACAAAGAATGGCGCCGGAAAGATGTTCTGTTTGGCCGGCGTCGGCGGGAGAATCAGCGGCATTATGAAAACAACCGAATCGGCTTCAAAGATTCTCGTGATTGATGGCTGCGAGCTGGACTGCGCAAAAGAATTACTCAAACAGGCAGGATTCGCCGGCTTCGAACATCTGCGAATCACTGACCTCGGAATGCAAAAAGGAAGGACAGATGTTACCGAACAGAATATTGCCAAGGTTGCTGAGCAGGGAACTGCTATACTAAAGTAATCCTGCATACCGGATGAACAGAAATGAGCACACTATTAACGCTTTTGAGTCAGTGTCCATGCAGTGGCGGCCCCGGAATCAATCCGCTGGTTCTGCTGGCTGTTGTCGCAGGCATCTGGCTGCTGGCGACGTGGGTAAAATCCGTATTTCGAAAGGAAGGTATAAGTTTTATGAACAAAGCCGCAAAAATATTGATAGTTGCCGCTTTAGTAGTCGTGGTGGTCTTGGTAATTGCCATCAAATACACAAAACCTTCTGCGGACGCCAACCAGCCGGCGAACCAGGTTACTGCAGTCACATCGGGTCTGCCGAAGCTCGTTGACATCGGCGCCGGTACCTGTATCCCCTGCAAAATGATGGCGCCGATTCTGGAAGAGCTGAAGAAAGAATACGCCGGCAAACTTATAGTCGAATTTGTCGATGTCAGAGAAAACGCCGACGCCGTTGGGAGATACAAAATTACGCTTATACCCACACAGATATTTTATGACATCTCAGGCACAGAACGCTTTCGCCACGAAGGATTTATGGCAAAGGAGGACATCCTCGCTAAGTGGAAAGAGCTTGGCATAGACCTTGCAGTTCCCAGCTCCCAATTGCCCACGTTCGAACGGCTCACCCCTGCCAAGCCGGACAACCGTCCGAAGGACAGCATCTGCTATATGTGTGATGGGGATATTATCCAGAAAACACTTGTGACCGTTCAGACTGACAAAGGGCCGGTGAGACTGTGCGGTCTGCATTGTTACTTCATCATGTATTCGTGCCTGACCGAAGACAAAACCAACTTTGAGAAAAAGGTCTCGGTTACGGATTGGGCGACGGGAAAACTGACACCTGCTGCGCCAACGCTATACCTGTACAGTTTCAATGAGACAGGCCAGCCTGTTATCAAGGCCTTCGCTGACAAACAAACTGCCGAGGGAGAACAAAAGGCCTCCGGTGGCAGCGTCATTGAATGGATGGTTCTCCAGAACAAGGAACTGGCCGCACGCTGTGGTTTCTGCGACCGAGCGGTATATCCACAAGATGGGGCGGTTGTGCGTGTCGGCGGGGTAAATACCTGGGGTTGCTGCTCTCACTGCGCAATGGGAGTGGCTGCCAGAACCGGCAAAGACATAGAAGTCCACGAAAAAGACCGGCTCACAGGCCAGGAGATTGTCGTCAGGACCCTGGGCGGCAAGGTGGCCTCGCTGGAACCGGCGACTGCTGTTGCCTGGTTTGGTCAGCGGCAAAAACCGGATGGCGCTTGGGTCTCCGCCGGCTGCTTCCACCAGGGCTTTTTTACTAGCGCGGACAATTTGAAGAAATGGGTCGAGCAAAACCCTTACGAGACAGGCCGGCTCATCAGTATCAGCCAGGCCCTCGCCGATAAGATGAAACTGTCACCCGAACAAATCCAAAAGGCCTGCAAGATAGGTGAGTGTTCACCGAAGTGACCGGCCATAGATTCCCATGTGGAGAGTATTACCATGACTACAAGAAGTATCCTTCCAGCAATCGCCGTTGTCCTGTTTGGAGTATCCGTCCTTCATATTTGGGCGGCTGAACCGCCACCACCAAAACCCGATGTTCCGAAGAAACCTATTTTGGTGCGTGATGCCTACGCTGATTTGGCGTCGAGTAGTCTGACACATGCGCGGTTGTCTGATCTGCCGTCCGGCGTGATACTCAGGACGGACGGTCTTACCATTAGGGACAAGGACGTCGCCGAGGAGATCGCCAAGGCACCACAAGGGATGCAGTCCCAGCTCAAGAAGAACGCCTTCTTCGTGCTGGAGGATATGACGACACGTAAGCTGCTGGTCGTGCTCGCCAAAGCAAAAGCACCGGAGCAGAAGAAGGACGCCCCGGTGTCTGTCGAGCGTGAGTTAATCCAGAAGTACCTCAAGGAAGTGGTGACCAAGGTGGAGGTCAGTGACGCGGAGGTAACTGAGTTCTACCAAAACAACAAGGATGCCTGTGGCGGTGCAACCCTGGCCCAAGTGAAAGACCAACTAAAGCAATATGTCCTGCAGGAGAAGCAGCA
>Ga0315291_10000534_pt1 | contig 50364 bp, 48 predicted proteins | sample YL17G12_20_MG_FD_203070 | JGI IMG/M metagenome (GOLD analysis project Ga0315291, IMG submission 203070) | Sediment microbial communities from Yellowstone Lake, YNP, Wyoming, USA - YL17G12_20 | ecosystem: Environmental > Aquatic > Freshwater > Lake > Sediment | place: USA: Wyoming | collected...
CATTTGGGTTGAATCACAGTCAGGGAAAGGCTCGACGTTCTTTTTCACCATACCAACTGTTTAAAGGGGAGTAAACATTGGCTTTGAATGAGTCTCCGTTGCGCATCGTCCTCATCGACGATAACCCGGATCACGCGAGGATTTTACAGTGGGCATTTCGAGAATCAGGGCGGATGGATGAGTTCACGTACTTCCAAGATGGACACTCGGCATTGGAATACTTGAGCGATTCCGATGCTCGCGACACCGCTGCTCCTGACGTGATTCTTCTGGATTTCAATCTGCCGCGTGTCGACGGGCGGGAGGTTCTCCGCCGACTGAAAGAAGGCGAGCAGACAAAGAGTATCCCTGTGATTGTGTTGAGTAGCTCGGAACGAGATGAGGACATTCGCCGTGCATACGAATTGGGGGCGAGCAGTTATTTCTCGAAATCCGTCATTCTTGATGATTTGAACTCAGTCCTGCAAGCGATTCAGCAGTATTGGTCACGTCCAGCGAAGAAGCCACCGAGGAAATGAGCCATGACAAACGCTAAGCCTGTTCTTGTTCTCCTCGTCGAAGACAACGTCGACTTTGCAAAGCTTGTGCGGATTTACCTCAGTCGGTTTGATGAAGCTCAGTTTGAGGTCATCTGGAAGGAAAATGGGAGTGAGGGAATTGAAGAGGCAGTGCGAAACAAGGACATTGACGTCATTCTGATGGACTACTTTCTTCCCGGTCTGAACGGGCTTGAGATCACAAAAGCTCTGAAGGAAAAGAACATCGATGCTCCCGTGATCTTTTTGACCGTCAACAAAGACATGAACCTTGCGGTCGAGGTGATGAAGCTCGGCGTACAAGACTATCTGGTGAAGGAAGAGATCAGCACGCCGATTCTGCCAAAAACCATTCTCAGCGTGGTCGAAAAAAAGAAATTTCAGCGCGAGATTGCCGAGCTCGAGATCCGTCAGAAGCGTCTCGAGGCGATGCAGGAAATGGTCGTGGGCATAACCAACGAGATCAGCGGACCGTTGAAGACCATGAAGGATTTGATCGAGACCCTCTTCGAGAGAGGCTTACCAGAGAAAACCGCAAAGTACCTTGCGATCATGCGTGATAACGTTCAGCGTATCGAGTCAAAGATGGAGAAGCTGATCAATCTCAAAGAAGACAAGACAGTCCAGTATATCAAAGACATCAAAATGATCGACATTTCGTGAGGTGACGCGTGGGGAACCTCGTCAAAACGCTATTGACACAACAGGACCTCAAAGAAATCGCCGACGCAATCGTCAAGGCTGAACACCTCACCTCGGGTGAAATCCGGGTTGAAATACGCCAACGGCGGTCACGCAGAGAGCGGTCGATGAGCATCGAGGAGCTCGCGCGGCGTCAGTTCCATCATCTCGGCATGACGCAAACCAAGGAGAGGAACGGAGTGTTGCTGTTCCTGCTTCTCGAAGACCGCGAACTCCACATCCTGGGAGACGAAGGCATCCACAGCAAAGCTGGGCCTCAGACTTGGCAGCAGATCGCCGACGGGATGATCTCATGGTTTTCCAAACGAAAATTCCGGGAAGGCTTGATCGAAGCCGTCAATCAAGTAGGTGCCCTTCTCGCACAGCACTTCCCTCGCCGACCAGACGACACGAACGAGCTTCCGAACGAGGTTCGAATTCGTTAGAGGCGGCGCAGATCTCGTAGGGTAAGTTCTCCCCCCAACTGTAGGTACCGTGAAATGAGAATCAAGGCAGCTCTTGCACAAATCGATTCGAAAGTCGGAAATCTCCGTGCGAACGTCGACCATCATCTCGAGCAGATCGAAGCGGCGATCAAGGCAGGGTGCGACCTCATTTTGTTCCCTGAGCTTAGCCTGACAGGGTACACACTCCGCGACCTGGTGTGGGACGTCGCTCTCAACCCGTCCACAGATCGCGCTCTCCAACCGCTCCGGGAGCGCAGCAAGGCTATTACCATTGTCGCCGGGTTCGTCGAAAGCGGAGAGAACCATGGGATCTACAATTCCGCCTTTGCCCTGGAAGACGGTGCGGTGAAACATATTCACCGAAAGATCTATCCGCCGACATACGGGATGTTTGAAGAAGGGAGGTATTTCAGTCCCGGCCAAGCCGTGCGGTCATTTGACTCCAGACTCGGCCGCCTTGGCATTCTTGTCTGTGAGGACCTCTGGCATCCGTCGTTGCCCTATCTCCTCGCGCAGGACGGCGCGGAAGCCATTCTCGTCCTGACCGCAAGCCCGTCGCGGCTTGCAGGTAGTTCAGCCGACCTGGAAAACGCGAAGATCAACCACGAACAGCATAGGGTCTATGCGAGGCTGCTCAGCACGTACCTGCTGTTCTGCAACCGAGTGGGTTTCGAAGATGGCGTGAATTTCTGGGGCGGATCGGCAATCACCAACCCCAGCGGTGAGATGCTCGCCGTCGGGAAGTACTTCGCCGAGGACCTGATTGTGGGGCACATCGATTCGTTGGAAGTGCAACGCGCAAGGCGATTCTCGCGGCATTTCCTGGACGAGAACCTTGATTTGGTGAAGCGTACGCTCGATCGCATCACTGAAGCGCGTGAGGCGAGAGACGCTGACGAATCCCGCCGACGAGGCAAGCCTTCTCACCCGTGACCCGACGCTCCAGCGGGCAGCTCTGATGGTCTTTCAATGCATTGAGCTCACCTCGTTCCGCTTCGATATTATTGAATCTGCCGCATTTTTTCGTTACATTCCTAATCAAAATTTCACAAGCTCGCGAGAAATCAATGTGCATTGATCATGGGAGGTGTATGGTATGAATACGGTGAAGACTGTGGGACTTATGGCTCTGCTGATGGGACTCATGATGTTTGTCGGTCAGTGGTTGGGACAGGAACAAGGACTTGTGATGGCGTTTGTCCTTTCTCTGCTGATGAACCTAGGGATGTACTGGTTCTCTGACAAGATTGTCTTGATGAGCTATGGCGCGCGCCAAATCTCGGAGGAGGAAGCCCCAAGGCTCTTTGCGATTGTCCGGAAGCTGGCACAGCAGGCAGAACTCCCCATGCCCAAAGTGTACATCATTCCCGGCCAGACGCCAAATGCTTTTGCTACGGGTCGCAATCCTGAGCATGCAGCTGTCGCGGCAACCGAGGGGATCCTCCGGGCGCTCAGTGAAGATGAGCTGGAAGGTGTTTTGGCGCACGAACTGGCGCATGTGAAGCACCGCGACATTCTGACGGGAACGATCGTTGCGTCGATGGCTGGAGCCATCGTCTTCCTCAGCAGAATGGCGATGTTTGCTTCGATGTTCGGAGGGGGCAGCCGAGATCGCGATGACTCCAATCCGCTCGGTCAGTTGCTGCTTATCATTCTTGCCCCGATTGCAGCGATGCTCATTCAATTTGCGATTTCCCGCTCGAGGGAATTTGCCGCAGATGCAGGTGGTGCGCAGATCAGTGGAAGGCCCTTGAGCCTCGCCAATGCCCTTCGAAAGCTCGAAGCCGGCGTTGAGCGTCATCCAATGGAAAACGCCGGTACGGCGACGGCTCACATGTTCATTGTGAATCCGTTGCGTGGCGGTGGTGTTCTCAAACTCTTCTCAACACACCCGCCGACCGAGGAGCGCATTGCGAGACTCGAACAGATCGCTCTGGGGGGGATATCATGATTCTTCTGAAGAAATGTTGAGGCAATCATGGCTACGCAACCGCAGTCGTTTGTTTATCAAGAGCCGGCCCCGATTCTGGATAGGGAGAACCCCCTGCAGTCCATGATGCGCCGTTTTGACGTGGCTGCTCAGATTCTCAATCTCGAGCCTGGAGTGTATGATTATCTGAAAACCCCGGTCCGACAGGTCATTGTCTCCATCCCGATCGCGATGGATACGGGTGAAGTCAAGGTTTTCGAGGGATACCGTGTCATCCATAATGATATCCTCGGTCCCTCGAAAGGTGGAATACGCTACGCTCCCGATGTCACCCTGGACGAGGTCAAGGCCTTGGCTGCGTGGATGACCTGGAAGTGCGCGGTGCTGAGCATTCCGTTTGGTGGAGCGAAGGGAGGAGTACGATGTGACCCGTCGAAGTTGAGTCAATTGGTCCTCGAAAAAATTACAAGACGGTACACCTCGAACTTGATCGACATCTTTGGCCCTGATCGAGATGTCCCTGCCCCGGACATGAACACGAACGAACAGACCATGGCGTGGATCATGGACACCTACAGCATGCACATGCGCCGAACGGAATCAGCCGTTGTGACAGGCAAACCGCTCTTGTTAGGAGGCTCGCTGGGACGCCGCGAGGCCACGGGAAGAGGTTGCATGATTGTGACGTTGAGCGCTATGGAACGATTGGGAATGAAACCCAAGGATTGCACCGTTGTTGTCCAGGGATTTGGAAATGTTGGATCCGTCGCAGCACAACTTCTCCGCGAGCAAGGTTGTCGAATCATCGGCATCAGTGATATCAGCGGCGCGTTCTTCAACAAGAGAGGTGTTGATGTCGAAAAAGCACTGGAATGGGTGCGCCTCAACCGAACGCTCGCCGGATTCCCGGGCGCCGAGCGTATCAACAGTAGCGAGCTTCTGGAGCTTGAATGTGATGTGCTTGTGCCCGCAGCAACAGAAGACCAGATTACTCATCAGAACGCCGGCAAGATCAAAGCGAAGATCATCTGTGAGGGTGCGAATGGACCTACATCGGCCAATGCAGATCCAGTTTTGCAGGAGAAGGGTGTGTTGGTCATTCCTGACATCCTGGCGAATGCCGGCGGCGTGACGGTTTCGTACTTCGAGTGGGCGCAGGACAGAGCGGGCTACTTCTGGTCACTGGATCGCGTCAACAGACGCCTCGAAAGAATGATGAAAGATGCTTTTGCGTTGGTCTACGAAACGGCTGAGCGGCACAAGGTTTCCCTGCGAATCGGCGCCTATGTCGTTGCTATTGACAAGGTGGCGCGAACCCTAAAACTGCGCGGAATCTACGGCTAGATCACATCGTGCGACGACACTTGACCAGACTTATCATTCTCGGCATGTTGATCGCCACAGGGTGGTGCAGAAGCCAGACCCAGGCGTTGGATCAGAGTGCCTTCCTCATTCTGAGAGCCCAGGCCACGAGCATCGCGGCGGATATTGCAGAGAAGATTCGACCAAGACTGGTCGACTCGGCGTCGGTCAGGGTCAGCGTCGAAGCGCTCACCAATCAGATGATGGTTGAGAACGTGTTCCTTGAGATCCTTGACAAATCCGGCTTGAAATCTTCGCTCGGTCGAACCGATATCACCAGTGCAGTTGTGCAAGTTCACGTGATTGATCAATCTCTCAGCTATGCTGCGACGAATTCAGGCACATTTCAACGCACGATCCAAACCATCCTGGAGGCTCGCTTCCAACTCCCGGCGATCAGCGAGACAACGTATCTGGGCTCGTACCAACGCTCATCGACTGACACAGTGCAACATCGGGAAGAGCCTCGTACGTACGGCCTTCACGGCGAGGGTTTGAGAAGCGGTACGAGTTCGTTCTTTGAAAGGATCGCCGGACCGATCCTGATGATTGCCGGCACGTTCCTGATTGTTTATCTGTTCTTCACGGTGAGAAATTGAAGGGGACGATCCTGCACTGGCGCTTGGTGTTGCTCTGTGCTGTTGTCATCACTTTACGCGCACAAGACCAGGGTTCTTCGAGACAGATCCGCGTGCTCGCGTTTGGAGACGTCAATCTCGGCCGAGCGGTCGGGCAGAAGCTGCTGAAAGGCGATTTGGAATATCCGTTCGTGCTCGTTCAAGGCACGCTCTCACGAGCGCACGCCGTCCTTGTAAACCTTGAGAGCCAGTTGACCGACCAGGGTGGGCAAACCCAGCACCCGCAGTTTGATCTAATATTTTGCGGCCCCCCCGAAGGCGCGTTCACGCTCAAAGGCGCGAACATCTCCGTCGTTTCAACGGCGAATAATCACGCCTATGATTACGGTTTAAGGGGCTTGCGCGAAACGATCGAAAACCTGCGCGCTGCGGGGGTCTTGTTCACGGGCACTGCCGAGGATTCTGTCTCGAGGTTTCCGCCGGCAATTCTCGATATTGACAGCATCAGGATCGGTTTCGTCGCCTACACGAAGTTCGTTAATCTCAAAGGGCCGTGGCAGGGAAGGATCGCGCTCTTTGATGAGCTCATGGCTCGACAAGCGATCAGCGAGCTTCGACACGATGCTGACTTTGTTATTGCGAGCTACCATAGCGACGTTGAGTACAGCGACCGACCGACAGCTTCTGCGCGCAAGGACATGAAAGCTCTCGTCGACGCAGGGGCCGATGTCGTTATTGGGCATCATCCACATTACGTGCAGGGGATCGAACGGTATCAGAACAAGCTCATTTTCTACTCACTCGGGAATTTCGTGTTCTACCAGCCTCGCCGGGAATGGACGCAAAGGGGTCTTGGGATAGAATTGCGTCTGGCGAAATCCCCGCGTGGGGTATCCCTCGAGGGCGTGAGGTTGCTCCCGGTGCGGGCAGGACTGCAGCCTTCGTTTTCGTTAACGCGGTCCGAAGAACAAGCATTCATCGAACGACTCAAGAAGCTCTCAACTGTCGAAATACAGGAAATCAATGGTTCGTGGTTTACGCAAATTGATCCTCAGAGCAAAGACAACTGAAGCTGGGCAATTCCGCATCCTCCAGGTGTTCTCGGCTCTCATGGTGTTGGCGTTCTTTGCCCAGGGCTGCGCATCGAGCGAAGAGACTGCGTTGATGACGTTGGAACAGCGCTTTCAGCTTGGCATGCAGAATTTCAAGGATGAGGACTACCTTCAGGCTTATGATGAATTCCGAATCGTCACACTACAGTATTCGGGCAGTACCTTGGCTGACGACGCACAATACTATATGGGGGAATGCCGGTTCATGAGGCAAGAATACATTCTTGCGGCGTACGAATATCAGCTGCTGGTTCAGACGATGCCGACCAGCGAGTATGTTGCGAAGGCCAGGTACAAGCGGGCACTCTGCTACTATTCCTTCTCTGAGGAAAATCGGCCGTACTATCTCGAGCAGGACGAAACAAGGCAGGCAATCGATGAGTTTCAGACCTTTATTGAATATCACCCGACCGATTCACTCGTGCTCGATGCGGAAGCGAAAATCACCGAGCTCAACACGAAACTTGCACGGAAGGCGTTCGAGAACGGTATCACGTATATGAAGATGGAGTACTACAAGTCGGCGGTCACTTCCTTTGACCACGTTTTGGAGAAGTATCACGACACTCCCTATGCAGAGCAGGCGCAGCTGAAAAAGGCAGAGGCGATGATGCGGCGAAACCGGCACAACGAGGCATTGCAGGAAATCGAGAAGTTCTTCTCGAAGCATCCTGAGAGCTCATTAAAGCGTGAGGCAGAGGAACTCAGAAAAGAAATCCTTTCCAAGCTTTCACACAGCAGTGCGGCTGCTTCTTATATGAAGACCATGCATCCAATGACGAGGAATCTCTCATCTCAGGAGTCACTCTGAATGGCTCGGCCGAAGATACGAACGGTGAACGAATCCCAGGTTCAGATGGTTCAAATGGTGTTGCCGACGGACACCAACAGGCTGGGCCACTTGCTCGGCGGGCGACTGATGGAGTGGATTGACATTGCTGCAGCGATAGCGGCCTCTCGCCACACCAATCGGGTGTGCGTCACGGCATCGGTTGATGAGCTTAACTTTCATCATCCGATCTCACAGGGAGATGTTGTAATCCTCGAAGCATCCGTCAACCGCGTGTTTCGGACGTCGCTTGAAGTAGGAGTGCGCGTAGCAAGGGAGAACTTGCTCACAGGAGAACGCCAAAATACCAACACCGCGTATCTTACGTTCGTCGCGATTGACGACGAAGGCAAGCCCGTTCTCGCCCCGCCGATACGACCGGTGACCAGGGAGCACAAGCGCCGATATGCCGATGCAGCCCGACGGCGCGAGTTGCGTCTGCTCCACCGCAAACGTGTCTAGATCCACATGAACCAGCAGAATCCATAACGGCGCAGCAGAGGCTAAGGTCGTAGGTTTCCGTGTCTCATTACCAAGAATCTCTTCATCGTTCCTCACATCTCATTGCGGCCACTGTAGTCTCCTTCTGGCTGACAACCTCTCAGTTGGTGGCCCAAACCCAAGAGACGGCCTTCGGCGTCTATCGTTCGCTGGCGATCCCGGGGCATTTTGAGCACTTTTTGCTGCGCCACGGGCAAGGGGCACTCAAGACCCTCTTTCTCTGGAACCACGGAGAGAAGCGTATCGCGACGATGACGATTGACACGACGTTAGGCGTGCATTCGTGGAAAGAGCACGCCGTCGAGGTGCCACTCGATGATTTTCTGATTGCCGGGCTGGCGAAGGATCGGCAGGACGTCGGGGTGCTCGTGAGCAAGGCAGAGAAGCGCCTCGCGTTTGTGACCGATCTTCAGCCGGACACCCTGCGAATCGCGGGCACATTGACTCTGCCGGTTACACCGACGGGGATCGCGATCGGGGACGTGAACAACGACCAGAAATCGGACCTCCTTGTCTATGATCGTGACAATCCGGGCGTAATCCCGTTCTTTGGCGTCGGGGGACTTCGCTTCCGGCAAGGAAGCGTGATCGGCCCCGACAACGCCGTGAGTCAATTGGCACTTGTTCATCTGAACAACGACAACTTGTTGGACTTCGTATTCTACGATTGGGTGAGGAGCGAGCTCCACCTTGTCTATGGCGTGGGTCAGGGAAAATTCCTCGATCAGTCTGCTTATCCAGTTGAAGGCGAGGTGAACCAACTCCTGGCCGCCCAAATGACCCCCACGGGGATTCTGGATTTCGTTTTGTCCTACGAGAAATCTTCGGTGGTCGAGGTCTGGGAAGGCAATGGCCTTGGCGATTTCCGTCCCCGCATGCGCATCCCCTTGAATGAGCCTGCCACATCGATCGTCGTCAGCGATGTAAACCGGGACGGATTCAAAGACATTGTTGCCCTTGAGCGGCCTTCGCAGATGCAGGTGTTCTTGTCTGCGGGCATGGAGTCGCCTCCCGATCACAACGATTTCTCGGCCGGTGGTGATACACGACAGGTTCTCCTTGAAGACGTCGATGGTGACAGCCTGCCCGATGCTCTCCTTTTGGACAAAGAACGGCAGCAAATCCTGATCTACCGAAACGCCCAAGCGTCGATCGCACTCAACGACTCGCTGGAGTTTGTTACGGGACTTGGCCCTCTGGCCGTGAGGATTGATGACACAAATGGAGACAACTCGAACGACGTGGCACTTGTCAACGCGGGGAGCAACTCGCTCTCGCTGTTCAGCAATGTGGTGGGGGAAGGAATACATGGTCAGATAATGTATTCTCTTGCCGCAGGACCACGAAATCTTGCTTTTCATTCCCTCTGGGACTCCACTGCACGATTCGTCATTTCGTACCCGAAATCGGATCAGCTGTCGTTTCTTACGATAGATTCGCGAGATCGATCCTTCACGAACGCCATCATGCCGGTGGCTGGCGCGACCGAGATCCTCGCTTCCGCGGGCTCGCATCGCGATCTTGTTGATTTCTTCTGCTTCACTTGGGTGTCAAGCAGTGGCACGCCCTCGCTGACATTGTTTCAGCAGATTGGCGGTCAGACATTTATTGAACGCAGCTTCCGATTGAGCATCCCAAACGCTCTCTTGGGAGCAGCCGTGGGTGATCTCAACGGCGACGCAATGCTGGATGTGGCGTACATCTATCGGAACAACTCGACGTCAAAATATGAATTTGCCATTTCGCTAGGGGACTCTGCCTCTTTATTCAAACAGAAAACGTTTTCGTACGAGCTTTCAGAAACAGTCATCGAAAGAAGCTACCTTTGGATTGCAGATGTCACCCGCGACAGCATCCCAGATGTCCTGTTCTCGTTTCCAATGAATGACCAGATCTTGAGGCTTGCGCGCGGAGATGGACATGGCTCGTTCGCTCGACCGGACACGATTGCCGTGAACATACGAATCGGCGACCGGGAACAGCTCCAGCTCGTTGATTTCGACGGGGACGGGATGTTCGACATCCTCGTGTTCGATGCGAACAGTCGGTCGGTGGGTTGGCTGAGAGGCAGGCCCGGCGCCGCGTTCGATGAGTTTCGTGCTCTAGTCTCCGACGCCGGCATTGGACGCTTCGCTGTGGGGGATGTGAATGGCGACGGCGTTCCCGACCTTGCTGTTACCCTGACGGACAAGGGAACAATGAAACTCTATGATGGAAAAATGCTACGACGAGGGCAGGGTGAGAAATTTCGGTAAGTTGTTTCACTTGTTTGTAGGCTGCGCTCTCTTCGCGAATGTGATAGCTGCTCAGCCCCTGGGGTCGAGGCTCTCAGGCCCGGAAGCACTTCGCCGGGTCGTAGAGTCAGAACTCCGTGTGAAAGGAGCTGAAGGAGGGGTGAAGTGTGGGACTTCGCTCGTGGCACTCATCCATGCTCGGTGGCGGGAGCTTCCGGCTCAGGCAAGACTGAGCGCCACTCAAGCACTGCAACGTCCGGTGAAACAGAAGGCGCGATTGAGTCTTTCGAGGCGCTTCCGAATCCACTACGACACGACCGGCGTCGATGCGCCGGCGCTGCTTTCAACAGCTGGACTTCAGCGTCTGCCGAACACTGCGGAACAATACGTGGACTCGGTGGCGGCGGTTTTTGACTACTGTCTGAGGCTGGAGTCGGACTCGCTTGGGTACGCGGCTCCGCCCCCGGACGGTCAGCAAGGGGGTGGGCCAGAGTACGATGTTTACATCGAAGAAATGGGTTCACAGACCTTCGGCCAGACGTCATGGCTCGAAGCGACCGATTTGATCGAAGATGGTCCCCGCCAACGTTACTCGACGTATATCGAAATCGACAATGACTATTTGGGCCATAGAACCCCGGGGATGAACGGGCTCAGGGTCACCGCTGCACACGAGCTGTTTCACGCCATTCAGGTCGGATCATACGGAATCTGGACGACGAGTCCGAATTTTGATTTCTATTTCTACGAGCTTTCGAGCGTCTGGATGGAAGACGTGCTCTTCACTTCGATTAACGACTATTTTTTCGATGTGCCGTCATATTTTCGCTCATTTCGTGACGAGCAGGGTCGGTCGTACTCATTCGCGACGTATTCGGGGCCATCCAACTATGGCTATGAGAGGTCCGTGTGGGCGCATTTCATGACAAAGCGGTTCACGGGCAACGTGATGAGGGAAATCTGGGAAGGGATGAGGACGGACCCATTTCTTCAGAGCGCGACAAAAGTGATCCAACGGCACGGGTCGACGATCGAAGCGGAGTTTGCTCTGTTCAGCTCGTGGAACTTCTTCACCGCGGATCGAGCAGACACGGTTCGATTCTACAACGAGGGGAAGTACTATCCACGTTTTCTTCCAAACGCGACGGCAGCATTCGGCGGGCTTTCAGCTGCAGTCACCACGTCGGGCTATCCTCTGTCGACTCAGCTCTTCCAGTTTGCCATTCCCGGTGACACGATCACTGCAGTCGTTGCCAACGTCGAGGTGAATCAGGCAATCGAATCTGCAAGTGTTCCCCGCTCATTGGAGGTCAAGTTAGTGTCCGGTCAAGCGAATCCGCCGTATCAGAAGCTCTCGAAAGGGTACACCATCGGCTTTTCAACGGATCGAGCGAATGCGTGGAGAACGATGTACCTCGAATCTTCCACTCGAGCGAATGCCAACGCTGCACCCGATCCATCTCCTAACCCCTTTCGGTTGTCGAGGGATTCTCGACTGGCTCTGCCCATGAGTGGAACAAAGGGCAGTTCCGCTCGAATCTATCTGTTGAGCAGCTCCCTTGATCTTGTCTTCTCCGGCGATTACTCTGTTGTCGAATCGTTCGGCAACAGGCTGGCCTATGTTCCCGCTGCAGACATGCAATCACGTGTTTCATCTGGTATCTATTTTGTCGTCGCCCGGTGTGACGACGCGGAGCTCACATGGAAAGTGGCCATCGTTCAATGAGCGACATTTCGTTGACGGTGACGGGTCTCTCGAAGCAATTCAACCGCCGGCTGGTTTTTCGAGATATCTCGTTTTCGCTTTCGCAGGGAGACTCATTGGCCATTACGGGGAAAAATGGCTCGGGGAAATCGACGTTGGTGAAGATCCTGTGCGCTGTTCTCTCCCCGAGCTCCGGAGGAGTTCACTATGCCATCGCGGGCAACAGCCTCTCCATGGATCAGGTAAGGAGGCGCATTGGACTGGTCAGCCCATACCTCCAGCTCTACGACGAGTTTTCCGCTCTTGAGAACTTGGAGCTGCTGTCACAGATTCGCTCGAACGATTTCGCCTTCGACGAGCGAGCTGAAGAGGGATTGCGTCTTGTTGGTTTGTGGGATCGGCGGCACGACTTCGTGCGAACGTACTCTTCGGGCATGAAGCAGCGGCTGAAATATGCGTTTGCACTCCTTCATCGTCCTTCCATTCTGGTACTGGATGAACCGACAGCGAATCTCGACGCAGACGGTGTGTCGATTGTGAAGCGCGTCGTCGGTCAGCAGAAAGAATCTGCCATCCTGATCGTCGCGACGAATGACGAAGTCGAAGCAGCCTGGTGCCGGCAGCGAATTCTCCTCGGCAATCAGAAACAGTAGGGGGTGATGCACAAGAAGTCCGATTGTTTTCCTTGCCGTTACGACGATATTTTCTTATTCTTGAAAAAAACAGATGAGCGCAATCTCAAGCACCTATGCATTGGTCCGAAAGGATGTTCAGTCCGAGCTAAGAACCCGGTATGCGTTGAACGCCCTCCTTATGTTTGTCGTGACTTCGGTTGCGACGATTCTCTTCGCTCTGCGTTCTGACCAACCGACGTCGACGGTTCTCTCCGGAATGTACTGGGTGGTGATTTTCTTCACTGCCATGTCGAGCCTCTCCAGAATCTTCGTCAGCGAAGAGGAGAGAGGAACGACGATGACGCTGCAGCTTGTTGCATCGCCTTCGGTCGTGTATTTCGGAAAGCTTCTCTTTAACACGGCACTGACGGTGTCGCTCACTCTGGCCGTGACGATACTGTATACCTTCGTTTTTTCGACGTTTTTTGTCATCAAGACGATGTCGGTTTTTGCGGTCACCGTCATTCTGGGGAGCTTGGGCTTCGCCTCTGCCGCCACGATCATTGCCGCGATCGTCGCGAAGGCAAACACGCGTGGAACTTTGTATCCAGTCCTCTCGTTCCCCATTCTGATCGTTCTCCTCATTACAGTAATGAATGCGACGGCGAAAGCGCTGGACGGCGAGCCATTCGGTGCAGCTCTTGGAGATTTTCAAGTGCTCGTGGGCTACTTCCTCGCCATGACGGGGGGTTCCTACCTCTTGTTTGACTACGTCTGGAAAGATTGAAATGCAATTTGCGAAGTACGGATCGATCATTCTCATTACGATTGTCATTCTTGCCGCGTTAGGAATTCCCCTTTCTCCTGCTCCCCAGAGCTGGCTCGAGTTCCCCGTTATCCCGGCGTTGGAGCAGAAGGCGCGCAACATCTTCTTTCACGTCCCGGTGGCGTGGGCTACCGTTGTTGCTTTTCTCGTCGGAACGTACTATGGCTATCGCTATCTCAAAACGAAAAACATCGACTATGACATCAGGTCGGTCTCTGCTGCCGGATTGGGTCTTCTGTTCTGCTTCCTTGCAGCAATGACCGGCGCGCTGTGGGCAAAATTCAATTGGGGATCGTTCTGGAACTGGGATCCGCGTGAAACGTCCATTTTTGTGCTTCTGCTGATCTATGGAGCCTACTTTGCCCTTCGTTCCGCTGTGGACACAGAAGAAAAGCGTGCAACGCTCTCAGCCGTCTATTCCATTGTCGCCGGCATAACAGTACCGTTTTTTATCTTCGTGATGCCGCGAATCATGGGGGGATTGCACCCTGGTGCAAAGGGGGATCCAGAGGGAGCTGGACCCGTGGTTCAGTTCACGATGTCGTTAAATATGCTCGTTGTCTTCTTCATGGGACTTGTGGGATTCACGCTCCTGTTCGTCTGGCTTCTGAACCTCCGTGTTCGGACGGCGAGACTTGAATACGAACGGTCGATCCATCAATCATGAGGTCATCTATGCTGGAATTTCTTGGCCAGAATCAGATGTTTATTGTCCTGGTGATCGTTCTTCTGATCTGGGGAGGTATTGTGTGGTACTTGTTCCGACTTGAGAAAAAGCTCAAGCGTTTGGAAGATCATCTGAAAAAGGATTAGTGGTATGAAGCCAAAGATCATCATTGGAGGAATCGTCGTTGCCATTGGCATCATCCTCGGAGCTGTCAATTTCCTTGAATCGAATGTCGAATATATGGATTTCTCCGCGGCCGAACGGACGCAGAAGAAAGTACAGGTGAAGGGGGAATGGGTTAAGGAGCAAGGATCGAGTTTTGACGCGGACAAGGTGAAGTTCAGCTTCTACATGAGGGACGATGCCAACCGTATGGCAAAAGTCGTGCTCGACGGTGCGAAGCCGAACAACTTCGAGCTCGCGACAAGCGTCGTCGCAAAAGGAAAGTTTGTGAACGGTGAATTCCATGCAACGGAAGTTTTGACGAAATGCCCGTCGAAGTATGAGGGGACCTCAGAGACGGTAAAGAAGACTCTCTAGCGAGGAGGGATGGCGACGATGATGATCGGAACATTTGGAGCGATCATTGTCAAACTTGCTTTCTGTGCCGCGCTCGTCGCGGCATTTTTTTATTATCGTGTGCATCGGGAACAAAGAGCTCGCTGGCTCGTGTTTGCGCGAAACAGCTATCATCTCGCGACCTTGTCCCTGCTCAGCGCCGCTGCCATACTCTTGTACTTGATCCTGACGCATCAGTTCCAATACACGTATGTTTGGAGCTACAGCTCAAGAGACCTGCCGCTTCCCTTGCTGATTTCCACATTCTACGCGGGTCAGGAAGGGAGCTTCACGCTCTGGGCAATGTACACCGCGATCATCGGTGTGTTTCTGATGCAGTATTCATCCCGCAAGGAGTATGAGCCCGAGGTGATGCTGGTCTACTCCCTCATCCTGTCCTTCCTCCTCCTGATGCTCGTTGTGAAGAATCCCTTTATGCTCATCTGGGACACATTCCCGAATGACCTCGTTCAGACCGGACCGGTGCCGGCGAACATCGGGAACGTTGTCCTGCTGGATGCGGTCAAAAGTGTGTGGGCACGATATCCGGCCGAGGGGAAAGGCCTCAATCCCTTGCTGCAAAACTACTGGATGGTGATTCATCCGCAGATTTTGTTCACGGGATTTTCCTCGATGGCTGTTCCGTATACGCTCGCTGTTGCCGGCCTGCTGAAACGGGACTACAAATCGTGGATTCGTGTCGCGACACCCTGGTCAGTCTTCGGTGCGATGGTGTTGGGCACGGGGATTATTCTCGGCGGGTACTGGGCGTATGAAACGCTGGGATGGGGAGGTTTCTGGGGATGGGATCCTGTGGAAAACTCATCGCTGATTCCCTGGCTTCTCTGCGTCGCCTCCATTCATACGACGCTCACCCAGCGGAAGAGCGGCGCCTTTGTGAAAACGAACTTCATCCTCAGCCTTCTTACCTTCATTACTGTTCTTTACAGCACGTTTCTCACGCGCAGCGGCGTTCTGGGAGACACGTCAGTACATTCATTTGTCGATCCGGGCATGTGGGTGTACTGGCTGTTGCTGAGTTGCATCGTCTTCTTCGCCGCGATTGGCTTCGGATTGCTGTTCGTCCGGATGAAAGAAATGCCCAAGGTTCCAGTCGAGCATTCGTTCTTCTCACGGGAATTTGCGTTGTTCCTGGGAGCCTTTGCGTTGACCTTTGTCGCCCTGTTTGTTGTCATCGGCACGTCCTCACCGATCATTACGTCCATCTTCAAGGGGAAAGCGTCGGCCGTCGAAGTCTCGTACTATGTGAAGACGAACCTTCCGCTCGGCATCGCAATCACCCTTCTCTCCGGACTCGGCCAGCTCCTGTGGTGGAGGCATTCAAAAGCCGGCTCGCTGATCAGGAGCCTCCTCATTCCCGTTGCGTTGTCGCTTGTTGTAACAGGGATCGTTTTTGTTGTTATGGGATCTGAGGAGATACTCATCCTCCTTTTCACGTTTTGCGCAGCCTTTTCGCTCTTCGCGAACCTCCAGGTTGGATACGGCATTTTCATGGGCAACCCGAAGTTTGTCGGCGGATCCATTGCACATATTGGGATAGCCATTATGTGTTTGGGATTCGTGACATCCGAACGGTATGATGACAAAGCAACCGTTTCGCTTGAGCGTGGAAGGACCGTCGAGACTCTCGGCTACAAACTCACGTACGTCGGCTACACTCCTCTCGACAATGAGAAATATGCATTCAACGTCGAGGTGCAGCGCGGTGACATGAGAAGGACGGTAAGGCCCACGATGCACTTCAGCAGTGAGGCGACGCTGCGGCACCCCGATCTGATCAATTTCCTTAACAAGGATTTCTACGTGTCGCCGGTCTCGATTGAGACTCCGGGCGAGAGCGAGGAGAAGGCTATCACGCTCGAAAGGGGGGAAGCTACAGAGGTCGCCGGGCTGAAAGTCCGCTTCGTCAATTTTGACTTCAGCGATGCTGCACGAGAAGCCATGACGGAAGGGAAGGACTCCATTATCACGGCACATTTTGAGGTGACAGAGAATGGCAGGACAAAGCCGCTCACCCTGAAGATGACAAGCAGCCCGACCGGACCGAAGTTCGTCCCCGAGGCGCTGACTGCGTCAGAGAAACGTGTGTTCGAGTTCAAGCTCTCACGGATCATGCCCAGCCAGACTGATCAGGAGAATTCAAAGGTTGCATTCACCGTCAAGCTGCCGACAAACGTGAGCGCGCCAAAACGGGAAGAGACACTTGTCGTTGAAGCGAGCGTGAAGCCGATGATCAATCTCGTGTGGATGGGGACAGTCACACTCGTCGTTGGGTTTTTCCTGACCATTGTTCGGAGAGCGGAGGAAGCCAGGATGCAAAATGAGCGTTGGCAGAAAGAGTGAGCCGATTGGTTGTCGGGATCGAGATATCAGACATCCCGTCAGGCCCACTTTCTTACCATCCTTGGGAATACAGGGTCCGATGTTCCCACAGTTGCGAAAGAAAACAATCCTAGCTAGATTCGCTCCTGCGTATCGGAAACGATCTAGGAACCGTTCCAGTGGCATAGCTGTTGAAGGATAACAAAGGCGTGAGATTTTCAGTCAAACATATCAAGACGGTCCGGGTTGCTTTTGCGCTCCTTGTTTTCTTTGCGAGCTCGGGTGCCACTGCGGTCCTGCATACGTGCACCCTCCCGAAGATGGATTGCTGTGCCCCTGCGTCGAGCGGCAACTGCGATGGCTGCAACGAATCCGCCGTGCCGGTATCGGCTCCACTGCTTCAGGCTGATTTCACCTGCCACACAAATACGTTTGTCGGCGGTGTAGCTCTCAAGCTGGCTCTGGTCGAAAAAGAAAACAAGTCGCAACAGAACAAGGCTTCGGTGGTCTTTGTTCTTCCATCGTCCTTCGGCTTTTCGAATACTGTCCAAGCTCCTTCACGTTATCTTTTCACACTCGCTGCGTCTCATCCCCCATCTTCGGTGGAGAAGTACGTTCTCAACGCGTCTTTCCTGATTTAATCAAACCCTTCTTTTCCGTGCAGCTCACGTCCGGGGATAAGTCCATCCTGTCGTGAATTGAACGGTCGCTTGTTTCTCAATCCCTAAACTGGTATTGTTCGATCAAGTATCGCCGGTAGGATTGAGCATCCTGAACTGTCTTTGCTCTTCACAACAATAGGAGTATCAGCTCATGCGGCAAATCCTCGTTCGCTTCGCGCTCGCTCTCGCGGTCGTTTATCCATCACACTCGTGGGCTCGCCCGACTGAATGGCTTCAGCCGTTCGGGCGGCCACAAGAAAGCAAGCCATTGAAATTGGAAGACCTCATCGCTGAGGCTCTTCAAAACAATCCTCAGCTCCGTGCTGCACGAAACCAGACTGCGGCGGCCAGAACAAAAGTGAATCAAGTAACATCCTGGGAGGCGCCCCAGGCGGGCGTTGAGTTCTATCAGACGCCGGTCCGGTCGTTTCCGAATCCCCTGAAAGATCAAATGGAAGTCGATTATTACATCCAGCAGATGTTTCCCTTTCCCGGTAAGCTTTCTGCGATGGGGAGAACCGCAGAAAACAATGCCAACATGATGGATCAGGGCTACAAAGCGCTGGAGCGCAAGATCCTTCGTGAGCTCAAGTCTGCATATTATGAACTCTACTTGGTTCAGCGCAAAATCCAGATCAACGCTGAGAATCAAGACTTGATGAGGAGGTTCGTCGAGATCGCTTCGAAGCACTACGAAGTTGGGATGGGAAAACTGCCGGATATCCTTCGTGCTCAGACGGAACTTTCCATACTCGTGAATAGCGGCATCAATTTTCAAAAGGAGAAACAGGTGGTTGAATCAATGATCAACACAATATTGAGCCGGCCTGTCAACTCTCCCCTCGGTTACGTTCCCGATATCGAACAAGATGTTCCACGGTGGACATTCGAGCAACTGCGGCCTTTGGCTCTTGAGGCCCGACCGGAGTTGAATGCGATGAGTTTCAATATCGAAATGAACAAAGCCGAAGTGTCCCTCTCCAAACGCGAGTATTATCCCGATCTGATGGCACGGGTAATGTACAAGGACATGGCGATGACGAAGAACGACTTTTGGTCGGCGATGGTCGGCGTCAGCATTCCGCTTGCTCCGTGGTCAAGCGGCAGATACACCTCAAAGGTTCAAGAAAATGAGCTCAACGTGAGAAAAGCAGAAGAAGAGTATGCCAACATGAGAAACATGACCCTCTTCGAGGTTCAAGATGCACTCGTCAGAGTGCAGACCAGTCAAAACTTGGTGCTGCTGTATAAGAACACCGTCATACCGCAAGCCGAACAGACCTTACAGGCCACTCTCGCTGCATACCAAACTGGAAAGACCGAATTTCTGATGTTGATCGACGCATACCGGATGGTGCTGATGTCAAAGTTAGACTATCACATGTCGGTTATGAATTATATGACAAATCAGGCGGCACTGGAACAGGCTGTTGGAGTAAACATAGCTGAAATCATTGAAAGAGTTCGTTAATCACTGATGTTACGTATTCACTGGAAAGTCTTGCCACAAAGGCACAACGGCACGAAGAAAAACACGGGAGTAAGAAAAACTCAATTCAACCTTGGTGTCTTGGTGACTTTGTGGCCAAAAATCAATTGTTGCGTAACGCCAGCTAATCATTTTCTCAGGAGCAAAGAGACATGAAGAAAATCGTTATGACCGCAATCCTCAGTTTCGTCATCGGTTTGGGAGCCGGCTGGCTCATTTTTCATCCTGTGAGTGAATCGAGCTCTGCAAGAGAACGAAAGATCCTATTCTACCGTGACCCGATGAATCCACAAATAACATCCCCTGTCCCGAAGAAGTCTTCAGACGGAATGGATTTCGTCCCGGTATATGACGAGTCGTCGGGCATGCCCGGAGAACGAAAAATCGCCTATTACAAAGACCCGATGCATCCTTGGTTTACCTCCGACAAACCCGGAAAGGCACCCGATTGTGGCATGGATCTGGTCCCGGTCTATGAGGGGGAGAGCGATTCAAAAGCAATCAAGATCGATCCCGTGACGGTGCAGAACATCGGTGTGAAGGTCGAGACCGTTGAACGAAGGAAGTTGAACAAGATTATTCGCACAGTAGGCAAGATAGAGTTTGATGAGAGAAGGATCTATTCCATCAATACGAAGATTATGGGATGGGTGGAGAAGCTCTATGTGGATTACACAGGGAGGGCCGTTCGACGGGGCGATCCCCTTATGGAGCTCTATAGTCCTGAGCTTGTCTCGACGCAGGACGAATATCTCCAGGCAATCCGGTACAAGGAGCGATTGGAGAAAAGCAGCATTGAGGAAGCGCGAACAGGAGCAGAAGGATTAGTCCAAAGCGCGAAGCGTCGGTTGCTTTACTGGGACATAACGGAAGCTGAGATTCGAGATCTTGAAACAAGAGGTGCGCCAAAGAAGACGATGACATTCTACTCACCCGTTGATGGTATCGTGGTGGACAAGATGGTCTTCAAAGGTCAGAGTACGATGGCCGGTATGGAACTCTACAAGATTGCCGATCTCTCGACGGCCTGGGTTCTGGCGGATATCTACCAATACGAGCTCGCGTGGGTTAAGGTTGGTCAACAAGCGGATGTGGAGCTTTCGTACCTGCCTGGCAGCACATTCAAAGGGACCATTTCCTATATCTATCCGACACTGAGTATGGAGACGAAGACCGCGAAGGTGCGGATCGAAGTTCACAATACACCGAATCTCGATTTCAAGCCGGAGATGTACGTGACGGTGAAGATTGCCTCACCGGTCGTCGTGGATGCCCTAGCGGTGCCAGATGAGGCGGTTATTCGTACTGGAGAGCGAAACATCGCTGTGATCGCGATGGGCGGTGGGTATTTCGATCCACGCGAAATCAAGCTCGGCGTTATGGCGGATGGGTATGTGCAGGTGCTTGAAGGCATCAAGGAGGGAGAGAAGATCGTAACCTCATCCCAGTTCTTGATTGACTCAGAGAGCAATCTCAAAGCTGCCATTGGTCTCATGCTGGGTCATGCGGGACAAGACATGTCCAAGTCCCAACAGCAGCTACCTTCTGCGCCGGAAGAGCACAAAGGACACACGCTGGCGCCTCAGAAGCAGGAAGACCAAAACGCCCGAGCGATGACGACCGGGCAACAGAAGCCGGAAGCGAAAGGACAGGTGAAGAGGGAATCCACAAAGGTTCGAACAGTCGTCGATCCTGTGTGTGGCATGACGATTGAACCGAACGAAGGCCGAGCGCACATTTACAGAGCAACGAAGTACTACTTCTGCAGCGACGAAGACTTGCAGAAGTTCAAGAAAGATCCTGAAAAGTACGTAAAAGCTGAACAACGGCACTGAACACGAGACAGCGTCATTCTTTTTCCCGTCGTTGTTTGGTGGGCAGAAGAACCTGCCTCAAACCGGAGATTCTTCAATCTGTTCAAGACCAGGAATCAGACAAAGGATTTAGACCATGCTACAGAGAATAATCGAAGCGTCTGTCCGCAACAAATTCATGGTGATTCTCGCCGTGCTCTTTCTCGTCGGGTGGGGCACGTACTCGATGGTGACCATTCCCATCGACGCGATTCCCGATTTGAGTGACGTGCAGGTGATCATCTACTCGGAATATCCGGGACAATCACCGCGGATCGTTGAAGATCAAGTGACATACCCGCTGACAACCGCGATGGTGTCTGTGCCTGGATCGAAGGTCGTGCGTGGATATTCGTTCTTTGGGTACTCTCTGGTGTACGTCATTTTCGAGGATGGAACCGACCTCTATTGGGCGCGCAGTCGGGTGCTGGAGTATCTCAATTATGCGCAGAAGCGATTGCCGCCCAAGGTCGTCCCGACCCTTGGCCCCGACGCCACCGGTGTTGGCTGGGTCTACATGTACACGCTGACGTCGGACAAGCATTCATTGCAGGAGCTCCGGTCATATCAGGACTGGTATCTCAAGTATGAACTGACAGCAGTCGAAGGTGTTGCCGAAGTCGCGAGCATCGGTGGCTTCGTCAAACAGTATCAAGTCACCGTCGATCCGGCGAAACTGCTCGCCTACAAGATCCCCCTCAATATGGTGGAGATGGCGATTAAGAATTCCAACAGCGACGTTGGCGGCGAGGTCATCGAGATGGGCGAGATGGAGTTCATGGTGAGGGGTCTGGGCTACATCAAGTCGATCGACGACGTGAAGAACATCCCGCTAATGGTCGATAAGAAAAGCGGCACGCCTGTGTATGTCAAGGATGTCGGTGACGTGGCGCTTGGGCCTCTCATGCGTCGAGGTCTTGCGGAGAGCAACGGTGAAGGTGAAGTCGTCGGTGGCATCATTGTCATGCGGTATGGTCAGAATGCGCTGGAAGTGATCGAGAATGTGAAGAAGAAACTCGAGGCGCTGAAACAGGGACTGCCCGAGGACGTGAAGATCGAGATGGCGTATGATCGATCAAGCCTTATCGAAAGAGCAATCGGCACGCTGAAAGAGAAGCTCATTGAGGAAATCATCATTGTTGCCATCGTCTGCATCATTTTCTTGCTCCACGCACGCAGCTCCCTTGTGGCGATTCTCACGCTGCCGACGGCCATCGTGATCTCTTTCATTGTTATGAAGCAACAAGGCATCAACGCGAACATCATGTCGCTCGGCGGCATTGCGATTGCCATCGGAGCAATGGTGGATGCTGCGATCATCATGATCGAAAACGCTCATAAACACATGGAGCACGAGGCGCTGAGGCCCCCGGGAGAACGTCGAGAGCATTGGCAGGTCATCCTTGATGCGGCGAAAGAAGTTGGCCCGGCACTGTTCTACTCGCTACTTGTCATCACCGTTTCCTTTATTCCCGTCTTCACACTCGAGGCACAGGAAGGCCGACTCTTCAAGCCGCTGGCTTTCACGAAAACGTATTCGATGGGGGCCGCCGCACTACTCTCCATTACAGTCGTCCCGATCCTGATGGGTTATTGGATTCGTGGCAAAATACTGCCCGAAGAGAGAAATCCCATCAATCGGTTTCTCATTCGGATTTACACGCCGCTGGTCGATTTCGTTTTGAAATACAATAAGTGGATCATCGTTGCGGCACTTGTCCTGATGGGACTTACGGTGATCCCGTTCACACAACTCGGCTCCGAATTCATGCCGCCGTTGTATGAAGGTGACTTGCTCTACATGCCGACGACGCTTCCAGGGATGTCAATCACAAAAGCAAGAGAACTGTTGCAGCAGACCGATAAAATCATCCGCCAGTTTCCTGAGGTCCATCACGTTTTCGGCAAGATCGGTCGGGCAGAGACAGCAACGGATCCTGCCGGGCTGGATATGATCGAAACGACGATTATGCTCAAACCAGAGAGTGAGTGGCGGCCAGGAATGACCGTGCAGAAACTGATTGACGAAATGGATCGCGCAATTCACTTCCCAGGTCTAACAAACGCATGGACAATGCCGATCAAAACGCGCGTTGACATGTTGAGCACAGGGATCAAGACGCCGGTGGGTATCAAGATCTCGGGTCCCGACCTGAAGGTTCTGGAGCAAATCGGGAAGGAGGTTGAGGCGATTGTCAGGACGGTTCCAGGAACTCTGAGTGCATTTGCTGAGCGTGCGGTCGGTGGTAACTATCTCGATTTCGACATCGATCGGAAAGAGGCTGCCCGTTACGGGTTGACAATTGGCGATGTACAGAATGTCATCGAGACGGCGATGGGCGGCATGAGCATAACCAATACCGTCGAAGGTCTCGAACGTTATACCGTCAACCTTCGTTACGGCCGCGAGCTACGGGACAATCTCGAAGCCCTGAGGCGGGTTCTCGTGCCAACACCCACTGGTGCGCAGGTTCCGATCGGGCAGATTGCGACCATTACCCCGCGCAAAGGACCGATGGTCATCCGCAGCGAAGACACGCGTCCGAATGCGTGGGTCTATGTGGATATCAAAGACATCGATGTCGGGACGTACGTGCAGCACGCAAAGAAAACCGTTGCTGAGAAGATCAAAGTGCCTGCCGGATATAACATCATCTGGAGCGGGCAGTACGAATATATGCAGCGTGCCGAGCAGCGGTTGATGTATGTCATTCCAATGACCCTCTTCATTATCTTCGTCATTATTTATCTCAATACACGCTCCGTCACGAAGGTTGCGATCGTGTTCCTTGCGGTTCCATTCTCCCTCGTGGGAGCGTTTTGGTTCCTTTACCTGCTTGGATACAACCTCAGCATTGCGGTCTGGGTGGGTATCATTGCCCTCGCCGGCCTCGACGCTGAGACGGGTGTTGTCATGCTTCTGTATCTTGACCACGCATACGACGAATGGAAGCAGAAAGGAATGATGCGCGGTTTGAGGGATCTCAAGGATGCAATCCATTACGGTGCGGTAAAGCGGGTGAGGCCTAAGATCATGACGGCATCTGTCATTATCGCAGGCCTGCTTCCGATCATGTGGAGTCACGGCACGGGGGCAGACGTTATGAAGCGAATTGCGGCCCCGATGGTTGGTGGCGTTGTCACATCCGTGCTGCTTGAGCTCGCAGTCTATCCCGTGATCTACTTCCTCTGGAAGCGCTGGAGCTTGAAGAAGGACTTGTTAGCGGAAGGAAAACAGTTAGAAGGCTGAGTATGCACTGAACATCTCTTCAATAATCAATAGAAAGAGAAAATGTCATGAAACAATCCAGTTTCTTGTTGACGATAGTCGTCGTTGGACTCCTGGCATCGCAAAATGCCTTGGTCGCTCAGCACGAGCATCATCAGCAACAGCAAGCAACGCAGGCGCACGAACAGGAAAAGGAACTCTACACGTGCTCGATGCATCCAGATGTCGTTTCAGAGAAGCCGGGCAAGTGTCCGAAGTGCGGAATGAAATTGGTGAAACAATCCCCATCGTCCCAGAATATCTCACCTGTTGAAAAGATCAAAATGGCGAAGACGCTGTTGGAAGAAGCAAAAAGGGGGTTGAAGAGAGAGGGGAAGTACAATTGCTGTATTGATACCCCTTGCAATCAATGCGCGTTAGATCATCAGAGCTGCCCCTGCTATGATGAGCTCAAGGCTGCTCAACCAGTGTGCAATGAGTGCTATGCCGGCTGGCAGCGAGGGGAAGGGAAAGACAGTAGCATCAAACCGAGTGATGTGAAGACGAAATTCAGTCCTCACCATCACTGATTGCTGAAATGCTGAGGAACGTGAAGTTCTCCTTTAGCCCTTACTCACCACGATATCAAAGATATCGTTGACCCCGACCGTATAGTGGGTGAAGAATGGCTCCCCGTACTTCACGCCGATGCGCATCCCATAGTACCGCGATTGCGTCTCGATCCGTTCAAGGAACTCGGGGCTGCTCAACTTGGTCTCACGCTCCGTGCTGTTCGGGTTGTAGAACTGTGAGCCATACGATCGGATAGCCTTCATCTTGATATCAAACGTGTCGCTGATGTCAACAACGAAGGAAGGGTAAAATTCCTGCCATTGCATGAATTCGAAGAGATGATGAGGACGAAACGGGTGCTGGTCGACACCCTTGTGCTTGGTCTTGATCTTTTCTAAGCCGGCATAGAACCATGCTTCTTTGCACAACTCGTGGCTGTGGACGTGGTCGGGGTGCCTCTCAACAGAGTGGGGAACGAGAAGAATTCTCGGCTGGAGTTCGCGAATGAGGGTGATGACCTTGTTCCTGTTGTCGTCACTGACTTCGACATTTCCATCAGGAATCAGCAGATTTCTCCTCGTGGCAACGCCAAGGGTCCTCGCGGCCTCTTCCGCTTCTCTTGCCCGGATCTCTTTTGTGCCGCGGGTCCCGAGCTCACCCTGAGTGATGTCTGCAAGGGCGACTTTGTGGCCTTGTTTCACGAGCTTTGCCAGAGTGCCGCCGCATGAGAGCTCCAGATCGTCCGGATGAGCGCCGAACGCGAGAACATCAACTGTCATATTTCACTCCTCAGTTTTTTGTGAAGACTTCAGCAGTCTATTTTCCAATGCGCCAATATACCAATCCGCGATTCTAAAGACAAGAAGTGCGTCGCTGGATGATCAAGCTTGAGTCGAAGAGTTTCGAGGCCTCGGTTAATCGCACGGAAAACCGATGGGTCGGCTCAGCAGCGAGCATTGATACGGTCGGATCGTGGCCCCCAATGGGAAACAGGCAGATTAATTGACATGCTTGGGAAGCCATTGTTTCCTATATTAGAGCTATTCGACGCGAAAGCGAATCACACATGCCGGAAGAACAAAAGGTCCTGACTGTCTCAGAGATCACCCGCCAGATCAAGTCTTCCCTTGAGCAGGGGTTTCCGAGGGTTTGGGTACAAGGGGAAATCTCGAACTTCAAGCGCCACACGTCCGGACATCTCTACTTCACACTGAAGGATGAAGGAGCACAGATTTCTGCCGCGATGTGGCGAAGTCGAGCGGAAGGCCTTCTGTTTCAGCCGGAGGACGGGATGAAGGTGATTGCGCGGGGCGCTATCACGGTCTATCCGCCTCGCGGCAGCTATCAGGTTGACGTCGACCAACTCACACCAGTCGGGATTGGCGAGCTCCAGCTCGCGTTCGAGCGCTTGAAGAAAAAGCTTGCGGCAGAAGGCCTCTTCGACGCAGAACATAAGAAACCGATTCCTGAATTCCCGGAACGGGTCGGCATTATCACATCGGAGACAGGAGCGGCGCTGCAGGATATCTGGAGTGTGCTATCGCGGAGGTTTCCCGCGCTTGACGTTCTTCTTCTCCCTGTGCGCGTGCAAGGCGTGGGAGCGGCTGAGGAAATTGCGGAAGCGATTCGTGACATGAATCGATACGGGAGGATCGATGTGATCATCGTCGGGCGAGGCGGAGGCTCCCTTGAAGACCTTTGGCCCTTCAACGAAGAAATCGTCGCACGAGCGATCTATGCCTCGACGATCCCGATCGTCAGCGCGGTGGGTCACGAGATTGATTTCAGCATTGCGGATTTCGTTGCTGATCTGCGTGCTCCAACTCCGTCCGCTGCTGCAGAGCTTATCGTGCGGGACAGAGCCGAAATCCTTGAACTTATACGGAACTCTTGTTATACTATGCGGAGGGCTCTGCAAGAGTCGGTCTCGTCGCAACGTGAGCGCGTCAAAAGCCTCGTTTCCAGCTATTCATTCAACAGGCCAAAGGACCTCGTGCGGGAGTCGAGCCAACGTGTGGATGAGATTGAACGAAACATCACGCTCAAGTTCTCCCACAATCTGCAACTTCTGTCTCAACGCCATCTGACGCTCTGGCACAGGCTGGATGCGCTGAGCCCACGGGGCGTTCTCCGGCGAGGATACGCGATGGTCCGGAAGGGAACAAAGCTCGTCACCAGCGCTCGCGCACTGCATACAGGCGATGATGCGACGGTCCACTTCCACGATGGTGACGTGGCAACAAAGGTACAATAATGACCCCCAAGAAAGTCCAGAAACGCACATTCGAAGACGCGCTAAGACGCCTCGAGGCTATTGTGGAATCCCTCGAGCAGGGCAAAGTTTCTTTGGATGAGGCAGTCGAGTTGTATGAGGAGGGAATCCAGCTATCAAAGGAATGTGCGGAGAAGCTGAAGGCAACCGAGCTCAAGATCAAGAAGCTCACCAAGAGCGTCAGCGGCCAGCTTGAGTTACGTGAAACGGATGAAGAATGAGTGAGTCTCACTTGAACTTCAGATTTCTCGACAAGATCGACTATCCCGAGGATCTTCGCAGACTCGACCTCCAAGATCTCCGGACAGTCTGCGCTGAGGTGCGGGAATTTCTCATTGACTGTGTGTCAAAGACCGGCGGCCACTTCGGCGCTGGGCTTGGAACGGTTGAATTGGCTGTGGCACTACATTACGCGTTCAACACACCAAAGGACAAGCTTGTCTGGGACGTCGGGCATCAGGCCTATCCGCACAAAATTCTTACTGGTCGCAAGGATCGGATGTATACCATGCGACAGCTTCACGGCCTGAGCGGATTTCTCAAGCGGACCGAGAGCGATTTTGATGCCTTCGGGGCGGGACACGCGAGCACTGCAATTTCTGCCGCACTGGGAATCGCAACCGCCCGGGATTTCGCGGGGGAAAAGTACAAAGTTGTGGCGATCGTCGGCGATGGCTCCCTGACGGGTGGAATGGCCTACGAGGCGATGAACAACGCCGGCTTACTAAAGAAGGATCTCATCGTCGTCTTGAATGACAACGAGATGGTCTCGCTCTCTTCGGTGAGACCCTCCCTTTGGTCCTTCCACAACTACTTCAACGAAGTGTTGACGCATCCCACCTACAATAAATTCAAGGCGAACGTGTGGGAACTCACGGGAAAGTTGGACACGTTCGGTGACCGCCTGCGCTCCGTGGCTCAGAAATTCGAGAGAGGCGTGAAGGCGGTTGTCACGCCTGGAATGTTGTTCGAGGCCTTGGGATTTCGATACTTTGGACCATTCAACGGTCACAATGTGGTCAAGCTGGTCGAAATCTTTCAGCACGTGCGGGATCTGAAAGGCCCAATTCTCATTCACGTTAGGACGGTCAAAGGGAAGGGCTATCCACCGGCTGAAAAGGAACCAACGGGCCTTCACGGCGTGACGCCATTTGACAAGATCACCGGGATTTCACCAAAGAAGCCAGATGAGGAGCCTGCGTTTACCACCATCTTCGGTCACGCGATGGTTGAAATCTGCAAGCAGAATCCCAAGGTGGTCGGCATCACTGCGGCGATGCCCGATGGGACTGGGTTGATGATTCTGCAAAAAGAAATGCCCGAACGATTCTTCGATGTCGGCATTGCGGAGCAGCACGCTGTCACTTTTGCAGCAGGAATGGCGACAGAAGGCTACATCCCCGTTGCGGCAATCTACTCAACCTTTCTCCAGCGCGCGTTTGACCAGGTCATTCATGATTGTGCAATTCAGAATTTACATGTGGTGTTCGTCCTGGATCGGGGGGGACTCGTCGGAGCCGACGGCGCGACACATCACGGGGCGCTCGATCTCTCCTACTTGCGGTGCATCCAGGGAATGGTGGTGATGGCCCCGAAGGATGAGCAAGAGTTGCGGGACATGCTCTACACTGCGGTCGAGTACAAGAAGGGCCCCATCGCCCTTCGTTACCCGCGGGGAAATGCCCTTGGAGTCCCCCTGCGTAAGGAATTCCACAAGCTTGAAATCGGCAAGGCGGAGACTCTTCGGGCAGGAAAGGACGTTGCCATCCTCGCGATTGGCAATATGGCGACGAATGCCCTCGAGGCAGCGGAGATCCTTGCCAAGGAGGGAATCGACGCAGAAGTCGTCAACATGCGCTTTGCGAAGCCGATTGACGATGCGGTGATCAGGTCCGTCGCCTCAAGGATCGATTGCGTCGTCACCGTAGAAGACAACGTGGTGCACGGTGGTTTTGGCTCAGCCGTGCTGGAGTCGTTGAGCCGACAGGGACTTGCCAACCTCTCCGTGAAACTCCATGGTCTTCCTGACGATTTCGTCGAGCAGGGCACGCCGAATGAGCTCCACAAGATGCTGAAACTTGATCCCCGAGGAATAGCCAATACTGTCAAAGAGTTCCTTACTTCACGCCAGAGCAGATCAGCGCTCGAATTGATCACATCATGACTAGCGTTTATCCGAAAATGCAGAAAGCTCGAATCGCCGTTGTCGGATTGGGAACCGTCGGACAGACTGTCCATCTACCCATACTTTCCAAGTTCCCCGATGCCGAGATTGTCGCCGTGTGTGACATTGAGGCATCCAAAGCGGAATTTGTCGCCAAGAAGTATGACATTCCACGTTTCTACTCTGATCTCGACGAGATGCTGAAGACTGAGGACGAGATTGTGGGTGTCGACATCTGCACCTCGACGTTTACGCATCGTGACGTGGCGATCGCTGCACTCGAGGCAAAAAAACACGTTCTGGTTGAAAAGCCGTTGGCCCGGACGCAAAAGGAGGCGCTCGAGATCGTTGCCGCAGGGAAGAAGAACCAGCGCAAGATCATGGTCGGGATGAATAATCGGTTTCGACCCGACGCGATGATCCTGAAAAGTATGATTCAAGGCGGTGAGCTCGGGAAAATCTACTACGCGAAAGCGGGTTGGTTGCGCAAACTCAAAACGGCAAGTCCCTGGCTGACGAGAAAGGAAAAATCAGGGGGTGGAGTGGTGCTCGATCTGGGCATTGTGATGTTCGACCTGGCGTTCTGGCTGATGGGCTTCCCTGAAGCAAAGGAGGTCAACGCGGCGAACTACTCGCACAACACGAAGGGTGTGGAGGACTCGTCCGTCGTGTTCATTAGAATGCAAAACGGATCTGCGCTAACGATTGAGTCGAGCTGGTCGTTCGAGTCGGATGCAGACTTTTTCTATTGCGATTGCTTTGGAACGGACGGAAGCGGCTCGCTGAACCCGTTTCGTATTCTGAAGCGTATGCACGGTAACCTCGTGAACGTGACGCCCGCCTACCATGAGACACCTCAGACCTTGTACTGGAAGTCGTATGACGCCGAGCTGAAACATTGGATCGGATCGTTGCGGGGCTTGCACCCGGTCGTGTCTACGGCTGAGGAAGCTGTCCATCGCATGACGATCGTTGACGCAATCTACCAATCTGCGCAAAAAGGAAAGCGTATCGCAGTGAAGTAGACTCTGTTTCGACGCACTCGATGGTGCTCGAGCGGAGGATCGGGGCGTTGAATGACCCATCTCCTACCAGATTCCTACATCCCTCGAACTGATGCGCCGTAATTCCCCAATTGTCGCTTTGCTGACGGATTTCGGATCCCACGATCATTATGTCGGGACGATGAAGGCAGTGCTGCTGTCAGTCAATCCTGCGCTACACATCGTCGATATCACTCACGACGTCGAGCCTCACAACATTCGCCAAGGAGCGTATCTGCTCTGGGCTTCGTACAAGTACTTTCCTGCAAACACAATCTTTGTCGCTATTGTCGACCCGGGTGTTGGGAGCGCCAGACGAATCCTTGCTGTTGAGACCAAGACGTACACGTTCCTTGGACCCGACAATGGAGTCCTGGATTTTGTCTTGTCCGACGAGCGTTTTCACACCGTGGTTGAGATATCTCATCGAGAGGCCGAGAAGAAGTCGTTGTTCTTGCCGCATGTATCGTGGACATTTCACGGTCGGGATATCTTTGCTCCGCTCGCAGCGCACCTCTCCCGAGGAGTGAAGCTAACGTCGGTTGGGAAGCTCGTCGAGCTCGGAGACCGAGCGCCTCTCTTCGTGAACCGAGAGGCGAAAGAGACGAAGCCTTCAGTCGTCCACATCGACCGATTCGGCAACATCGTGACGAACATTGTTGGTGAAAACCCTCAATCCCTAAGAGACTCAATCTCTGGTATTCAGGTACGTCGGAAGCGCATCACGCGGTGGATACATAGTTATGGGGAAGCTCCGGCTGGGAAACCTTGCCTCATTGTCGGCAGCAGCGGTCTCGTCGAGATCGTAGTCAATGCCGGAAGCGCTGCCGAGTTGTTTCACGCAGATATCCAAATGCCAATTCAAATTCTTTGGAAATGAACAAACCAAGCCTCAGCGATAGGATATTCATGCGACGGTGCCTGGAGCTCGCAGCCCGTGGAAAGGGCTTCGTGAGCCCGAACCCGATGGTAGGGTGTGTGATTGTGAAGAACGGTAAGATCGTAAGCGAAGGATACCATCAGCGGTTTGGGGGTGCCCACGCAGAAATCCTTGCGCTCAGAAAGGCTGGAAGAAAGGCGAGCGGTGCCACGGCTTATGTGAACCTTGAGCCGTGCGCGCACCACGGAAAAACTCCTCCATGCGTCGATGCCCTCGTCCGAGCGGGTGTGCGGCGAGTCGTCGCAGCTTCATGGGATCCGAACCCGCTGGTTTCAGGAAAAGGCTTTGCAAAGATGAGGAGAGCAGGTCTTCAGGTTCGTGTAGGGGTGTTGCGACCTGAGGCGGAGCTGCTCAACGAGCGGTTTTACACCTTCATGCGCACCGGCATGCCATTTATCGGGATGAAGATTGCCCAAACGCTGGATGGTTACATCGCCGATCATCGTGGACGGTCGAAGTGGATCACCTCAGAACAGGCGCGTAAAGAGGCTCACAGAATCCGCGCCCAGTACGATGCGATTCTGGTCGGAGCCAACACAGTAATTGAGGACAATCCTCGGCTCACCGTTCGGGCAGCCAAAGGCCGAAATCCTGTCCGTATCGTGCTGGATGGACAACTTCGAGTTCCGGCTCATGCGAGGATCTTCAGCACTCGTCTGGCGCGAACAATTCTGTTTACCACTCAGAGGGCTCTCTTGAGGAAGCGTTCAACAGTGTTGAGATTGACCGAGCGAGGAGTGCAGGTGCTCGCCCTGGAATCTGCACGGGACATGGACGAACACGCAATCCTTCGAAGCCTGGGAGCGCTGGGGATTTCCTCCATACTCGTAGAGGGAGGAAGCACAACCGCAAGCGGATTTCTCCAGAAGAAGCTTGTGAAACGGCTGCATTGCTTCGTCGCTCCCAAGATCACGGGCGGTGGCTTGCACGCTGTGGTTCTGAAACCTGCGCTGGAGCTGTCGAAGGCCATACAGGTGAGCGCTGACGGTATCAGGCTTATCGGAAGTGACTTGTTGGTCGAAGGGAGACTCGTCTATTCGTGAAGCAAGACAGTGTGCGTTATCGAGCCAATTACGAAAATGAATTCCAGGTGAGCTGATGTTTACGGGTCTCGTTGAAGAAGAAGGGACAATCGAGAAGATTGACAAGAGGCGAGGGAGCGTCATCTTCACGATCCGCGGGAGGAAGACGGTTCGAAACCTCAAGATCGATGAAAGCGTCGCGATCAACGGCACGTGCCTCACGGTCATTCGGGCCGGGAGAACATGGTTTCGAGTTCAAGCAGTCGAAGAGACGTTGAGAAAGACGAACCTTGGCGATCTGAAGGTGAAGGACCGCGTGAACCTTGAGCGGGCGCTATTGCCCAATGAGCGCCTTGGGGGGCATTTTGTCATGGGACACGTCGATGGCATCGGGACTCTGACCCGGATCCAGACTCGAAAGAGCAGCTGGATGTTCTGGTTCACGACTCGGAAACGCTTCGCCCGGTATCTCATTCCCGTTGGTTCTGTGGCGGTCAACGGCGTGAGCCTGACGGTCGCATCGCTCAAGGGGAATTCATTCGGGATCTCAATCATTCCGCACACGATGGAGGTGACGACGTTCAAGAATCTCAAAGTGGGCGACAGAGTGAATATTGAATTTGATATGCTGGGCAAATATGTCGAGAAGCTCCTCAAAGCTCGCAAGTGGTAGCTTGAACACACAATTGATGACCGACCAGAGAATGGGCGCCCCGATAGGGAGTGGGATGTTGTGAAGATTTCAGAAAATCGAGCGTTATGAGGAACAAGAACACGCCTTGCATTTCAGCCTTGAGTTCGCTATATTGCCTTCGAACCCCGACAAGATTTGGGGTTTTTCCATATCTTTAAGGAAGAGCCATGTACACATTCTTTATCGTGATTGAGATACTGATCAGTATCTTTTTGATGATTGTAGTCTTGATGCAGGCGAGCAAGGGAGGGGGACTCGCTGGAACGCTTGGGACCAGCAACCTTGGTACCGTGTTCGGAGTTCGCCGAACTTCTGATTTTCTGACGAAGACGACGACTGTCCTGGCGACATTGTTCATGGTTCTTGCGTTGTTTATCAATCTCGTCGTTCTGCCGAGAGGAGAGAGAACGCAAGAGAGCATCATTCAAACCTCCCCGCAGCCCACGTCGCTTCCGCCCGTATCGCAGCCGGCACAGACTCCAACGCCAACGAAGTAGTCCTCTTGCCGTTGTTTGCACCCATGGCTCAATTGGTAGAGCAACTGACTCTTAATCAGTGGGTTCCAGGTTCGAGTCCTGGTGGGTGCACACAGAAGCCCCTGAGAAATCAGGGGTTTTTTCTTGTTCTCAGTTGACGGTATCTAAAACCGACGGCGACTGAAGTTGTTTTGCACTTATTCGCGCCACCATCTCCAAGTCTTCCCTCAGTGGTTCGATCTCCTTTGCGATGTAGAACCTGTCGGTCGTCCGATAGTCGGCATGATGTGCAAGACGTTGAAGGTGTGCGGGCTTGACACCAGCGTTGGCAAGGCGGGTGGTATAGGTGCTCTTGAGCGTGTGAATCGAGTACTCTTTGTTCAAGCTCAGTTCGTCGATCACCCTCTTGAAGTAATGGCCCATAGTGTGCTTAGATCGGTAGGCGAAAACATACTCATCCGGTTTCAATTTCTTCGCCGACTCTAGGAGTGGATCGAGAAGGGAATAGAGGGGAAACGGTGTCACCGTCTTGGCCTTTTTGTTGCGGTAGAGGATGATCTTGCTTTCAAAGTCAATATCAGCTCGTCGGAAATCGCAACTGTCATCTACTCGAAAGCCGGTGAGATAAAGAAATCGGCACTGCCGCACAAAACGAGCACCATATAACTCGCCAGCTTTGGCAAAGAAATTTTCGATCTCTTCGGCTCTCATAGCAATCGGAAACCGTTGTTTCGGTTTCAGCCTGACTTGTGTCGTGACCGGATTCGATTCGACGAGTCCTAGCTTCTTGGCATAGGAGAATATCCCACCGAGACTCCGCAACCAAATCGCCGTATTCTGTTCCCCATCGTCCCGGATGATTGCCTCCCGGAAGGTCATCATTGTGATGGGTGTGAGCTTTGAGATGGGCAAATCGCCCATTGTCTCAATGAATTTGTGGAATGCGAGCTCGACGAGTTTGACGGTGCTGATCGCCCGGGTACTCCTGTAACCGAGATCCAGCACGCGTTGAAGAAGTTCCGAGACCTTCTCACGAGATGTCGCAGCGCGAATCTGCTTAGCAATGCCCCAAGGATCACGTTTAAGGTTAGCCTCGATCTGCCGCTTGATTTCTTTCGCCTCACGCCTGCCAGCTTGAGTTGCTAGAATTCGGAGACTTCGCTGACAATGCCTCCCCATGATATCGTAGAAGGACAAATAAAGAATTCTACCACGTTTGAATAGGGATGCCATGTTGGTTTCACTTTGATTTAAGCCCTGCCGTCATCAGCAATGACAACGCCGAGTTTGACGCGGTAGGCAATGGTGCGATCAGATAAGTGCATCAAGAACCACCCAATAGGTTGTGGTTTTTCCCTTGGGGCGGATCTTTGCCAGACTGTCGTAGGTGGTTTTCAGAAGGTAAATGACCGTGCCCTTTTCTAATTTGGTCACGTCTGGGTAGTTTTCGATGATGAATCGGTCTCTCGCCTCGTAGTCACGCAAATATTGGTAATTCAAGTAGGCGCGGTACAACTCTTCCGTTGTGGCAACGATACAATCTCTCGACAGGATATATTGACGCTGGGTAAGGCGTTCAGGACTTGCTGACAGACTGTAAAATAGAAACACCGCCGCGGTGAGGGCGATCCAACCAAATGGGATTGTTTTCATAACGCCTCCAACAGAAATTGATATCTCACTTCCTGCAACCGTTGAGCGCTCGGTAGCGATCATTCCAAATTGATTCCCTCTCGGATTCCGCAAACTCCTTTTCGGGTTTCACGACAGCTAGGAATCCGGCAGGCCCCTCACGCAAATTTTGATAAGGCCATCCCAGATGCGTTGAATCGCGTTTTGATTCTCTTATGGTCTCGATCTATGCCGTGTCTCGATGAGCCAATGCTGCCGATCATTCCAGATTGACTCCTTCTCAGGATCACTGAAATTTCGATCAGGTTTGGCAAACAAGAGGAACCCATCGTAAGCCCGACGTAATTCCTGTTCTTTCGAGTACAGATTTTCGTTGTCTAACCTCTTCACACAGTCATCGAACTTGTCCCAAAGCCACGCTGAGAAAGTCAGATAACTCGGAGTCTTTGCTTGCTCTTCCGCCGTATCTCGAAACATATCCGCCAAGGTCACACCCAACGCTTGAGCGACCGCGGACAAACTGGAAACGCGCGGGCTACGGTCAACACTCAATCCGATGTTTTCCATTTGGTTGATCGTCGCCAAATCCAGACGGGAGGCATCTGCCAACTGCTTCTGCATTATTCGTTTCTCGACTCGCAGGCGACGCATATTGCGTGCAAAAATTTGGATGTCGTCCCGTGTGGCTTTCTCCGATTCAATGAAGTCGTTCACAGTATCTCTTTCTGCATAGGTGGGATGATGTCTCTAGATCTCTCTCCAAAGGTAATGCGGGGTTATCGCAATGTCAAGTTGTGGCAAATTTTTTTCTTCGAAAGTATATTGACTTTTGAAGATAGAATGAGTATATTTGCAGTGAGACACTGCGAGTATGAATCTCATCGAATGCTATGCGAACCACGAAAACGCCAAAACTCCCTCAATTTCGCCCGAAATGGTCGTGCGATTCTGGGCTCTTGTGTTCCTGATTGAAGGGATCGTGAGCTTCGTAGACGTGGACAGGGGTGACCAGAGATTAAACAATTCGGAGGTAGCATGAAATCCTTTCGACATCCGTGTGGTGACGATAGTCCGATCATGCGATTGATACTTGAACGACCGGAGTGGGGCATTGCCTGGTTTGGACGATTTTGGCGGCTAGTGGAACTTATCGGTCGGGCCACCGATCCCCAGAGACCGCCATTCGGGTTATTGGTCAAAGACGGGCATCCTGCGAACATCTATACCCTAGCAGAATGGCTACGAACAAAACCCGGGAAACTCATCGAGTTCTTGAATCATCTATCTGACCATGAGGTGATCCATCAAAAGTTGTGGCGCGAGGAAAATCGGGTCTTTATTCCGGCGCTCATAGCCAATGGCTCGGTAATCGAGAGCGGGAGGAAGAAATGCGCTGGCTGAAACACCTCTCAGACGCACACCGGAACATCAACCTCTCGCGATTGATCGACGAGTGGGGCCTCAAAGGATATGGCCGTTGGTGGATTCTGGTCGAACTCGTCGCCGACCGGGTTCGCCCCAAGGATCTCTCATTTTCGCTGCAAGACAACAACAACTCTCCCATGACAGTGCGGGAACTGTGTGGAGCGTTGCGCGGAAGATCGCACGAACTTGAACGCTTCCTCGGATATCTTGCAACGAACAATCTGATTGATCGGGCTGCTTGGGAAGAGAAGAAGCTCATTTTCATTCCGAAATTGAGAGAACTTACTGATCGGTATACCGCCAAAGTGTCCAGACTGTGTACACAAGATGTCTCACTAGAAGAAGAAGTAGATGAAGATGTAGAAGAAGAAGTACAAAAAGAAACTCATGACTCTATTGCCGTAGAAATTCCACAAGCACTCCTCTCAAAACCGGGGTTCACTGATGCTTGGGCTGCATGGCAACAACATCGTAAGGAACTTCGCAAACCTCTCACCCCCCTAGCAATCAAAAAACAGTTGAAGTTTTTAGAGGCACAAGCAGATCCGGTAGCCGTGATAAATCAGTCCATTCAGAACTCGTGGCAGGGACTTTTCCCATTTAGGGGTGGCCAACCGTTAAAGCCTGCACGTCCACGCCGCGATGCGATAGCTGTGAACTTAGAACAAATGCGTATCAATGAAATGGTCGCCGAGTTAGAAAAGCCAAAGAGTCAAAATCAGCCGTCCACGTCAGATCCGTAAGAATTGTGCGCCCGTTCGCACTTTTCGACAATCGAGCTCAGTTTCGCGGGGGCCGCGGCTTGCTGCGGTTGGATCTCCAAGCATCAACGTTGCCCTGGCAAGCGTGGCCGTGAGTATCCCCGATCGAGGATCGCTATGTTCAGCTTGAAGAGTGGGTCTGAGATTGGTACGGTAGGTGGTGGTCCAGGATGAGTGGAATCGACTAGACGAGAAAACTAGGCTAAGAGAATGTCTATGCCCTAGATCTCCCAAATTTGACTGTGGCTCGACGATCTCGGGTGAAATTAGATGGGTGTGACCAATTCATCGGCCCGGAAGTAAGACCCCGTATAAACGAAATTCAGAAGAATTATGCGAACGACTAGATCTCAACTCAAAACTGTCAGGCGATTCAGACAGAGGAATACGGATCAAAAGGCTGGTCTCTGTCATAACCTCAAGTGGGACCCGAAAGGAAAACACACCGGAGAACTGAAAGCACACGTTTCACCCTCAAGTGGGAATGTGGTGGCCCTGTGTCCGACATGCTATGCTGCACAAAGAGACTTTGATACGAACTTCCTACCTCACGTGGAATATGTCCGAGCAGAACCGACTGAAACGATAATCAGACGGCCAACCAGATCAGCAAAAGCACGTCAAATGGCATCGCTTAGATTACCCGTTAAGAGTATGCACGGCATCATCAAGTCCAAAAGTGCGGACGGACGCAATAAGGCAGTCACAACAGGGTGCGATGGAACGGATATGTCGATAGAGGGTATCGCTACCTGTGAAAATCCGGGTGAGTGATTCCTAAATAGCAACGGCGCTGACAACGGTACTGGGAACAGGATACCACGCCCAATCATGATGAGGATGGAATCGTTGGGTGTGATAATACGACGCATCACTGGAATGCCCTAGTCAAAGAACCTGGACTTGGAATAGCCCCGCAAGCTATTTGATTTTTCTTATCGTCTTTGTCTCACCAGAGACCGGATCAGAAACCAGTATTTCTGCCCACCGACCGTGTTGGTGTTTTTGTGCCCATTCTGTGCGACGCCACCGCTTCAGAATGGTGGTATAGATCTCCCACTGTGCCGTCCTGTCGATGTTGTATGCCTGGCGTCTAATCCATATCATCAAGTGGCCATCATCGCCATCAATATCAAGGTAGTCAACGCATGCTCTAGACATGGGCACTGTCGATAAAACTGTATCTTCAAAATCTTCCGCTGCCTTTACACCTTCTGCGAGTTCGGATAGGCTAGTGTCAATAGATCGGGGAACACCGAAGATGCTCTCAACCTCTCGCTTTGTCTGTTGGCTGAGTACGCCGTTAGCTGGTGGTTTATATTCAAGACTCTGCATTTTTCTCGAAAATACCGAGTCGTTACCCACACCGAAGATGACACCGATGATGAGGATGAGGATGAGGGCGGCGAACAGAACAAGACACCCCGCCGCGAATCTCTCATTATTACTCCACTCTGGTTTCATCTGATTCCTCTCCTTTCTTGAACCGCCCGTGCAGTATCCAGTTCGTTAAGATGTGTGTATCCCGCCACCGTGTCCACCCGGGCATGTCCGGTTAGGCTCCGAATCTCGATAGGCTGAGACCCGTTGCGGATTGCGTCCGTTACGGCGTAGTGCCGGAACGAATGGGGTGAGATGGTCTTTGTTATGCCCGCGAGATCCGCGTAGTGCTGCACGATGTTGTATACCATGTTGTCGCTCAACCGTCCGCCGTCACGGTTACGGAAGAGAGGATCATCAGGGGCGAGAGCAAAGTAATGTTGAGTTAAGGAGTTTCATTCTGTGGTTCCTTCGTTTGTGATACTGGCGGCTTGCTTACGCATAACGTTTGGAACTACGTACTTCGTCTATTGTTCCAGATCTGTGCCAAGGACGTACTCAAGTTGCGTCTATTTCCCTTACAGAAACAATAAGCTCCTTCATCGCTTTTCATCGCGAATCCAGGGGTCTATCCCCTCAACTAGATCTCTTTGCTACGTTGGCAGGTGGTCATGGAGTGTCTGAAGGCTACTCAGATACTCCGAGCAGCCACGATGCTACGCGCCAAGTTAGAAGACTTCTTGATAATGTCAACCCAAGAAATATCTGATGTCCTGTCGCCGGATCTTTGTACAAACAATCCGATGTAGCAGCTCGCATTGAAATGTTTCGAGACGAATGTAATTCACCCCTTGATTGTAGAAATGATTGCCGCCCAAGTCCGGCGCGGCAACCTCTTATTCTCTTTGCAGACTAATATCGGCTCCGGACTTTGTCCAACTGATCTTGCACCAATCTTCAAAACAGACGCAGAACGACTCCAACGGTTCTTTGACTACCTAGCGGGAAATCAGCTCATCGACACCGCGGCTTGGGTTGACAAAAAAGTGGTTTACTGCCCCAAACTGGCGGAGTTATCAGATCAACACATCGAACGTTTGATGCGCGAAAACGGTGCAGATAAAGTCCGGACAAAAACCCCCCATAGAAAGAAGAGAGAAGAAAGAAGAAAGAAGAGTACTAGTCCCTCCGAGATTGCTGTTGAAATGATGTTGGTGGTCCAAGGTGAGTGGAACCGGTTTGCCAAAGAGTTGAAGTTACAACCCATCATCAAAATCTCGCCGAAACGCGAAACCAACGTAAGACAACGGTTGGCGGGTGGTGTTTACTGGTCGAACTCGTCGCCGGTCAGATTCACCGAGGTGGTCTGAGTTTCTCCCTACAAACTAATACTGAGTCCCCATTAAATCCGACCGACCTTGCACCGGTGTTCAAAACCGACGCAGAACGACTCGAACAGTTCCTCGCCTACCTAGCCACAAACCAGCTTATTGACTCTGAGACGTGGCTTGAACGGAAGCTCGTTTACATCCCAAAACTCAAGGAGTTATCGGATGAGTACATTGTTAAGTTGTTGCGAGAAAATGGTCGGGACAAAGTAGGGACAAAATCCGAACATAAGAAGGAGAAGAAGAAGGAGAAGAAGAATAGTACCCCCGTTGTGGAAATTCCGCAGGCACTTCTTTCAAAACCGCTGTTCACGGATCTTGGACCGCCTGGGAATCACACCGGCGAGAGATAGGCAAGCCGCTCAAACCGACAGGGATACAGAAACAACTGAAATTCCTCGTCAAGCAGCCTGATCCGGTCGCCGTGCGAGGTGCGAAAAGAGCGGACGGGTGGTTGCGTGCCAGTTCTTGGTTCCTACGAAACGCGTCTTAACTTACGAGCGCCACTTCAATCGACTTGAACTCCCCCTTAAACATACGCCCAATCGCTCAGCGTTGATCGTGGCTAAGCTATTTGGTGTTCTTGCATACTCTTTTGTGTCCACACAGCACAAGCCGTCCTAGGGCAAATTTGGAAGGAATTACACCTTTAGACAATCTCACGATGTTCTGAAACTTGGCCGGAAAACCACTTCGACGAGCGGTTCAAAAATAGTCTGAAGCTATCTTCTTGCCTTATAGTCGGTTAGCGGAATAACAGGAACCGATTGTGATAAGAAAGGGTGGATATCCAAGATCAGCGCAAGATTACGACCACCAGCAGCAGATAACAAAGCCGCGAAATTTGTTTTTTCTGCCCGTTTTTGTATTGAAGAAGTCGATATCAACGGCTGAAAAGCAACTTCTATCACCGTGGAGATCCTGAAGGGTTTTGGCCCCCGAATTTGATCTCATCGTTTTATAATACAGCACCCCGCCACAGCCGACCGACCCCGGCCCTTCCCCCCATCGGTTCTTATATTTGATACGCCCAGCGTGTTGTGATAATGGGGCCTTATCACAACCTATTCAGTTTGAGACATCTCAACCCCACGAATGGACGACTCATTCTTGAGAATCTTAGCGTTTCAGCCTATCCTAAGATATTGATTTTGCTAACGTCGGACGCGCGCTCCTAGTGTATACTTTCGTATACACTTTCTTCGATTTGTGGCGTGTTTATCGGGATTCTTAGGCTATCGGAGGGAAACAAAAAGCCCGACAGCAGCACAAGGCCATTGTCGGGCTATGGGGTATCAGGTTGCGTCAGTTGGTGCTGATCGGCGCGAGGATCGCAGGCTGCTCGGTTGGCTCTTGCAACCAGCCTTCAACCTCGGCAATCTCTGTGTCTATTTCTGCCAAGATGAGCGCCTGTCCGTTTGCTACCTGATCCGCTCCTACTGGTAGGAGGGACTGCTGCACCGCGGCGAGTTTCGCCCGGATGCGGCCCAGATTGTCTAGGGCCTCGACGATAGTGGATTGTGTCATGACGACCTCCAGTTGTTGGACAAAAAAGCCTGCGCACGTCCAAGAGCCTAGAGGTCAAAGCTCCGAGCCGGTCAAGCCGACTCATGCGCAGGCAAAAGGAAAACCTCTAGTACTTTGGACGTACCAATATACATATTCGCAGCGGAGAAGTCAAACCGGAGTCCAGAGGGACAGGTCGCAAGGGCTTTGTTTGCAAGGTGTTATGGGAAAAGAAAAAATTCCCGTTGTGGTGTGCACAAAATTATCACTTTTTTTGTGAAACCATATTGCTTTTGAACCACTGGCATGGTATATTGATAATGTCAAACTCTTTCGCAGAAATGAGAAGCAGAACCCACGAAAGGTCTTTTAACCCTAACCGGCCTAACCAGATCGGGGAAATTTGGGAAATTGATGGTGTCGATGTGCCCTAACCGACTAACCGGGCAGTGGGGGCTTGAAACCTAGAATTGATCTAACGGGAGAATTCAAGGGAAGGGTGTGGCGGGGGATAGCTTAACGGGCTAACGGCGAGTCCCACAGGGTCGCCGGGAGGGTGTCATTGCCGCGACATCGCTTTGAATTCTTGGTGTGTCTGCAATGTCTAACCCTAACCCGTTGCAGTACCAGCGGGCCGGGCGAGTGCACCATAGAACCAGGGAGACTCTAGCAACGGAAACGCACGGACAAATCCTAACGGCGACTAACCGGACATATCTAACGGGGACGCGCCACGGTGGATCGCTCCATGGCTATCCCGGCAAAATCAATGCAGTCGAACGTAACGCTACCATGATCTCCCTTCTCGAATCTCGAACTCTATCATCGACGTGCTAACAACTTGAGGACACCTAATGGCTAGTGATTTTGTACAAGTAACATTGCCAACGGATAACATTGTTTTTCACGAAGGCCGAGGGCAATATATCGTCAAATGCATGACGATTCCCCGAGACTTCACCGGGGTTCAACTTACCTCGGCGATCAGCGGCATCGTCACTGGGGTGCACAGTTGGTATCAGGGCGAATTGCAATGGTATGTCAATGCAAAGGGGCAACTCTGCTCAGCAGACGGCACGTTCAGGCTTGGTCGCCACGGCGCTATCATGAAAAGCAAGAGTTCCGAACTCCTGAATTATGGTGACGAATTTGGCAATATAGTCGAGGGCGCGGCCTTGACAGATGGCAGTGTGATCGCAAAGAAGTTGAGTGATAGTTCCAAGCTGGCAACGACGACATGCGTGTTTTCTTCCCCAGACTACAACACGGTTGCATGGACGGCGGGAGTACTCGTCTTAGCCGATGGTACGTCCTTCAGTATTCAAGCAGGCAATACCGGCGACATGACCGGAATGACGTACATCTATTTTGATCGGGCGATTTCGCAAACCCAATTTCAACTTGCCTATGACATGACCAGCATCGCGTCTGATGGGGCGATCTTGGTTTGTGACGCAAAGCAGGCATCGAGTAACGACCTTCTTGCTCACTTCGTCTCGATCAATGGTTACATGCTTCTGAACGTGAACCAGTTGAACGTGAATTATCTGTCCGCTCTTTCGGCGAACCTAGGGACGGTCACGACTGGGCTTTTGCAGATGGGGCAGGCCACGAGCTTCGCGGCGGGTGCGGGTGTTTGGGTCTACGGTCAAGGGGCGGTATCGCAATTCCGAGTGGGAAATCCGGCGACCAACAAGACGATCAGTTTTGATTCTGCGACTGGGAACATTGTTCTTGGAAGTGCCGTGACAATGACGTGGTCACAGGTTGCCGCTGGTGGAGGGAAACCAGCGGACAACGCGACGGTTGGAGCTACGTGGGGCGTGAACATGGCCCCACCCGCAAGATTCGGAGATTCGCCAGGAACGGCTGGACTTTACGTGACCGCGTCAGATTTTGGATTTTGGAATGGTTCGGCTTGGAAGAGTTATATGGATAGCTCTGGGCATTTCTATCTTGCGGGTAGTGGCAGTCATTCTTTGACTTGGGATGGGGCAACGCTTGATATCGTTGGCGCAATAACCGCAACTAGCGGAACATTTAGGAGTGCCTCTTCTGGCACAAGAGTAGAAATTGGTATTGATGGCTTATCATACGTTACGTGGTATTCATCTGTTGGAAAGTCTGGCTATATTTATGGTCTGACTGATAGTCTTATAGTCACTTCTTTGAGTGCTCTCCGGCTATATTCAGGAACAGATGACATAGAAATTACTGCTGGTTCTGGAAAAAATATAGTTCTTAATGCAAGTATTGGTGCGGGTGGAGTAATCGGTTTATGGGGAAACAGTCTTTCGTTCAACTCTAATGTAATTTGGCATGCTGGCAATGATGGATCTGGTTCCGGTCTTGATGCTGACAAACTCGATGGTAGTCACGCCTCGGCATTTTCATTGACAAGCCACGATCACGCAGGCGTCTATTCGCCCGTGGGTCATACGCACAGCAGTTATGATTATAGTGGGCCAATAGCAATGATTACAGTTGTAGATGGGATAGTAACAGGAGTTTCGTAAACAAAGCAATCTTTTGGGAATAACCATAGAAAGGCACTCGCATGAAAAACATGGGTATCAAACTGACAATCCTCGAAAGAGATCGGCTTCCTGCGATTCTGCCCCCGAAGGGCAAGCACGAGATCGGGCGGCTCTGTATCTCCATTCGGCAGAAGGCCGCGTTGACCAAGGCGGAACAGAAGAAATACAAGGTCCGGTATCTCCGCGATCCACAAGGCGGCTTCTCAATGATGTACGATCTCAAGAAGGACCGCGGCGAAATAATCCCGTTCACTCAGGGCGAACTCTTTTTCATCGGTGGCCGCCTCAAACAGATAGAGGCGATGGGCGACTTGCCAACACCGGAAGAATGGATAAGTTTGTACGAGAAGTTTGTGCGGTTTGGAAAAAATGAGGACGGACGCAAAAAGGGCAAACAGCAGGAAACTCCACGCGCCGATGCTTGACCTTTCTCGTCCGTGGTTGTGGGGCCTAGTCGAACCCTAGACGATTATCACCGAGCATCGCGAAAGATTTGACAATCACGGTCTGGCATCCCGGTGAGCTTATTCGTGTGAGGTGGGGAATGGCGGACATTGTAGTGCTTCAACCGAACGCGCCCAGTGTAACGGGACAGCTTCTCGAAACGTGGCTGGCGCGATATCCCAAGTCCACGCGTCGAGCCTACCGGCGGGACATCCTAGACTTTGCGGGATTCTCAAAAATCCCCATAGGTGAGATGCACATGCTGAACGTCAATCTTGTGTTCATGCATGTGCAGGACTGGCTTAACGGATTAACGACAAGATCCGCAACCGTAGCGCGGAAAGCATCGGCACTGAGAAGCTACTTCGATTTCCTAACCCACCTCCGGGTGATCGACATTAACCCACTCGAATACCTTCGGGTCCGGCGGGTCAATCACGAGGTCAGAGAGGTCCTAACGGGCGAAGAGGTTCAAAGAATTCTCGCCGCTATCGTTCGCCACGACCTGAGAGGTTTGAGGGATCGGTGCATCGTGCTGATGCTGGCCGAGCTCGGTCTCAGGCGGCACGAACTAACGGGGCTTTCCCTTCGGTCAATGCAGAAAGATGCGGACGGACGCACAATCCTAACCGTGCTCGGCAAGGGGGACAAACAGCGCATACTCCCGGTCAGCGATTCGCTTCGTGAGCAGATTAACGGCTACCTGAGCAGATTCGCCGCCCTCGCGCCCAACGGTCCACTTTTCCGTAACCGGGACGGCGGGCGGTTGAGCGATAACATGGTATACAACATCGTGCAGCACTACGCGGACGCGGCGGGCATCACAAAAACCGTCTCACCCCACTCGTTCAGGCACTATGTCGTAACGGACGCAATTCGCAACGGGTCTCAGCCGATTGAAGTCAGGAGTCTAACCGGTCATGCCCGGGTGGACACGGTGGCGGGATACACGCATCTTAATGAGATCGAGACCGCAAGAACGGTTCAGGAGAGAAGGGGAATCGGTAGACAAGTGTAGCTATTTTGTAGCGACCTTGTTGTCACACATGCGCACAGGTACGCTTCCATTTCTCTGCACTCATTTTGTAGTTAAATTGCCAAAATCGGACTCGTTTTCGTTGATTTTTCCGCCTGGTTTTGTTATTTTTCGGTATGTGTGTGACTCTTAATCAGTGGGTTGGAGGTTCGAGTCCTCCTGGGTGCACACTGCAATTTCCAATTGTCAATTGACAATTGCGAAATTGAAAATTGACTCGCCGAAGTGGCGGAATTGGTAGACGCGCTGGACTCAAAATCCAGTACGGCTTAACCCCGTGTGGGGGTTCGAGTCCCCCCTTCGGCACAACGGGAAGGGATCTGCGCCGGAGGCCTGCCCGACTACGCCCCGACGGATTCGGGGCAAGTCGTTCAGGCGGGAGCACCCGCCTTCATGCACCGATGTTCTCTATCGGGGGGACCGACTGTCCCCCCCTTCGGCACGACCGAGGCTTGCCAATGTACTTTGTCTATGTGCTTCGATCGCTCAAGGACGGAAAGCTGTATATCGGGATGACGGAAGATGTGCCCTCTCGCGTGAAACGTCATCTCGAAGGTAAGGTGAGTTCAACGAGACATCGCCGTCCGTTGGAACTCGTGTATTCCGAATCCTACAGTTCGCGGGCAGACGCAAGGAAGCGGGAGAAGTTCTTGAAAAGCGGACCCGGGCATGCTTTCTTAAGATCAATCGGAATAGGATAGGGATTAGACGCGCCCCGAATGTGTTCGGGGCAAGCTGGACTTAAAATCCAGCTTGTCCCGTTTCACGGGATACGGCTTAACCCCGTGTGGGGGTTCGAGTCCCCCCTTCGGCACAATCGGAAGAGTTCTGCGCCTGAGGGGCATCCGCCTTCATGCCCCGATGTTCTCTATCGGGGTGGCGGAGAGTCTCTCCTTCGGCGCGCATCAAGCTAACGGGGGATGTGAATGCACTAAGGATACTACTTTTTTCGGCTCGCTTTCGATCGTATCCAATAGGACATCCTTGCGTCCTCGTTCGCTTATAGCCTTCTCGTGTCTTTATCCTCTTTGTCTGTTTGCCCAACAAGCAGAAATCCCGCGACAAACTCCAAGCCGACATATCGCCGTTCTCAACCTTTCGGCTTCTGACACGCTGTACAAGCTTCCGCACGAGTTCATCCTCCAAGGAAGCGAACACGTCCTTGCAGATTCCATCGAAGCCCTCCAGCGTGGTGTGGACTATGAGATCGGCTACAGAGACGGGACGATTGTCCTCAAGCCCACTCTCGTTTCTCGCCTTGTGTCGGATTCTCTCCACCATCGAATAGTGGTATCGTATTATCCTCTCCCTTTCTCATTCAAGCACGAATACCGGCTGCACGAGGTTGTTACCAGACGGGATTCGCTCGGTGTGCCCAGGCAAGTCGTTCGTTCTTCTCAGCGACCATTCTCTGTCGATGACGTCTTTGGTCCAGGGCTCCAGAAGAGCGGAACGATTTTTCGCGGCTTCAGCGTTGGCTCCAACCGGGATCTCAGCCTCAACTCCGGCTTTCGCATGCAGTTATCGGGACGCGTCGCTTCCGATGTGAACCTCGTCGCTGCCCTCACGGACGAAAACTCACCGATCCAGCCTGAAGGAACGACGCAGACACTCAGGGAAGTGGACAAGGTTTTTGTGGAGCTCAGCGGATCAAACTACACCGCAACGCTGGGTGATTTCAATTTTCAAAGGACGCAGAAGGAAGGAGGAGAGTTCGGCGGACTCTCGCGAAAGCTCCAAGGAGCCACCGGCTTGCTCAGGTCTGCGAACCTCTTGAACACGGGGGCTTCGGGTTCGTTTTCACTGATCGGCGCAACCGCGCGGGGCAAGTTCACCACAAATCAGTTCCAGGGCATCGAAGGGAACCAAGGACCCTACCGATTGATGAGCAATGACGGGAACAGCAGACCGATCATCATCGCGGGAACGGAGCGAGTCTATCTCAATGGCGAGCTCGTGACCCGCGGCGAGACGCAAGATTACACGATTGACTATTCCAGCGGAGAGATCTTTTTTTCTTCCCGCAGGCTGATCACGAATGCCTCCCGTATCACTGTGGACTTTGAGTACAGCAACCGGAGCTTCACGAGGAACCTGGTCGGTGCGACTGTGGGGGCTTCCATCCTCAGCGACCGGATCCGGGTCAACACGATGATTGCGCAGGAAGCGGATGATCCGGATGCGGCAATTGATTTCAGTCTCGATGACGCAACTCGTGCGTTGCTTCGACAGAGCGGGTCGGATCAATTGAAGGCATCAATTCCCGGTGTTCGCGATGTCGGGAGGGATTCAGTGACCGGTGCTCCGAAGGGACAGTATCTCCGTCGCGATACGACACTTGCTGGCAGGAGGTTTTCAGTGTACTTCTATGCTCCGGGGGATCCTGAAGCTGTGTACTCGGTGACCTTTTCCTACGTCGACCAGGTGCCCGCGGATTCAGTCGGTTACACGCGTACCGGAGTGGGGCGTTTTGAGATCGCGGGGATGGGCAAAGGTAATTACCTTCCCGTGCAGCTCATTCCGATTCCCGAGCTGCACAGGGTGTTCAGCAGCACCCTGAATGCGTCCGTCTCATCGGATCTCAACCTTGGAGCAGAATACGCTCTGAGCACGTTCGATCGAAATCGTCTCTCCGACCTCGACGATAACGATCGCCAGGGGCATGCATTCAGGCTTTCCGCTCGCTATCACCCTGATGTGCTCGTCATAGGTCAGAGGAATTTCGGAGAGATTGACCTGCGTGTGTCGGAACGTTTGCTCCAGCGACAATTTGTTCCGCTCGATCGAATCAATGAAATCGAGTTCAATAGGAAATGGGATCTCACTCAGCCTCCGTCGGGTGACGAAGAAACACGGGAAGCTTCGTTGAATTATCGACCGGCACGATCGCTCAGCATTGGTGGAAGCTACGGTTTGATGAAGAGAACAGGATCGTTCCGGTCGGAGCGAACAATGGTTCAAACCTCACTGTCGGATTCGGCCCTTCCGCGAGCATCCTATGAGATTGAGCACATCAGCAGCGAGAACATCCAGAGCAATGATAAGTCGATCTGGATTCGGCAGCGGGGAGATCTTGGCTATTCTTATTCCATTGCTCAGCCTGGAATCCGGATTGAGATGGAGAAGCGCGAGCAGCATTTTGCGGAATCGGATTCGCTTTTCCAGGGAAGCTTCAGGTTTCTGGAAGTCGCCCCGCGTATTGGCATAAGTGAAATCGGTCTCATGGCTGCTTCCGCCGAGCTGCAGATCAGAACGGAAGACAGTTCAGCGGCGGGGAGGCTCAGTCAGGCATCGCGCTCCGTGACACAGCTATACTCGTGGCAGCTCTCGGGATGGAACTCTCTCTCAAGTTCTCTGTCATTAAGCATCCGTAAGACGGAATTCACTGAAGAATTCAAAGCCCGAGGGAACGTCGACGCTCGCACTGTGCTTGTCCGCTGGCAATCGCGATACGCCCCCGCTCAGCGAGCTCTGGACGTGGACCTCCTCTATGAGTACGCCAGCGAGCGATCGGCCCAACTGGAACGAGTGTTCGTACGGGTTCCCAAAGGGAGCGGCAATTATCGATACCTCGGGGATACCAACGGAAATGGCGTTGCCGACGAGAACGAGTTTGAACAGACCCGGTTCGATGGGGACTACATCGTTCTCTTCTTACCCGGCGATCAGGTCGTGCCAGTGGCTGATCTCAAGACTGGGATGCGAGCTCGATTTCAACCTTCCAGAATACTGACGAAACCATCAACGACTCTCGAGCGAATCCTGGCCAGCCTCTCGACCGAAACGGTAGCGCGCATTGAAGAGAAAAGTAATGAAACGGACACCCGACAAATCTACCTCTTGAATTTTGCGCGCTTTCAGAATCCTTCCACGACGATAGCAGGTGCCAGCGTCTTTACGCAAGATCTGTTCCTGTTCGAAAACGATCCGGACCTCTCTCTTCGGTTCCGCTTCAACCAGCGACGAGGTCTTCTTCGCATGGTTTCTGCGACCGAGATGAGCTATGTTCGGGAGCGATCGGTGCGTGTCCGCTCGCAGCTCGTGAAAGAAATAGGCAATCAGACGGAATTCATCAATAAGCTCGATCAGGTCTGGGCTTCATCTGCCTCACCTCGGGAGAGAGACTTGCTCTCAGATCAGGTCAGAACTGAGTTCTCCTATCGGCCCGATCCACCATGGGAAATTGCGTTTGGTGTGAATGCCTCTCGTGTATCCAATCGCTTCGGAGGACGCGATATCACCGCCGATGTGAACGAACAGTTCTTGCGACTGACGTACGCGTTATTGGGCGCCGGGCAGCTCCGATCTGAAGTCAATCGGGAGGAAGTAGTCGTGTCGAACGGCGGGATGAGCTCGACGCCTCAGTATCCCTACGAGTTCACGAATGGCCGAGTGGTCGGGAAGACGTTTCTGTGGCAACTCGGATTTGAGTATAGGATGACGCAATATGTGCAGGTGACGGTGGGTTACAACGGTCGGATTGAAGGCGGAAGGACTCCCGTTCATACGGCGCGTGCGGAAGCAAGGGCGTTCTTTTGATCGCTCTTCGTTGGGCAGCCTGTCTCCCACGCAGAGAAGGAAATTCGGTTGCCGATGCAGGCGCGATGTCGTCGATCGATCGCACCTAATAAAGAGTGACATTCCTCGCGGACGCGCTTTTGAACTTTCGGATTGCCTGCACTTGAAAAATTCCTTACCATTCAATGACGCAGGATTGATCATCTCGACTCGATTTGCTGCCTCCAGAAACTTCATGTCGTTTGTTCAAGAGCTCAACCCGGTTCAACAAGAAGCTGTAAAGTTCACGAACGGCCCCTTGATGATCATTGCTGGGGCCGGAAGTGGCAAAACGCGCGTGCTCACCTATCGCATCGCGTACTTGATGAGCTGCGGCGTGCCGGCGTATCAGATCCTGGCGCTGACCTTCACGAACAAGGCAGCCAATGAGATGAAGGAGCGCATCGTCAAGCTGGTTG
>Ga0315291_10000535_pt1 | contig 50279 bp, 44 predicted proteins | sample YL17G12_20_MG_FD_203070 | JGI IMG/M metagenome (GOLD analysis project Ga0315291, IMG submission 203070) | Sediment microbial communities from Yellowstone Lake, YNP, Wyoming, USA - YL17G12_20 | ecosystem: Environmental > Aquatic > Freshwater > Lake > Sediment | place: USA: Wyoming | collected...
TCCTGAGTCCGCCATCCGGCGGACGAAGGATCTGCATGCGAGTATGAGTGCCACGCGGAGTTACGGCGAGATTCTTCGCTCGCCCCGCGGCGAGCTCAGAATGACGCGCATTCACAGGCCCTTTCAACTCTGCACCCAGGGCTCAGTATGTAGGTCAGGCACCAGGCTGGGAGTCGGCCTGGCCGTGGATGTCGCGCCTGCAAGGACAGCGACTCACGGCCCGGTTTTCCCCTCCAGCTTTTCCAGCGCGCGGCGTGCGGCCCGCGTGACCGCCTCGCTACTGTGTGTGTCCAAGAGGTTCTTGAGTGGCGTCACAGCCTCTTTGGCGCCCACATCCCCGAGGGCCGTCGCCGCGTGCGCCACAACCTCTTTGTCTTCGTCTGCCAGGAAGGCAAGAATCTCTTCGACGGACTTGCTGCCGCCTTCTCTGCTCAGGGCGTCTATGAGGCTTTCCGCGTAGCTGGAAGCGCCACGGCCGAGGCTCAGCCATCTCCTGTAGTCTTCGGGTGTCCTGTGTCTCGCCACCTCCAGGGCCGTCCTGTAGTAAGTCAGTGCCTTGTCGGCCTGGCCCATCTGCTCGTAGACCTCGGCGAGGGTTCTGTGGTTGGCGGGATCCTTCGGGAAGATCAGAATGGCAATGGCAACTCCCCGGAGAGCGGCATCGTCTTCGTGCCGTCGCGCGAGTGGCAGCGCCATGTCCGTGGCGATAAAGGATGCGTAGTGGTAGGCGTTTCTCTCGTTGTCTGGGTTCAGGCTGTAGGCCTTCTTCAAATCGGCGTACATCATGGGTCCTTTGGATGAATCGCCGCTGCGGTAGGTGTGCTGCGCCTTGAAGAAGTAGTACTCGGCGGCTATGGGCTTGCAGAACACAATGGTCGCAGCCCCGAACGCCAGGATGAAGCCGCCGAGGATCGCGGGCGTATGCCGAGCAACGAGCCGGGAGCCGCCGAACATCTGTCCGCCGTCTACTGCCAGGGCCCACACGAAGACGACGAGCCACGAACCGCTCCCAAGTGCCGATTTGCACGTGGCGGCGGAAGGCCAGGTCAGCAAGACCGCCGGGGGAATGAGCAGCCTGGCGAGCAGTATCGCGCACAAGCCGATCGGATACACGAGCGCCCTTTTCCTGAAGGAGGAGCACTTCACCATACCTATGCAGATGATACACGTCGCGACTGCCAGTGCCACCGTGAAACCGCGTGTGACGGGGCGGATGTATGGCGTCCGTTGTGCGCGTGCCGCGTGGCCGGGGTGGCCCATCTCCCGCAGCACATCCGCCAACACGGAGCCGGTTATCTTGTCAAGCTGGAACTTGCTCATGAACTCCGGCTCCAAAGGCAGCTCACGATGGACGGACACGAGCGCAGCCCCTATTCCCAGGCAGAGGGGCACAGCTACCAGCACTGTGACGCGAAGGGGCTTCTTCTTTGGCAGCCATATTGCAGCACACGCTATGAGCAGTCCGAACAAGGCGCCGGGGGGCACCAGGAAGACGACGTTCATCCCGAAGTACGGATCTACGATGAGCAGATGCCTTGCCAGGAGGATGATGAAACACACGATCGCCCCCGATAGCCCTGCGAACAACAGGCGTCTCCACACCTCCACCCGTTCCTGAGGCGCCTCGGGTTCTGAAGGGGCGGCAGGCGCGGCCTCAGCCTCTTTGCTTTCGGGCGCGTCGTTCTGCTCGATGTCCTTTGCCTCGGATTCCTTATCCATTCCGTGTCACCTATCCAAGCTCCCTCAAAAGCTCCAGCAACTCCTCGCGGGTGCCGCGTCGAAGTCAGCACAGTCTTTGCTTTGCTGCATGAACGTCATCATGGCTTTCTCTGGCACACAGCGACCCACGTGGGGGCGGCAAATGACCCTTGCATGGGGACGGTAGTGTATCACAGGGCGGGGGCGGATGCCACGGCCTTCCAGTTGACATACCCCCTCAGTTGGCAATAACGTGTCTGTGTTCGGGCCTCGTGGCGAAGCCTGATCTGCCGAGAGGGTCCAGCCGTTCCCGGTCACGCTTGAGCAAGCGCGTGACGTCATGTGGGTGATTGAGAAGCCGCGGAAGGGCCGTCGGACCTGAGCCGGCAGCCCACGCATTGCATAAGGGATGGAATATGTCGATTCTACAAGACGACGCGTTGGTAGGCGAGCTATTCGAGGAGTTGGAGCAGATCGGCACGGTTGACGCCCACGAGCACCTGCCGCCGGAGGAATCTGCGATCAAGGAGGACAAGGACTTCTTCTCCCTGATCCAGCACTACTGCCGCGGGGATCTCGTTGCGGCGGGAGCCGAGGCGGACATGGCCCTGTTCCAAGACCGGACAAGGCCGCTGAAAGAGCGTTGGGAGCGGTTCAAGCCGTTCTTCAGCGCCATCCGCACAGGCGGATACGCGCGTTCTGCGCTCATAGTCGTGCGTGATCTGCTCGGGTTCGAAGACCTTAACGACGACACGTACGAGGCCGTAGGCGAGAAGCTGAGCGAGATGAACAAGCCCGGCCTCTACGACTACATTCTCAAGGAGCGCTGCAACATCGCTGCCTGCCTCCAGTGCTGGCAGCTTGACAACCCGGGGCCCGACTACTTCTACCACCTCGCGCCCGGTCCCGAACTGATAGACCTGACGAGCCGGGATGCGCTCGACAAACTGGGCAAGCGCTGCAACCGGGCAATCCATACCCTCGATGACGTGCTCGAGTGCATGACGCTCATCGTCGAGCAGTGGCGCGCCAACCCGAAGGTCGTCGGCATCAAGTCGCACCACGCCTACTGGCGCAGCATCGCGTTCCAGAAGGTCAGCCGGAGCGTCGCCGAACGGCTTTTCAACCGCATATCGACCCACGAGGGGCAGTGCCTCGGCTCTCACGAGGCGCTGCCGCTTCAGGATTTCTACATGTACCAGCTTGTGGCGCGCGCCGAGGCGGTCGGGCTGCCCATGGTGTTCCACACGGGCCTTCAGGCCGGCAACTACAACCGCATCGCCAATGCCAACCCGCTGCTGCTTCAGAGCCTGTTCGATGAGTTCCCGCGCATGAAGTTCGACCTGTTCCACGCCGGCATGCCTTTCGTGCGCGAGATAGCGGTGCTAGGCAAGTACTTCCCGGGCGTGCACCTGAACATGGCGTGGGCCCACGTCATCAACCCCGCGCAGGCGCGCTCCGCGCTCTCCGAGTGGCTGGACATGGTGCCCAACACAAAGATCTTCGGCTTCGGCGGTGATTACACCATGGTGGAGAAGGTCTACGGGCACCTCAAACTGGCGCGCCAGAACGTCGCGATGGTGCTGGCCGAGAAGATTCGCGAGGGCGCCTACACGCGCGGCGAGGCTTCGACGGTGGCCCTGCGCCTGATGCGTGAGAATGCCAACCGGTTCTACCAGCTCGGCCTGGAGTAAGAGCCTCTAACAAAATGCCGCGTGAGCCGCGTTGCGCCGCTGGCCGGATGGATGCAAGGAAGGGCGACGACGCCGTGCCAGGGTCAGGCACGATGAGGAGCCCTGACGCCGCAGACGCCGGCCCGAGGCGCAACCCGAAGGGACGGGGCGTCTTTGGTTGCATGCCTGTGTCGCGGAGGCTAGGCGCATCGGACTCCTTATGCGCCGTCGCCCACGCTCCTTGGCCTGCAGCGAAATACACCCCGTCGCGGCCACGGGTCATTTTGTTAGAGGCTCCAGGCTTTGCCTGCGGTTTCGAGTCTCTGGTGTCCGACTGCCCCGACGGGGCAGGGCAGTTTGTCGCCGAGAGGAAGAAGGGAGGAAGGCAATGACGACCTCGGCTCGCAAGATCGGTCCCCTATCGCCTTTTGTTGCGCATCCCATGCTGTCGGTTGCCATCAGCGCCTGGTACGTCCTATTCGGAGTCAGCTTTGCAGTTGTCTTCTGGACTATGGGGAGCGAACTTCGTTCGCTCACTGCCCAGGTGCCGCTTCGCGAGGCGGAAGCAGCCACTTTCGCCAGGATCTTCGGCGTGCCCTGGCTCTCGGTGCTGGTGGGAGTCCTGCTGGGCATACCTGCGATGCTGGCCCACAAACGGAATCTTAAGAAACATGTCGATTACTGGGCGGACTTCTATGCAACGCCTAGGCGTGAACGGGCCGGCCGGGGAGTGTGGCGAAGGGAGCAGATCGTTTCCTTCCTGACGATCGCCATCACGCCCCTGTCCGCCATGGCAATCGCGTGGACCTTCAAGATGGCGGTCTTGCCGTCCGCCTTCGGACCAGGGATGCTCTATTTCCTGATATACCCCGAACTGAAGGAAATCCACAAGGCCGCCAGGGAGAAGCTGTTGAAAGCCGGCTGACGAGCGAGAGCAAGCGCGCACGGCTGGGTAAGCGGGGCGCGGCTTGAGGCGCGGGAATCTGACTGTTGTCTGTTGGGAGTCTAAGCCGGGTGCGTAGGGGTGCGGCTGGGCATCTGAATGTGCCCGGCGAAGACGTGGCCTTCTGGTAGATGGCATGGAGGGTACGAGATGAGCATGTTGGAGGAAGGGCGCCGACGAGGCCGCCGTGCCGGCTCTGAGGCGAAGGAGCTGACCAAGCGGATGAAAGAGGATTTTGCTTACGCGCACGAGCTCTATCCCACGCTCGGGGACACGGACCTCGCCGCGGCGATCCGTGAGTACGATAAGGAGAGGCTTGCCTGCGAGCCGGACTACGAGGAGTTCCCTGAGATGAGGGGCCTGTTGGACCAGCACATCGGGGAGCGAGAGGGCTTTCGCGAGGCTTCGGGCCTGGATGAGACCGCGACAGCCTATCACCTCTCCTGGGCATTCTTCCTGAGCCGCCGGGTTACCGCTCATCACCTCGCCCGCTACGATCTGCTGACGCCGTTAAGCGGCTGCACCAACGTGTTCTTCCCGCATGGGAAAGAGGGCGTTACGATTGGGAACAACCGGGATGACGTCCCGCGACCCCAGTACGCAGAAGGACTCCCGAAGCTGCGCAGGTCCGGCCCGCCGGCAACAGACCAAGTCCACTGGGTGCAGGGCGGCGTCTCCAGCGCGATGCTCCTTGACGAGGAGCCGGAGTGCTGCTTCCCCTGTAACCCCGGCGAGCTGATGCCTGATGAGTGCTTCGACGACATCGGCAAGATGGTGGAGTTCATGACGCGGTATCGCGAGTTCTACGGGCCTGGGAACCAGATATGGTGCGATCGCAAGCTCAACGCTGTTGCGGTGGAGAAGAGCAACTGTCGCGTGGCGTTCCGCTGGCCCACCGCGAACGGCGCCGTCTGCGTCACCGCCTGCAGCTACCTCGACCCCAAGCTGAACGCGTTCAAGAAAGAGGGCACCCGCAAGGCGATGGCAATCAAGGGGGAGACCGAAGAGAACTCGGTGGACTGGAATTACTTCAAAGGCGCCGACCGGCGTCATCGGCGGCTGATCAAGCTGACCAACGCCGAGGCGAAGAAAGGCGCCACGCTCTGGGGTGCGCTCAACGTCGTGGCGGATACCGCCGTTCCGTTTCCCGATCGCGTTTGCCTTGCCGGCGAGAAGACCTTCCCCGATCGCGAGCCAAACGCCAACTGGACGCTGACGCAGCACGCCTCGGTGATCACCGGGCCGAACCGGCGCACCCTTTACCGCTCTATTCGGGATTTCAAGAACCTTCGCCCGATCACCAGCTTCACGCCATACCTGGTGTTGGGCGAAGGCGTCGAGATGAAACCTGAGTGGCAGAAGGACGTAGATCAGGGGCTGTGTGAGCTTGCGCCGGCGGAGGACTGAGCATCGTTGAGAAGCCGCCGCTCCCGGCGGTTGAAAAAGCGGCGTGAGAATCGTAATATCGTGCCCGGCACGGAGTCGGGTCGAGACGGACCTGCGCGAGAACCGCAGTGAGGTGCTCCGGCGCCTCACTTGACTGCACATGCTCTTTTTCGGGGGGAGAAGGCAATGGTGGCAAGGTTGAAGGAGCGTCGCTCTGCGGCGCGAGTAGACAGCGACATGGCAGCGCATCTCATCTGCCCGCCGGGGAAGGATGCAATTACGATCCAGACCCGCAATATCAGTACCGCGGGCCTGTACTGCCGGGTGCCGAAATACATCCCGCCTTCCACGCAGATGGGCATAGCCATGATCGTCCCGGTGCGCGAGGGCAGGAAGGTCCGCAACGAGCTTGTGGAGTTCACGGGCATCGTGGTGCGCACCGAGCCGGAGAAGGAGGAGCCCGGGCGGACGGAGTACAGTATCGCGCTCTATTTCCATGGTCTCACGGACAGGGCGCGCTCGCTCATCGATGATTACATCCGCCAGCGCTCCCCTGCGTAGCGATCGCCTTGAAGTAGGCTCATGGCGTCCCGCCTGGGCGTCCTACAGGTCGTTTTCCGGGTTGGGAGTCGGCGCATTCTCCGGAGCGCAGAACGCTGTCTTCCCGCGCTCAGTTGCGCTCGTCATATCTGGTGCTATAATTTCCTGGATTCCATAGTATTCCTGAGAGGATTGGGATGAGCGCACAGCAGGACCCGTTCGAGATCGCGCAGCGTCAGCTCGACGAGGCGGCCGTCCGCCTCGGACTCGATAAAGCGATGCACGAATTCCTCCGCTGGCCGCAGCGCGAGCTTCGCGTCAGCCTTCCGGTGAGGATGGACGACGGCCGCACCGAGATCTTCCGCGGATTCAGGGTGCAGTACAACGACGCCCGCGGCCCGTGCAAGGGCGGACTCCGCTTCCACCCCGACGAGACCATCAACACCGTCCGCGCACTGGCCGCCTGGATGACGTGGAAGACGGCGGTCGTGGACATCCCGCTCGGCGGTGGCAAGGGGGGCGTCATCTGCAACCCCAAGCTCATGAGCGAGCGCGAGCTCGAGCTGCTCAGCCGCGCATACGTCCGACAGGTCGGCCGCATCCTCGGCGAGGATATGGACGTGCCCGCGCCCGACGTCTATACCACGCCTGAGATCATGGCCTGGATGCTCGACGAGTACGAGGCGACGCGCGGAGGGGATCACCATCCCGCCATGATAACCGGCAAGCCGCTGGCGGTCGGCGGTTCACGCGGACGGGGCGACGCGACGGCGCGCGGCGGCTGCCACGTTGTGCGCGAAGCCGCGCAGACCCTCGGCATCGAAACTAAAGGCGCAACAGTAGCTATTCAGGGGTTCGGCAATGCCGGGCAGTACGCGGCCGTGCTCAGCGAGGAACTGCTGGGGGCGAGAGTCGTGGCGGCAAGTGACACCCGCGGCGGCATCATCAACCTGGACGGCATGGATGCGAAGGCGCTCGTCAGGCACAAGGAGCGGACCGGCTCGGTCGTCGAGTTCCCCGGCAGCAAACCCATCAGCAACGAAGCGCTGCTCGAGCTGCCCGTTGACATCCTGTATCCCGCCGCGCTGGAGAACGTGATAACGGAGAAGAACGCGGCGCGGATCAAGGCGAAGATCTCGTGCGAACTCGCCAACGGTCCCCAGACGCCCGAGGCGGATAAGATACTTTACGAGAACTGCGTCCTGTTCATACCCGACTTCCTTGCGAACGCCGGGGGTGTGACGGCGTCGTACTTCGAGATGGTTCAGAACCGGACGAGCTACTACTGGACTGCGGAGCGCGCGAACGACGAGCTTGAGCACAAGATGGTGACGGCGTTCGAGGACGTCCACGAGCGCGCGACGGGGGAGGGGGTACACATGCGCCTTGCGGCGTACATGATCGCGGTGGAGCGGGTCGCCGAGGCCGTCCGTCTCAGGGGATGGGTCTAGCGCCCAGCGGCATTTTCGATTGCCGATTTCTGATTTGCGATCTGCGCGCCTGGGGCGTCGGCGGATGCAGCGTGGGGCTGCCGGAAACCGAACTCCCTGAGCGACCCTGCAACGGCGTCCACGGCACTCTCGTTCTTGCGCCGGTTCCGGGCCCGGGGTTTCAGCTTCTCGCCCCACTGCCCGACGTACCACGCCGTCTGGTTCTCTTCGCTTTAGGCTGTCCGTGCGGATACGGACCATAGATGTTGACACAAGAAGGCGTGATCGGAATAATTATCTGGACCATTAGGCGTTCCGCCTTGCCCTGATCTAAGCGGGGGAACTTGAGATGCAACTATTGTTGGCTGCCGAAGGTGCCGCTCCAAGTCCTGTCTTTGTCTACGTATTGGCGCCCCTTGTGGTGGCGGTCATAGTTTCGCTCCTGGCTTCGCTCCTGACACTCCGTGCTGCACGGATGTCGGAGAAGAGGTTGTTCGACCATCGCCTGCGCTTGGAGAAGGAGTACGGGCTCTATAGCGACTTGTGGGAGAAGCTTTTCGATCTACGGGAATCCGTGGACAAGCTTGTTTGGCCCTGCGGCGCTGAGGCGTGTCGGCCCGACGATGAACACGCGTTGGAAGCGCTTAGCGCTTACCAAGCAGCTATCCGCAGAGGGGAGCCCTTCATGCGGACCGAGGTGTACGAGCCTGCATGGCAGATCATGATGCTGGCGCAGGATATCGTGCGTAAGAGAGGCAAACAGAACCGCATCGCAGCAGGCCGCGCAAGGGGGGGTGACGCAGAGGAAGGTAGGAAGCTCGAAGATGAGGAGGACGCGCTCTTCCAAAAAAACGCCGCAGCCCAAGTACAAATGGCACGTCTCTTCAACCAGGTGAAAGAAGCGATTCGTCAGCGCGTGAGCCCTTGAATCTGGGCCCTGTTCCACCAGTCTTCCTGGTTTCCTGGCCTCCTTATAGTCCTTTTGCCGTTTTGTTTTGCGGGGGCGCGCGGACAGAACGGACTCGAGGACGAGGACGACCCTCCTTCGCCCTGCATAGCCTTCGGCATCGCAGGGGTACGGAGGGCAGGCGACGAGAACGAGAGCGAGCCTACGTCACCCCTGCGGCTTGTTGAAGTGCTTATAGGCGGCGAGGAGCGTGCGCATCAGGTCCGTCACCGTCACGATGCCCAGCAGCTTCTTTCCCTCGTTGACCACCGGGAGGCAGCCGACCTTCTGATCGTGGAACTTCCTGGCGGCCTCGAATACCCCGGTGCCGGGGGAGACGTGCACCACCTGCCGATTCATGATTTCCTCGACCCGGATGCCAAACTTGGGCGGCCTGGTGGGGTCGAGCGCAAACAGGTCCTGCCGGAATTCGGCGCTCTGCTTCCTGAACTTCTCGCCGGGCGGGGGAAGGATCATCAGCACGTCGCGATCCGACACCACGCCCGCCAGTTGCCTGCGCTCGTTCACAACCGGCATGTGCCTGAACATCCCCGTCCGCATGGCGTCCATCGCCCTCGCCAGCGTGTCGTCCAGGTTCAGGCACGCCACCTCCTTGGTCATGATGTCCTGGACGGTCTGCCCGAGTTGTGAGAGCACCGACGGCGCGGGCTTCGCTTTCCCGGACGGCGACTCCGCGACCTTCGTCTCGCCCTCCTGCGCCTTGCAGAACCGGCTTATCTTGCCCAGCATCACGAAGACCCTGACGATGTCGCTGCTGGTGATGATGCCCACGAGCACTTGGCGGAGCAGAACCGGCAACATGTCGACGCGATTGTCAATCATCGTCTGAATCACGCTCGTCATCGAGGTGTTGGGCGAAACGAGCCTGGGCCTTCTGGGGACGATCTCCGCCAGACGCGTCTGGCGCGCCTTGACGACCTCGTCACTTTGAGCGGCCGTCCCAGCGTCGGCAGGGACATATCGCAGCAGGTCCCTTTCCGAGACCACGCTCGCGAACATTGGCGTCCCCCCCTCGCCTGCCTGCGCGTCCATGATGGGGATGTGCCGGCAGTTGTTGTCCTTCATGAACTTGAGGGCGTCCTGCACCGTGTTGCGCAGGCTCAAGGTTCCGACACGGGTGGTCATGACGTCCTTGGCGGTGCGCACGTGCCGGAAGAAGATGTCCTCATCGACCTCAAGTTCATCCAACAGGTCAATCAATCTGAATGTGTCGCTGGCCATGTTTCTTCCTTGCTGGCAGGATTTGGAGAGTCCACATCGAATCCAGCGCTGTGGGCTGCTCGGAGCGCTCATCGCCACCTGCCGGCCGCGGGTCGGCGAATGGAGCGGAGAGCGAGGCAGCAAGCAGCGCGCTGAGTCAATTTAACCGCTTTCCCTGGAGTTTTTCAACTGTCTGATCAGTTTGCGAAGCGGCTGCGCGGAGCGTGGTGCGCCGGATGATCATGGGTGTGAATGGCGCCAGCGGCCCGCTGGACTTTTCGCGCGCGCCGTCGTACCATGGAGCCGAAACAGGAGTGGGACCATGCCAGGCACACAGCGCAGCGAACCAAAGCCGTGCGTGCTCGTCGTCTTCGGGGCGAGCGGCGACCTGACCAGGCGGAAGGTGATGCCCGCGCTCTGCGGGCTCGCCTGCGAGAAGCTGCTGCCCGAGAGGACGGTCGTCCTGGGGTTCGCGCGCACTGAGATGAGCGACGAGCAGTTCCGCGCTCGCATTAAGGAAGGAGTGGAGCAGTTCTCGCGCCACGCGCCGTGCGGGGACGCGTGGGAGCGGCTGGCCGGGCGGACCTTCTACCAGCGCGGCGACTACTCGCAGCGCGCCGACTTCGAGGCGCTGCGGGGCAGGGTCGAGGAACTCGACAGGCAGTTCGGCGTCGGCGGCAGCAGGACCTTCCACTTCGCCGTCGTGCCCGACCTGACGCCCGTCATCCTCGGCAACCTTGCCGCGTGCGGGCTGATTGAGCAGAGGCACCCCGCACAGGAGACGGAGAAGGGCTACATCCGCGTGGTCCTTGAGAAGCCGTTTGGGCGCGACGTCGAATCCGCTCGCGCGCTGAACACGTCGCTGGAGGAGAAGCTCGACGAATCGCAGGTGTTCCGCATAGACCACTACCTCGGCAAGGAGACGGTGCAGAACATCATCGTGCTGCGCTTCGCCAATTCCATCTTCGAGCCGGTCTGGAACAGCCGCCACGTCAAGCACGTGCACGTGACGGTTGCTGAGACGACGGGGATCGAGGGGCGCGCAGGTTTCTTCGAGCGCACGGGCGCGCTCAGGGACGTGATGCAGAACCACGTCCTTCAGCTCCTGTCGCTCGTGATGATGGAGCCGCCGAGTTCGCTCAGCCCCGACTCGATCCGGGAGGAGAAGGCCAAGGTGCTGCGGAGCCTCAGGCCGCTCAGCGGGGGGGACCTGGAGTGTTCGGTCGTGCGCGGGCAATACGGGCGGGGCGAGATTGACGGGCAGGCCGTGCCGGGCTACCGCGAGGAGGAGGGCGTGGACCCGCGGTCGAGCATGGAGACGTTCGTGGCGATGCGCACCTACATAGACAACTGGCGCTGGGCGGGCGTGCCGCTGTATCTGGCGACCGGCAAGCGTTTGGCCGCGCACCTGACAGAGATTGCGGTGGAGTTCAAGGAGGTGCCGAACGTCCTGTTCCAGACGCTGGAGAACGTGGATCTGGAGACCAACCTGCTGAAGATCAGGGTGCAGCCCGACGAGGGGGTGTCGCTGAGGATATCCACGAAGGCGCCGGGGCTTGATATGGAAGTGCGGCCGGCGGAGATGGACTTCCCCTACGGGAGTGTCTTCGGATCCGCCTCGCCCGAGGCGTATGAGCGGCTTCTGCTGGACGTCATGTCGGGCAACGCGACTCTTTTCGCCCGGCGCGACGAGATCGAGCTGGCGTGGCAGTTCGTTGATCCGATTCTGTGTCACTGGGAGCGGCAGTCGGCGCCAGCCTTCCCCAATTATCCCGCCGGGACGTGGGGGCCGATCAGAGGGGCGGATTTCTTCCGTGAGGACACCTGCTACTCGCGCGTCCCGCCGCGCATGTGAGAGGGAGACAATGGGAGGTTTTATCGCCGGTCTGCGAGACGTGCTGCTCGTCGCCAACCCGATAAGCGGGGGGGGCAGGGCAGGGCGGCGCGTGGACGATGTTGCGCAGGCGCTGCGTGAGCTGGGGGCGGTTCCGCACGTGGTGCGCACCGGGACGGCCGGGGACGCGATGCGGGCGGCACGCGACTTCAGCGGGGGCGCCATACTGGCGTTCGGCGGGGATGGCACGTTCAACGAGGTGCTTAACGGGGCGGACCTGGAGCATTGCGTGCTGGGCGTGATCCCTGCCGGCACGGGGAACGTGCTGGCGAAAGAACTGGGCCTGCTGCGCGGCCCGGTTTCTACGGTCCGGTGTCTGGCGGAGGGCAGGATCGCTCGGTTCGACCTGGGGCTCTGCAACGGCCGACGTTTCATAAGCATGGTCGGCGCGGGCATGGACGCCGATATCGTGAAGGCCGTCCATGACTGCCGTCGCGGAAAGCTGACTCAGTTCCACTACGTGCCGGCGCTGATCCGCGAGTCTGTCTGCCCTCCCCAATGGGCTATCAGCGTGGAAGTGGACGGCGAGGTTTTTCTCGGCGACGCGAACGCGGTCTGCGTGGGCAACACGCACAGCTACGGAGGGCCATTGGAGCTGACGCCCGCGGCGTCGCCCACGGACGGATTGCTTGACGTGATGGCCGTCCCGGTGCGGGGCATAGGCGACATGATAGGTCCGGGGGTGGCGTCGTTGCTGCGGGCGCTGCATCTGTGCAGAGAGGTCCGCTACGGCCGGGGGGTGCGGGTGCGCCTTACGTCTGTGCGCGAGGACGTGCCGTGGCAGGTGGACGGGGATTCGGGCGGCCTGCTGCCTGTGGAGATCCGGGTCGAACCCGCCCGCGTGTCCATGCTTGTCCCATCCAGCTTCAGCGGAGCACCTCGGCCGGTCACTAGTTCGCCTTCGGGGTCGGCGATCACGTAGCCTTGACGGATGCCAGGTGCGGCCGGATGTCAATCATCTGGGGACTTGTCAAGGCTTCACATCTGTCTCTTTGTTCTGAGGCACCTCGATATCCTTGGTGCAACGCCAAACAGGGATCACCCCTGGAGTGTCCGCGTTAGCACTCCTGGGGAGTCCCAATAGCCCAAACTCGGTGACTTCTTTGCTACCACTGCGCGAGCTATCGTAGTACGTGAGTGAGCAGCCCACCATCAGCACTGTCCCGAACATCATCAGCACCAAAAGATAGGTCCTTCTATTCACCTGCTACTCCTTTCCTTGGACTGCAACCAAGTATGCTTCATCCGAGGCGTGTTGCACGTGGAGATGCACCCGCTTCGCCTTTTCTTGCCAGCAAGTGTATGCTTCAGCCCGCGCTTTGTCAAGACCTTCGTCCGCCTCTTGAGGGATGTCCTGGGTTGATGCTGACCCCGCCACACGCATGGCGGCTAAAAGTTACGATGAGATTCTTCGCTCGCCCCGAGGCGAGCTCAGAATGACTCGTGTTCATGGGCCGTTTCACCTGGAGATGCAGAACTCAGGAGTTCGCCGTTGCGTTCTCCTTATTGGCGGCGCGGCCATTCTTTGAAGACTTCGCCCTCGCGCCAGGCCTTCCAGGTGGTCTCGTACCAGGAGTCGTCTTCGGGCAGGGGGCGGACGGGGACAGGGCTGACCCGGAACTCTCCCGGTCCCACCATTGAGGTTTCAAGGATCTCCTTGCGCATCTGCGTGTTCTCGGGCCGGTGGGGGAGTTCGGTGCCTCGCCTGGTCTGCACCCTCAGTTCGCCTTCGGGGTCGGCGATCACGTAGCCTCCGCGGCTCCCCCCTCCGCGCTCGATGTATGCCCTGATGGTTTCCAGGAAGGCGATGTGCGTCAGGCAGAGGTGCTCGTTCTGGAATGCAAGGTTCAGCTCGTCCTTGCTCTCGACGCGGATGCTCCTGTCGCAGATGTTCCGGTACTGGGCGTGCGCCTCGGCCAGCGCGCCGCTCACGCCGTCCAGGCTGCGTATGAATGCGCCGTGGCGTGTCATCCTGCGCTGGACTTCCTTGCGCACCTGGGCGTTGGTCGGCGCGTGGCTGGCCGCGTTGAGGAAGCGGCCGATGCTGCCGAGTTCCCGTTCGATCTGCGGGGCGCAAGCCCGGAGGAATTCGTCGCGGCTCATCGGGCTGCCGTCATACACGTTGGCGATGTATTGCGCCGCGCGCAGTCCGCCTACCTGGCCGATGATGAGCGTCTGGCAGGTGATCAGCTCCAGCTCCGCTCCGTCCGGCAGCTTGACGCGTTCTCGTTGCATGACTGGACTCTCCGTGTTCCTGATTCTTGCCCGCCGAACCTCGGGCGGGTACAATCGTCGGCGAGTTAGATTGTAGATTGATGTGGGCTTGACTTCAAACCGGAAGGCGCGGAACGGGTGTGTGGAGCGCGTGAGCTCTCACGTTAGCCATGAGGAAGAGCCATGAATGCTGACACAAGAATCCCGGGCTCGTTGAGGGTCGTTGCGGCTCTCTGGATTTTCACGGGTGTCTGTGCCGCGATTGAGGTGGTCGTCTCGCTTATGAACAACCGCATCAGCATCAATTCCGGCGTCCTTGACATCTTCATCGGGCTTGGTCTGCTTCGCCTCAGTCGAGGCTGGCGCACGTGCGCGCTTGTCCTCCTATGGATCGCCCTGATCGGCACTCCCATCATCACCATCCTGATGATCGGGCACTCCGGCCCTTTGGACTTCAAGATCCTTGGGCAAAAGGTGGGGCATGCACCGAAGGAACTGGGGCTGGCGATGGCTGTGGCGTTGTTCTTGCTCGCGCTCTGGCAATATCGCGTGCTGACGAGCCAAAGAGTCCGCCGGCTGTTCGGGTTGGACAAAGGCTGACCAGCCTGTGTGGTGGGTTGCTCACTGCTGGCTCACGGCTTCGCGTTGTGCAGGTCTTTGGGGGGTGAATTCTGAGTTGGCGATAGAAGGAGGTTTCGGCAATGTGGAAACTGCCCGTTGAAGAGCGCGATGATTTCCAGCCGTTGTGCCCTCACTGCGGAAGGGAAATGGACAGGCTGCTGGCGCGACCTCTTAGTTCGTCCTTGTTGAACAAGCGGCTGATCTACTGTTGTCCGCATTGCAGGAAGGCGATCGGGGTGAGTGATCGGAAGGCACTATTTGCGAACTGACCAAACCGGGAAGCAGGAACGTGGCTTTGAAAGAGATGCAGTGGCAAGAGTTTGACTGGCTGATCGAGGCGGCGCTTGAGGAGGACGGCGCGCGGCGCGACGTGACGACCGAAGCGCTGATCGACCCCGGCCGCTCGTGCGAGGCGGAGGTCGTCGTCAAGCAGGAAGGCGTCATATGCGGGCTGCCTCTGGCTGAGCGGACCTGCCGGTTGTTCGACCAGCATCTGCACTTCCGTGCGCTGTGCGAGGACGGCGCGAAGGTGGGGGAGGGGACGGTCGTTGCCGCCCTGTCAGGCCCGGCGGCGAGCATCCTCAGGATTGAGCGCACCTTGCTCAATTTCATGCAGCACCTGAGCGGCATCGCCACCCTTGCCCGGCGCTTCTGCGATGCCGTTGCGGGGGCGGGGGCCGAGATCTTCGACACGCGCAAGACGACGCCCGCGTGGCGCGCCCTTGAGAAGTACGCTGTGCGCTGCGGCGGGGGGCGGAACCACAGGATGAACCTGAGCGATCAGGTGCTCATCAAGGACAACCACCTGCGGCTGTGGCGAAGCGGCGCCTCTGAAACCCCAAGCATCGCCGATGCCGTCGAGGTGGCGCGGCGTGCGGCAGGCGGCCTGACGGTGGAGGTCGAAGTTGCGAACCTGGAGGAGCTCGCGGAAGCCCTCCCCGCGCTGCCCGACATCATCATGCTCGACAACATGACGCCCCGGCAGGTGCGCGAGGCTGCCGAAATGGTTCGACGTGCGGGACCGGCGCGACACTCACCCCTCGTGGAGGTGAGCGGGGGCGTCAACCTGGGCAACGTCCGGGCCTACGCGGAGGCGGGAGCCGACATGATCTCCGTCGGCGCCCTGACGCACAGCGCGCCCGCGCTCGATATAGCACTCGACATCCGCAACCGATCATGAAGCCAGGAAACGGCCGACAGCGCAAGGATCATAATGAAGCCAGGAAACCAGGAGTAGGCTAACGGCAACAACGGCCAACGGCGAAGGATCATAATGAAGCCAGGAAACCAGGAGTAGGCTAACGCCAACAACGGCCGACAGCGCAACGATCATAATGAAGCCAGGAAACCAGGAGTAGGCTAACGGCAACAACGGCCAACGGCGAAGGATCATAAGGAAACTGGGAAACCAGGAATGAGCTGGCGGCAAAGACGAACGGCTGAGGACTATAAGGAAACCAGGGAGCCGGGAAAGGGCTGACGGCAACAACGGCCAACGGCGAACGATGTCAATAGGACACGGCAAAGAACGGAGGGGTTGAAGAGGCAGTGGCTGGCTTAGAGCATGGGGAACTGACCGACAGGATCATCGGTGCTGCCATTGAGGTGCACCGCAAGCTCGGACCTGGGTTTCTGGAGTCAATCTACGAAAACGCACTCGTGCTTGAGTTGCACAACCGGGGACTGCGGGTTACCCAGCAAGTCGATGTGCCGGTCGATTATGACGGGAAGGAGGTGGGGAGGCACAGGCTTGACTTGCTTGTGGAGAATACTATCGTCGTGGAACTCAAGGCAACCAAGAACCTTGAGGACGTTCACTTTGCGGTGGTGAAGTCATACCTCAAGGCTGCTGGAAGAACGCACGGTCTCCTGCTCAACTTTGCGAGCAAGATACTGCAGGTGAAGCGCGTTATCTACCAGTAGTCGTTTCCCTCGTCTTCTGTTCCTCCCGGATCTGTTCCCTGTCGTTGGCCCCTTCCTGGTTTCCTGGCTTCCTTATGGTCAGTCTGCCGTTTCGGTTTCCTTATTCCTGAGGAGTCGGTTTGTCTTCGCCTTCGTCCCCGGCACCACGGAGGCTGGCCTCGACGCCGCCCTCGGTGTCGCCTCCTATGCTGCCGACTTCGATGTGAAGGTCTTCGCGCCGCTCGATCTTGGCCAGGCGCCCGTCGCGGATCCAGATGATTCGGTTGGACGCACTGAGCATCTTGATGTCGTGTGTGGCGGTGATGATGGTGACGCCTTCATGGCGGTTCATCTCGCCCAGGATGTTGATGATCTCCTTGCCCGTTGCCAGGTCCAGGTTCCCGGTGGGCTCGTCGGCCAGGATGATGCTCGGCGAGTTGGCCATGGCGCGGGCGATAGCCACCCGCTGTTGCTGACCGCCTGAGAGTTCGAATGGTTTGTGGTTGTAGCGGTCTTGCAGGCCGACCTTCTCGAGCAGATTCATGCCCTTGTCACGCGACTCGTCGGTGGTGAGCCCTGCGAAAGTCATCGGGAGGGTCACGTTCTCCAGGGCGGACATGACCGGTATGAGGTTGAACGTCTGAAAGATGTAGCCGATCTTGCGGCAGCGCAGCCACGCCAGCTCATAGGCGTCGAGCTGGGCCACGTCAACCTCGTCTATGTACACGTAGCCGGAGGTGGGCTTGTCCAGCCCGCCGATCATGTTGAACAGAGTGCTCTTGCCGCTGCCGCTCGGCCCCATGATGCTGACGTATTCGCCCGCCTGAATATCCACCGTGATGCCCTTCAGGGCCGGCACCTTGACCTTGCCCATGACGTAGACCTTCTCGACGGCCTTGGTGCGCACGACTGTCTGCCTGCTTGGTTCGCTGTGGACTGCTTCGGCCAACTTTCTGCCTCCTCTAGTTCAGGGCAGGTGATCAGGGATCGGCGCAGGGCGCCTCCCCGCCATGCGATCGCTGCTATGCTTGCACCCGCATCGCCTCCACCGGTTCCATTTTGGCTGCACGGTAGGCAGGGTATATTGCGGCAACAACGCTGAGGATCGTTCCGACGCTCACCGCCACCAGCACCCACAGCAGGACAGTGAGCCACGGGAAGTACTGGAGGGCCAGCCAGTAGGTTTGCGCTTGTGCGGAGGGCGCATCCACTGGCGTCTCGGTGACGCGGTATGCGAACAGGCCACGGACGAAGGCCAGAAGAAACCCGAGAACCACGCCCACGATTGACCCGGCAGCGCCCTGCAGGGAAGACTCGATCAAGAACAGCCTGACTATGAATTTATCGAGGGCACCGAGGCACTTCATCGTGCCGATCTCTCGGAAGCGCTCGGTCACGCTCATCAACATTGCGTTGGCGATTCCGACGATGCACACCAGGAGGCTCAGGGCCACCAGCCACGTGTTGCGTATGGCGCCCGCGCCGCCGAGCAGCTTCTGCCCGGCCCCCCAGCGCAGGGAGCTGACCAGCAGCCCCCCGTCCCTGAACCACCCGATGGCTTTCACGTAGGCCGCTGTGGTTCCGGCAATCGGGTACCACACCACCGTGCCGTCTCCTTGCTTTGCCAACCAGGCGATCCCGTGACCATCGACGCTGGCGAGCGCCTCGCTGTTGCGGCCGGGCTCGGCCGCCCTGAAGCTGGCCGGCGGATGCGCCTGCCACGTGATTCGAGCCGCCTCTCGGTGCCCGGACGGCTGGATCGCGCCCGGTTCCGCATGCACCTCGCCCTGTGTCGGCCGCGCCGGCAGGAGGGCCTCGAATGCCTCCTTGGCGCCGTCTTCGACACCCTCGGGCCAGAGTTGATCGTAGCCGAAAACCACCAGCGTGCCGCCGCCGTTCACGAACTGCTGCACGGCGGCTATTCCGTCCTGCGTCGCCAGCGGGGCAGGGAACGAGGTGACCACCAGAGCATCCGGCTTATTCTCATCGTTCCCTTCCGCTCTCAGGGAGCGCATGAACTCGTCGAAGCGACCGATAAGGGACGGCTCGAACTCCTCGCTTTCCTGAAGGTAATCGCGAATGATGCTTTGCGGAAGCACCTTCAGCTCAGGCAGCACCACTGACTCCGCGCCGATGACAGCGATGCGGATGCTCGCGCTTGCGCCGAAGACGGCCTGGCGGCGCAGGGCACCCTGAACGATATCGTACATAGGATCGTCCTTGGACACGTTCTCCAGGGCGTTGGTGATCGCCCCCGTCGTCCACACTGACATTAGGAAGGCAATGGCGAGGACGATCCCGATCATGGTGATCAGCGAGCGCCAGATGCGGATCCTTATGCTCTTCCAGGCGATCTCGAACGCCTTGCTCAGCGGCAGCACGATCTGGCGTCCGATCTTGCCCCTGCCTCTATGCAGTATGTGGTCCTCGCCAGCCACCTCTGCGCCTCCGCAGATCAGCACTCCAGTGTTCACCCTGGCCGGCAGCGTGCGCCGCCGTCCGGAGAGTGCTATTCCACCCCGGTCTTCGGAACCAGAAAGCTTATGATGCCGCGCTTTGCCAGAGTCTGAAGGTATGACACCATCGAGACCTCCGCTTCGCGCTGATTGAGCCGGAACCTCTGTGCGAATCGGGCAATAATCCCGGCCACGGTGTTTGATCCGTCGCAGAGTTCTACTGCGTAAGTGCCCAGTTCGTCAAGTTCCAATCTCTTATAGGGGGGGAGCCGGAAGACCCTTGAGATTAGCCTCACCATGCTGGTGCGCCTGCGCGGAAGATTGAGCAAGACGTAGCCCCTGTCGTTGTGGTCGATGGTGACGAGCTGGTTCAGGACAGGCACAGCCGTCATGGCCTGTTGCCTGTCAAGCTTCGGCCTGCGCTTCTTGGCGCCTCTGAATGGTAGCATCGCCTCGCTCGCACGTGGGACGCTCACTGCTCCGGGCAGCACTGGACGTCGCTGACGGCCTGCTCAAAGACGCTCTCCTCCCCGCGTGGCGCGCTGTGCCGCACGATGAACAGACGGTTGCTCGGCTCGCAGTGCCAGCAGGCAACCCGGATCTCTCTCCTCTTTCCCAGCAGGCAGCCTGGGTCGGCGACCAGCCAGGCCTCTCCCGCGAGGCGGACTCCGCTGTGGCCCTTGCTGGGCGCTTCGTCTATCTTATAGCGCCAGCGCTTCAGTGAGGGCCCGTAGAAGCCCTTGAACCACTCGCCCAGCCCTTGCTGGCCGAGCACGACGCTGGCGATGCTTACCCTTGCGAACTCCAGTCTCCTGCGAGCTCTGCCGAAGAACATCCGGATGCAACCCGTCTTGAGTTCATGCTGCTGCAGCGGCAGGTCGGCAGGGCTGCAGAACGCCACGTCGTAGAATCTCCACAGAAGACCGCCGCCTTCCGGGTGGTCCTGCAGGGAAGAGAAGATCGTTCGCGAGAGTCCTCGCAGCGGCTCGGCGGAATCGCCCAGCACGACCAGGTGAACCATGCGATGGCACTCATCGCAACGGCTCACCATGCCGGCGCCTTGCGTGCCGGCGCGCCATTCGTAGCACTCAATCTCTTTGCCCTGGAGGGAGACCAGCTTGACGTCGCGCCTCACGGCGATGTCCGTTTGGTCCTTCTTGGCCTCCTTACGGAGCGCCTGGATGTGCCTGGCGGCGGCATCGGAGGGCTCCGCCGTGCCCTGCGCCGAGTCCCACCTCATTTCCAGTCGCACGTTCTTGTCGTCGGCCAGCCCGGCGTAGCCGGTCCGGTAGTCACCCCTTGTGGACACCAGCTCCCAGCCCTTTGGGATTGTCAGGCCGATTCCCTGCCAGCCGAACCTCTTCAGATCGCGCCTGCCGAGCTTTGCGGGCTGCGCCATCATGTTATTTTCTGCATCGCAACGACGGCCTGTTCCTCGCTGTCGTAGATGTCGAAGAGCTCGTCAAAGCGCATGATCTTGAAGATTTCGTAGATGCTGTCGCCGATATTGCAGAGCGCCAAGCTGCCATGAGCGGCCTTGACCTTCTTGAGCAGGCCGACGAGTTTGCCCATCACGGTGCTGCTCATGTAGTTGATGGTCTCGAAGTTCAGGATGAACTTGTTGAACTTGCTCTTCTCGACCAACTCGTCGAATTCCTCTCCGAGCTGCTGCACGTTGCTCTGGTCGAGTATGCGCGACGTGGTGAAGCTGACCACGCCGATGTCCCCCTGTCTGGTGACCACCAGCATCGTGCCCGCTCGCGTCCCGGAGTCGACAGCGCTAAGCAGCGGTTCCTCGGTGGCCGCGCCGTCGCCGCCCGTCTTCTCGCCGATGCGAAGCATGTAGCCGCAGCCAGGGCATCTGGCCATCCGCCCAAGGAATCGCTCGCTGCTCTTCAACTTCTTGCCGCACTGTGGACACGCGACCACGAACTCTTTTCCCATTGTTCCAGTTCCTAAGCAGCAGGTGAAAGTGGTTCGGCCTGGTATGCTTCTATTCTACATACCTGCCGATGATTTCGTCCAGCCTCTTTTTCGTTTCCGGTGGAATCTTGTCCGCCTGCGTCAGAATTGCGTTCTTCAGGGCCGTGGCGCACGGGCAGGTCCGTTGTGGCGGAATCGCCGGGACTACGGCCTTGATCGTCCTCTGCGCCAGCTTGGCGTTCTTGCGCAGGTTCTCTATCAGCATCTCTACTGAGACAGCGGCCTCGCTCTCGTGCCAGCAGTCGTAGTCGGTCACCAGTGCCATGGTTGCGTAACATATCTCCGCCTCGCGCGCGAGCTTGGCCTCCTGGTAGTTGGTCATGCCGATCACGTCAACCCCCCAGGAGCGGTAGAGCTGCGATTCGGCCTTGGTGGAGAAGGCCGGTCCTTCGATGCACACGTAGGTGCCGCCTCGGTGAACCTTCGCCCCGCATCCTTCGGCGGCGGCGGCCACGACCGAACTCAGGTCGGCGCACACGGGCTGAGCGAAGGATATGTGAGCCACCGCACCTTCTCCGAAGAAGGTGTCCGAACGCCCGCGCGTGCGGTCTATGAACTGGTCCGGCACCACGACGTCACGGGGGTGGATATCCTCCCTCATGCTGCCCACTGCGGAGACGGCAATGAGCCACGCCACGCCGAGCTTCTTCATACCGTAGATGTTCGCCTGGAACGGCAGCTCCCCGGGCAGCAGCCTGTGGCCTCTGCCGTGCCGCGGCAGGAATATCGCCTCCCGTCCGTCCAGCTCCCACAGCGTGAAGCAGTCCGAAGGAGGACCGAAGGGCGTATCGAGGCGGATTTCCTCCTTGACCGCCACGCCTTCGATCTCGTACAGACCGCTGCCGCCGATTATGCCTACTCTATCCGTTTCGCTCACGGTGTGGGCGCCTCTTCGCCGTGCAAGAACGATTCAGCAGGAACTGCCAAAAGAACATGGATCCCAGGTCCGCCGGAAGACGGCACTCTAAACCGCGTGAGGGGTGAAGATGTGTCGTTTTCCACCTTTTCTCACGTCCGCTGGCAGCCCCTATTTTAGTGTGCGCTCAGGCGGTGTCAAACCAAAACGGAACTCCCGCGTCCTCGAGCCCGCCTCTCTCTTGAAGCCCGGGCGAGCGGTGAGAGGCGGCCCGTGGAGGCAGGAGAGGGTTGTGCGCAGGTCCCCACGCGGCACTCCGGGCATGGGCTCAGCGGCCCCACGGGGCCGAAATCGGCGATTTCGTTTGACATGAGGTTACGCAGGCACTATAGTCAGATACGTGAGTTGCCACGTACTAAGGGGAAGGAAATCCATGAGAGGCTGCTGGGCTGTGCGGATCTTTTTTTTGCTGGTTGTGTTGGTGCTGGTAGTTGCGTGCGGCTGCAGCACGTACAATACGCCACAGCGCCAGAGGATGCGGGCCTACACCGTGCAGACAGATCTGGATCGGGCGGTTGACGACTGGGACTGGATCATCGGCATGGACAGGCCCCAGGTTATGTACGACTCTACCACGAGGTAAGCTGCGGGTCTTGGTACAGGATGCAGGTTGCGGTAAGGCGCTCGTCCAGGACTTGCGTCTGGCCTGCCGGAGTGGTTGTCGGATCGTGCGACGCGCGGGATGCGCGTCGCTTTTTTTGTGGGATGACGGCGTTTGTGTGACTCCTGTCGGAGCGCGGCTTCGCGCGGGATCCTGAGGAGACGCTTGTTGGGGCGCGGGACCTCCCCGGACGGCCGCTGGGAGATGCTGTCCGCGGGCATGCCGGCCGCCGGTTTCACAAGCTGCCCCTGCGGCCGCGGGTCACTTGACGCACTCGTGCAATTGCCCCACAATGCGCACTGAAGTGGGGATGAAGTCGGATCAGGTTCACCGAAAGGAGATGTGAGCATGGATGAGGGATACCCCGAGGGAGCAGGTCCCCGCAACACGTCGGGCGCGCACCCCCCGCGCACGCAGGCCCCCATGCCGGCGCCCCGCACGAGGCGCTACATGCACGGCTGCCTCATTGCTCTGGCCGTGGTCGGCGCCATGGGTATCATGTTGGTGCTCGGGATCGGACTGCTTCTGGTCTTGGCATCCATGGCGGTCGTGTCTCATGGTGCGGCCCTGGACGAGGAGTTCCGCTTCCAGGAGATCACGGTAGGCGGCACGCGGGGTGAGCCCAAGGTCGTCTGCATCCCGATAGAGGGGATCATAAGCGGCGGGGTTCTGCCGGGCATCGCGGCCACTCCGGCCGCGGTCTTTGCCGCGCAACTGGCGAAAGCCGCCGGCGACAGCAGCGTCAGCGCTGTGATCCTCAACGTGGACAGCCCCGGCGGCGGCATCACGGCCTCGGACGTGATGCACCAGCAGATAATGGCGTTCCGCCAAGAGAATCGCAAGCCCGTGGTGGCGTGCTTGATGGACGTCGCGGCCTCGGGCGGCTACTACGTGTCGGTCGCCTGCGACCGGATCATCGCCCATCCGACGACAGTCACGGGCAGCATCGGCGTCATGATGCCGCTTTACGACGTGACCGGCCTGATGAGCAAGATCGGGATCCAGGACGAAACGATGGCGACCGGCCCGTTCAAGGACATCGGCTCGCCGTTCAAAGCGAAAGACGAGCAGCAGAAGGCGAGGGAGCGTGAGATACTGCAGGGCATCCTCACGGAGATGTATGAGCGGTTCGTCTCCGTCGTCGCAGAGGGCAGGAGGATGGAGCCGCAGCGGGTGCGCGAGCTGGCCGATGGCCGGATATTCACGGGCCCGCAGGCGCTTGCTCTCGGGCTAGTTGACGAGATCGGGTACGAATCTGATGCGGTGGCAGCGGCCAAGAAGCTCGCGGGGGTGGAAAAGGTCCACCTGGTGCGCTACCGGCGGGTAATCCCGTTGAGCGAAATACTGAGTGTCTACTCCCGAGGTCCGAGCCTGACCCTGGACGTGGGGCAAGGCGTTGGGCTGCACCAGATGCGGCCGCTTTTCCTGTGGGTTCCGCCTGTGCCGCGCCAGGGAGCGGCGAGCGCGCCCTGAGACGGAGCCGTCATGCTGAGAGTCTACAACACCCTTGGACGTAAGAGCCAGGAGTTCAAGCCCGTCCGGGAAGGCTTTGTGGGAATCTACGTCTGTGGGCCGACCGTCTACGGGGACTCCCACATCGGCCATGCCAAGAGCTACGTGAGCTTCGACGTCATCGTGCGCTACCTTCGCTATCTGGGTTATCGCGTGCGCTACGTTCAGAACATAACGGATGTCGGGCACCTGACCGACAACGCCGACGGGGGCGAGGACAAGGTCGGCGAGAAGGCTCGCGAGATGGGCATAGAGCCGATGGAGGTGGCGGAGCGATACACGCGCAGCTACTTCGAGGACATGGACGCCCTGAACGTGCTGCGCCCCGACATAAGCCCGCGCGCCTCCGGCCACATCCCCGAGCAGATCAAGATGGTGCAGACCCTCCTGGACAAAGGGCACGCATACGAGGTGGGCGGGAACGTCTACTTCGACGTGACGAGTTTCCCGGGCTACGGGAAGCTCAGCGGACGCAAGCTCGATGACATGATGGAGGGAGCCCGGGTGAAGGTGAGCGACGAGAAGCGCCACCCGGCGGACTTCGCCCTCTGGAAAAGGGCTGAGCCGGGGCACCTGATGCGCTGGAACAGCCCCTGGGGCGAAGGGTTTCCCGGATGGCACCTCGAATGCTCCGTCATGGGAATCAAGTATCTCGGCGAGACGCTGGACATCCACGGCGGCGGCATCGAGAACGTCTTTCCCCATCACGAGGATGAGATCGCCCAGAGCGAAGCGGCCACGGGGAAGCAGTTCGTCAATTGCTGGCTGCACAACAACATGGTCACCGTCGAAGGCCAGAAGATGGGCAAGAGCCTGGGCAACTTCATCACACTCAAGGATGCCTTCGCGGGCAACCCGCCGCTGAGCGGGCCGGTGCGGCCGATGGTGATCCGTTACTTCGTGCTGACCAGCCACTACCGCAGCCCGCTCGATTTCTCCGAGGAGGCGTTGGATGCCGCGCGCAAAGGGCTGGAGCGGATCGAGCAGACCGTTGGAGAGATCAGGAAGCGGCGCGGCCTGACGGAGGTCGCAGGCACGCGAGGCGAGGCCGCACCGGAGGCGGCGGAGCTTGTCGAGAACGCCCGGCGAGATTTCCTCGCTGAGATGGACGACGATTTCAATACGGCCGGCGCGCTTGGGCAGCTCAGCAAGTTCACCCGCGAGGTGAATCGCCTGCTGGGCGCTGGCGACGGGATTGATGCCCCAACCCTTGGCGTGCTCGACGGCGCCTACGAGGAGCTCGGCGAGGGGATCCTCGGGATCCTGCGGGACGTCGGGGCTGCCGGCGGGGCGCAGACGGGGAAAGGGTTGGAAGCGCGGCTCATCGAGGCAATGATCGACACCCGCGCGCGCCTGCGCGATGCAAAGCAGTTCGAACTGGCTGACGGCATCCGCGACCGCCTCGCCGCTATGGGCATCGAACTCAAAGACGGGCCCGAAGGGACGACGTGGGAGTACAAGTAGGACCCTGCTCGCAAATCCCCCTGATTCCTCTATCTCATGCTACATATGACCCCTCGTCAGATCATCATCGCGAACCTGGAGCATGAGGGCCCGCCGCGGCCAGGGCTGACCTTCAGTGACGGGCGTATCAACGACATGCTCTGGGTGAGGCTCGGCCCCTCAGAAACGTTCAAGGAACGAAGGTGGACCGAGGGGGCGTTCGAGTACTACGACGACGAGTGGGGCAACAAGTGGTACCGGATAATCGGGCGCTCCCAAGGCGGCGAGGTGTTCGAACCTGCGATCAAAGACTGGGGCCGGCTCGACTCGCTCCGCCTGCCCGACTTCGACAACCCGGCGCGCTACAAGGAAGCCGCCGAGACCCTCGCCCAGCCCACCGATAAGTTCAAGATATGTTCCGTCCCCGGGTGGGTCTTCGCCAGCAGCCGCTACCTGCGAAAGATGGAAATCTACCTCATGGACCTGATCGAGTACCGGGAGGAGATCAACCGTCTGCACGGGATGGTCACTGACCTGCTGGTGCGAGTCGTCCACGGGTTCGCGGACTGCGGCGCCGACGGCATCACCTACTGCGAGGACCTTGGGACGCAGACGGGCGCGCTTATCGGCCCGCCGATGTGGCGCGAGGTGTTCCGGCCGCACTATGAGCGGCTTGTCGGCGCGGCGCACGAGCGCGGCATGAAGGTCCTCATGCACTCGTGCGGCTACAACTGGGAACTTATAGACGATCTGATTGACGTCGGCATTGACTGCTTCCAGTTCGACCAGCCTGCTGCCTATGACATGCCTGCGCTCGCCGCGAAGCTCAGGGAGCATAGGGTTGGGCTGTGGTCGCCGGTGGACATCCAGCAGGTTCTTCCGACGGGGGATCGGGACTACATCGAGTCAGAGGCGCGGAGGATGGTTGAAACCTTCCGCGGCGGGCTTATCGTGAAGAACTACGGGGACCTCCACGGCATCGGCGTAAAACCTGAGTGGGACACGTGGGCCTACAACGCCGTGCTGCGAGCATGCGGCATCGAAGCCGATGCGTGACGCGTTACCTCCCCCTGCGCCACAGCTCCGCGCCGTAGCGCGCGGCCTCGCCGAGTTCCTCCTCGATGCGCAGCAGTTGGTTGTACTTGCAGATGCGGTCCGTGCGGCAGGCCGAGCCTGTCTTTATCTGCCCTGCGTTCGTGGCAACCACAACGTCCGCGATGGTGGTGTCCTCCGTCTCGCCGGACCGGTGACTGACGACCGCCGTGTAACCGTTCGAGTGGGCGAGGGCGATCGCGTCGAGGGTCTCGCTGAGCGTGCCTATCTGGTTGAGCTTGATGAGGATTGAGTTCGCGGTGCCGCTCTCGATGCCTCTGCGCAGCCGCTGGACGTTGGTGACGAACAGGTCGTCCCCGACGAGCTGAATCTTGTCCCCGAGCGCCTTGGTGAGCGCCGCCCAGCCCTCCCAGTCGTCCTCAGCCAGACCATCTTCGATGGATCGTACGGGGAACTGTTCGCAGAGTTCGCCGTAGAATGCCACCATGTCGTCCGCGCTCTTGACCATACCCTTCTTGCCTTCGGCGGCCAGCACGTACTTCCCCTCGGCCTTGACACCCTTGCCTTTGCTGTCCTGTCCGTAGAACTCGCTGGCCGCAGGGTCGAGCGCGATGAACACGTCCGTGCCCGGCGTGTAGCCGGCTTTCTCGATGGCCTCCATCATCATTTTTAGCGCTTCGACGTTCGAGCCGAGGTCGGGCGCGAACCCTCCCTCGTCGCCGACGGACGTGCTCTTGCCGGACTTCTTCAGGACGGCCTTAAGGTTGTGAAACACTTCGGCGCCCATCCTGAGCGCTTCGGCGAAGGAGTCCGCTCCGAACGGCATGATCATGAACTCCTGAAGGTCAACGTTGTTGTCGGCGTGTTTGCCTCCGTTCAGGATGTTCATCATCGGCACCGGCAGGTAGCGGGCGTTTATGCCTCCGATATAGCGGAACAGGGGAAGCCCGACGAGCTCTGCCGCGGCCTTCGCTGCGGCGAGTGAGACGCCGAGGATCGCGTTGGCCCCCAGGCGGCCCTTATTGTCGGTGCCGTCGAGTTCGATCATGCGGTTGTCCAGGGCGCGTTGGTCCAGCGCGTCACATCCCACCAACTCTGGTTTGAGGACCTGGTTGACGTTCTCGACGGCGTGCCGGACGCCCTTGCCAAGGTAGCGGTCCTTCTCGCCGTCCCGCAGCTCGACCGCCTCATGCGCGCCGGTCGAGGCGCCGCTCGGCACAGCGGCACGGCCCCGCGCACCGGAGGCCAGCTCGACCTCAACTTCAACGGTCGGGTTGCCGCGTGAATCGAGTATCTCGCGTGCCCTGATGTCAACTATCTCGCTCATTCGACTGCTCCCGTGAGAGAACGACGGTGGGCGAAAGCCCTGTCGCGTAGGACTCAGGGCGATAGGTTTATCAGAACACGTCGGCAAAATCAAACGCGGCGCGCCACACAGCAGCCGCTTGCCGACAAGACACCGCCACTTATATCATAGTAGAGAGTGAAGTGCAGCGTGGCTGCACGCGGCGGCCAGAGGCCCGTCGCGGCGAACGAAGCCGTTGTCCAACTTCGAGGAGGATTGGAATGGCTGCGAAGCTGTTGTGGGGCACTCATGCCCTATGGTTTGTCTTGCCCATTTGCTTTGCCCTGGCCCTTGCAGAGGAGGGCAAGCTACTCCAGTTGCCCAAACCGCAGACGGATGGCGGACGACCCCTGATGCAGGTCCTGGGGCAGAGGAAGTCCACGCGCTCGTTCAGCGCCAAGGAGCTGCCGGCGCAGGAGCTTTCGAACCTGCTCTGGGCCGCCTTTGGGGTCAACCGTCCCGAATCCGGAGGCCGCACCGCGCCGTCCGCGATGGGATGGAAGGAGATAGACATCTACGTGGCGACCGCTGAGGGTCTCTACCTGTTTGACCCCGCAGCGCAAGCGTTAAGGCTGATCCTGCCTGAAGACATTCGGGCGGCGACGGGCGGTCAAGGCTTTGCGGCTCAAGCCCCCGTCAACCTTGTCTACGTGGCGGACTTGTCAAGGATGGGCCGGGCGGCGAATTCGGACAAGGACTTTTACTCGGCCGCGGACACCGGTTTCATCAGCCAGAACGTTTACCTCTACTGCGCGTCCGAGGGGCTGGCCACCGTCGTGCGCGGTTCGATCGACCGACCGGCTCTGGCGAAGCGGATGAGGCTGCGCCAGGACCAAAGGATCATTCTGGCTCAGTCGGTGGGCTATCCGGGGTGATGGTTGACGGTCCTCGCCCACGAGCCACAGTGGGTGTTTGGTTGTGCCCTCTTCGATCGGCAGGATCCGCGGATGCCTGAACGCAGGAAACCGCCCGGACGGGAGATGCAGCGGCGGTTCATCAGGCTTGTGTTGGTTCGGCACGGCGAGTGCGGCGGCGAGCCGCGGCAGCCCGAATTGGGTCCGGCTCTTACGTCGCTTGGCCGCAGGCAGGCCGATCGCGTGGCCAGGCGGCTCGCCGAGGAGGAGTTCGACCACATCTATTCCAGCGATCTTGCCCGCGCATACGAGACCGCGCAGGCCATTCGTGGGTCGCACCCGGATACGCCATACACGGTGAGCGAAGACATCCGCGAGGTGGGCGAGCATTTCGGCGTCGTTGATCCCACGCCCGAGTTGTTGCGGCAGCGTAAGGCCGTAGCGCGGTTCTCCAGGCGCCTGCTCTATCATCACCGCTACGGGCAGAACATCCTCGTTGTGGCGCACGAAAGACTCATCCAGTTGCTTGTCACGCTCCTGGCCGGCTTGAGCCCGGACAAGACGATCCTGTTGTCTTGCCACAACACGGCCGTTGCGGTCCTCATGGTAAGCAGGAGAGAACCGCCAGTCCTGGTTGCGGCGAACGACGTGGCGCACCTGCTGCCCGGGCAGGTCACGTGAGTGGCCTGAGGGCGCGCAGTCTTTCGAGGACGAGGACGACGACGAGAACGAACGAGACCCTTGCGTTGACGGTGCGCTTGCCTGCCTGTTAGACTTGACGGCTGCCATGATGGTAAAGGTTAAAATCTGTGGCATCACCAACGCCGGTGATGCGCTCTTTGCCGCTCGGGCCGGGGCCGACGCGCTGGGCTTCAACTTCGTCAAGGGGACGCTGAGATACATTCCCCCTGAGAAGGTCAAGCCCATCGTGCTGGACCTGCCGCCCTTCGTGGCGACGGTGGGCGTGTTTGCCAACAGGGATCCCAGCGATGTCAGGGAAATCGTCGAGTCCTGCGGTCTCGATTATGCCCAGCTTCACGGACGCGAAACCCCTCAGACTTGCGACAGTCTCAGGGGGATCAAGTTGGTGAAGGCGTTCCGCGTGCGCACTGAGAAAGACCTTGATGAACTCGGGCACTACGATGTCGAGGCATACCTGCTGGATGCATTTGTCCGGGGCGTGCTGGGTGGCACGGGCGAGAGTTTCGACTGGAGGATTGCACGGCGCGTCGCCGGAACGCGCAGGGTCATTCTTGCCGGCGGGCTTACGCCGGAGAACGTGGTCGAGGCAGTTGAGGCTGCACGGCCATATGGGGTTGACGTGGCGAGCGGGGTGGAAGAGGAGCCCGGCAAGAAGTCGAAACAGCTTGTCGAAGACTTCATCCGCCTCGCCAAGAGCGTGAATCTGTGAAGGGAGTCGCGGTTCTCGCTTAGGGCGAAGTCAGAGGCTGTTCCGGTGGCGCTTGTGCTGTGTGGGGCTTCGAGGCTCACGTTTGAGAGGCGAATATTGACAAACTGCGCGCTGCGGCGTAGACTCTCATCCTGCCGGGATAGATCCCGTTGGCGGGGAGCCATACAGGCGATCTCGGTTCTATTGTGGCACTATTGCGCCAGTCCGCCTTGTGCGTCAGCGGTGGTCTGCCTCATGCTTCAGCGTTCTCATTCTGCAGGTAACGTCCGATGAAGATGCGCTTCATTCCGTTCGCGGAGCTGCCGTACTCAGACACGTGCTGGTCACTGATAGAAGGCCCGGATGACCGGGCCTACGTCGCCGCCTGCTGCGAGCACTACTCGGGCGGAACCGTCGTCGTCGTCCGCTACGACCCGAGGACGGAGGAACTGGAATACCTCATCGACGTTGCTGATGCGGTCGGGCAGCCTTCCGGCAACGGCCTGGCCACCCAGTGCAAGATCCACTACAGCATGATAATCGCCGACGACGGCATCATGTACGCGGCGACGCACCTGAGCGGACCGGCCGTGGATCAGGTCAGCTACAATCCGTGGACGAGCTTCAACGATCCGCCGCGCAGTTTTGTCGGCGCGAGGTTGCTGGCCTATGACACGCGGAAAGAGAAGACTCTCTTCACGGACACGTTGATCCCCTGGGAGGGATGTCGGTGCCTGGCGCTGGATCAGACTCGCAGGCGCCTCTACTGCGTCGGCTACCCGCGCAACCACTTCTACGTCTACGATCTGGACGAGCGCAGCAGGCGTGACTTTGGCCGCATCGGCTCCGTGAATCCGCAGGCGATCTGGCTCGACGCCCGCATGCGCGCCTACACCACCGACGACTTCGGCCGGCTGCTGGTCTACGATCCCGAGGCCGACGAGTTGATCACCACGGACCTGGAGGCGCCGCATGCGCCCTACCAGGATGGCTGGCACAACATGATCTACGACGTCGTTCAGGTGCCGGGCACGGACGATGTCGTGGGCGTCAACTGGAACGTGGATCCCTATCTGTTCCGGTTCAGCCCCGGTGAGGAGCCTGGCACCGGGCACTTCGAGAACCTTGGGCCCGCAAACCCGGGCATTGACGGACACGAGCCGCGCGGCGTGGATGCGGATCACACAGGCGGGCTGATGTTCAGCGCGGCCGGGGAGCTGTTTCTCTGCGTCAGCCGGACGGATCTCGAGGGCGATGCGTCGGACCGCCGGGCGTCTCTGAGGGTGATGAACATTGAGACGCGCGAGACCCGCGAGGTGTGTCTGCTGGGGACCGACAACGGCGTGCAGATCCCATATGTGAGCCGCGCCGTGCGCATAGGTCCTCAGCACCTGATCCTCGGGGTTGTCGGGGTCGTGCCCATGGGGATCGTGCACATCGTGCTGGACGAGGAGTTGTCCCAGGGTCCGCTGCAGCAGACTCAGCGGCGCTACTGGGGGTAGCTGAGAGAGGAGCAAGGATGAGACCCGATCTTGAGGCCCACAAGACGAGAGTCCCCCTCAACGCGGATCCGCGCTACAGGGGTTCACCCGTTATGGGCAGACTGCATACGGCCGGGCAGCGCGGCTTGGTGAACGAGGGGTTCGTGATGGCCAAAGAACTCTCGATTCGCGGCAGCGGGCGGCCGATTTGGCCGGGCGAGTGCGCCATCACCTCCCTGGTGATGGGCGAGGAGCGGCTGTTCGGCGCCACCTCGGGCCGGCGCGCACACGTATTCGCCTACTGGCCGAACCCGGCAGGGGAAGCCGTGCTGGACCTGGTGGCGTTGGAGGAGCACACGGCTATCCGGCATGCCCTGGCGTGGGTGCCCGGCTGCGGGCTGTTCGCCGGGACCAGCGCGCCGGGACGAGCCGACTACCCGGGGGGCGAGCTCTTGAAGATCGCGCAGGTGCCCTTGGGAGACGTCATACAGGAGTGGGGCGGCGGGCGGGCAAAGATCGAATCGCTTGGCAGACCGGTCGACGGTGAGGGCGTGGCCTGCATGATCGGCGATCCAACACGCGGCAGACTCTACGGGCTGAGCGACCGGACCGGGACGCTTTTCTCGGTCCATGCTGCCTCAGGGAAGATCGAGACGCACGGGGCGATCGACGAGCTGCACCGCTTCAGCCCGGATCTGATCCTCGGCCCCGATGGGTTCGTTTATGGCTGTGGGACGGCGGGGCGGCTGCTGCGGTTCGACCCCGAGCAGAAGACGGTCGTGGATTCGGGCATGTCGCTGCCGTGCATGGCCGGCCGAGGTCAGTACAGCGCCATAGGAGCCTGGGTCCTGGACGAGAAGTCGGGCCTCATCTATGCCGGGGACGTCGCCGATGGTCTGCTCTCGGTACTGGACGTGTGCCGGGGCGAGGTGCGCGTGCTGGGCAAGCCGACGGCGCAGCCGCATATCCGCGCGCTGGCTGTGGCGCCGGACGGGCGCGTCTACGGCGTTGCCGGGCTCAGGGACACGATCTGTCACCTGTTCGTCTACACCCCGTGCATGGGCGAACTGCGGGACTTGGGCGTGATGACGTCCGCCACGGAGCGTCGCTGGTACGGATACGAATTCGACTGCGCGGCGGCGGGCCCCGACGGGCGGATCTACTTCGGCGAGAGTGACCGCATCAGTCATCTGTTCGTCTACTTTCCGCCGCTGCTGCCCGCCACTGGCACGCAGGCCTCACAATGGGTCGCGCCGGCGAAGGTCGGACCCACCGGCAGCCAGCTTTAGCCCCGCGCAGGCGGCCAACTCGGGTTTGCCGGCGAATCGCGAGCCGCCGCGTACCGGCGACGGCACGGCTGTTATGGCAGAACGAGCTTAGCGAAAGGGTGAAGCGATGATAGTCAGGAAGCGTGTCTTTGCCAGGGCGGGCCTTGTTGGCAACCCGTCGGATGGTTATCACGGCAAGACCATTGCCTTCACGTTTCGGAACTTCTGCGCCGAAGTCACGCTCTACGAGAGCCCCGAGATAGAGTTCCGGCAGTCGAACCAGGACATGGCGGTTTTCGGGAGCCTGGATGAGCTGGTTGGGACCATGCGCCTCACCGGCTACTACGGGGGCATCCGTCTGTTGAAGGCGGCTGCGAAGAAGTTTGCCGAGTACTGCAGCCGCAAAGGCATCGAACTTCCCCAACAGAACTTCACAATGCGATACGAGACCAACATCCCGCGCCAGGTCGGGCTGGGAGGTTCGAGCGCCATCATCCTGGCGGCCATGAAGGCGCTGATGGCGTTCTACGGGGTGGAAATTCTCCCGCACGTCCTTCCGAACGTGGTTCTCTCAGCGGAGACCGAAGAACTGGGCCTTACGGCCGGCCTGCAGGACAGGGTCGTGCAATCTTACAATTGCCTTGTCTACATGGACTTCGACAAGGCGTTCATGGAGGAGAACGGCTACGGGCGCTACGAGGTGCTTGACGCCCGCGCGCTGCCGCCGCTGTATGTCGCCTACCGCACCGACCTGGGCCAGGAGAGCAGCCGTGCCCACCTTCGAGTCAGGGAGCTGTATGATATCGGCGACGAGAAGGTGGTCAGGACCATGAATGAGATAGCGTCGCTGGCGGACCTGGCGCGCGAGGCGCTGTTGGCAGGCCGTCTCAGGGAACTTGCCGGGCTGATCAATAGGAATTTCGATCTGCGTGCGGAGATATACGAGATAGGGGAGGGCAACCGGGAGCTTGTGCGCCTCGTCCGCTCAACCGGCGCGTCGTGCACGTTCTGCGGATCGGGCGGAGCGGTTGTGGGCAGCTGCGAGGGGGACGAGATGCTGCGGCGCCTCGAGCGGGTGATGAAGAAGGGGAACTACGAGTTCATCCTGCCTGAAGTGTCTACCGGCAACCCGTAGAGAGGCTTGGAGCCTCTAACAAAATGCCGCGTGAGCCGCGTTGCGCCTCCGGCCGGATGGATGCAAGGAAGGGCGATGACGCCGTGGCAGGGTCAGGCACGGTGAGGCGCCCTGACGCCGCAGACGCCGGCCCGAGGCGCAACCCGAAGGGACGGGGCGTCTTTGGCTGCATGCCTGTGTCGCGCAGGCTTGGCGCATCGGACTCCTTATGCGCCCTCGCCCACGCTCCTTGGCCTGCAGCAAAATACACCCCGTCGCGGCCACGGGGCATTCTGTTAGAGGCTCTTAAGCGCGGCCGTTCGATGATGCTTCACGGGCGCCCGGCAGTCTCCATGCAACAATACCCGCGCATCCGTAAAGGATGGCGGCGAGCACCAAGACTGCCCTGAAGCCGCACGCCACAGCCAACAGCACGGCCGTCGGCGGGCCCGCAACAGAGGCAAAGCCGTTTACCCCCCACGCCAGCGGAACGAGAGGCCTGTCTCCTCGCCTGAGGGAGCTCAATCCGTTCGGGAACGGCCAACCCATCATGAAGGCAAGCGGTGCGACCAGGGCAATGGAGAGCGCGAACCGCGCCGCCATCGGCCAGGACGCTGCGAGGGAGAACGCGCTGTCCAGAAGCAGCGTGGCTGAGATCGCGAGGACGGCGATGCCGACCGCTGCAACGGTGATGGCCTTCAAGGGTCTTGCATACAGCCTTCCACTCGCCGCGCTTCCCAGCCCGCTGAAGACGAGGAATGCGCTCAGCATCCCTGCTGCGGAGAGGATGGGATCGCCCAGAAAATGCGTGAACTTGAGGATGAGCACCATCTCCAGCAGCATGAACGCGATGCCGAGCAACAGGAAGTAGACCAGCGTGGGCAACCTCCCGCGAGGCGCACCCCCGCGCCGCCCCAGCCACCGCAGTGGCAGCAGGATCAGCACGGCGCCTACCACGATGACCTCGATCAGCGCGGCGACGACCACCACGTATCCCAGCTCCATCCTCTGAAGCCACTGGTTGCCATATGCCTTTATGAAGGCCGGCAGGGACTGCCACCGGAAGAAGTTGTAGAAGTACGGGCTGTCATCGGAGGCAGGGACGATGTTGTAACGCCAGCCTTTGAAGAACTGCTCGCGCTCCGGCGAGAAGATCTTCAGGGCGGCATAGTGGAAGTACGAGTAATCCGCTCCAGGCGGCTTCTGAAGGATGCCGTTGAACGGCCGACCCGGATCCACTTCGGGATGGGGCGGCCACTCAAGGTCAATCCCTAGGTCTCGGCAGATGGAAACCAGGCGAGTGAGCGTCTCCGCCTCGATCGGCGACGGAGAGGCCATCGTTGTAACCGCCAGGTAATTGCGCAACTGGACGATGTGTTCCTCGGATCTGCGTATGCCTGTTGATTCGAGCGCCTCCGCGAGCGTTGCCAGGATCTTGATGTTGTCGCGCGGCGGCGCCTGAATGCCGCGTGTAACCGCGAGCAGCCCGCCCGGCCGGAGCCTGCGCAGGCACAGCGCCAGACCCTCACGCGTCAGCAGGAAATCCTCGTGCAGCGACAACAGGTTGCTCACGCCGGCCGCCATCCCCTCTGCCTGCACGATCTGGATGATGTCGTAGCGCGCCTGCGCTTGCTCGATGAACAGGCGGGGATCGCGCGCAACTGCCTCAACGCCGGGCAGGGTAAGCACGTTGCCCGCGATGTCCGCCAGAGGGCCTGTGAGCAGCTGGACGAGCTGCGGGTCGCGTTGCACGGCCGTGACGTGCGATGCCTGGTAGCGACGCGCGAGCCAGACGTTCACGCCGCCCGTCTCGCCCAGAAGCAGCACGCTCGGCCGCTCCTTGATGCGATACGGCACGGACATGATAGCATGGTCGAGAATAGCGGCTTCATCTGCGCTCTTGATCTTGAACACGGTGCCGGCCAGTTCGCCGTCCGCCAGGATGGCGAGCTGAGCGGGGGGCGCCGAGTCGGCCGTGAGGCATAGGAAAAGGGATTGATGCAGGAACCTGGAGTCGTAGACGTCCAGTCGCGCCCTTGGGCTGTGCCGGGTCAGGATGTGCCGCGCGTCGGATTGCGACTCGAGCCTGCGAAGCTGGGCAAGGGCTTTATACTGGTCAATCCGCAGGGTCAGCGGCCAGCAGACGGCCTCAGTGACAAGCGCAGCGGCCGCCGCAGCGGTGGCGAGGCCGGCCAGCACCGCAAAGCGCCGGGCGGCGGGGAGGGGCAAGCGCATCTTCGCGCCGCACGCGCACCATAGGGCGGCAGCCGCCAGGGCCAACGCGCTGGCCGCATAGAGAAGCGTCACCTCCGACATCACGAACATCAGCAGCGCCATTGCAAGCCCGCCCGCGCCGCTGCCGAGCAGATTGGCGCAGTACATCGCGTGCACGCGCTCTGCGAAGTAAATCAGGCTCAGCCCGATCAGCGTCGCCCCTATCAGAAAAGGCACGAAGAGGATGAGATGATAGGCTGCCATCAATCCCGCCTGGCGGGTGCTATAAAGAATATACTGGGGGTCAAGGGGGAGGGCTTGGGCGCAGCGGAAGGAAATGGTGATCGAGACGGCGAACGCCAGTGTCAGTCCCACGCTCCAGGATCTGAACTTGCGCTCCAGCCTGTGGCCGAGGAACGAAAGCAGCGTCCCGCTCGCCCCGAAGCCGAGCAGGGCAGTGCTTATGACAAGGTAGGAGAAATGGTGCCAGCCGGCCACGGCAAGGCAGCGCATCAGCGCAAGCTCAAGGCCGATGACAGCGGCAGACACCAGGAACAACGCGCATGCAGGGAGCAAGACAGGGACGGCCGCATCCTCGGAGAGATTGGGCGAGGCGGAGGTCATGGCCCCCCTTCGACCCTTCCAGTCATGGGGACGAAAGCCACACCCAGCACCTGGCTGGAGCTGACTTTGCCCTGCTCGTCCTTGGATACCACAACGAGGTACTGCGTTGCATAGGCTCCGCCCACGGGAATGACCATCCTCCCGCCGGGCTTAAGCTGCTCAAGCAGGGGAGGGGGGACATGCCCGGCGGCGCACGTCACGATGATGCCGTCGAACGGGGCGTGTTCCTCCCATCCGAAGTAGCCATCTCCTGTCTTCACCTTCACGGTCTTGTACCCGAGCTTTTCCAGTCGCTCCTGCGCGCTTACGCTGAGCTCTTCGATGATCTCGATCGTGAACACGTGGGGCGTCAGCTCTGTGAGCACGGCGGCCTGATAGCCGCTGCCGCTGCCGATCTCCAGGACGCGGTCGCCCGGCTCGACCTCCAGAAGCTGGGTCATCAACGCCACGATGTAAGGCTGCGAGATAGTCTGACCGCATCCAATGGGGAGCGGGAAGTCCCCGTAGGCGCTCTGTTGGCCGCTTGGAGGAACGAAGAGGTGGCGCGGGACCTGGCGCATCGCCTCCAGGACGCGCTCGTCCGTCACATCGCGGGCAGGTGCGGCGATCTGGGATTTCACCATGTTCTCGCGTTCCTCCTTGCGCTCCGTGAAGCGCGGCTTGTCCCACTCCAGGGGCTTCTCTTCCGTCTGCGGGGCGCCTTCACCCTTCTCCTGATCCTCGGACGCAGCGGCCCCTTTACCTTGCTCCTGGTGCTCCGCCGACATGCTTCCTTCGCCCGCTCGCTGGTCCTCCTTCTGGGTGGTCTGCGGCGGCTTGGTGTCCTTCCCAGCCCCGCTCGGCTTGCATGCGCCCAGCGTCAAAAGCGCCAGCAGGGCGCAAAGAAGCGCGCAGCGTGACAGCGCCCATTCGGCCCCCCGCAGCGGTGAATATGGCATTCGCCTGAACCTCACAAATCACGCATCCGCCGCCCCTGACAATCCCTCGCTTGATACTACCACACCCACGGGCCGGCTGCAACGGCTTCCCACGCCAACCACTTGCCCATGGCGTGCGCAAGGCGGCGGAGATATGCCTCACGCGGCACTGCGAGAATTGTCTTGTATTCCGCCTTCGGGATTCACTATCGTATTTTGCAGGTATTGGGCGGTTACGCGCCTTGTCACAGGAAGCCCATGAGCACCCAGGTGAAGGACCGTCACTCCGCAGGCTGGCTACCCGATGTCTCCGTCGTTGTGCCGCTGTGCAACGAGGAGCAGAACGCGGCCGCGTGCTACGAGGACATCGTGGCGGCACTGACGCGGGCCAACTACGAGATCATCTTCGTGGACGACGGCAGCACAGACGGCACGTTGGATGCTCTGACCAAAGCCATCGAAGGGGACGGAAGGGTCGAAGTGGTCGAGTTGCGCCGCAACTTCGGCCAGGCGGCCGCGCTGGCGGCGGGTTTCGACCGCGCACGGGCTGATGTCGTGGTACCCATGGACGGCGATCTGCAGAACGATCCTCGTGACATTCCTGCCCTCTTGGACAAGCTCGACGAGGCGCCGGGATACGATGTCGTGAGTGGATGGCGTAAGAACCGCCAGGACAGCCTTCTGCGCAGGGTCCCGAGCAGGCTCGCGAACTGGCTGATCAGTTCCATCACGGGCGTGCGGCTCCACGACTACGGCTGTACTTTGAAGGCGTACCGGCGTGAGGTCCTTGCTGACGTCACGCTCTACGGCGAGATGCACCGATTCATCCCGGCCCTTGCTCAGTGGGTCGGGGGGAGGGTGGGGGAGATGGTGGTCAGCCACCGCCCCCGCACGGCAGGCAAGAGCAATTACGGCCTGGGGCGCACGTTTCGCGTGCTGCTTGACCTGGTGACGGTCAAGTTCATAATGAAGTACCTGACCATGCCGCTGTACTTCTTCGGCAAGGTGGGGCTTGTCACTCTGCTGATGGCGTTCGCCGTGCTGGGCACGGCGGTGGCGCAGAAACTCTGCTACGGCAAGGACATGACGGGCAACCCATTGCTGTATCTGAGCGTCGCGTTTCTTATCATCAGCGTGCAGTTCCTGCTGATGGGGCTGATTATGGAAGTGCTGACTCGGACGTATCACGAATCCCAGGGGCGCAAGACATACGCTATCCGGGCCATCCACTCCGGGCGCCCCGAAGGTGCGCTGGACGGCATCGCCGGGCCGGATGGTTCCACTCGCCCGACACGTTCGCCGCCGGGCGGGGACGCGACATGAGAATCCTGGTCGTGAACTATGAGTTCCCTCCCGTCGGCGGGGGCGGCGGCGTCGCCGCCTTCAGGCTCGCGCGCGAGTGGGCGCGGCAGCACCACGTTGACTACGTCACCTCCCGCGTCGGCGGCGGGCCGGCGCACCAGGTGGTTGATGGGATCAACGTTTTCTCTGTCGGTGCGCTTGGTCGAAAGGACCCGCACGTCGCCCCGATGGGATCGCTGCTCTGCTACCCGTTGACGGGCTTCGCCTGCGCGGCGCGCCTGTTCGCACGCGGGCGCTACGATGTCATCAACACGCACTTCGCCATTCCGTCCGGGCCGCTTGGTTTTGCGCTTTCGGCGCTCTTTCGCGTGCCCAACGTCCTGTCCGTGCACGGGGGTGACATCTACGACCCGTCCAGGCGCCTCTCTCCGCACCGGTGTAAGCCGCTCGGCCTGACGGTCCGGGCCATGCTGCGCGCCGCCACGCTCGTCGTGGCGCAGTCACGCGACACCGCCGCCAACGTGCTGAAGTATTACGGCTCGGGCCTGGAGCCGAAGGTGCGCGTCGTCCCCTTGCCTCTTGCTCCTCCCCCGGCGGCTGCCCGTGTCGTCGAGAAGGAGCAGATACGCGCCGAGCTTTCGCTGGACCCGGACGTGCGGTACATCATCTCCGTGGGCAGGCTGATCAAGCGAAAGGCCTTCGATCGCCTCATCCTGTCGCTGGAGCATCTGCCCGAGGACGTCGGCCTCCTGCTCGTCGGCGACGGGCCACTGAGGGGCGAACTGGAGGGCATCGCCGGCGCGAGGAACCTTTCCCGCCGGGTGAGGTTTGCGGGTTACGTGACTGACGAGGAGAAGTTCAGGTACCTGGCGGCCGCCGACCTATACGTCCTCTCTTCCTATCACGAAGGGTTCGGCCTGGTCCTGCAGGAAGCCATGTCCGTTGGCTTGCCCATAGTGGCGACCTCGCACGGCGGCCAGACGGACATTGTCGAAGACGGCGTGAACGCGTTGCTCATCGAGTCGAACGAGCCGCCGGCGATCGCGGCTGCGGTGCGAACGATCATGGGTGACGCCGCTCTTCGTGACGCCATGGCGCGCGCAAACAGGGAGAAGGTGAAGCAGTTTGAGCCCTCGCGGATTGCGGCCCGTTATGTGGAGCTGTTTCGCGAAGTTATTTCTGCTGCGAGGTCCGTTCGCGCGGCAGGACACGGGCCGGGAGGTTGGAGCTGAGCGGCACCGCAGCAGGCGAGAACGGCAAGAACAGGCCAGCGCTTCATCAGGTGCTGTCTTATCTGCGTCCCGTCGTTGCGGTGGGGCTAATAGTGGTGCTGCTCCTGGTCGTTCCGCCGAAAGGCATCGCGGAGCGGCTGCGCAGCGCGCGTGTGGGGCTCGTGGCGCTGGCGTTCCTGGTCATGTTCGCAACGGTCGTGGTCTCGTCCCTGAAGCTCTGGGTCCTGGTTCGCACTGCCCATCCAGAGGCTTCGTTTCTCGGCGTGCTGCGCGCCTACTACGTGGGCACGTTCTTCAATAACTTCCTTCCCACAGGCGTGGGCGGCGACCTGCTCAAGATCAACGAGCTTCGAGTGCAGGGCGTCCCCATGCGTCACGCCGCCGCGTCGGCCGTGGTGGAGCGCGCCACCGGGATCATGATAGTGCTGGCGCTTGCCGTTGCCGTCCCGCTGGGCTGGAGTGGGCTGTTCGCGCAGCCGGCCCTTCGGCCCATGCGCTGGCCGCTGGCGGCGGTTGGCATGGGATTCTTCGTCCTGCTGATCGTCTCCTATGCGCTGTGGCAAGCCGGGCTGAAGGCCTATCTGAAGGCGCGGCGCGAAGGCAAGGTGCTCGGCCGGGTATACTGGGTTGCGGAAAGCTTCTATGTGTTCCGCAACGAGCCTGCATCGCTGGTGTGGGCCTTGGCCCTGTCTGCGTTGGTATATGCGCTGCTGGCGACAAACATCGTCGTGGTCGCCTGCTCCGTGAGCGCCGGCGTGGGGCCGGGCGAAGCCGTGGGCATCATACCTATCGTGAAGCTGGCTGAGATCCTGCCTTCAATGGGCGGGTTGGGCGTGCGCGAAGGAGCGATGACGTATTGTCTGGCGCACCTGGGTCCCAGCGCTGTGCAGGCGGCCGCCGTCGCGCTGCTGATGCGGCTGTTGAGCTGGGTCCATTCCGGCGTCGGAGGTTGCGTGTACGCGCTCGGCTGGCGGCGCCGGGCGTGACTGGCATGCTGCGCGTGCAGGAGGCTGACGGTGGATTGGCAAGGGCAACCGGAAGATCGGGGCGATGAGAGACGGATGAACGCGCGTCGCGCGGCGCAGTTTGCGATTCTGACAATGCTCTTTCTGTTCGTGTTCACGCATTCCAGGATCCAGGGCCAGAATGACTGGTCCCGCTTTGTCGCCGTCGAGTCGCTCGTGCGGGACGGCACTCTGGACATAGACCGGTGGCTCGACAGGCAGCCCAACCATGGGAAGAGCCCGGAGGGGGTCTACGTGCTGAACGACATGGTGTTCAACCGCGTGGACGGCCACTTCTACTCGTCCAAACCGCCCGTGTACACGCTCATCCTGGCGGGTGTCATGTGGCCGTTCAAGGAGCTGGGCGCCGATCTCGACATCACCCGCCTTGGCGCTGCATCTGCACCTGCTGTCTTCATACTGACGTGGCTTGTGGTCGGCACCGTGAGCGCATGCGCCTTCTACTTCTTTCGCAAGAAGGTGGGGGAGAGCGTAGGGGGCAAGGACGCGGACTTGATTACCGTGCTTACCCTGGGGGGCACATTGTTTCTGAGCTACTCGGTGACGATGAACCACCACACGTTCACGGCAGCGCTGGTGTTGATATCGTTCTTCCTGCTCGGCATGGCCGAAGCTTCGCCACGGGCGAAGGACGGGGGCGCGGCCGCAGCAGGGTTCCTGATGGGTCTGGCGGTGGTCACCGACATCGGGCCGGGAGTCGCCTTCTCGATCGGCTTCGGGCTGTACATCATCTTCTATCTGCGCTCATTGCGCACGCTGCTCGTGTTCGGGTTCTGGAGCATCGGCCCGCTGGCCGTGCACTGCGTCGTGCAGTACATGACGTTCAACAGCATCCTGCCCGTCCAGCTCATAGGGGGAACGAAGGACTATCCCGGCAGCTACTGGAGCCACGAGGTGGGTCCCGACACGTGGCAGATACCGCGCACCTACTACTGGTTGCTGACGCTCTTCAGCGCACGCGGGCTGTTCGTCCTGAGCCCCATACTGCTTGTCGGCGCGGGCGCGCTGGCGAGGGACATCGGGCATGTCCTGCGGCTGAGGAGCGCCGACCGGACGCAAGCCGGGCGCGGTTACGCCGCGCTCGCCGTCCTGTTCGGTATGGCGTTTCTGTTCTTTTACCACAGCTTCATCGCCCCCACGAACTTCTGCGGCTCGTGCTTCGGGTTCAGGTGGTATATCGGCTTCACGCCGCTGCTGGCGTTCTATGCGGCCAGGGGCTACACCTGGTGCCGCGCAACGCCTGGACGCAGGAAGGTCTTCTACGTGCTGGGCGTGATATCCGTCATGTGCGCCCTGGTAGGTATGCAGGGTCCCTGGCTGCTGATGGAGAACAACCCTCTCCCGCCTGTGAGGATACTGATGCTGCTGAGGGGATTCTAGGCGACGAGAGAGACCATCAATGACGGGCCGCGCGCCGAGAGCCAGCTTCAGCGTCGTGGCATCCTCTATTCACGCTGATTCAGGATGTCGTTCTCTCCCCCCGCTTCGTCCTTGGCCTCTCCGGTGGAACCCAGGCCGGCCGTCATGCTCAGCTTGAGCATACCCTCGACCGTCATCCCTGCGATCTCTTCCACGTCCTCGGGCTTGACGAAGACGGTGAAACCGCCGATCTGATAGCTCATGGGCAGGTAAACGGCCACGCGCCCGCGCGCATGCTCCCCCATGAACGTCTCGGGCTGCTTCTGGGTGACGAGGCCAAGCATGTCAACCTTGCCCTCCATGAGCCTCAGGCGAGCCGGCACGCCCCTTGTCTTCTCGTCGGCCCCGCTGAGGAACTGAAGTAGGTTCTTGACGGCGGAATGGAGGCTCTTGATGCCAGGGATGCTTTCGAGGGCCGCCTCCCCCAGGCTGATAACGCCTCGGACTATCCACGTGCGTGAAAAGAGGCCGGCGAAGTAGATCACGGCCAGCGCGATGACCACACCCAACCCAGGGGGGGCATTGGCGTGGATCCTCTGCAATCCCGCACTCGTCGTGCGCTCAAGCCAGAGGGCAAACGCCACGCACACGTAAACCGTGATGATGATCGGAGCAGTGATAATCAATCCTCGCAGGAAGATCTTGAAGTGCTTGCGCATTCTCCGCTTTGCCCCTTAGAAGAGACAAGTCATCCAGGATCGCCACAGGGCTCGATTGTGAGCCAGCCAGAAGTTACCCAATGCCGCCGCCGATGTCAAAGGCGGGTGCCGTTGGGCTACAGGGGTTTGACCCTGGCGCCGGGAGCGGGAATGGAGGCGAAGATGTTCTCTTCGGGACGGAAGCCTCGGGGCAGGTAGAAATCGGCGGCGAGTTTGTCGCGCACCGCGTCGGCGGCCTGCGTTTCGACGAGTGCGATGGCGAAGCCGCCGAAGCCCGCGCCGGTGAGACGCGCGCCCAGCGCGCCCGCCTCGCACATGAGTTCCACAAGCCGGTCGAGCTGCGGCACGCTTATCTCGTAGTCCTCTGCGCAACTGCGATGAGACGCGTCCATGAGCTGGCCGAGCGCCTCCATGTCGCCGCAGGCGAGGCAGGCGGCTGCTGCTTCCACGCGCGCCGCCTCGCTGAACACGTGCCGACAACGCGGGAGCACCTTCAGCCCGTCCGCAGGCTCCGGCATGATGGAACCGTCCTTCATGCGAAGGTGCGTGTCGACAAACTCATCAGGGGGAACGCCCAACAGCTTGGCCGCTTGGGCAATGGAAAGGTTCTCGGCGCCCTCGATGGTGTCGGACAACATGCCCGCCATCTGCGACAGCGCGGGAGCGCCTTCAGCATGGCACAGGTCTGCGAGGTGCTCAGCGTCGGGCGCGTTGAGGCGTCGGGCGAGCAGCTCCTTTCCAATCGCACATTCAAGCACGCGGCGGTTGTAGGCGAGGCGCTGCATTGCCGCTTTCGATGCGTGCACCGTGCTGTGCGCCGCCAGGACGAGGTAACCCTCGGGAAACGCTATGGGGTATGCTCGCAGCGGGAAGAAGTCTATGCGCAGCGCGTGTCCCGGCTCCGCCAGCATGCATACCGCTTGGTCCATGCCGCCGCCCTGAGTGCCGACGTAGTGCTCCGCCAGCGCCATGCGTTCGGCCAGCTTGCGCCGTGCGTCGGCGGTCTCGAAGAGCTCCGGCTGGTTGGTGCTGGCCGCGAATGCGAGGGCCGAGGCGATGACGAGCGCCGATGAGGATGACAGCCCGCTGGCCGAAGGTATGTCGCCGCGCACCATGCAGCGCATCCCGCGCAATCCTGCGGCGTCTTTGCCATGTTCTTGCCAGAGCCTTGCCAGCGACTGGACGGCGGCCTTCGCGTAGTTGCCCCAGTCGCCCGCACGGTACGGCTCGATGTCGGTGGAAACCTCGAACCGGCGGTCCGCGTAGGCGTCCGGACGGGCGCTCTTTAGCTCAACGATCTTGTCATCGCTCGGCGCCGCGACGACGTATATCGCCTTGTCTATCGCGATCGGCATGACGGGGAAGCCGTTGTAGTCGGTGTGCTCGCCGATCAGATTGATCCGGCCCGGCGTGACTACCAGCCAGCGCGGAGCTGCGTCAGAGAAGCGCGCACAGAATCCATCAACAAGCGGGAATTCGGCATTGACTTGCTGCATGTCTCATGAACTCTCGGGTCGGAGCATGTGCGATGTTGCTTCGGAGTTGCCTGCGTGCTGCGTCACAGCCTTGTCGCCGTTCAAGCCGAGCGACACGGAAGATTCTATGTGGTCACATATCCTTCTGCAAGATGCAGCTTGCCTTCCCTGCGATGCTCCCGCCAATGGGGTCACAAAAAGAAAAGGGAGGTCCGAAGACCTCCCTCACCTACACCTACGAATGGGCTACGTTCACTTCCTCTTCTTCGTAGCCTTCTTGGTCGCTTTCTTCATGACCGCCTTCTTCGCCACCTTCTTCTTCGCCATCATCTACCTCCCTTTACACAAAAGTGAAATGGAAGTAACTGGCTCTACGAGTCGCCGCAGCTTCACGGGTTGAAGCTTCAATCCCAACGTTCAACCATACAATCAAGGACCTGTTCAGCTCCAACAGCTCCGTCACGACCCGTGTATGCGCATAATTGTGACAGAAAACATAGTGATAAATCAATACCTAACGCCGAAATTTCCAAAAAAAGTTTCACGTTTTTTTCCTCGTGCAGTGAGATGCTCCTTCAACCACACCACGGCGAAGCAACGCGCAAGACCAACGATGTGCTTTCAATCTTCTGCGCAACAAACTATAATCGTGATGGAGAGCGGGCGGGCGGCATTCGCTGATCTTCCCCCATGTCGCAGAGAATCGGGTGAGGCGGCGAGTGCAACTCGGTGCCTGTGATGCAATCCCAATAATGAGCGCACGAATCACACAGCGCAGGAAAACGCGCCCGGTCAGGGTCGGCAACGTGACTGTCGGCGGAGATGCGCCCGTGAGCGTTCAGTCCATGACGAAGACGCATACGGAGGATGTCGGCTCGACAATCCGACAGATCGAAGAGCTGGCGCAGGTCGGGTGCGAGATAGTCCGGTGCGCAGTGCCGAACCGTCGCGCCGCATCTGCTCTTGCCGAGGTGAAGAGGCACTCTCCCATCCCCGTCGTTGCTGACATCCACTATGACTATCACCTGGCTCTGCTGGCGATGGAGGCGGGCGCCGACGGTATCAGGATCAACCCGGGGAACATCACCGACCAAGCCGGGCTGCGGGAGGTTTTCCGAACCGCGGCGGAGCGCCGGATAAAGGTGAGGATCGGTGTGAACTCCGGCTCGGTTCGACCCCGCGACGGCATGGAGGTCAAGCGCGAGGGCGCGCAGGATGATCTGGCCGAGACCATGGTCCGGGCTGCGCTTGCGTGCAGCCGGGCAGCGGAATCGGAGGGATGCGCGGGCATCGTGCTCAGCCTCAAGGCCAGCGATGTGCCCACTACGATACGTGCCTATCGCCTTGCCGCGGAGCGTTGTGACTATCCGTTCCACGTGGGTATCACCGCTGCGGGGCCGCCGCAGGCGAGCATCATCAAGAGCGCCGCAGGAATCGGCACGCTGCTTGCGGAGGGCATCGGAGACACCATCCGCGTGTCCATGACTGCGCCACCTCACGCCGAGGTCGAGGCGGCGCTCAGGATCCTGGAGGCGCTGGAGCTGCGGGAGTGCCAGGGGCCGGAGATAGTATCCTGTCCCACGTGCGGGCGCTGCATGATAGACCTTCAGCCGCTCGTTGCGGAGGTGGCGGAGCGGCTCAGAGGGTGTCGCAAAAGGATAAAGGTTGCCATCATGGGCTGCGTGGTGAACGGTCCGGGGGAGGCCGCGGAAGCCGACGTGGGCATTGCAGGCGGCAAGGAGTTCGGCTACCTTTTCCGTAACGGAAAGAGGATCAAGAAGCTGCAGGCAAGCCTGCTGGCTGACGCCTTGATCGCGGAGATCGAGAACATGGCGTGAGGCGGCAGCGCGCCGTCGGGCGTGCCGTGTATCCACCACACAGAGGACAAAGGGAGTGGCCGGGAATCGCAGGAAGAGAATCGTGGTGCTGGGGAGCACCGGCTCGATAGGGGAGAGCACGCTGGACGTGGTGCGCGCGCTGCCGGAGCACTTGGAAGTGGTGGCTCTGGGAGCGGGTGCGAACTGGAAGCAACTCGCCCGTCAAGTCAAGGAGTTCAGACCGGCCGCGGCTGCGCTGGCGGATGCGCGCTACAAGTCCAGGTTCGAGGATGCGCTGGGCGACAGGGCGGGCGTGCAGCTGTTCTATGGAGCTGAGGGCATATGCGAGCTCGCAGGCTGGCCGGAAGCGGACGTGGTGGTGAGCGCGGTCTCAGGATGGGCCGGGTTCCCGGCGGCCGTCGCAGCGCTCAAAAGCGGTCACGTGCTGGCTCTGGCCAACAAGGAGTCCCTGGTTGTGGGGGGACAACTGCTGCTGGAGCTGACCGGCTCCTGTGGCGGCACGATACTGCCGGTGGACAGCGAGCACTGCGCCATAATGCAGGCCATGCGCTGCGGGACTAAAGAGGAGGTGGCCAGGGTCATAATAACCGCCAGCGGCGGGCCGTTCCTGGGCGTTCCGAAGGACGAGCTCGCTAACGTGACGCCCGAGCAGGCCCTGCATCACCCCACTTGGCGCATGGGCAGGAAGGTCACGCTGGACTGCGCGACGCTCATGAACAAGGCCCTTGAGATAATCGAGACCCGCTGGCTTTTCGGACTCGATCCTGAGAGAATCGAGGTGTTGATTCATCCTCAATCCATCATCCACTCGCTGGTTGAATTCGTGGACGGTGCCGTGATAGCCCAGCTTGGCATGCCTGACATGAAGCTGCCCATCCAGTTCGTGTTGACGTACCCGGATCGGGTGGGTGGGCCGGTCGAGAGGCTCCGGCTGGGCCAGATCGGGAAGCTGGAACTGTTTGAGCCTGACCTGGAGGAACTGCCCGCGCTCAGGCTGGGCTACGAGGTGGCCCGAACGGGTGGCACGAGTGGTGCGGTGCTGAATGCCGCGAATGAGTTTGCGGTGGAATCGTTCCTCAGAGGCGAGATCCGGTTTACGGACATCGTGCCGCTGGTTGAGGAAGTGCTGCGCCGACACCAGGTCCGCGAGAACCCGGACGTGGCGCAGATCCAGCAGGCGGATAGATGGGCCAGGGAGGAAGCACGCCTATGTTCGCAAACGCTGTGAACGGCCTGCTGGCGGCATTCGCCATCGGGCTGCTGATCCTTGTCCACGAGGTCGGCCACTTCCTTGCCGCGAAGGCGCTGGGAGTCCGGGTGGAAATCTTCTCGATCGGTTTCTGGAAGAAGCTGATCGGCTTCAAGGTGGGCAGCACGGAGTACCGCTTGTCCCTCGTCCCGCTGGGCGGATACATCAGGATGGCCGGCGAGCTGACTGGAGAGGACACCGGCGCCCCTGACGAGCTCCTTTCGAGGTCGCCGGGCGTGCGGGCGACCATCTTTGTCGCCGGGGTTGTGATGAATATGATGCTCGCCCTGGTGGGGTTCATGCTCGCCTTTGCCATAGGCGTCCCGTTCAGCGTCGCAGAGATCGGAATGGTGGAGAAGGGATGGCCGGCGTGGGGAGCCGGGCTGCGCGAGGGCGATAGGATTGTCGAGATCGAGGGCGTCAAGGACCCCGATTTCCACGACGTGATGCAGGCGGTCGCGTTGGGTGGGCGGGATACCGCTGCGCTGACCGTCATGAGGGGCGATGAGCCCATGAGTTTCAATCTGCCCGTGAATTACGACAAGGAGCGGGGGATCAAGCGCCTGGGCTTTCAGCCGCCGCTGCAGCTCATTGTGACGGCGCTGTTTGAGATAGGTGGGAAGGGCAGCGGGTGTCCGGCCGCCAAGGCTGGCATTAAGGTAGGCGACCGCATTGTGGCAGTCAACGGCCGGCCTGTGGACACGGTCCTCGAGCTTTCAGAGCTGATGGCTGGATACCCCCCCGGCCTCGTGCGGGTGAGGGTGCAGCGTGATGAGCGGGAGCTCACCTTTGAGGTCCTGACCGAGCGGATGCCCCACTATGCGATCGGCATCTCGAGTGTATCCACACAGATCAAGTCGCTTCAGGGCGGGGGTTTCGGCCAGCGCGTGGGGCTGAAAGCAGGGGACAGGATCGCCAGCGTGAACGGCCGACAGGTGAAGAGTGTCGTCGAGGTGGAAAGGGAGATAGAACGCACCTTTGGAACGGTTGAGATGGTCGTCGAGCGGGATGGGCAGCAACTTACTGTCACGGCCGAAGTGCCGGACATGCACACGCTCGACGAGTTCCTTTTCAGTGTAGACTGCACCGCCGGCAACGAGCTGGCGTGGGTGGAAGAAGGCAGTCCCGCCTGGCAGGCAGGCATGAGGCCGGGTGACACGGTTATCGAGCTGGCGGACATGAAGGTGGAGAACTGGGATGACATCATGGTCGCGGGGGCACGAGCCGGGGATGAGCCTCGAATGGTCAAGTGGTGTCGAGGGGACAGAGTGTTGTCCGCCGTCGTTTCCCCCGTCGACGAACCGGTCGAGCCGGGCAGCAGTCTCGGATGTATGTTCTATCGTCCCAAGCAGGTTATAAGACATTACGGCGTATGGAGATCGGTCAAGGCGGGTGTGGCCAAGACGTACGGCACGCTGGCTGAGATAGTGCTCTCCATTCGTGGTATGGCACGCCGTGAGGTCAGCAGCAAGAACCTGGGCAGCATAATCGTGATTGCTCAGAGCTCGTATCTTGCGGCGCAGGAAGGGATTGGGAAACTGCTCTATCTGACGGCGGTCATCAGTGCCGCGCTTGCCTTCCTCAACATACTGCCCATTCCCATCCTCGACGGGGGCCATCTGTTGTTCGTGGCCATCGAGAAGGTGCGCGGCAGGCCCGTAAGCGAGAAGGTCATGGCCATCAGCCAGTATGTGGGGCTGACTCTGCTGCTGGCGCTGGTGTTCTATGCCATCGCGAACGACATCATGCGCTTCATCGGCTGACCGGGGTGTTCCGACCTGACCGGCTGTGGTGCTGCGGCGCAAGCTCGGCGTGGGCTTGACAGCAGGGCGCCGGGCGCGTATATTGCTCCTCACCGCTGGGGGATTAGCTCAGCTGGGAGAGCGCGACAATGGCATTGTCGAGGCCACGGGTTCGATCCCCGTATCCTCCACCAGAATCGTCCTGACTCCCGCGCGCATGCGTGGGAGTTTTTTTGCGATTGCCTTGTCTTGGTGAGGCGGCAATCGGTTGCGAATCATCGGCAGGGGGCGAAGGGGCAAGCGCGCGGAGACAGGTGGCTCAGAGGTCGCAGCAAACCGGCACGGCGGCGTGCTGGGGGCAACAAATCGCGTAACACATCCGAAAGCGGACGTAGCACTCGCCAGCGTGTTTTCCAGGGATCAGGGCTTTTGCTGCCGTATACGGGCTTCCTGGCGTTGCGCGCTACCACGGCGAATCCCATTCGCCGGTCCACCTTTCCATAAGTCCTTTTCGCTCTTTGCTCAACAGCGAGTGTGCGTCCGGGCGCGTGAAACGTAGTGACGCCGTCACAAAAAGCCAGTCGAATTCTGACAATCTCCCTTAGCTGACTGCCAGTTCCTTTCAACCTGCTTGCCGCAAAACAGTTGGGAAAAAGAGACGCGCCGAGACAGGGCGGAACTGAGAGACACTGCGTTTGA